>Ga0179591_1378816_pt1 | contig 10692 bp, 1 predicted proteins | sample CZOMad2_1_08_16f_FD_182891 | JGI IMG/M metagenome (GOLD analysis project Ga0179591, IMG submission 182891) | Vadose zone soil fungal communities from Angelo Coast Range Reserve, California, USA - CZOMad2_1_08_16fungal (PacBio error correction) | ecosystem: Environmental > Terrestrial > Soil >...
TTATCAAAATACTCTCTACCCTGAACTAATAATAAAGTTAAGAATATAATAAATCTTGCTACTTCATAAAATAATGCGCTTTATAAAACAAAATATAATAAAACAATCTAATAATAAATAATTATCAAATACACTGTCTAAAAATAAACTATCCTAAATTCTAAATTACTAAAATAACTAATAATATAAATAAGTAATAACTAATAATATATAATACAATAATTTAATTGTATAAATCTAAATATCTAAAATTCAATAAATATAAACTTAACTTAAAAATCTATAATAAATATTCTAAATAAAAATCTAATAATAAATCCCTTTATAATCATAATAATCTAAAAAAAAGATATTATATTAATTAATAATAATAAGAATAATAAAAAAAAAATAAGATAAAAATATATAAATAATAATTCGACATAACTAACTCCGGAAACAATATCTATCTTACATTCTTACAAAATAATATATATAATATCTATATAAAATATGTCTACATCCTCTCTTTACCCGTATACCCTATCTCTCTTCAACATTATATCTAATTTCACCACAAATATTTTCTTTTTCTCTATACTCAACAATAACAACACATAATAGAACTCTACTATATATAAAAATATAAAACACAATACTGTAACTTAAACAATATAAAATATCTATAACTCACGAAAATATATTGCTAAGATAATAACTAGAAAATTCTATTCTAAAAATAAAAATTGATCAGATATCATCTCAATCTATCTTAAAAAAATAAAAATAAATAGATTCCTTCCCTCGATCTCCCTTATCTCTCTCTCCATCTCCCCAAAATCCCCCATATCATATCTCTCTAACTTCCAAATAATAATCCTTCTCTCACCTCCTCACCTCCCCTAAATATATAAATAATAATTCATCGGCTCTAAACTAAAATCAAACAAAAATAGAATGAGTTTTCTAAAATAAAAAATAAACTGATTCTCACCTTAGTAAAGTAAGGATAAGCTAGGATAACGAAATCTATATATATCTATAAAAAATCTCGAGATAATAAAACAATAAAACTAAGATGAAAGTTAGACTATCATACATAATAGTATAAAAGTAAAGCGAAGCGTATATAAATACTGTTCTATTAACTTCGAAAAAATAATAAATATTAAATAAATCTTATATAAATATTTTATTCTACTTAAAATAAACGTTAACAAAACAAATAAATATATTCAAATAATAATATCATACGTATATTAATCGTAAAAATATAATAATTAATTATAAAATAATTATATAACTACACTAAAGGTCAGAAATCTCTTCTCTCTTAATCATCTGAATAATCATCCCAAAAAACATATTCCACATAAAACCTCACCCATAGTAATAATCTCTCAAAACTATCCATCCATTCCAACCCCCAATCCTACTACTACTTGGCACTCCACACCTACTCTCATCGCTCTCCATTTCATCAACTAGAATCACTAATCATCTTCAGTCCATCCTAATACCTATCCTTCACATACCATACACTACTCCCCCTCCTACTAGCAACTATCTCTATCTCATTATTAGACATAAATATCATATATCTTACGATATTCGAAAATCGTTTAAAAATAATAAACTTAACTAAAATTCTATCGAATAAAAATACTCAATATACAATAAATTTATAATATATACATCTAAATAAGAATAAATAATTAAGAAATAAATAATCTTCTCCACTAATCTTCTCAATTCTCTATATATCTCCAAATACATTACCATCTATATCCTTCTATCTACTCCGTATCCTAACACCATATTATGATATAATATTATAAACTATCGAAAAATGATAAAATATTAAGAGATCAATATGCTAAATTATCGAGAGAATCGAGTAGATGAAAAAAAATTAAATAGCAGACGAAAGGATGTTCCATCTCTCCCTCACTAAGCCGCATACATCTTCACATAGAAAAATCTAGAAAAAAAATATAAGATAAAAATATCTAAAATAAAACTAACATATATTTAATCTTCACACTAATATATCCGAAAATCCCTATCTAAGCACCAAACACTCCTTACTACTATCTTCTAAATTCCCTCTAATTCTAGCACTATATTATAATATACTCTGATAATTTTATAAATATACTCAATAAAATTATTCATCGTCTAGAAACATTACAATCTCTTTTTAATACTTATACTAATATAGTTTATTCTACTAAGTAACTAAAAAAGAAATCTAACTAAAGAAAACTATACAATAATATTTATAAGATATATACAAAAAAAATCATTATAATTAAAAAACTATTACTTCGTGCTAATAAAGATAATAACTGTCTATATAAAGAAACTCTAAAGTAACGACTATCCTAATACATAACAACTCTAATTATAATTCCCTCTCCAAACTCAAGTCATCTAACCCTATTCTTAATCAATAAGCTTCTAACTAATATTAAAATTCATAATATTAACTGAAACCTAGATTATTCTAAATCTTACGAATCTATAAAAGGGCCATTCTAAAAATAAACCTTATACCGATTAATAACTAGATTCTATATATCTTTAAAAACTCAATATTTATATATATATAATATCTAAATAAAGTAATCATATATAACAGCTACAATAAAAATCGTACATTAATAAATCTATAATCAATAAAAATAGAATAACAATAAAATATACCGTATATAACACCCTCTTTCTCCTCTTCTTCGCCAACGATACCATATCCCCTTCCATTACTTCCGCAATTTCTGAAATCTATCTTTCGAATAATCTAAATTATATGAGCGAAACAAAAGAAATATTAATAATAAAAACTCAAAAAAAAAAATAAACTCTTCATACGGCCGTAATAACATATAAAACACATTTAAAACTATCACAAATAGTGCCTAATAATCTACAAAAAATTCTTAATTACTAACTTTATAATTAACTTTGCTCTCTAATCAAAAATATCTCAATAATAATATATCATCTATATCTTAAAATTCATCTAATATACTCTGCTACAATCTCAAACGATACTAATCTCTCTAATATTTAAATTCTTCAAATATATAAAAGTATATAAACTTAGAAATCAAAATAGTAAATCTCACATACCTGTATACTTCTAAATAATATTTTAATCTAAAAAATAAATGAAGATATACATAACTAAAAACCTATAATAAAACTTAATTATATATATAATTAGACTAGAAATAGAACAATCTAACATACTCTACCAATACTAAACTTTTTTCTCCATATAGAGAATATCTATCATTACTATATCAAGTAAAAAAAATTGAATCTAAATTATTAATCTACTTCTAAAAATAGCGTAATATATACTAGAATATATATCTAAAAGAAAGTAAATAGAACTCTATAGTCTTAATTGAAAATGTAAAGATATTATCTAATATTAAATTAAATTCTTATATTTAAAAAATCTAAAACAAATAAGAACTTAACTCTAAAATCTGCTAAAATAATAGTTGATTATTGATAATAAATTGTATAAAAATAGAACTTCCATAATATTATCTGATAATAATCATTATTATATATAATCTCAATAAAATTATAACAAAAATAAAATAAAGAAAATATACTAAATAATATAACTATTTATCGTGCGAATAAACAATGTTTTTTTTTTTCCGAAATAATAATCTTAAAATAATAAACTTTCTATTCTGAACTTATATTAATACTTCTTAATCTAAACTATTCAATAAAAAAATTAATATAATATCTTTAAAGTCTGAAAAATTATAAATATAAAATGCTTCTATCTATCTATCACCTATAAAAGATAACGATTAAACCATAAATCTAAAACTAATAATATTAAAATCATTAATTAAAAACAAGAAAATTAACGAAAAATATTGATTTTCATTTGCCATCAATATCTTAATATTAATGATATAAATAAAATATTATAATAATATAAAAACTATGAAAACATAACGAAATCCTTACTGATACTATTCCTATACATAATCTTATAATATATCACAATTGCTTCTTCCAATCCAAACTATATAATCCCAATAGAATGAATCGATTAAAAAATTAAAATCACTATATTCTAGCTCTAATAGAATATATTACTAAAAAAAAAGAAGTAGAAAACTAATAAATACTAAGACAAATTAAAGAATCTATAATATATTCTCCTAATAAAAAAACAATAATTAAAGATATTCAATATTATCTAAATCGAATAATACTAATAAGAATATATAAATAATAATATCTAATAATAAAAAATATATTTTTAAGCAAAAAAAATGACTAATAATTATAAACTAAAAATTATAACAACAATATATAAAATCTTTTCTAAATTACTAATAACTAATCAATCTTTCGCAAAAAAATACTCCACCTTCTCCACCTACTCCCTCTTCCCGACCTCCTCCCTCTCCTCTTCAACGTCGCTATATACCTACCCTTTCCCATATTCCCTATTTAATATATCTACTAAAATCTCTAAAACTATCCACCACTAAGATACCTCCTTCTCACCCATATGCCTCCTTATAAACTCAAACAATTCCAAGTATCCGCCTACCTTCATTATAAAAATTAATCAATCTCTTACCAATCATCGTAAAATACACCACAAAATACAGAAAAAGTTAACCGCTCCAACTCACAACACTAAAATAAAACCATAATCCAATATCTTTACTAATATCTAATATATAATTCCAATAATAATTACAACCAAATACCCCTCTCTGTCTACTAATTATAATACACTTCCCTAATCACACGTTCAATACATAAACATCTACAATATTCTCTATAAAATGCATACTATTGCACTCTTACCCACTCCACTCTACCCCTCCGCTACTTCATCTAAACTATAACATCCTCTCACTCACCATATCATCTATCATATTAAATATTCCTGATATATTCGTAAAAGATAACTATTGCTATAATAAAAATAAATTTAATACTATAAATAATTAATATTAATATCTAAATAGAAAAAATTATTAAATTAACTAATACAAAAATGAAATAAAATATAGTTAAATCGGAATTAAAATAAAAATACCTAATAATAATCTCAGAGAATATATATACTAAATAAAATGAGATATAGAAATTAGATCCTATAAAAATAATAGTAACTAAATAACTAAAAATCTTTACTTCTCCAATTAATATCGATATTCAACTAATGACCCTTTAAACATATACTTATATATAAATCTCTATATTATATCTTAACATTCTAAATTATAATACCTACCATTAACAATTAAATTCTTATTTATAGAACATTCTGACCTATATATATTATAAAGATTATCTATCCCCCATACCCACTACATAATAACAAACTTCACATCTATTACTTAATGTCTGCTAATTAATAGAGCAATACTAATACTAATAAATAATCTAGTCTAAATAAAAAGTAAGCAATGGATAAAATATAAATATAAATAAATTTTATATAAGATATAACTATATATACTAACTAATAAAAAAATATTTAAATTAATTATTCTATTTTATAGAAAGAAAAATATAAAAACCTATAAAATAAATTAAAAGAAATACTACTAAAAACTTAATATTAATTATTCTAAAACTATAAATTTAAAAATAGAACTAAATCATGAATGTCTATCTAATACGCGAACATCTATAGAATAAAATATCCTAATAAAATTAACATATAAAAACATAACTTCTAAATAATACAAAAATCTATAAATATACTATATCCTAATATACTCTATATATAAAATAATACACTCAACATTATATAACTTACTAACTAAAATAACTCATTATAAAGAAATCTATTAATATATATATACTATTTATATATTAACTCTAATATATATAAAATAAACAAACAAATAATACTTATAATTGATCTCATCTATTTAAAATATATTATTTAATATTCATTAGCAAATTTGTAACCTAAATATCATAACTAAAATGTATAATCATCAAACGACTAACAGATTCTACACTAGAATATGAATCTTCTCGATACTACAATCAAAATTAACAAAAATAAAAATCCTACGAACTATAAATTAACTCTAGTCTATAAGATATACCTATAAATACAATATATAGCGACATACCACATCTATTACTAATATAAATCGCTCTATACTCATACTACTATCTACTATAACATCGATCTCATCTGCGACTAATATCAGCGAAAATAATATAGATTAAAATAAAACCAATTAGTAATTCTCAATATCGATTTGCTAAATTATTTATCATTTCTCTTTTAAATTAAATATGTCTTCTTATTACGAAGATAATATACTTAAATCTAATAAAATATAAAAAAGATAACTAAAATTCTAATAGATTATAAAAATCTAAAAAATCACTCATACCTCTTCCCCATGCCTACCTTCCAAGAATCTCCTGCCCTTCCTTCTTCCCCTCTTCCTCCGACTCCCCCACCAATAAAGTGCGTCTCTAAAGGCGATTAAGAAATGAGAAATCTAATAAAAAACTAGAAATCAAGAGAAGAAGACAAAGACAAAATAAAGATAATAATATAAAATCTAGAAATAAAAAAAAAAGATAAAGAATAAAAATTTATAATAATAAGTACTGATGCTCTTATACTAAAAAATGATTATTTTAATACTAGAAAACGACATATCAAGCCCTATTATAAAAGAAAATAAACAAAACTCTAAAATAAATTTAAATTAATATTCTACTACCCACTTTAATTAAATATATCTTCTAGAATTCAAAATATCTCATACTCAAATAAAAACAAACAAGGAAATAAAATACCAATAATCAAATATATGACCGATTCATTCTAAAATCAAAGAATACCCACGATATAAATATATAATACGTCTAAAAAGAATATAAAACCCTTATATCTCGGCTATCGATACTATATTATAAAAATAATATTAATCTACGATTATCTTAAAAATAATCTATCAGCATTGTTATATAAGCCAATAATACTTATCATTCAAATATTAATCTTCTAATCTACTTATTCTCTTATGACTATATAACTAAAAATATATAGAATTTCTCATAATTAATAATAAAAAAAAACTAAAAATAGAAAAAAGAGTATAATACGATAAAATACATAATCTCATTACAATATAAAATAATATGTATTTAACTACAAATTCTCTACTCATATATCACGATCTTTAATCAAATAACTAAGAAACCTATAAGGAGAATAAATAAGTATTCTAACTAATTTAATAACTATATGTAAAATCTTACAAATAAATATCAAAAGAAAAATAAAATCTCATAACGATTCTATTATTAAGAAAAATAACTAACAAATACTTTACTCACTATCTACCAAAAATCTAAATATAATACTAAAAAATACTAAATACTACACTATTATAAATAGATATATAAATCTATTCAAAAAAAATATAAGGAACATTAAATAGTAAGTAAATATTATATATAATATAATAAACTAATTTCTTCTATCTATAATCTTCTTGAAATATATTAATATCAATCATACCATAAATAAAAAAAAGCTACTATCTTAAACTAACTAATTTACTAACAAGCATGTCCTAAAACTCTTTAAAAAATAATTAATATTAAAATTTATATCCTAATTGTAATCTTCTATAATAAAAAAACTACTCTATTTAGATAACTTAATCTAAAACCTAAATTATTATCTTATCTCTATTCTATATATATTAAACTTAATATGAATAAACTATAACTATATAATTTCGTATTCGAAATAAAAAATTATTATAGAATACTAAATCTAGGAAAAAATTAAAATTAAAATCATAAAATTAACTCAATATAAAATTATTCTATAATTCTAATATCTTTTATATAATAAATAACTCTAATATATTAAATCTCAAAAAAATAACTAATATCTTACTATCTAATAAAATTCGTAATAATTCTGCTATAAAAATAATAATAAAATAAAAGTGCTATATACCGAAATCTCAAATAATAAAAAAATTATATTATAAATACTTCATATAATAAATCTTAAATATACTATCTAAAACAAATAATCTTATGAAAAATATATAAAATCTAAATATAAACTAATATAAAATAGAAAACTAAACATTCAATATTATTATGATAATAATTCTCAACTAAGTTCATTATCCCAAAATCTATCTAAATAAGAAATAAATTCTCTAATTATAGAAATACTAAAATAACTCAATATAAAAATATGCATAACCTAAATCCTATTACACGAAACTATTATAATATCCTCCATATAATCATTACTCTAAAATAATATATAATAAAAATAAATCCAAATAACCTAAAATATTTATAATACATATAAATAGATATCAATATTCTAATACTATATTTCTATTCTAAATTATAACATTATGATACAGTACTAATTCTTACATTAATATACCGATAAACTAAGAATAATAAATCTAAAAAAAATACTAAATATAAATATAGTACCTCTATTTCTCTAAAAAGATAGTCTATATTCTTAAAAAAAACATATTTATCTAGTATTTAATTCTAATTACAAACCGAAACTAGACTAGCTGATTAAAAATAGCTAAAAAGATGATAAAGCTAATAAGATACTAAAAACCCCCCTAAAACTAAATACTAATTATCTCAGATATATTATACATAATGCAAAAATAAAATATAAAAAAAGATTTAAATAACGAAGATAAAATAATTCTAACATACATAATAATAAGGATTACCGAAGTATAATATTATGATAGAATAAGAGATAAGCTTATAAAATATAAAAAACTAGAAATATATAGTAGGAAAAAATAGGTTTATTTCTAAATATAATATATATATAGATACCTATAGAATATAATCTAAAAAATAAAAAAATAAATATTTTTTTTATTATCCCACATACTCTAAATTCTTCTTCTAATTCAAATCTCCTCTACCACCTAAATTTTCCAACTACCCGATCCTATATAACTAACATCTAACTCTTAAGTCTAGATATACCTAGAATAGACTACGTATGAAATGATATATCAGATACGGAATATAAATCTAAAACGAATTATAAGGATCTAAAAGAATATTAATATAATAATATTAATAGGATGATCCCTCTTTCTCTCCCCTCTCTGCTCCCCATCCCCGGGTCCGTTAGCGTTCAATATGGCAGGGCTGACTCCGAGGGTCGGGGGCTGCTCCCACTCATACCCTACTTCTCAAAGACATCTACTAAAGATAGTATAATTAAATCTACTAGCTTCGTAAGTATATCATTTTAAACACAACAAGAATTAACAATAAATAAATATAAAATCATAATTTCTCAAAATAATATATAATAATAATCATAGCGACTATCTATATAAAATTAATTAAAAAAATCTAAAAAATTCTTCTATTATACTCTACTATAATACTAAAGATATAACTAAAGCACTACTCTAATAAACTTATCTATTAAATAAATAAACTGTTATGTTACAAAAGTATCTAAAAATAAAGCATCTAAAATATCTAATACTATTATTATAAGTAAGATAATACGTCTATAAGAAATATATATTTAACTTATATATTATCTACATAAATAAGCTCAGAAAATTATAAATTAAGATTCCGAATATTAATATAAAAAATGATATCCTTACTTAGAAAATTAAGTCTAATAAGATTAAAACATATCGTAGTAAATAACTTTTAATCTATAATAAACTTTAGCTTAAGATAATAATAAATTAAACTTATATTAAGGTCTAAAATAAATCTAAAATAATATATAAATTACTCTAAAATAAGATTTTCCCCGTTTCTCTAAGAAAAAAATCTATAAAAGGCCTCTTATATATTATAATAATACAACACTACAAAAAAAAAATAACATTGTAATCTTATAATTTAAAAATTATAACTGAAAATATAATAAAATAAGACATCGTCTCTTCGCTTCATATATTCGACCAATCCTTATTATAATTACATAAAAAATAAATATCATATTTATCTAACTGTAGATATTAAGATATTAATTAAACAAAATAATAACATGTATTAAACAAAAAAATCTATAATAGTAATTTCTAATTCGATCGAATTATATAAAATTACTAATATATAGTGATAAAAATATCTCTAAAAATATTAAATACAAATAATAATATTTACTACCAAATATCACAAGATATAAATATTATAATAATAAAAAATATAATATCAACTATCCTTTTATAACTCTATTAATCTAACTTCAAATTCTATCAAAAAAAATCAATACTATTATTAAACATATTCCTAACTTATCATGAAATGTATCTTAAAACCTTCTTAACTCTATAAAAATCCCATCAATAAAATCATCTAAAAATTACATCTGAAATATTAGCACTAAATCACGTATTAATCTTAAATCTCTAATTTAAATCTTAATAAATTATAAAAATACTTATCGGATATACACTTATATTTAAACTATAATAGCTAAATAACTATCTAACTAACACTCGATAAACTTAATAAATATCTTAAAATAAATTCTAAATAAAAAGAAAAAAAAAAAATAAATTCTAATATTAAAATACTGAATAAAAAAAAATCTTATATTCTAAAATAGATCGGAAAAATACTATAGTATGTTCTGACATAAACTATTATATTTGTATAACAAATATAAAAAAAAAA
>Ga0179591_1212595_pt1 | contig 10691 bp, 22 predicted proteins | sample CZOMad2_1_08_16f_FD_182891 | JGI IMG/M metagenome (GOLD analysis project Ga0179591, IMG submission 182891) | Vadose zone soil fungal communities from Angelo Coast Range Reserve, California, USA - CZOMad2_1_08_16fungal (PacBio error correction) | ecosystem: Environmental > Terrestrial > Soil >...
AAGAGAGAGGGGGGAACTCAACTTGAAGGAAAACAAAACTCTCGGAAAGGGGGGAAATCTAGAGAGGACTTGGGACTAAAGAAAGGAGGAGATTTACTTGGAACTCAAGAAAAACACAGGAAGAGGCGGGTAAAGATCTCAAAACCTGAACGTAAAAAAAAAGCAGAGAAAAGTGGTGTACAAAAGGAACGAGAAAAGGGAAACTCAACGACGAAATCACCAGAAAAAGAGGGTGGAAGAAAGTGGCAGTTAACAAGGGACAGAATTATCACGGTGGAACCTCGAAAAAAAAAACAGATTATTACAAAGGGGCCAGGTGGCCTTACAAAAAACCACCTGTTGTCGACAAAGGAACAAAGACAAGAAAGACACTCAACCAAGAAAAGGAAGCGGAAAGAAACCTTACCAAACGACGAAGGAAAAGAGAGGGATAGAGAGAAAAAACCACATTATGTATTTAAAAGAGAAATTGAGGGCAGGAAGAGGTTCTCAGGGGAATTTTCTTCGAGGATTATGGAGGGGGTGCGGGGGAAAAGGAGGGGTATGGGGGAGAGGGGGTATGGGGTAGAGGGAGTACCAAACTGTTGTTTTGGAGACCACTAAGGGGGGAAATGATGGCTAGGGGGGGTAGGAAGGAAGAAAGTTGCGGTCCCGGGGGGTTAACGAAAAGGCTTGTTCAGAAGGGATGTGATATTGGGAAGTGGGAAAGAAATGAAAGTAAAGTGTCCCAAGTGGAATAAGCACGAGGGAGGGGGTCGAATGGTAGGGAAAGGGAACGTGGTGAAAAGGGGAATCAAGGGATAAAAGTTATCGTCAAAAACGAAAAGGGGGAGGCACTGTCATAGAAGGTAAGTGGGGAGAAGGGGAAAGTAGAAACTTCATGGGGGGGGGGGGGGGTAGTTAAAGGGGTACGCAACATGTTTCCAGAAGAAGGGCTCGAGGCTGAATGGGAGAAGAGGGCAGATTTCTCAAAATCAAGGAAAAAGAAAAGAAATTAATCGTTATTATAAAGGTGGGACAAGGAGGATGCAAGGACAATGAGACGGAAACCAAGCTCCGAAGAGAAAACTGCACGTGAATAGGTCATGGAGTAGGAGAGATTTGGGGGAGGGGGGAAAGCCCGTGACAGTGGAACGAGAAGGGAAAGGGGGAACGGGAATCTTCCTTGAAGGGGGTCATGGTGGGGGAATGGACAACGTCTGGAGAGCAATCGCCCTGTGTGGGTGAAGGAGGGGCCAGTTAATGAATAGACCAAGAGGAAATGTTGGAGGTTTGAAGTACATGCTGTTTCAAAAAAAAGGAGCATGTGTGAATTTCGGAGGGGGAGGGGCTTCTGACCATGTGAAGTAAGAAGATGAATCAAGAGTGGACGGTAATTTTAGAAAGGGAAGTGGGCCGGAATGCGAGGAGCAGAAATTGACATTCTGGGGGGGAAAGGAAAAGCCGGGGGGTCTGTACTAAGCCGAAGGGTTGATAGGTACAACCCATTGGGGGGAAAAATGTTTGGGGGTCTTTGACTACCTTTAAGTGGTGGGTATCCATCCCATATGGAGAAAGGTAGAGAGGGCCGGTAGGCTTCGGAAGAAGAAAAAAAAAGGCAGTGGGGAAAGAAGGGGTTTGGGAATCCTATTGGGAAGAGGGAAAAAAGTCGGGTGTCCCTTCCGGGGGGTGTGAACGGGGGCCTTATTGTAAAGAACGACGATTTAATCTTGGAAGGGGGGAAGAAGGACAAATTGGACGTGGAGGATGACTACTTGGATTTGGCAGGGTGGGGGTCAGCCAGGGGGGTAAGAGGGATGTGTTCCCAGAAGGAATGGAGGGGAGGTGAGAAGGATGGGAAGGGAAATAAACTCAAATTCACTTGAAGAAGAGTAGTTTCGACAGGGAAGAGAGGAGGGTCCGTAGTCTGCCTTAAAAAGGTGGGTGCTAAGCGTCATCGTAAGATTGTGGGGTGTTCGAGCCAGAAAGAAGAGAAAAGGATGATTTGAAAAAAATCCCTCTAGGAGGAGTACTGGAGGTGGAAAAAAGGGGGGGGGGGCGTCAGCAACACTTGAAAAGACACAGGGGAACCGGGAAGGAAGCGAAAGAAAGGAAAGTCGAGCGTGTGGTTGACAAAAAAAGCCATTTTACCTAAGATGAAGGGGTAGGAAAAGGGTTCTAAAAGGTGTGCGTTCCTGTTTGGGGGAAAAAGCTTACAAAGTGAAGGAGGGAGGGCACATCACTGACGACCTAGGGGGGTTGTGAAAGAGACTCAGAAAAAATGATGCTTGTATATAAGAATGGGGAAAAAACTCACTAAAAGAGAAGGAAGAGAAAAATACAAACAAGAAGGTGTCGAAAAGAAAACAAGAACGGGGAAAAGTTAAAACGGGAAAAAAGAAGAGAGGGGTAAATAAAGTGTTATAACTGTGGTTCACCCAAAGAATTGACCAGATCGGAAGGAAAAACTGGGGAAGGCAAAAGGAGTCGGAAGCTCTTTCCAGAAAAAGAAAGGAAGGAAAAAAATCTAAAGGAAAATCCTAAAGTCAAGAAAAATTTCTGGGAGAAGGAAAAACCAATGAACATCATAAATGAAGAGTACAAAAAGGCACCTAAGCAACGAATCCACACGAAAGAGAAAAGAATGAAAGGGGAATGGCTTCTCAAAGAAGCAAAGAAGCCTCATGTGACCTTGGGGAAACAGAGTATCAATGAAAAGGAAAAAGGGATCAAAAACGACGTTAGCCCTAAATGAAGCACAGAGCAGATTTAGTAACCTTTATGTCTAAAACATGGTAAAGGAAGGAGAAAAACGCGGGAACCAACCTTCAAGGGTCAAGAATAGAAAAAAAAAAGAGAGGGGGAGGCAATCAGTGAGAAAAGATCACGCATAAAAAAACAAAGAAAGAGGGTTTTCTGGGCCTCAGGAAAAAAAAACGCTGTAGTCTCCTTATTGGATTAACATAACAGAAGGGATAGTAGCCAACAAAGAAAAGGGGAAAAAACAATGTTAGAAGAGAGGAACTGAAACCAGTAGAGTAGAAAATCACCACTAAAAAAATGCATGGCTCAATTGATCCTCCAAAGATAGTGGGGCAAGTACCCCAAGGCCGTCACTAAGGTAGGGGCAGAGGAAAACAAATTGGTAAGAACCAAGAATAGCAATGGAAATGAATGAATGGAAGAAAAAATCCAGGGGGAGAAGGTGAGTAAATGGAGTGGAGGGGGGACATATCGGACACTTGAAGATGTGGTTTCTACCAGTCAAAAGAGGAAACCACGGAAAAAAAAACCAACTAAGTCCCTGACAGCCGAAGTCAAGTACTGACTCTTCTAGGAGAAAAGGTCAAACCAAAACGTAGGTGATAATATCTCCAAAAAAAAAGAAATAAGGGGAAGGGAAGAAAATGTGGGATCTTTGGTTAGGAGGAAGGGGAAAGACTTGTGGAAGAAAAATCAGGTTTTCCTGAGATTCATCGAAATCCGAAGGGAAAGAGGGAAAACCAATTAAACTATCGGTATGTTTGATGAGGAGGATACATTCAGTTGAAATTAGGTTATAAGGAAGTATCGAGGAAAAGAAGGGGAACCCTCGGTACAAAAAACCATACGTTCACGGAGAAAAGGAAACAGGAGTAGACCTTGGAAAGGAATCGGGATTACTTGACAGATACTAAAAGTTGGGACTAGAATTCTTCCTTGTGAAAAGGAAAAGGCCTAGGGTAAAGTAGGGCAGCAAGAAAATCACACGATTAGAAAATGGCGCATAAATTGGGGGGGGGGTACGGCAAGGTTATACTTGAAATGGGGGAACAAGAAAAAAAAAACAGAGGAACATCCATCTGTTAATAAAAGGGACAGGGGAAAGAATTGTAAAGGTACCCATCAAAGACGGAAATGAGTATTGGTCGGAAAAAACGGGGGGGTCATACCAAAAGAAATAAAACTGGCAGGAAAAGAAGTCAAAACCCCAATAAATGAACCAGGGAAAAAATACTCACCAGATCAAGTCCTCAAAAAGGGGTCTCGCTCAAACAACAACTGGGGGGGGGAGGGGGGAGGGAGATAGATTGATCTTCTCGTCGGTGACAAAAGGTGGTCAATGAACGGGGGGTCAGTGGCTTGTTAGGAGGGTGGATGCCTTTTATGGAGCTTGGCAACAGTTGGGGGGGGGAGACCATACTAAGGGTATGGGGGCTAAATAGTTTAAGAAAGGGGCTTGAATGGTCTGAACGGGACTTAGGAGGGTATTTGTATATTCGCGAGGCCACTACGAAATGGAGAGGGACCAAGGTCGGGTAAGAGCTATTTGTAAATAGAATACGGAAGGGTGCCGGATTGGGAAGAGGGTCGGAAAGGAGAGTGGACCACTCAGGAAACACACTAAGGGACGTGAAGAAGGGAAGTGATGAGGGGCGACTTTAACTTCAATGAGGGGGACCAAACCGGGAAAATAGATCTGTTCAGAAAGGGGGGAGATATAATTTCCCAGAAACGGTAACATAACTATGGGGAACAGGGGGGGACTGTCCTTGTGGGTGAGGTGGGAAATCGGGGTGTATAGAAGGAACATAAGCCCACGTCAGCAAAAAGAACTGGGAAAACGTCCTCTTCAAATAGTTCATTGGGGGAGCGGCTATCTTGGGAGAAGGGGGGGGAAAAAAAAAAAAGAAAAAGTAGGGAAGTCCAGAATGGAGGTTTTCAGTTTTGGGGAGGGGGGTTAAAAAACAACGATATCTTTGACAGTTTGGACGAGAAAAGAAAACGTTTACTCATTCCATTCATCAGGCAAGAGAAGAAAGGGAAACAGTTGGGTGGAGGTTTTAGAGATGGTCAAAAGTCGAATATGCGGTTAGGAGTTTCTGGCCTTCTTCCAAGAATGAAGGGGCAGCAAAAGAAGGGGGGGCGTTTTCATTTGTAAGGGGGTCCTCTTGGGATAGAGACGAAGGTAGAGGGGTGGAAAGGGATTAAGCCGATGACCTCATTCAAAAGAAAGTTGGTTTTGGTAAAACAAAATTGTGGGGGGATTTGGCCTTGACTACGTGATCCAGATGGTCTTGGAAAAAAAAAAGGCGATGTTGCTGAGTTTAAAAGGGTACAATGAGAGGGATCTACAAAAGGAGGAGGTTGAAGAAGGGGAAGGAGACAGAGGAATCAAATAGGAAGTAGTTTACCAAGAACTTCTTGGGGGGGAAACGGGGGGGGAACGTGGGGAATATTCGCCTAACTTTCTCTCCAGGTTTCCTAAGGAAGGGAGTCCATTGGAGGTAGGTGCTAACGTGAAAATTGGAGGGTGAGGGGGGAGGTAATGTAGGAAAAGGGGAATGGGGTGCCCAAGTTCAATGATCTAGGAGAGGGGAAGGGAAAAAGTTCTAAAATACACAATGAAGGCGGAGACATGTGAAAAAGCTTTTCGGTAGGTGAAGAAGGAGCATTTTGTGTGGGGACTCTGGACTTATTAGGTGTTGTCAGTCTCCAGAAGAAAAGTCAGGGAAAAACGAAAAGGAAAAATGGGAGGAGTAATGCGTGAATGAAAGGAGTGAGTAAGACCAAAAGAGAAAGTGGAGAAAAGAAATAGCCGAAAAAGGAAGCGAGGGGTCAAGCATCTTGGGGGTAAACACAGGTCTAAAAAAGTGGAAACGAAGATACTTTGTCTGTCCCAAGGGGGGGGGAAGTCCTGTTTTGAGAAGGGGGTCTACAACAAAGAACGCAGCAATTGGTTTTTCCCTAAGGAGGGGGACACCCTAAAGGAAAAACACGAAAAGAAACGTGATGTTGTGTCAAAAAGATCTCAAAAAAACAACATTAATAATATGGGGGAAACAAAACGAAGGGACAGAACGACTAAAGGGGAAAGGAAAAAATAAAGAAAAAGGTGCTGGAAAAATCAGGTGACTGACAGAAGGGAAAAAAGCAGGACAACCCTTAACCACTGTTAAAAGTAGATGCGGGGAACCAAAATGTTTGGGAGGGGGGGAACACCAAAAACAAAATGAAAGATATACGTAAATGACAAATTGGACCTTTAAATAAGGGTAGGGGGAGAAGAAGGGGCAGAAAGTCAAACACTCGGAAAAAAAAAAAGAACAAAAAAGAAGTAAAAGCCAGGTACAAAAATTGCAGGGAGGGAAAAAAATGAGACATGAAGATGAAAAGAGAAACAAATGGGCCGGAAAAAGGAACACGACGTCGTCAACCAAAGAAAAAAATAAAGTCAATTGGACGGGAGGTTGGTAGAAGAGGAGCTCAAGAACAAGCCCGATGGAAATGTGGGACAAAACAATCGAGAAAAAAAACAAAAATAAAGTAAACAGAAGTGGAAAGACCAATTATCCCCAGAAAGAAAAAAAAAAAAGAAAAAGGAAGGAGGAACTGAAAGAGGACATGTGAAAGCTGAAAAAAGGGGAAAGGTCAGGACGGAAAAAAGAAAGAATCGTGAAACATTTTACCATCTTCTCATGAATGGAAAGACATTGGGGGGGGAAAAAGAAAAGGGGGAAAGGGATAAGAGAAGACTTACAGGAAAAAAAAAGCATCAAAAAAAAATGGGAGGGGGAGAAGAAAAGAAGGAGAAAGACACTAGAAAAACTGGGGAAAACAACAAGGGGGTAAGAGGGTATAGAGACCACTCGGTCTGTAAAAGAACCCAACGGTAAGGAAACTGAAACAGTCTCGGGAAAAAAAAAAATCACCTAAGGCGCTCTCAGAAAAGGGAAAAAAAAAAAATCCTTCACTAACAGGATGGCAATCATGACGACCTAAAAAATAAAAACGAGAAAAGGCTCAAACAATGGAAGTACGACCATTGGGGAAAGGAAGGGTGTCCGCAAAGCCAACTAGGAAGCCAGGGCATGGGGAGGAGTGAGAAAAGGAGGGTCAGAAGAAAGATCTGAAAAAATGGGGACAAAAAAAACATGAACTCCTTCAATGGGAATGAAATGCAAACTTGGACTTCTCGGCAGAAAAGGTAACGGGATCACAAAAGACGAAAACAAACCGAGAGGGAAAAGGCCGAGACATTCTCGAGTGAAGGAGAAAGCAGTTTAAAACGAAGAAGAGGTGACCAATCATCTCCCAAACCAGAATTGTCAAATCCACTAAACTAAAAGGAGAAAGTTAGGGGATTCAAAAAGGGACTCTACAGTGATGATAAATAAAAAGGCCAAAGGAGCAGGCTTGTACAAGTGAGGCCAAAGAAGGGGGTTGAAAAAGAGAAAATAACTTTCAGAAGACCAAGCAGAACAAAGATGGAGGAAGGGGGGGAAAAGGAGAGAGGAGGGAAAAACGAAACATCGGATGGGCTCTAGTTATTACTTAACCATTCAAAGCAAAGATGAGGTTCTTCGGGGGGAACAAAGGAGGTATAACTTCCTTTAACGAAGAAGAGAAAATACAGAGGGGGGACAAGAATGTTTAATTTAACCATCGAAAAAGGGTCAAGGGGCCAAAACGAGATCAACCAAGGAGGAAACCAAATTCAGAGGGGGGCTTAGACCACCAGGTGGGTAGTTAAAAAAGTGACCACAAACATACCCTAAAACCCAATAATTGATACGAACGACACCCAGGACCGAAAAAGCCTAAATACGACCGGCACTCAGGAGAGAGAATCAACAAAAGGAGGAGGGAGTAGGAAGAAGTATTAACTGAATAAGGAGTCGGGTCGCTTGTTACCCAAGGGGGGGGGGTCAAATAGAAACTCTTTTAAAAGGGCTGGTGGGAGGCCGTTGTGGATCTGTTGAAATGGTTGCAGAAAGTGGGAAGAACGGACGTGGGGACGGGGGTTCACCGGGAGGGTCAAATGTTAAGTTCAAACTTGAACATCGTGGGTAGAGAGGATCGGAAAAAAGTATCCATGATAAGGGGCCAAAGGGAGCATTGTAAACTGTATGGGGGGGGTGGTGTTGGGGGAAAGGAGTATCACTATGAAAGGTGTGTTGACCTATGGAAAAGGACATATTGAAAGAACGGGGAAAAGAAGAGAGGAAAAACAGGGTAAGAAAGAATCGGGGGAAGGGCGCAAAGAAGTAGTAGGGGGTACAGGAAAGAAAAGTTGGCAAAAAAAAGAACGGAGGAGAAAAAGGAAAAGGTATGAATTTCCCCGGCTAACTTTTAAGAGAAAAGAAAATTCGGGGAGTGGAAGAAAAAAAGAAGGTTATTAAAAAGAGGAAGAAGCAAAGAGAAGAGAGAAGGGTCATAGTTGACAGTGAAGATGTCTATAGGGGAAAGGGATCCATGCTTTTATATCCAAAAAGTGAAAAAATTGTACTTCTAATTAAGGGAAAGAGGGGAGGGTGGGTGGGTCAATTTGGGGGGATCCCGAATCGACGGGAGAAATAAAAGAGAAACGGACGCATTAAGAACCCAATGTCCTCGCCGCGGTTAAGAATGCCGAAAGGGGTTCTGGTTTTAAAGGGGAGGGGGACAGGAAAACAAAATGTGTGTATGGAGGAGGTCAGGAACCAAAAAGAAGAGGGAAACAGAAATTTAAGGGGGAGGTGGGTAAGTGGCAAGAAAAAAACGGGGGAAGTCGCATGGGGGCATCATTTGGAGGAGGCAAGTAAGCGAAAGGGAGCTATCCATTAAAATGGGGGGGTAAGGGTATCTTTTGGAGGCATCATTCCGAGGTATTGTCTCCACCAAGAGGAAAAACGAATGTTAAGGGGATGGAAAAAGGGTAGGGAGGGAAAAAGAAAAAAGAAGGAGTTGGGAAAAAGGATGGTTTACCTAGGAAAAGGGAAGTCGATGGTCCGACTTCTTTGGGGGGAAGGGTGAAGGTGGGAAGGGGGGAAGAATGCGCGATGAAGGGACGTCGCCAGGGGGAAAAAAGCAAGGAGGAGGGAAGAAAAGAAAGAGGGGGGCGGAAGTAAACTTTCTTGGGGCCTAAGGAGAGGAGGGGGTAAGGAAATGAAGATGAGGGGACTCAATTTTCGAGGGGATATAAAAAATGGAAAAGAAAAAAAAGAGGGGGGGGTCGGAGTGTTGAAGTCTAGGAAGGAGGGGCTTGGCTCACGAGGGGTGGGACTGAAAGAAGTCATGATAGGGACAGGCTACCAGAAATGACGGTCATGGGGGTAAATTTCAAGGGGAGAGAAGGGGAGAAGAAAATTCCGAGTGAAGAGGGGGACGTAAGAAGGAACCTTGAAGACGGGGAGGAAAGGAAATATTCTAAAGCAGCTCAAAAGCGAGTTTTGAACACCCGCTAAAAGGGGGAACGATGACTTGGTAGGGAAAGGGGAGTGGTGACCTGTTTTCAAAAAAGGCAGCAGAGGCATGGAAAGGATTGAAAAAAGGAAAAAAAAAGGCCCAAGTGAAAAGGGGGGGGGAAAAGAGACTCTCAAACACAACGTATTTAAATAAGATAAAACAAAACTAAAGAGGAGTAGTTAACATGGGAAAGAGAGGGGAAGGGAACAGTCACCAGGTCTGCAAAAAAATCTTTGTCTCAAACCGAAACACCCAGTCTTGGAGAAAAAAAGGGAAAAAAAGGTGAGATGAGGGTAAAAAGGGGGAAAAGGTGGAAAAAGAAGGCCAGAGAGAAGGAAGAAAAAATTACCAACTTTTATTTGAATAAATTAAGGCTGAAGCGGGTCAATGTCAACCCTCGCTTGAAACTAATCAGATCAGTCTATTAATGGAAAAGAATGGAGAAAGGGAAAATTGGAGGAGCATAACAAGAGAGAAAGGCATCAGATTTCCGATAAGCAATAATAAGAACCCTACCAAGGGTTCAAATAAAAAAAGAACAAGCTTCCAGGACTGAAGGGGGGGCTCGATCGAGGAGAAATTGAGGGAAACAGGGAAGGCCTACCCACGGAAAATTACATAAGAAAGGGGAAAAGGAAGATTGAACGAGTAACAGGAAGCCCTAGAGCCTGAGTACCGGGGAAGGGAAATAAGTAGAGATTCATAAACTTCAAAAGAAAAGGGAATGAAAAAAAATTCGTCATGAGAATCAAGAAATAAAAAATCAGGAGGTCACCCCACTCAAAATAATGGGGGGGAGTCAAAAGAAAACAGCAGTACAATTTCGACAGGAAGAGACAAATGGGGAAACCGAACTTGGGGGGACAAAACAAAAAAAGGGAAAGTATCGTACCCTTCGATGGAAGCACCTCCACCAGAAAGGGTCAAAAAATGAAAAAGTTCCCTCATAAAAAAAACACAAAAATAGAGAAGGCCAATGAAAAAAATCAGAGAAAAGAAAAAATTTAGGGTCAGGAAGATAATCCGGGGGGGGGAAGAATAAAGAAATAATAATCTAAAGGTTTTCAGAAAAAGGGTTGGAAAAACAGAAGGGGTACCTCAAAAAAAAAAGCAAAATAGATGAAAATGATAGGATGAAGGGGTGAGCAACTATGAAAAACTTGGAAAGAGGTTGGAGATAACCGGAAAAAGGATGGGCAGAAAGTGCAAACCCTACTGGAAAAGGAAAAGAGGAAGAATTACAAAATTGTACTGGAGTCTAAGCACAAGGAAGGTGATCCAACTTCGCCAAACGATAATCGAGGGGGAAAGAAGGAAATAGGACGTCGCTTTTGTATATGAGCATGTAACTAGAGGGGCGCACGGAATCTGAAATAACAACTCAAGGGGGGGGGGGGTAAAACCCCTAAAACGATAATACCACAGTTCAAGCTTGGGGGTCGAAACTTCATCAGTCGCTAAGGAAGGCCAGTTTCAAGAGGAGAAGGTAAAAAAGGGTGAGGAAA
>Ga0179591_1224232_pt1 | contig 10691 bp, 11 predicted proteins | sample CZOMad2_1_08_16f_FD_182891 | JGI IMG/M metagenome (GOLD analysis project Ga0179591, IMG submission 182891) | Vadose zone soil fungal communities from Angelo Coast Range Reserve, California, USA - CZOMad2_1_08_16fungal (PacBio error correction) | ecosystem: Environmental > Terrestrial > Soil >...
CTCTAAAAAAAAGTCCTTGGAGAAATTTTCGAAAGAGGATATCCATTCTTATCACGGAACCGAAAAGGAAGGAAGGGCGAGACATAGGGAAAAGAGGGTGCCATCTCTAAATTGGCGCCGAATGAGCTCAAAGAAGTTTGGAAAAGGGCGTCGCATGCAGGAGGCAGGGGCTTGTTGGGGGGAGAATTCAGGAAAAGCTTGGTTTGACCTCTGTGGCGTAGGGGGACCGGTAACAGCTCCAAGCTCTTAGGGTAGAGTGGTACCTATCGGGGAGACCGTTCCGATAGAATAAGGGAAACGAGAAGTAGGAGAGGAACCGACGCAGGAAAAATGGAGGGGAAGAACGGCGCCAATCTCGGGTCAAGGTAGGGGAGGGAAGCACATGTTAAGCAAAAGAAATCCGGATCTCGTAGTGAAAAAACTGGAGCTGAAGGAAGGAGGAGGTACCTGAAGAAGGTTCTTTTCTGTGCAGGTAAAAAGGAGGAAGGGTGGACTGGACGCCAGGCGAGAGAAAGGGTATTCGATTAGGAAAATACATAGCTCTGATTATGACGGAATCGGAGGGGGAAAAAGACAGAAAAGGGGTTCCATTGAGGAAGGGAGTTGTTCTTCATCAAAAGGGTAACGACGAGGATGAGTCAGGAGAACTGCGAGGACGACTGTCTGGAGATAGAATTCTGGCGTTCAGCTAAATTGACGGGGAGAAAAGTATCTTTCGGGTGAAAAGAGAAATAGGGATGGTGGTCGTCTGACCGTTGGGTCAGGGTTGAAGCGACTGCGAACGAGCGAAAAGAGAGTAGAAGCCGTATTGTTGGGCGCAACATCAAAGAGGAGCGCAAAAGAATGGGAAAAGGTGCACAAGGAAACGCCTGGGGGGTACGGAACTACATTAAAGACAACATTTCGAGACTCATAACAAGGAAGAGGTAAGAGAAGGGCGCCGTGGGGCAATAATTTTAAGTCAGAAGGGGGGGGGGGAATTTGGGTTGGGGCTGAGACGTATAAACCCCCTCTGTCATGGGGGGAGACGCAATCGGAGGAGGGGACAGCACATTTTGATTCGGGGGGGAGGGAGGCGTATTCCTACCGAGAGTTCCGGTGGACCTTCAGTGATTGGGGGTTTCAAGAGGAGGGGCAAAATAGAGGGGAAGCAGAGGCATCAATGACGGAGGGGGGAAACGTTGCTAGTCTAGAAAAAAGCTGGGACGATTATAGAACATCCACATCGCTGTGTTGGAAAAAAGATCTAACCAATAGTTACGCCCACTTTAATTCTGGTGATCGGGGGAAGTTTCAGTTCAGCAGAGGGTACCTTCTAGGGGGTGTGGCCGATCAGTACAGATAGAATATAGAGATTAACAAGGAGGGAACTAAAAGAAACGTCGGACGAATAACTTGAATGGGGGAGGTTGGGATTATTCAGACAAATTACTATCATCTGGGGGGTGCGTGAGATGAGGTCAGACAGGGACCGGGCTCAAAAACGAGTCGGTAGAGAGGGGACAGATTACTGAGGTCGTCGGGGTGACGAATAGGGCTCTATGTCCGTACGCACTTCCGGAGGAATTTATTAGAAGAGCCCCTCGAACCAGGAAAATGTCATAGCAATGCGACTGGGAGGGGGGAAAAGCCCCGTTCTTCCTCGGGAGAGAAAGAGGGAAAGACCTAGCCTTACGGAACTGACCACCTTGTAGAAGAAGACGGTTGGGGCAGGGGGAAAGAGAAAATGGGACACTCGTTTCTGTGACCGGAATCGATACAGGGGGGAAACCAAAGGAGCGGAAGTGGTTCAAGTCTATCGGGATCACACACTGGAAGCTGGGTCGCCCTTTCACGAAAAAAAAAAAAAGCCCTGATCTTTGAAGGCGTGGATAAAAAGAAAGGGGCGTACGGCAGAAGGGGGAAAATGTGGGCCGCACAAACTAGGCAAAAGAAGGTCGGGTTATCACCCGAAAAGTGTATTTGTGCCGGGGGGGGAAGTACACTGTCAGATCACAGGAGTGGGAGTGAACAATCTGGGGGAAGGGAAGCGCGGGGAGAATAATTTCCTGCATCCAAGCGAAAACTTGGCGCTACAGGGAGGCGGATATCGTAGCAACTGAGCAAAAAAACAATATTATTATAGGAGAGAGAGAAACAAAGTCTTCCTTGCAGGGGGGGGGGGGGTGGGTGGGGGGGGGGGTTTTGGGGGGGGGGGTGTTGGGTGGGGGGGGTTTGTGGGTCTGGGACGGGAAAAATGAAAGAGGCAGCAGACTGTAAATCTGGGAGAAGACAAATCGGGGGAACGTAGGGAAAAAAAAAAGGGGGGCGGGTACTCATCTCTGGAGTCAGTAAGAAGGGGGGGTGAATGTTCTTCAGGGAGGACGAGGACAAGTATCGGGAAAAGCACTTCAGGTAAGAGGGGGGCTTACGGAGGGTAGACAATCGGGGGACACGTTTAATCCCGATGAGGGAGGAAAAATACCAAGGGGCTCCAGAGGGGGTAAAGGGGATCTATGCCCCGAAAAGGGGACAAGGAGGGAAAGAGGAAAAAAAAGATTCATATCTAATGGAAAAGAAAGGAGGAGCAGGATCTAGGCTTTACAACAGCTCGGGGGGGAAATGGAAGCAACGTATTTTAGGGGTGTACTCTAAGGAAGATTGTTCTTAAAAGGGGGAAAGGGGCGAAAGAGGGACAAGAATCTCAAGATTAAGATAGCATAGTTCGAACTAGAACGACTATTTCGGAGGCAATAAACTACCTTCTTTCGAGTACTATAGAACTAAGTTGAGGGGGAGATACATTATTCAGACATAAGGGGCGGGCTCTCCTGAGTATCGTCATTGGAAGGCTCCTCAAAACAGCCGGGGTCTGATCACTAAAGGAGGTCACTGCGAAAAAGCGTATCTATACGGGACGAGAGAGCCCACTCTACGCGGGTGGGCATAAGTTAAAAGTCAATTGAGGAAGAGCGTCACGAAGGAAAATGGGTGTTAACGATCGGTTTAGGAGGATTCCTCCAATCAGGGGGGTTGGATGGTACGGGGGAAAAATCTTACCAGGGTGTTAGAGAAAGGGTGTGCGCTACAGTGTAGCGGAATGATTACGAGGGGAGAGTCTATGTGCAAAATGCGGTAAAAAGTCGCCCCGGGGGAAAAGCCGGGCCTAGATTTGTATCATAGGGGAGAACGCAGAGGAAAACACTTTCGGTAACTAAGAAAAAGAAAAGGATCAGAGACACATTAGGAAATCTAGGGAGGGGGGTGACATACGAAGGAAAAAATCTTGAGTAAAAAGATTGGGGGGGGAAGGGAAAGATAGGGCAAGAGTAGGGGGGGACTGTCTTTCTTTATAAAGGGGGTCGAGGGAGCCAGGAGAAGGCGGAATTGATGCCACGATCAAGGAGGGATGGATTGATATTTGGCGAAAGAAAACACACAGGGCGCTCGGAGGTGCGAGAGGAGGAGGCTTTTTCGAAAAGAAACGGATTGCAAAAGAAGAAGGATCGACCTGGCAGTGGACTAACTAGGGAAGGTTGACTCCTTCCATGAGACAGTAGAAGGAATAAGCGACTGACAAAAGCGGAAAATAAGAGACGGGGGAGAGCGGACTTTGCTAAGGATCCAAAAAAATTCAAAACTTGAAACGGTTACAGGGCTGGAAAACCGAAAGAGACGAGGGGTAACCGAAAGAGAGCTCCCCAGTTGAGAAAAGGGGTCAGATGAAGAAGGTGAAGGAAGGATGGGAGGACCGCTATTAAACACGGACTTATACAAGGGTATGACAGGAGAGAACATGTCATAATTACGGGGACGATAACGTTACTACGAAAAGGAACGCTTCTGGGGCTTAAGGGTGGCGGGAAAATAAAAAATACAATGAAAAGGTACGGACCCCGAGGGTTTTCGAGACTGAGGAATGTTCTGCTTTCGGGAACTTTTCCATAGCCAGGGGAAGATCGAGAAGGGAGAGAGGTAAAGGCCTATAGGAAATCGGAAACAGTTCCAGGTAAGATAACAGGTGGAAACGAGGCTGTCGCCCACTAGGCAAAACACATTTTACGGGTCTGGAAAAAAAAAGGACCAAAACAGGACTGCGGATGGATAATCCTTCAAAAAGTCGAGGGGGGAGAGCAAACCTCACTGCGTAATAGCGAGGCAAGAAAGCTCTAAGTTATCTATAGGGTTGCGCAGGATGGTCTAATTTAGAGTCTGGGAGGAAGGGTTGGGGGAGTCTAAAGATAGGGGAAGGGGGGACGGGAGGAGGTCTATATCAAAAAAAGGGGGAAAAGATAAGATACAGAGGAAAAATTAAGGGGGGGATTGCTTCAAACATTTTTGTATCAGGAGGGGGAAGAGAGAGAAGATAAGAGGGGAGATCACATCTGCGCCACGGGGGGGACGTATGAGAAAAAAAAGGGTCTGAAGGGAGGGTTTCGTCAGTCTCAAATCTACTGGGTTGAGGAGTCTGAAAAGAATACAAGGGCATGGGTCTTTCCGTGGTGACGAAAAGGAATGGCAGCAGGGTTAAATCGTGGGGCGAGAAGCTCATTTGAGAAAGTGCGCGATGGGCCCTGGGACTCGAGGTGAGATCGGCAGAAGTTAAAGACATCTTCAGGGCGAGGGAAGAGGAGACTTAGACACCCTCCTCGTGTTAAAAAAAGGACCAGATCGGGCAAGCTAGGGTCGTTTAATGAATGGGGAATGTAGGTTGGGGGCCTCACCTCCTAGGCCTAGCGGGGAAGAGGGGGGTAAGGGGATGGCAGGAAGCCAAGGGACTCGATCGTCGTTAAAAAGAAACGGGGAAATAGAGGGTGCGTGGACAACTAAGAAATCCGATTGTCACCGGGAGACTCAAAAGGAAAAAAAAAGGAGTGACGAGGAAAGAGATAATAGGAGGGTCCAACGCCAGGAAGGGGGAAGGGGTGAATGAGGCGGGGGGCTTAAAGTCAAACTTCCAAGGGGGGCGCCAACTTCTTAGTCTGCTCCGGGGTCTTGCACGACTCAGATGAGGGAATCATTAAGAGACCTCATGAATGAGGAAGAAATCGTTAGGTGAAAACAAAGCGAAATAGATTCTGGAAAGAAAACTGGCTCTTAGGGGCGCTAAAAGAGAGATCGATCCGAAAGAAGGGGGGGCGATCCTGAGTGTGGAGACAACTAGAAAATCAGGACCTGCAATGACATAGGGAAAAATCACAGTCGCAGAGGACTAGGGAAACGACGATGAGACCAGTGCACTTGCCGCAAAAGTGGACGGGGAAGATCATATCATCAACGACGTGGACAAAGAGGGGGGTGGCCAATTTTTGGGGGTCTAGGAACCCTCCACGCTTAATGGGGCGTGAGATCTTGCGGGCTGGGAAAAACCAGATCGGCGGAGCTGGTATGAAACGACCCAAGCGGCAAAATGGAAAAGGATGGCATTGGGTAGTCGGCACCGCTAGATGGTTCGGAATGCTCAGGAGCAAGGTGACAACGGGCAAAAAAGCATGGGACGAGTCGTAGACACAAAATCGCGGGATCAAGCAGAAAATAAAAGAGAGGGGGTTAAATCAAAGTTGAAGAAGGGGGGAAGGGAGGAGACGCGCCATGAAGGGGACAGTGAGATTCGGACCTCCAGGGAAACAAGGACGTCGATTTGCGTACGGAATTAACAGGAGCCGGACTACGAAGTTCGAGACAGGAAAGCACGGAGGTGAGGACACGAAAGGGTGGAATTAGTAGGCAATCCACGGAGACAGAGGAGTATCAGCGGGAGGGGAGGAACGACAAGGGGGGTCTCTCCACAAACTTGTCTTGAGTGGGCGGGAAGAAATAGGCTGGATCTTACACCATATAATCTGGACGGCGATTGCGTAACCGAAAAAATGATATCGTTAAATGGGAGATCGCAAGCCCGCCCTTAAGACGGGAAGCCATGCGCTGGTATTCGGAAAAAACCAGACACCAGGGCGGTGCCGGGATGGAAATATCCCTAACTAGGGCAGAAGAGAATCGAGGAAAGGGGAACCGTAGTAAAAGAGGAAGACGGTTGTGGAAGGGACCTCTACTTGACACTTGGGGGCGTTGTTGCCTGTACATAGTATCCAAAGGACCCAGCCAGGAGTAGAGCCATTTGTGCGGACCACTTCGGATCTTTAGGAAAAAGAAGAAAGGGAACCAGAGGTGTCTGGGACAAGGGGGTCGAACAATAAAGGAAGAAAGTGGGATTATCAGCTTTGGTAAGTGGGAAAAGTAGAGGTAATAATTCTCACAAGAGGAGCCAGGGGAGAGGAGGAAAAAGAAAAGGTTGGGGACCAGGGGCTACCTGTTGAAAAGAGGTTGGGGCAAGAGGATCTCTTTAAAGAGGCCTCGGAACTATTCAAATCTAAGGGCTAGAAAAAGTGGGGCCAGAGTGCCTAAGTTTCTATTCTATCGACGAGAAAAAACAACAAGAGGAGGGAGAGGGAAGTCAGAAGGGAACGGAACGTCTCTCTGCTTAAGGAATGATTTACCGCGAGGCATAAAAGAGGGAAACGAAAATCTTGGAAAACAGGGTGCTGCACAATCCATTTGCGGGGGGGAGAGCCTACTAGGGACGGAGGTTTCTCCGGAGGAAGGGAGGGGAGAGAACGTATCTCATCCTCAGAAAAGAGGGAAGAAGGGATGTCTTCGAGTGGGAAAAGGTGCAAAGGTGAATCAAGAACGTTGCTACAAAATCGACGAATGGCTGGGGTCGGGGGGAGCGGGACCCAACCCCAGAAGGAAAAAGTAGAGGTCGCATTCCACCACCGAGGCACATAGAAGAAGAAGGGGACGGGAGAATCAGTCGTATCTTCAAGCGTTCTGGAGAAGGGGGGGACGAGGAACGACAAGGGCGGGTGTCCTCAGAAGCTCCTTGTCCAGAATGGAATGGGGAGTCAGATTTGCTAGAGAATAGACAGAGAAGGGGAGAATCTTATCAAGATGAGGGGGGCGGAACTCGAAGCGAGAGGGCATAGTCTCGTAGATCTCACTAAGTTCGGGGGAAAGAGAAGGTCGGCCGGATCGGTCGTACGCAGCCGATGGAGAAGGGGGGGGGAGGCAGACTAACAACCAAGAAGTTCTTCGTTGCACGGGAAGAAGATTCCTGCAGCAGAAACTTAGAGAGAGGCGAGAAGGCATCTGAAGAAAAAAAGACTACTTTAGTTGGACGGGAAGTGTGACAATTCGGCGAGTATCAAGAGCCCTGAAAAACGTGGATACGGATGGATTCTGCTTGCAAAAAAAGCGGATTTTAGTTTTGGACGAACTGGTAAGGAGGGGGCCGTTTCAGGACGGGTGAAATGACAGTGAACCCTCGGTATACGAGGCGATGGGGCAGGATGGAAAACCATTGCAAAAAAAAAAGGAAGCCGCCGAGAGGGGCAGGAATCGCAGTTCAGCTACAAACTTTCTTTCCCGCCGGAAATATATAAAGGGAACATTTAAGAGAGGGAGGGTGGGGCCTATCCGCAAAAAAAAACAGTTCTACCTGAAGTGGAAAACACATATTAGATCATGAACCTCTGGCAAGGGGGGGACTGCAGGAGGGGACTGGGAGGCCGGTGGAGCTCCTCGGCGAATGGGGAGGGGGGGCAAAACAAGTCGAGGAAAAATTATCTTTGTGCTCAAAGAAGGAGGCGAGGCGTGCGAGAGGCTAAGGGAGGTTGAAGAAAAAGAGAGATGGCCAAAGGGAAGAGGGGGATCTAACGGGGGACGGGGGCAAACGAAACTATTAACTTGCAAGCGTAAGTATGGGGGGCTTAAAAGAGGGGGGGAAAAAATCAAATCGAGAGGGGAAAGACGCGGGAAAAAGGGGACTTGACGACGATACTTATCGATGAAACAAGGAAGAAGTGAACGTTAAACTTTTCTTTCGGGGTGGGTACACCTAATCGCTCTTGGTTTAAGAAAAACGAGCGAGCCCGCATTGGTGGAGTTGTTGGATCGGAAGCCGGTGAAACGAGGAGAGGGCGCAGCTCCACAGACGATAGAAAATTGGGGGGAAACGAAATATCTATGGACAGGCGCGAATACTTGAAAGAACTAAGGATCGGCTCATGGCTGGACTTGCGGTCAAATACTACATAAAGTAATTGACCAGGACAACCGAATGGGGGGAGAGAGTGGCACTTCGAATGGACTGTAGGGGGGAGAAGACAGGGAGAGGCGGAAGATTCCGAGGCAAGGCGCGATCGGGAAAATAGAGGAAAATGTAAGAATTCAGTTCCTTGGGAGAATGGGGAACTTCTGTCTATAGTCCAACGAGGTCCCAACACCGTGGAAGAGAGTCACCAAAGGACGGCCTTCAAGGGTGAGTGAGGAAGAGAAATCAAAAAAGTAGAGGGAGAGGGGGAAGTCTAAACGATAAACTTCTAATAATGAATGACGGCAAAAGGCTGGCCGGGAGGGGAAAGCTCTATTTGGCGGGGGGAACGTGGACATGAAGGAATACATGGAAAAGGGTGGGAATCGGAAAGAAAGGAAAAAAGGGGGGGGGGGGGGAGGCTCTGATCTCGCTCAAAAAAGAAACTGGGTATAAAAGAAGAAATAGAATACAGCGCTACAAACGGAGCCGGGTTTTTACGGGCTAGAATAAAACCTGTCGACAGGAGGATAGGCCAAAGTCTAGTTAAAATCGCAGCAGAAAAGGGGAGGATAAACGTCGTTCCCATCTTTTGCCGGAGAGAAAGGAAAGGAGGCGAGTGCAGGTTTTCGAGAGAACCGAGACGGGTGTGTATTTGAGAGGGGGCAAAATCCGAAAGGTTCTTTCCTGGTGAAGTCAATGAAAAGGAGGGTGGAAAGAAACGAAAGGGTTTTCGAGCGAAAGCAACGTAGGGAGAGCCAGGATCTGAGAGGGACCATGTGGCTCGATTCAAGAGAGGCGCCTTGCCGAGAGCGGCTTAAGCTAGTCGTCGCTGAGAACAAAAGGGAACCCGAACAGTCCTAGTTAAGGTTTCTAGCGACCAATTGCGGGGGGGGGTACCGGTAAGGAAAGTGTATGTATGGAACAAGAAACAAGTTCCTCACAGAGAATGAGGGGAAAGCGGAAGACTTTATCTTACAGGACAGAGGCGGCCTGCTCTCTCTTTGACGTAAAAGAGGGATAATGTAGGGTGGACTCTCGATCGAAGCTACGAGGAAAGGAGGAGGGAGTCAATCGTAAAAGAGTATCTCTAGAAATCAGAGATACGGTCTGTGTGGCCAAAAGGGCAAGTGAAAATTGTCCAGTGAACTTAGCGTTGGTAAAGGTCGCGGGAAAAGCTAGCTGCTGGGCCAGGAGAAGATGCTTAAGGCGTCAGCCGGTCTTTGGAGATCAAGGATTCTTCACTTATTAACGGATGCGGAATGCCCGGGGAGGGGGGGGACCGACCCGGAGATCGAGGGGAGGGCAAGAACAATCAGTGGACGGTGTCTCAACAGACGGCCAAAGAGAAAAAGGGCAGGGGGCGCCGCGGATTGTTCGCAACAGAGAAATGCAGCTCTCTAAAAGGGGAAGGGGAAAGACATTGGGCGACCTACCAGAGGGCTAAGATGGAATCCCATATAAATGGCGAAAGTTAAGAGGTAAGATCTAAATAAGAATGGAACCAGAAGGTGTCCTTAAGATATTTTTGGGGGCAGGTTTTGGAGGTATACGGGGGTCTCCCATCAAAGCTGCATTTTATGTATAGAGGGGATTCGGGACCGGAAAGTGCAGGGAGAGCTAGGCGAAAACTCTAGCGACGGTGCACGGCAAACGGAATTGTGACATAGAAAAAGAAACGAGATCAGTTCAGCAAGCAGAAGGGAGGAGAGAACGTGAACCGTAAAGAGGGACGTCGACACTCAAATAGGGGGCGGGGAGGGAAGAACTAAAAGATCGGTCAAACTTAAATTGGTCCCACCTCGCCTTGTGTTCAGGGGTAGGGCACGAACATGGGGAGAAAAAAAGACCGTAGGGGGGAAAAAAAGAGAAATCGATCCTCTCCGAAGTTCTGAAGGAAACACGGGCGGAAAAAAAACGGTGAGGGGGGATATGACTGAAAGACGTAATATAGAGGGGGAGTCAGCATCATTGAGACGAAGGGGGGGGGAGAACTAGCTTCTTGATAGCGTATAAGCAGAATACGTGAGGACGTAATGACGACAGTCAAGAAGGAAAAGAGGGTCGCGATGTCGGAAGACAATGGAGATCGTGATATTCAGCTGCCCAAGAGGGCCGCCAAGTACATCACACGAAAACTTGAGCAATGAAGGGGGGGGGATCGAACCCCAAATGCGTTGAGCGGGGATAATCGAAAGGGGAAATCATAAGGCCTGAGCGAAGAGGGCCGAAGCAGGAGAAGTAAAGGGTTGTGCCGGTGACCTCTAATGGGCAAATGGGGGAGGGGGTTTCCTTGGGGTAGACGAGCCCCGATAATCCAAAGGATTCTTCAAGGGGGCGAAACGTCAGATCTTGAATTCAACACAACTCACGTGAAAGAGGGGGGGAGCCAAGTCTAACCTCCACTTAGAAAGGAGGGAGGGGATGAGGAAAAACTGTGAGTAGTAGGAAGGTGGGGAGAGCTTCAAAAAGGAAACAAAGGGGAGAGTGAGAAAACCGCAAGGGATGGTCCGTGGGCACGGGGGGTCCCACCCTCTTACAAGATGACATCCCGAGACGGCTATTCACTGCGCCCGGCGAGGAACTTGGGCAAGGGGGCCGCACAATTAAAGGATTAAAGGGA
>Ga0179591_1285175_pt1 | contig 10691 bp, 12 predicted proteins | sample CZOMad2_1_08_16f_FD_182891 | JGI IMG/M metagenome (GOLD analysis project Ga0179591, IMG submission 182891) | Vadose zone soil fungal communities from Angelo Coast Range Reserve, California, USA - CZOMad2_1_08_16fungal (PacBio error correction) | ecosystem: Environmental > Terrestrial > Soil >...
AAGAGCTGGACAGGTAGCTTGGTACCAATACACCTGCCGAAAGCATTGACTAAATAGGGGGCATGCTCTCAGCCTAAGCAAAACCAACGATCGGTTTGGTGGGGGTCTCTTTACCAAAAAAGAAGGATTTTTACCTATGTAAGAGACGTAGTGGAGTTTGTTCAAAAAAGAGGGTGGAGACCCGGGCAGAGCCAAAAAAGGACGGGGGGGGGTGAAGAGGGGAAACCAGGGGGCATCAGGCAGACCGCGTACTAACGGTTAGTGCGGGATTCAAACCTTTCACCTATAGTCCAGCGGCGAGAGTAGAGAAGTGGCCACTTCGCAAAAACATGCTTAACAAGGGTCAGTTGAAAAATACCAACTGGGGGTGACGGGCCACAGTCCATTGGATTATTTATTGCCATAGGTACCTGGGCACCACTCCCCAACGAAAGATTAGGATATCGAATGGGGGTCGGGGTAATGACTGGGGAGGAGAAAAAGGAGTGAATTAGCTATTTATAAACTAAGGTCGGACCAAAAAGAACTACTCCGACCGCGATCGTCAAAGAATAGCCCTCAGGTCAGGGAAAAAGAAAGGAAAATGCATTTTTCCCAACATTGTTCTGGGGGGAGGCGGGTGGGAAGCACATGAAAAAGCTTCCTATAATCAAAATTTTCCTACTGGAAAGGGTAAGAAAAAAGGAGAAGAATTTCCGCTTCCGTTTGACTTCCGCCCCTACGAAATTTAAGGTTCAAGTGGGGGGAAAGGAAGGGGCCGGTCGGGGAGGGAAGAAAAAAGGAGTGAGGTACCTCCGGGGGAGGGGCGGGGAAAATCGGCGTAGGAAAACTAAGGTTTGCAATCAAGGGGTCACATTCTTTGGGGAACAGTCTCACCGATCGCGTTGCCCTTACGCCAGGGACACGGGTACTGTCTTGGAAAAAAGAGGGAAATGGCCGATGCCGCTGAGAACGCCGAGCGCAGGGCATAGAAGAGGTCGTGGATTGGGAAGGAAGTGCGGACTGTGTGTCGAATTCGTGGATGGAGGTGTGGAACAGAATCTTCCACCGGGGAAACAGTTCACGTAGAAGAAGGGGGAAAACGGAAGAAACTATGACATCCCCTCAGGACATGAGAAAAGGGGAAAAAAAAAAAAGAGGGAGGACAATTTCCTGAGGCAGAAACGATAGCTTCCAAGCTCAGGTTTTAGCCCAGCGAGGTAGTTGGGAAGAAAACTTGAGGAAAAAGGGGGGGAGAGGGCTGCTTCCGTGGCCGGGGAGCGCAAGCCCCAGGCGCATGAAGGGGGGGTTAGAGGACGAGTTCACACCACTTGTTCGAACCGGGGCGAATGGGGTGTAAAAAGGCAAGTTAAAGTTTTAGTGAACGATTCATCAAGGCGATGAGAGGGAAACTGGGGGGGGCTGAGGGAAGAGGGTAACTGAAGAGCGTGACGCAAGAGGGGGAAAGAGACCAAGAAGAACCTGTGTAAAATGGAGAAAAGGCTTGGGACGAGTGAGAACCAACCCGTGCAGGACTGAACTGAGGAGGAGGGGAGGGTCCTCGATCAAGGTGGTGAAATGGCATGCGAACGATTGGTCCATGGGGTGAGAAAAGGAAGACTGTTTGGGATCCAAATTTGAAGACTGTGGTAATCTTTGGAGAAGGGAGAAAACAAGGTGGTTACCCTAGTTGCTTCAAGGGAAAGGAAAGTATTTCTTGACAGCTTCGGATTGGAGCAAAAAAAGAGAACAAAGGGGGCTGTTGGGGATACAGTAAAGGGATCTGGGGGGAACTTAGAACGAGCCGGGCAATTCCTGAAGAACGACACGCTGGGTGTGAGACTGGAAGGAGGAGGTCCGGCTTCTTGCAAAAGTGGTAAGTGGAAAAAAAGACAGCCAAAACCTGCTTCGGCAAATTCACGCATAAGGGGGTGACTCGCGAGCAGTGTGTTTCGCAGGCCAGCAAACTTTCAGGAGCAGTACAAAGGAAGGGAGGATTCCGTAGGCATCGTGCGTTCGATGAGGAGGTATCGAAAGATTATGAAGGTGGAAAGTATGGACTGGGTCAGGAAAAAGGGGGAGGGCAAGACGCTTCTTCCCCGGGGAGCACTTAGAGGGTCTAGCAGGGGGAGAGAGGGGGAGGGGGAGGGATGTGGTGCCTACTTTCCATCAGGGTAAAGTATCATGCGAGGGGGAAAAGGAAAAAAAAGGAGGGGAATTGGGCCGACCGGCCAGTAAGATTTCTAGGGGGAACTGGTCTTGAAGTTTCTAGCTCGACACAAATGAAGTGCGGGTCGGCGAAAGGGTGAAGAAGAGGATATGTTTCGTCGTGAAGCGCAAGCTTCAGTAGTGAACGAACGAGCAGGGTGGAAAACATCCAAGGGTTAACAACAGATGATTCATGGGGGGGCGAATGGGGGAAAAGGACTGATTTTTACACATGCGCACACATTCACGCGAGAATTACCTAATCGCCCCCAGGGAAGGAAGGCTGAAAGAAACCGTTATTGATCCAAGACGGCGGCTCAAAACGTTAAAAGAAGCTGAGAAAGAAGGAAAGAAAAAACTCGCATGAGGAACTGTGCAAGACTCTCAAAAAAAAATATGAGAAAAAGAAGGCTCGTCCAACGGTTTACGCATCGCGTGCGTAGCACGGCACGGACATCTTCAGGAAAAAAAAGAGAGGATCAATACACCGGGTGATCAATGACAGGCTGAAGGAGAGGGAAAAAGGAGGGGGAGGAAGCCGCCAAGGTGAATGGTGCTAAATAAAAGCGTGGCCTCGCCAAGCCCAAATGCTCAAGGAATCGTAAGTTTCAAAAAGAAGAAGAAGAAAAACATCAGGAAGCGTCGGCAATCATCGCAGACGAACCTAAGTGAAGGAGGAAGAGGAAGGTCGCAAGGGAAACCGCAACAGCACTCCATGGGGTGATATGCTCTGAAAAGGAAACATGACAAAAGGAATTAGCAAGCGGAGAAAACGGTCGCCATGCAGCGCCTCGCAGTAAAGGGCAAAGACGCGAATGTACGTTTAACGCGGACATTATCACCCACAAAGAAAAAAAAGGGAAAGCACTAGGCAGATGGACCCGGTTAAGAAACTTCAGGAAAAAAAAATCACCCTATCATATGCATCTTAAAAACTCAAATCAAAACCCTGTACGAACCGAAATAAGAGGAAAAATCGCACGATGAGACGAATCAGATTCTGTTCGCTGGAAAGAGGAAGGAGGAAAGAAAACTGAGCCTCTTACACCCCGGGTTCGGAGTGGAAGTTGTGCACGCAGCAGGTTTGCCGCCTTGAAGTTCACATCCCACCGAGAAAGGGAGAAGAAGGACCACCGACGACGCCAGTCTGCAGTAACAGCGTTTCGAAAGGGGGAAGAAGAAAACCGGGAGTCCTGAATCTAAAAAAGGAGATCCGAATCGATCAACGATGGGGGGAGAGGAAGTAGAATGCTTGAACAAATCCGAAGCTTTAAGACCGCAGGTCGCCGGCAAGGTGAAAAATACAGAAGGACAACTACATGGTTTCCTCACCCGCGACAAGTCTAATCAATTGGGAAAAAAAAAAAAGAGAGAAAACGGGGAAAAGGAAGGAAAAGCTGCGGACGACATTTTCCCAAGGAAGATAAGGGAGAAACAATTACGAACTAGTGGCCGAGAAAGCCAAAGTGGGTGTCTAATATAATTTCCGGATCAACTTACGCGTTCTCAAAAAAATGCTGGACGGGGAGAGGGATACTTTTTTTCGCGATTAAAAAGCCAGGAAAAAGGGAGACATGGACAGGAAAAAAAGAAATGGTTCCCTCAATCACGGGAAAAAGGGGGGATTGAATCCTTGAACTAAGACTAACACGGAAGGGTCCCAACATTCGCCCCGTTCCAAGTACGGAAAAGAAGAAGAACACCTGCAGGAGAATGCTCAGCCCTCACCTGAAAAGAGGGAAGAAAAAAAAACATGGCTCTAATTTGGACAAGTCTTAGAAAACTAAAAAGAGAGGGGGGGCTACCACGAGCAGTTTGAAAGAATACACGCGCGCCAAAGGACAGAGTGAGAGGGGTGGGGCGCACAAGCGCATGGGAGGATGACTCAGGTTGGGAAGGAGGGGAAACAGGGAACCCCACCTTGCGTCTCAAAAGTTGGGGCCCATGTGAGAGGCTTTAACCAAACCTCCTCCACGACGCACGCAGCAGGGGTCTCGGGAAAGTACCTACCCAAGAAAGAACTGGAAAAGCCTCGCGGATTCCGAATGAGGCTTTCGTTATAAGCGGCAAATCAACAAAGGGGGGGGAAAAATAAACCGTAAAATAACCCGTACTGTGCATGGGCAGTCAACTCGATCCGGTCGAGAAGAGAAGAAAGGGGAAACTTGTGCAACTTATCGGGCCCCGAAGCCTAAAACTTGGGGAACAAAACAACCCCCCGAAGTTAGTCACCTCTTTCTCGGGCCAGAAAAGGGGACGGAGGAAAAAGAAATTGAAAAAAAACACCCAAAACAAAGGAAAAATAATAAATTTCTTATCCGGTGGCGAAGAAAAGAAAAGCCTAAAAGCCGGGTGGGGGGGGACCCTCATCATTCGTCCCCTTTTGGGGTATGTAACTGACGCTTTTCCTGAATACCGCCGCCCCCATCAAAATTGTGAACACGAGAGTCCGGAACAACGACAGGGATGTCACGTCGTGTAGATCGAGGACGGGAGGAAGGGCACGAGTTGGTGTCTTTTATACTCTCTCGACTCGAAGGATATCCGAACAAGTACCTGCACCCGGGTCGATATCAAAGAGTAGGAGGGGGATGGCGAGATTGACCAACTACCTCGGATCAAAAGAGGATTGGCCAGGGAAACCACTCCTGTTAGGGTCAATGGTCAGATGGTTCCCCATTTACACTGGTCCAGTGTGCCGTAAAAGGAGAAAGGCCAATGCTAAAGGGGACGGTTTCGCCAACAAGAAAAACGTAGGGTAGGATTACGAAGTTGGAATAACAAAAAACCAAAGTTAGTCATCAAGTCTAAAACACAAACAAATAACCACTGTTTCTGCCGAGGGTAGACATAAAAGAGGAAAAGAACAACTGAAAACGAATCGATAAAACATCCGCTTAGCGTAACAAAGGATTGGGGGGTCAAAAAACCATACGGTCTGGGGGCGGAGCTCGGCGAATGTCCACAAACAACTTATTCAATGCTTTCAAAAAAGTTGTTGCGGGTACAAAAAAGGCAAAAGGGGAAGAGGGGCAAAAGCGGGCTGATAGACAACAAACACACGAGGAGGGTAACAGAGAGCGAAAAAGAAGAACCCGGACTGAACAGTTAGGCTTTGGGACCCAAACTGGGGAACACCTTCAATAAGGTCCGGGGTCCGACAGGCGGTTGGATGCGCTAGGTCTAAAAGAGAAACAGAAAAAGAAAAAAAAAAAAAGCTAAGGGGTTCGTGGCCAGCCGGAGTGAGAGAAAGAAGGAAAGTCGTGGAGTGTTGGAAGGGAAAGCGTTTAATTTAACCCCTGGATACCAAAAAGGGGGGAGGGGGGGGGTTGTTGACGTAGAAGGTGGAACCAGGGATGGAAAAAGGAAGGAACCACTGCGAAGGGTAGGGGAGGGAAAGTGCCTAGGTCCAGTAGCTATTCTAGTGACTGGTACATCCACCTGCGACCCCTTTAACCCGGGAAAAAACGAGGGAGGGGTCAAAAACAGAGTGGGGGGGGGGGGGCTGGCCAATAGCCATGAGGAGTTGGACAAAAGAGGGGAAGATTGGCCAGGAGCGCAACTCCCCAACTTAAGCTTGGAGTCGAAGGAAAAAACGTTTTCTGTAAGGACTTTCTAGCCGGCTGTAGATGGGGAAAAACAAGGAAGGGGTAAAATAAACGCGACAGCACCCGCTACTCTCCGAAAGAGGAAATCGAAACCAACGTCCGGGGGACGCCCACTAAACATACCCAGTGGGTCCAAACATGGTTTTATGTTTTGCGCGTGGTATAAAGCAAGTCGCGGACCACAAAAGGGGAAAGCTGGAGGGAAAGAAACACTAGCGAGGGGACGACTTCAAGGGGAGAGGCACAAAAGAAGGAAGGGGTCAAGTGGGTGGTGTGGCAAATGAATTTGCATGAGCAGGAGGAAGAGAAAGATGATCATCCAGGGGGAGGGGCGCGGAGCCCAGGAGGTGCAAAAGGGGAAACAGCGGTCATGCGCCGGATCGAGGTTGCAAAGGAAGGGGACAGGAAAAGGTACGGGTCTGAAGGAAGTGTCAGTTTTGCTATAAAACCGAAGAGTAAAAGTCAAATCTCATTCTTATCCAGCGGGTGAGAGTGACAGGAATGCACTGGAGATAGAAGGGATGGAGGGGTGGAACGCCGAGAAAATGGGGAGGGGCCGAGAACGCAATGTGGGGTGAGGGAGGAAAAACTGAGTTAATCACCTAATTCCTGCATATTGGAAGGCAAAGATGGACTGCATTAGGAGTGCACGCAGGACCGTACTTCAAAGTGGTGGCCAGCAGGGGAAGTGGGGAACGAAACTGTCCAACTCAGGAGCCAGTGGAGAACTCTTCTTTCCACGGGCGGACAAAAAGGAAACATGAAGGGAGTTCAGAGGAGGTGCGCTTCACCTTGGTAGAACCGGGCAGGGGGGGGGAAAAAAACGTTTACCGGGTAGCTTGGAAGAAAAAGGAGAAGTCAACACAGGCCGAGAAAGTAGGGGGAGGGCGCCATGACAGTATACTGAGGAAAAATTCCTAATAGATGAAGAGAAAGGAAAACAAGTGGGTTCGAACGAAACGGGGGCAAAGTGATCAAGGGAAATGAAAAAGGGAAAAAACCATTTTATCGAGGGAAAGGAAAACCCTATATTACTCGATCCAAGGTTAAGGGGAGAAAGAAAGAAGGCAAGGCCCCGTTCTATCTACTGTGGTTATCCAGGATGAGTTGTAATCGTTGGATCCGCTGAAAAACTTGCAGGGGGAAAAAAAGGGGAGCCCGGGAAGGAGCAAGGTGAGGGCGGACTTCGATGGAGCAAGCATTCATAGGAAGGAGGAAGGCTGGTTGGAGATCAGGTCTTAATAATGGGGGTCGGGATTCGACCGAGCCTTTTTAACTGCTACGACACCTTTTGCAAAGAAATGGGAAAATAGGCGGGTCACGGGAGGAGAGCTTGGTGTCGAGGGAAAGGAAAGGAAAAAATGATGGAGGACAAAGGCACGGCTACATTGGTGGAAGGAGAGGAGGTGGTTCGGCAGGGCACAAACGTTCGTCGACGGTAACGCAAGACAGGGAAAAAGAGGGCTGATTTTCCGTCCGGGAATAGTGGGGCGGCGATGCTTCGGGTCAGTACCCTGGGGGGGGGAAAGGGGAAGGAACGGAAAGAAATAGACTTTAGTGTAAGACAATCGAAACCCTTTAAAAAGGGGGATTTGAAGAGGCTCTACTGGGGGGGGAGGGGGGGGGAGGGGGGCCTACGGGTTCCGCAAGGGTAAGGTGCGGTAAAAAAATAGGGGGGGAACGGCTGAAGGAAGAGACTTCAGTGTAAAACTTCCAGGAAGAGTTCTAGTATGGTGCGCGGGCGGGGGGAATGCGAATCGAACCTGATCGCTGTGGGCGGGTCAAAAGGGAGGAAAAAGGAATTAAGAATTCAGGAGGTGGAGGAGGCATGCTTTAAACTAGGGGGGCGACTCAAGGATGGTTTTCACCCTCGACTGGACAAAAACCGCGGAATGATATTTGTCTTGGCGTAAAACTAGTTGCAGCGATTCGCACCAGGACACAAAGGAGGTACTGCGAGAAACAGAGAGAAAGCAGCGAAAAGGGCCTGCATGAATCAAAAGTTAGAAGAAGAAAGAAAGTGAAAACCGAAGGAAGAGCCGGGGAGACTCAAAAGAGGCAGGGAGGAAAAAAAAAAATTGATATCTCCTCAACAAAAACAACGGCTAGTAGAGAGATCTGCAACTGCGAAGGGAGGGGGAGGGCGTAAAGCACCAAGGAAGCGGGAGTCGGGGAACGGAGCCGCCGTTCCTAAAGGGAGTAAAGGGGGGGGCATGAAGGTCTTCCTCGTTGGATAAAGAGGGGAAGAAATAATCTCCGCCATGTGAGGGTGGATCGGATGCAAACTCGCTAGGGAAAAAAAAAAAAAATGCATAAGGCAGCTGTTGTCCACGCGGTGCAAAACTCCGCGCGAGTAAAAGGAAAAGAAGGACAGCTGAAGGAAAGAAGCGCCGACTAAAGACTCCTGATTAGAACGACTGAAGGGTGCCGCCGCCATCACAACGATCAGGTTTTACGGAAAGAAAAGGAAAAGAAAAGAAATTGAATAGGAGAAAAGCGGAAGGGCAGGTAGCACAAATGGAAGGCAAGGGCGAGAGAGCCAGGGGCAACAGAAGCATGAAAAGACAAGGGACCCAAAAGGATTGCAACCACATCCTCAACCGCCAACTTAAAGAAACCACTAAAGAGCGTGAAAAATGGAAATAAAGCGATTGAATCCGTCACAAATCATAAATTTCCTGCAGGGAAAGCATAAAAAGGTAAAAAAGACAAGCGTACACGCACTAGGAAGACTTATAAAAAAAACCGAGTCTTTGTCCGCCGCGTAAACTTGCGGCCGCTGCGAACAAAAGGGGCGAAAAGGAAGGAGGGAAACCATTTGTTCAGCGTGGTGGCCGTCACAGTGGGGGGGTAAGGGGAGACTTGAATTGGAATCTACACCACACCGTGAAAGAAGGAACCCAAAGGGGTCTCAAGTCGTCAGGAAAGCGTGTTATGCATGGAGAACGGAAGAGAAAATTGAACCGCGTACAAGTCGCAAAAAGGAGGAAAAAGGATTGGGGGATCATTAAAAGAAGGAATAGAGGAGAAAAATCCGACTACGTAAGAACAGTTCAGGTGGAAGCCCGATTTTACCACGAAGGGGGAGAAACCGCGGATCCCAAAAGAAAGGCACAGTCTAATCGATGGGATTACCAAACAAAGGAAGCAGCAGACTTTGAGTCACCGGGAAAAATAGGTGCGAAAAAAAGCCAGGGAATCCCACCGGGATCGGAAATATCAAAGGATGCAGGGCCGAACCCTCGCACCAACGGGTGGGTGGAGAAGGGGAATGAGCAAAGCCAGGATGGCCCCTCGTTACGGGGGCGAACAAAGGGGGGGCTGGCTCTTAGCTCTCGATTTCACCTCGGACAGGAAGAAACATTTAAGAATCCAACCACAATTTTCAGACAAGCCATGGTGATACGGCCTGAAAAAATGGGGAAGAAGAAAAAAAGTGGTCCCAAACATAGCCCCCGCGTGAAGGGTGAAATGAAACCCTCAAAAGAAGAAAAGAATGACGTTGCTCACCTGATCCTAAACATTAAAAAAGGAAGCAGAAATATCCAGTCATGGCTGCGAATGGACTCTCTCCTCCACAGAACAAATCGCGGAGGAAAACGATCAGGGGTGGAAAGATATACGTGCAGGAAACCAGACAATTGACCAGGGGGAAATCAAGCTAAAATCGAAAGGTCCTGAGATGATCATGGGACTGAAAACTTACCGGCCTCACCAACAGTTCGTCGCCACTGTTGACAAAGAAGAAGGGGAGGGTAAAAAACGACACATCCAAGACTCGAATTCACACGCAACAGAAATGGGAAAGGAAGGAACCGAGGATCCTGCAGACTCTTGGAGAGGTTCTCAAACGGAAAGACCCCAAATAACAAAGATTCACCGTACCAGCGCGTACATGTGCCTTTCAAAAAAGAGGGAGAAAGAGAACTGGACAGCCGGGTGCCCATGGTTTCCCTGGGTAGGGGCAAAGAAAAGAGGGACACACATCCCCCGGATTGATGTCACTCCTTTCTCAGGGGACCCCCGACGCGGCCACAATATGACAACCAACTTGAGAGGGAGAAGCGGAAGCTAACAACGGACAGGCGGCTCAAAAAAGACAAACTCACAATCAGGGGGTATCTCAACTAAAATGTCGACAAAAGCAAAGGCAAAAAAGCACAACACTCGTCCGGTGTTGAGATCGGACAAAAAGGGGACAAAGGGGGACACCACGAGAACACAATTAACAAAAAGGTTGGGAACACTGCAGTGGGCCGGTCACCACGACGAGCTGGAGGAAGGGAGGAGAAGGCAGGGGAGTAGCGGAATGGTTCGCGAAGGGGGGAGGGTATACATCGAGAAATCTCCATACTCGAGTCCTTACAGACAACCGGTGGAATCCTAGAGTCAGCTTTGGGGGGAGAAGAAAGGGACCTCTGTTCATCAATCCTCAATTTCTAGGGGGAAACATCCACCACTGCTGGGGTTGCTCATCGTTGTGCAAACAGGGGGGGAAAACGGGGGAGGATTCTAGTGGGGACAGGAAAGACTACAGGGAAGCAATGGACAAACCTGTTAAGGGGGGGTAGTCAGTCACACGCCCTAAAACGGAATTCGATACGGCCTTGTGAAAGGCAAAAAAAGGAGCAAAAACCTTCTAACGTCAACACCACCAATAACGCACTGTGGGGGAGAGGGAAAAGGGGGGAAAGAAAAGACCACGTGTACAAATCCACGACGCTCTCTAAAGAGGAAGGGGGACTTAAACCCTAAAGATTGTTTACCACTAGCAAAACCAATAGTGGCGGGGGCGGAGGAGCATCTGTGAAACAAAAAAAAAGGCTCATCTTCGGCAGGTTGTCCATCGGGTACCCAAAATGAAAAACCGGAAAAGAGGGGAAACGTGATTAAGAA
>Ga0179591_1339423_pt1 | contig 10690 bp, 5 predicted proteins | sample CZOMad2_1_08_16f_FD_182891 | JGI IMG/M metagenome (GOLD analysis project Ga0179591, IMG submission 182891) | Vadose zone soil fungal communities from Angelo Coast Range Reserve, California, USA - CZOMad2_1_08_16fungal (PacBio error correction) | ecosystem: Environmental > Terrestrial > Soil >...
GATCTTTCCCTAGGCTCAGGAATCCCAGTGTTTGCCCGGAGGGTTGACAACAACAAAAAGGGAGGTGAATTACTAAAGGGAACCATACCCTTAGAATCACTCTCGGACCCAGCAACAACTAAGGTAGGGGAATCGGAAGTTGAGTCATCTATCCCATTGAGATTAAATTCGAAGGCCGCAGGGGGAAGAAAGTGAGCATGGGCGGCATACTATACAGGGTGCCTTACCCTACTGAAGGATCGCGAAGTGCTAGAAGCTGTCCAAACAGGTAGAGGCACGGAAAAACCGCCATCCAGAAGGGTTCTTTCACTACTTTCAAAATCGTGAGAAAGGCGAAAGAGATCGCTCTGCTTCCCATGACGAAGCGCAGGACATGTCGCCGATGTTCCTCGGCGCCATGCGCATTCTACCCTCTACCACAGCAACTCCATCAGACGAATAGATTAGAAAAGAGGAAAGGGGTACTGGTATCGGAGGGGAGGCCTCGTATTCAAAAGCGATCGTTGCTAGCAGGGGTCGTAGGCGTAACCGCTGCACATCGGGCGTACACCCAGGACTTGGGGCGCTCCTTCATCGTTTGTTATGAAGGGGGAGAAACAGTAAGCCACATCTCAAAAAAAAAGGAAGGATTGTGAAAGAGGGCTACCTGCAAAATGCTGAAGGGCCTTCTCTCGCCGTGTCCTGGGTGGATAGCCACGGGGAAGCAGGTACCCGGTATACTCCCTCAAGAACTGGTCGTTAGGGCATGAAAAAGAGGGGGGGAGGGCCAGGAGAAGGCAAGAAGCCCCGCAAAATATGCTTGTATCTCCGCAGTCTGATTGGGGAGGAGTGGCGGCGTGTTGCTTTTCTAAGTCCAGGGGAGCTCCTGATGACATACGGAGAAAAAGAATTCTCTTAGGGTCGAAGGAAGAAGAGATGAGCAGACTCGTTAGCAATTATCTGCGGGATGCTGCACGCTTCTGGGCCACGATACAAAGTCAATGCTGGCTGTCTGCCTCGAAGGGAAGAACAAAAGTGGTCCGAAATCGTGAAAGAATTCATACTGGCATGCTTCGTCTGCTCTCATGGGCATAGGGCCGTGCCGCGAGGGGTGGACGGGCACGGGGACTGCGCGCCGAGTCATCCGGCATGGTTAGAAAAAAGCCAAAAGAGAACAGGTCAGTGAGTGGGAGCGTAAGAATATCTTGCCGGGGTTCATGAGTGAGGGGAACTTGGGAAAGGGGCTCTTGAGGGGGGGTCTGGTGAAAAGTGACGGAAGAAAACACTTTGATACAGGCGATCAGGAAAAATAATGGCATGCGAGAAGTAGGGGAGCAACAGGTCGATCAAAAAGTATACGTGCCCTACAGGGTGAGACCGTTGTGCTCTTGCCGTGACGACCAGCCTGCGGGATGCCTCCGGCACAAAGACGCGGTGCAGGAGAGTACGGGCCTTTTCGGGGGAGATCGGCTCACGCTCGTTCGGCCGCTGCCTGGGCGATTCGGTGAAAAGTAAATAGGCCCCCATGGGGGATGGGGAGATGGGTTTGGGAGAGGTCCGACAAACGTGCCAGTCAGCCAAGAGTTCTAGGGCAAGGGAAGACCTCTAGAGTAATAAAAAAAGCTGATCTAGATCATGCTATCTGCTCGCACCCAAGTCACGCATGCGCGCAGCGCGTGGGTGGCACGTCGTCGTCCCGAACATCTTTGATCATGACCCCCGGGAAGACCGCGTGGGGGTTGTAGGTCGGGCTACTACGCAAAAAAAGCCGCGGGCCAACGTCGTGCGAAATCTCCTCTTAGGGAAGGCGAGGGGAGAGTGAAAAGGGGGAAGAGAAAAACGGGAAAAGACGGTCGGCGAGGTGTTCAGGGAGGGCGAACCGGGCTCGGCAAGCGTTGATTCAATCACCAAGGGGAGCGATAAGCTCAGCTCCTCAGCGTCTCTATCTCAGGCGGGTCTCTCTAGACGAGGGAAATGGGGGGACCGAAATGGGGAGTGCTTCACTCGTGCCTCCAAAAAGAATTGTATGAGGAGAAGAAAGATGTGAAGTGTGCGCGGGACGTGGTCCGAGGGATTCGAAAGGGAGTAAAAGCTGTATCGGTTTACGGAAAACGTCATTAGCTCGGGCGCTTGTCAGGCAGAAAAGGGGAGACGGGGGAGGGAGGGATAGTATGGGGAAAGTAGGAATGTTAACTTAATGGGCGGACCGCCCAAACCCGGCATACCAGGTCCACGGAGGGAGGGGGGGAGAGACGAAAGGAGAGGGTTCGGCAGTTCGAAACACGTTTCGTCGACCCAAAGGATCATCCGAGAGGGAGGGGGGAGAGAAAAGTCAGACTTATAAAGCGCCGGCGACGATGGACTGTCAGCCTTGCTTAACGGCCAGAGGAAGGGGGAATAAATTGGGGTAGTTCGCTAAAGGGCAAGAAAAGAGGACTCACGGGGGAGAATCTATGCTAATGTCGTCTAAAATCAACGGCAGGGAGGGTAGTAACACGCTGTCATAGGGGTTGAATGGCGGACAGAAGGTTCAAAGTCGGTAATCCGGGAAAAGCCTTCTTAAGAGGTCAGCCACAAGAAAGGACAGGTCTCACAAGGATCGACCTCATCCGTGGAGGAGGACTCGACGAGAAAGGATAGGGGGAAAAGGTAAACGGCGCAATCTTAAGGGGGCAGAACAGACAGGTACCCAATGTTTCGTGGTTCCCTGGTTCCGAGCGTCTCAGACGGGGAAGGAGGGAGAGCGCGGGTTAGGATTCATCTAGCAAGGGAAGTTGAGGCTATGCCGCGGAGGAGGGAACCGCTCAAAAAAAGGGCGTAAAAAAACTTGTAATGCATAATCTCTTGAGAGAGAAGATTTCTGGTATCCTGGAGGTATAAGAGGGTCCGGGAGAAGGAGGACAAACTGATTTGAGAAGAAGCACTCTCAGCGTCATCGGGCCAGAGAAGAAGAGTTCACCATCTCTGGCCAGGCTCCTCGTAAATTAGGAGTTAAGATCACATCTCACAGAAAGACAACTGACCGATCTAATGAAAAAAAAGGAAAGAAGTAGAGGGAAACTAATGAGGGCCGAATAAAGGGACTTCCCAAACTATGATGGACATGGGGGAGTCATATCCCGCTTGAGAGAGGAAAGGGAAAAAGACTAGCTTGACAAAGTACCCTACCTGCAGCCTACAGAGAGAAGGGACAAAAAAGTTATTTACAGGCGTGCACAGCGGCCGCAGGGAGAGATGGGGCCTATAAAAAGAGGAAAGAAGCTTGAAAGTATCAAATGATCTGTTGATCTGTAAGACACTGCTATCTAGCTTCAGCCTATCCCAAGAAAAAGCGATAAACAGGGGTCGTATAATGGGGTTAGAGATAGCGAGAAATGTAGGGACAGAAACTCTCGCGGAAGGGGAGGGAAGGAAAAAAAAAAAACGAGCGACAAGTCTAAAAGAGGGATTGACCAGTACGCTATTTAGTAGAACCAATACGAAACCCCCTGCCATCCGTTAGGAATTGTCTCTTCATTAGAAGCCGTTAAAACAAACCAAAATACGATCGATTGTCTATCGAGAGCCAGTGGGTGAGCACACGTCGTAGTAAAAAGAAAGGAAACCTATAGGAACTTATAAGGAGGAACTCAGCAAAGGCAGCGGAAAAGGAAAAAGTCGCCGCGAATCACGGTATCACTGCGATCTCCCCTCAAGAAGCCATAACCTGTTCGAAAAGGGGCGCGTCTTAAACGAGATTGGGTCGTTGAAAGCGTCTGGCGACTGATCTCTTCCGAAGAACGAAACCGCACGACGCTACTCCGGGGAAAGGCTAATATTCGGAAAAAAAAGCTTCAGAGGAAAGGGGAATCCTAAAGCCATTCGAATCAAGTACGCTCCGTAAAACCTCAGGGGGTAACACAGGATTAAAGGGAAAACTATGATGAGGAGACCTGTCTCTTCGAACCGGAGAAAATAAAACTGACCTCAACTAAGAGAGGAGATTCAAATTCCTCAGGTGTTCATGTTACTAAAGAAAATGACCTTCCTGCTTCAGCACAAATGAGTGGACGAGAGCCCGGGGAGGTGGCTACGCAAGGGGGGGCATACCGCTAACGAAAGAAGGACCGGTTAAGAACCAACGGGGTATGAAATAGTACGGTACACACACGCCCTGGGAGTGACAACTGGGGAAATATTCAAGGGTCCAGCACCGAATTTGGAATTACGACGGGCTCGGGGAGTCCAAAAAAATCGGGTGATATTCATGTATATTTAAGGAAGAAGATGTTAAAAATAAGAGAAGGGAAGACACACTATCTTCTATCCAGGGGGGCTCTCTCGAGCTCGGGGTAACTGGGAGAGTGTTCAAGTTAGGGGGTAAAAAAAAAAAGCTAGGGACGACATAAACACAGAAGAGGGTCAGGTGGCGCAACGGAAGGGGTATGGAAAAGAAAGCCACGGAGCCTAAATCATCAGAGTGAAACTTCTTGGCGGAAGGCGCCGAGAAAGGGAAAAATAGGGGAACTCGATGTGGCTCGCGACAGCAGAAGACGTCTGGCGGCGCGCACGAATTTGGTAAACAAGGAATTGGAAAAATGACCATGGGCAATGCGCGATGATGGGCGAGGCGATCCGGCTAGCCGCGGGAGGGTTGGGGAGAGTTCGTATCAAAAAAAAAGGGGAAGGAAGAGAACAAATGGGGGAAAAATCCTCTCGGGTTTGGTCTGGTAAAATCTAGCGATTCGAAGAAATGTGATAGTAGGGCGTGGGGATCGGATGGATCTTCCATATAGAGTCTCTTCGAAGAACGCCTTTGAAAGGGACTGCTCTCAAAGAAGGAACAATCGTTCCGTGGCACGGCCTGAACGTCGAGCTTCCCATCTCGCGCCAGAAAGAAGAGACAACGAGATTCAATTTACTCTGGAGGTAAAATAAAGTACCGAGGGGCGATGTGACAATGATCACCATGCGCTCCGTCACTATGGTCTCGTAGGGAAAGATAGGGAAAGGGGTCTTGGCGGGGACCGCAAACGCGAGAGGACGATCTATAAGGGAGTTCTTAAAAGGGCCTCCCTGGGATCGCTAAGGAGCGCAGCATCACGGCGATCTGATCTGACGCCATGAAACCGGGAAGCCAGCAACGGTCGTTGAAAGGGGGCATGTTTTTGTCAAAGAACATTGAACAAGGTATGTAGTCTCGGGCTGGGTAGGATTCGGGAACAGCTGGGCAACGACCTCGAAGAGCCCTGAAGGAAAGGGAAGTCTGATATTGGGGGTAGCTAGGGAACTATCGTATCGTGCTCCGCATCTCAGGGATAGATGAGGTCGCGATCGAAGAAGAGCAAGGCTCGCAAGCATCCCTGTTGCAAAAAAAAAAAAAAAAAAAACAAACCATAGAGAGGACAATACACAAGAAAAAGAATTGGCTGACCTCAGAGAGTCACTCTTGCTTGCAGCTAATTCACTTCGACAGATCAGCCCTAGATACTGAAAGAGGACCAGAATAGAGGAGAGGGGGAGGCACTAACCTCAATAAACCACGTCGAAAAGTTCTTGATTCGGCGTCGGGGAAAAACCAGAGATTGCGCAGATCTATGCTACAGTCCATTCAAGGAAGACGCCTGTAAAAAGGACACAGGTGACTACCTCTGGGAGTCTTCGAAGTGGACTAGCAGCCGGAGTTGGCCATGATGACGCGGTGACTTCCCTCCATCTGCAAAAAAAAAAGAACGGGGAGGGATTGGCGTTAACCTAAGCAGGGGGGTGGAGAGTGACGAAAGGCGGGCTAGGCACCAGATATCCTCTACGATGGGGGGACCCGAATCCGCGTAGCTACACCAGACCAGCACCGAATGTCCTAAAGGCTGGGTGACATGAGTAAGTGGTCGAAATTCGTAAAATTAATCTTCATCGCGTCGGGAATGAGACCCTGATATGTTAAAGGGCGGGAAAAAAAAAATCGGTCGGTCTCCAAGCGACGCGTCTCAATCAAACCACTCGGATTATTTCCTGAAGGAGGGGACCAATGAAGACTAGTATCTAAACCATGCGCAAAAATACGAGCGGCCCCGCCTCCGATTCTTCACATCAAGATGCCCGCTGGTGGGGGTAACTAGAGGCAGCATGATAAAGGCCCTAAAAGGACAGTAAAAAAGGCAGTGATCGCAATTGGGAATAGGTTGTCGAAGAACGAAAAAAGGAAAGCACTTGGGCCCAAGGGGATCACTCTCCCGTGTGAAAGAAAGAGATTAGTTAGCCTCACCTCCGTCAAAAAAATACCAGGATTCCTCTGCATAATATAGCGGTTGGATGAGAACGGGGTGACTAAGGGAGGAGTTTATCCATTCACCACCAAGCCGACCTGCTTGGGGGGTAATAACATAGGAGAGAAAGGAAGAAGACCGAGAGAGAGCATCGGTATTAAAATGCGAGATATAGGCCCTGGCGCTTCTTCACCACAGGGGACCACCACTCGGAGGACTTTGTCAGGAGTCGGGTAAGGCCACGCGACGACCAGAGAGACTTACTAATGACTAGCATCAGGGCAATCTTTCAAAAGTGCGTTAGAAGGGGGCGGGAAAAAGGCGCTATTATTGGCTATTGCTTTGGGAGGAAAGAGGTAAAAAGAGAAAAGATCCGGGCTAGGTTACAGGTCACCGCCATAGGACATCGACAACGTCGCAAAAGAACAGAGAGCTAGTCCCCAAGTTAATACTCTGGTGGCAACCGAGGGCTCAATCTAGCTCGGCTAAAAGGGAAGGTCAAATCAAGGACGCCTTACGGTCGCACGAGCTGAAAAGATGATGCAAAACCTATACTGGGAAGCAAAGGCCGAGCCAGTAGGCTCATTAAGACTGTCCTGGGGAGGTGGGAGCAAAAAGACCCGAGAGAGGATCCTGAAGGACGATAGAACCTCACCGCGGCCACCGCCCTCCACCAATAATTTCCTGAGAGAGAGGAGAGTATGAATTGAAGATCCCTAGAGAGAGTCGATCTTCAGTGCAATTCCATGGTAAATACTTGCGAGACCTAAGGGATCGAAAAACGGGATAACAGGGCGATTAAGAAATAACTCGATGGGTAAGGGCTTCAAAAGGGAAAAAAAAAAAAGACCACATCGCCCTTAAATGTCGAAAAAAGACCTAAGTCAGCTGAGTAATTAAAGAATGAGAAGCTCAGCTTGTATCTCCTCTGAGAAGAAGGGGAAGCCTAAGGGGGGAATCCATAGAAGAGACGTATCTCAGAGGTTTGCCTTGGAGATGTCTTAACCTCGTAAGGACGGGGGGGAGTAAAGAGCAGGTAGTCGGCGTACCGCTTGGCTCACAAATCACACTTAAAGAGGGATGATACCTGGGGGGACAGACAAAGAAGCAAAAAAAACAAGGAGAGTCACCTTTCTCCTGTTCAATTCTAAAGACTAGCTGAAGGGGGGGAAGAAGTCCTTTTTTATCAACTAGGGAGGGGGGAGACCGGTAAAGAGATAAAACGCTCTCCTCTCCCTCCTAAAGATCAAGCTCACAAAAAAAAATAAAGGGTGAAACTGAAGGTAACCTTAGATTTGGGCTTGAGGAGGGGGAGAGAGGTTTCAAAAGAGAAGGAGGAGCCTTGGCTAAGAACAAATACCCCCATTGTCTGTTAGGCGGCGTCCTGAGACGAAGTTAGGGAGAGTTAGACTTTATTATGATTGGAACAGAGGGAGAGCTGCGGGGGGGTGAAAGGGGGGCTTCAGAAGACTATGCGGCATGAACTATCCCTTGAAGGGATGAGAGTAAGGAAAAAGAGAAACTGACATCAAGGGAAGCGGGATCCTAATAGAGGGGAAGAGAAGACGAAGGATGGGAAGGAAAAAAAGCAGATCGGAATCATGGATTTTTTGAAAGACGTGGAGAAATAAGGCTCAGGAATTAGTCATCTGGCACCATGGTACCTTTCAGAAAACAACTGGATGCAGGAAGAGAGTGCACCCCCAACTTCTTCATTCACTCGCCAGGAAGGTAAGAATTGTCATGATAGTACAAGACAAGCGGGTGATTGATCCTTGAAGGGGAAGGCCACAAAGGCTGAGGAGGGGGGGAAATCCTCTTCTCCACTCCTTTTAGATCTGGTGAGAGATACTGAAAGTAGGTTTTAGGAAGAAATATATTAGGAACTGCGCAGACTAGAACGGATGGAGGGGAAAATGTTCAAATAGGAATAGCACGGTGCTTTTTTTCAAAAAGAACGATGACCAGCTAGTCTGAACTCGACGAAAAATGGGAAGAATACTCTATGAACGAGATCTTCATACAGGGAAGGAAAAGCTGAGGGAGAGAAGAGATTTGGTCCGGCTTCAAAACATAAAATGAAAGAAACCGGTGTCTGACTCAGGGGGTAACGGTTGATGTCTCCCCATCAGGGGCCAATCTTAGTTGTCTCCATCAAGTATTCTTGAGAGTGAATGGAATAAGAAGGGCTCAACCTCTTTAAGAATTTCCTTAAGGAAAGGGGGGTCAAAATCATGTAGGAGGAAGGGGGGGGGGCATTGTCATCTCGGGCACTCAATGATAAAAAAGAAGCAAACAATTGGGCCTGCATCCGTCCGGGAGAGAAAGAGGACCGGAGGGAGGGGAACGCATTGTGGGTGCGCGGGCCTTCCTGACGGATCAAAGAGGGAGAGATACAGTTTCGTAAACACATGAATAGTTCCTCGGAGGCAGGGGCCTTACCTTACCGGGATTTGATAATGGATGCCGGCTTTTAAAAGGTCGGATCGTTAAAAAGGCTGTTGAAAGGATCACTGGCTTTCTTTATCAAAATTGGGGGGACTGCTAAGAGGAGTCTCTCCGGACAGGTGCATAACAGGAGTCTGTTGCTGTAGAGCGGAGGTCACTAGGGGAGAAACTCAACTCTGTCAGTCTTGTGGGACGTGGCTCATACAGGGGCAAGGAAAAAGGGGAAAAGATTAATTTCTACGCGGAAATCGAGACAGTAAGAAAGTGCATGCCCCAGAAAGAGTGAAAAGAATTAAGGGGGGGCTTTTGGGGTGATCGTCCAGAAGGACGTGGAAGATTAACTTAAGTATATCGAAGAATAAGTTTCGGCAAGATTTATTAAGGGAGAAACGTTATGATATCTTTATGAAATAGAAGGCGTAACAGTCTTAGGACCGTCCGCTCTGAAAGTAAGATTGAAAAGGTCCTAACCTCAGGACCGAAGTATAAAGAGAGGTCTAGTTAAAATCGTGACGTCTCCTCTAAAGGAATCAGAAAGTCGTGCGGAAGGAGAAATAAGCGTCATGTTAACTAATTTTGGGTCGAAAAGGGGGGTGGTGGATTGTGATAAAGCAAACGGAAGAGGACATAGGGTTCTCGGCAGTGCCCGAGATATGGTGGAGACTGTGTGGTCTGTCCTTGTCGGGAAGAGAGAGGTGAGGGGCAGAAGCAGATGTTATTTCTGGTCCGGCGAAAGGGGCATAAACTTTGACTGAAGGAGGGCAAGAAGAATCCTAATCCCGAAAAACAATACTACGATAAAGATAGGCTGGATAAAAAGAGACTAGAGTCAATCTTCACCACCAGAAGAAGAGAAGGGGTCCATTGAAAAAAATTTCGTCTCCCTAATCTATTCGTGGAAAAGAAATCTGGTGGAAGGGAAAAACAAAAAATGGACTAAATGACCGGTGGAGGTCTAGGGGGAGAAGGGGAACAATATTCACTAAAAAAAGGATCAAAGCAGGAGCAAAATGCGGCCATGGAGGGAATACTTTTGCAGCAAGGGAATGAAAAGAGAGATTTCCACATGAGGTAAACGGGAACTTTACATTCATTACGCCTACGCATACTGGGAGGGGAGGGAGGCTCATCCAACCAAGCAGAGTCAATATCCACGCACGCAAAGAGGAAGATCGGGGACAGGGGGGAGGGAAGAGACATCTTTCGTTAACTGCTATCTGAGGAACCAAGGGACAATAAGAGGAATCAACGTAAATACTTCCATATTGCGAAGGGGTGAATAAAGAGGAGAAGGTGATCATCCTTGAAAAAGGATTCTAATCCCGGTTAACCGCTTAACTCCTACTGAAAGAGCAAGATTTCAAAAAGGGGAGAAGACTTACAAGGGAAGGAAGATCCAATAATCAGAAATCCTGAGAAAGGAGGAGGTTGAATAGATAGCCCCGTAAAATCTAAGACTGGGGGTGGGGATAAATGGTCTAGAAGGGGGGAGTCACAGGATCTGCCCACCAATCTGCTAGAAGTGAATGCGTCGTCCTAGAAGAGAAATCAAGAAAGATCTTACCAGGACCTCAGATGGAAGCATAAAAGAACAATTCATCTCAATAAACTTTGAGGACTGAGGGGGAATAGAAGAGACACCAGTCGTTGAGTTACGGCCGGCAAGGATAGACTGAAGAATCCTAAGCAAAGAGAAAAAATGAATCCTCCTAGGAGGATCAAATGGATAGCTAGGAAAAGGGCCTTCCATAAAATAACAAAAAGAAGAGAGCCGTTAAGAAAAGCTTTGTGAAAAAAAACATTCCTTCCCATCTACATGAGAAAGGAGCCGGAGCCAGAGTCTAGAGCCGCGAACTAGTGGTGCTTGGAAGTAAATAAAGTCTAATAGGGGGGAAAGAAATTCGATTTGATCACCGTAAAATAAAAAATTATTTGGGAAAGAAAGGGTCAAGCGGGGTAAAAGTAAGTGGTCAGAGAGGAAGTATTTCCCAAGAGGAAAAGATTATTCTGGGTCTGCG
>Ga0179591_1353413_pt1 | contig 10690 bp, 13 predicted proteins | sample CZOMad2_1_08_16f_FD_182891 | JGI IMG/M metagenome (GOLD analysis project Ga0179591, IMG submission 182891) | Vadose zone soil fungal communities from Angelo Coast Range Reserve, California, USA - CZOMad2_1_08_16fungal (PacBio error correction) | ecosystem: Environmental > Terrestrial > Soil >...
TTTAGGGGGTGACAGAGATCGATGTGTTGGGTGAGTTCAGTATAGGGGTCAAATGAAAGTTCTCAAGTTGGGGACTGCAGAACATTCCACTTTCGCCAGGACCATCGCAGGAGGGGCGTATCACAATGGCCACGCAACGATAGAAAAAGCAAAAAATCACACTTCAAAGCGATGAAAAAACAAGATGGAGTGACGAGTGGCCGGAAACCAAATCCGGATGCCGCTCTGCAACAGAATGTTGAGTGAAGTCGAAGAGAAGGGCACAGCCCTTAGAGGGGGGAGGACCGGAAGCCGAAAAAAAGCATAATACACTCTTAGGTATGAAAGCACCAAAGTAACTCATAAGACACCTTCATCGGAAAGGAGACGGAGGTTCTGATCCAAAAATCGAGAAAACAGAAAGCTGCAAAGAACAAAAGCTAAGAGGAGAACTGGAGAAGGGAAAGGAGACGGTCAATAAAACTGAATCTTTAGCCAGGAGGAAAAAGCTTTAAGTCGTACGGCTACTGTTTTCTTCAACAAAGAGGGGGACGTATGGATGCGAAGGAGGAGAGGGCAGTTCGGACGTGGCGTCCGGACCATGGAAAACAGACCTACCGCTCACAAACCAGCACTACAAGAAGTCACCTATTAGAAGTCAGGGCGGGAGGAATAGCAATCGCACTTGTACCAGGAAAAATAGCAACTCAGACTCAAGGGGGGGGGGAAGGGTGGCAAGCACGTGTGAGTTGTCTATAAAAAAAAGTATTTACCGGGTGATTGACGGTCACTATACAAAGGAGATCACAGGGATTTGGGTGTGAATACTGAGATGGAAATCCTTCATATTTCAAGTACTCAGGGGGGGAATAGGTGAAAATGTAAAATTCAGGGAAAGTATGGGCAAGGCACCGAGTAAGAAAAGAAGACGCGAAGGATTTACTTTTGGTAAGTTACCTGAGAAAACAGGGATTACGCGGAAAAAGGAGAAAGGGCAAATACGTGCGCCTTCAGTCATGAAATAGTGGAACGCCGAGGCAATTAAGACTTAACCCTTCAGGAAAAGCGTGAGAGGGGGGGGGAAATCGCCGGGGGAGAGGCAAAACTGCAGTTTGTAATGACAGATTCTACGGGTAACGGACTTTTGATAAAACTATGGACTCCCCCGGACTGCATACCCTGGGGGGAGGAGCCATTCCGCGGGTAGTTATATTGGGTCCGCTTCGAAAGAGTGTTGGGTTTGTCAGAACGGGTGCTCCAGGTCAAATGAATTCTCGAGTTGGAGGTCGTTGTTCAGACACGGACGCAGGGACCAGTCGGCTTGAGGCGACTATAGGCAGAGTCGGGGATTAAAAATCCATCCCCACAAGACAGAAGCTCTACCCCAGCAGGTATTCCACAAACGTAATCGGCAGCAGAAGACGAGCAACCCAGAAGAAAAAAGAGCGCGAAGAGTCGACCGCGCGAATCTGTTACCAGACTTTCAAATAAACGGGTCAGGGTTCTCATCAGCAGAAATTGCTTCCAAAGAATTAAAACTCGCTGCATGGGAGATACGAAAAACAGCACGGAGCAACGACTCACTGCAACGGGGGGGAAAATGGTGGGCCGAGAGGCAGGGAAAAGACATGTCCGCGCTCGTTTTCGAATCTACGCACTAGCGATAGAGAGGATTGCCCAAGCAACGTAGAGTAGGCTCTAATTATAGCGAATACCATTTTACTCATATTTTAACATGATGCATGTAACCCGGACAAGGGCGTGGGGAAAGGAGTCCCTTAATAACTGGAAACACTGAGTAATAGAACCCGTCGTCATTGACAGAAAGGAGCCATGGCACCCTGGGTGTAAAAAGGAAAAAACACTCCACAGGGAAAACATATCCCTTGATGCCTGCTCTTGGGGAACATGACGACGGGGATAGAGCTATCGCGACCGTAAGAGGTCGAGGAAAAAAATACATCTCAGGGATCTGCCCGTGGCGAAGTTTGTTTTACTCCCGGGATCTTGAGAATTGAAATAGTAAAACCAGTCGACGTGCCAAGAGAAAAAGCTCAGGTAGAAAATCCGACGGTGTAAGCAGTGCATGTGCATAGCAGCAATTAGAATCAGAAGTAGCGTCAAAAAATTCACGTAATGAGGCGAAGGGCGCAGAAAAATGAAGCGAGGCAACCATCTGCCAGAAAATCAAGATTCTTTTAGGGCTCAAAAAAGCATATCTGTTTGTACGACTGAGATCATGAAAGGAGGACGAGGTGACAGGTCCAAGGAAAAAACACGCTCGGGAAGGTGGATTGAGAAATAGGTACTAGGACGAAAGCGAAAACTCGCATAGATGCGTCATGTCGGGTCTCGACTAAAAGACGAGTATGATCTAATGTAGGTGAAGTGCTCAGACGAAGGGGAGATTATGGGAAAAATGGGGCTGGAGAGGATACAGTTAGAGCAAGCACAATTTTCCTCCCAACCGGTACATCCAATACTAAAAAGTCGAAAAAGAACTCGCCGTCCAAACTCTTAGTTTAGAGAGGTCCGACAGAGAGAAAACACACAAAGCAGGAAGGGGAGAGTATTAGGAGAGATGGTGACTAAGACTGTAACCGATTGGCTACCTTTTTCTAGATCTCATGGGGGGACCAGTTACCGGTTTGGGGGGGGCGAAGAAGGACGGGCTTAATATTACGATGCTTCCAGGATCCGAAATGAACAGTTATTTATTAAAAAGAAAAGGAAGATAAAGAGAGAATAACGGAAGGGGAGTTTAGAGAAGAACATGCAAAAAGCACAAAAAAAAAAAAAAAAGAAAAAAAAAAAAAAAAAGAGGAACTCTTTTGTCAAATTGACAGGGATGAAGGAAGAAAATCATTGAGACGAAGGGAAAGTCAGTAGAAAGACGAGGAATATAGCTGCCGGTGGATAAGAGGGGAATTAAGAATCCATTCATCGGTTCACGCTCAGGGCTTTTGGCATAACTAAAAGGAACGAAAGGGTGTGTATGTGGGCTGTGACTAACGAGGTCTGACAGGCTATACTGGCTTTGGGGGGAGAGGAGACCTGAGCAGAAAGAAGGAGGGGGGATGGTGGGAGGGGGAGGGAAATTGGGTTCTGGGGCGAGGTCAAGGTCCGAATGGAGGGAAAAAAAAATCTGAAAGGGAGAATTAAGATAAGGTTTTGCTCAGCAGGGGAATTAAGTAAGTTGGGTGACGAGAAAAGTTACAGTAAGACCCAGCCGGTGCCACTTTGACGCAAAGCCAGGATCATGGTAAGGGAGGAAGGAAAAAAGGGATGATAAAAGGAAGAAGGAATGAGGAAGCGGAAGGAAAACCCAATCTAAGGACGCCATGTCACACCGGAGACTAAGGTAAATTGGGCTTGGTGGAATGCCCCCCATTGTCCTGTGGAAAAGAGGGCAAAGGGGACGCCATTGGGGGTTGCAAAAGGAGGATTTTGAAAGTTCCATTCCGTTTGAACGTCCGCAACCATCATTGTCATTGTCTAGGAAATCAATAGAAAAAGGGCTGGAGTGAAAACGAAAAGATTACAAAATGGCAAGGTCGTAAAAAGACGAAGCACCCCAAAAATGAAACTCATAAAATACAATTCCTCCTCTACTCTTAAAAAATCTTTGGGGAAAAAAAAAACCCAAAAAACCCGAACCCGCAAGAGCGCAGAAGGAGAGTGAGGGTTTGAGCAAAAAAGAAAAAAGATACATAAAAAAAACAGGTCTTAACTAATAATTGACCTCGCACCTGAGGGGGGAGTAAGACAAAAACGCCCAGACTTCATGACCAAGTCATGAAGGATTTTTGGGGGAGATGGCGGGGTGGGAGACACAACCCAGCTAACAAATGCAATCGAGGGTCAGCTGGGGAAAAATTGCGATGCAAATTTCGTTCGCAACAAGGAAGGCTGGTGTGGGGGGGGTTGAGAAGGAAAGAGTTCGAAGGGGCAAGGGGGGATGGGATCGAGGTGATGCGGGGGGAGATGTGGGGGGTTCTGTGAGATATTATCAAGGTTGTAGAAATCTTGCGGGGGGTTCGGGGATTGATGAGAAAAAAGATCCCAACCTGGGCCTCGCAAAGAAAATGCTTGGGGGGGGCCCTTAAGAAGTGATAACAAATAAAAGAAAAGACGAGAATGAAATTTTGACATGTGAACAAAGGTGCAAACAAAGGGAAAGAAGGGAGATGCCGGACAAGTACCTAAGATGGAGGGAGTAACATCCACCGGGGGGTTAATTGATGGAGAAAAGTTGGGTAATTTCTCTTGGTTTGAGCCCGTAGAAACTGCAAGAGGAAAGGGACTACGAGCGTCACAAGAAAGGTTGGAAACGGAGTCAACATCCGTCAGAGGAAACCCTCCTTAACAACAGGAAGGCATTTGTTTAGATTATTTATAATGAGATAATCAATGGCTTTAAGGGGGGGAACTACGATGCGACTATGCTGAGATGTTGAAAAATATAAACCGCAATAACAATCCCTGAGTAATACTAAGAAAGGGAACAAGGCCAATGGAGGGATAATTAGGGGGAATGCGGGCCTGGGAAGGAAAGAGGTAAAAACTCGCAGTGGGGCGTCCTTTTCCGAGTAAAACATCAGTTCCAAAAAAAAAGAAAAGAAGGGGGGGGGGTCAAAATGAATGAAAAGGGGGGACGCCCATGAGAAGGGGACAGCAAAAAAGGGTGATGGTGAAAAACCGGGGATCTTAAAAGACCAGGCGTCCAGAAGGGGATGGAGAAAACCGGAAAAAGCTTCGAAAAAATTAACAGGGGAGGGATGATCTCTCAAGTGAGGATTTTGGGGTTAAATAATTAATGGGGAGATGAAGAAGCCACAGGGAAGAAATACTGGGTTCCCTTTTGAGGGGAGTTCAGGTTGGGGTCGGTGGGGCGGGGTTTAGACTGGAAAATTTAAGAAGCACAAGGGACCAGGCCAGGAGAAAGTCGGTATACAAAGTTCCACTTGTGTCGCACAAAGACTCCTTGGGAAAGGGAACTACTAAAGAAAAAAAGCAATCATTGGGGGAGACGCTTGAGGTCAGCAGGTGAACTACCTAACTCGCTTTGGACGGTTTTAAGGGGACTTTAAGAGGGGGGAAGCCAGAAAAAAAAAAAAGGAGGTAACAACCGAGGGGAAAAGGGAGTAAGGGGGGGTTCTATTTAGGGGGGTTTGAGAAAAAAGAAAGTAGGGGTTCAAGGGAGTGCGGAGTACAGTGAACGAAGGGTAATGGAGAGGAGTTTTATACGGCCGGTAACCCGGGGAAAGTAAAAAAAGAGAATAAAAAGAGGGTCATGGGGGGGAAGTACTACTGGCGTCATCAAAAAGATCGGGGGGGATATCTGGAAGGAATGAAAGTGGTGTGAGGGGGGTATTTTACGGGGGACGGGGTTCACAGGGGGGGTAAAGAGCTATTGAGGGCGAAGTGGGGACATTTAAACTCGAAAGAAAAGAGAGAGAATAGGGTTACCAATAAAAGACTTCATAAACCTCCTAATAGTTCAGAAAAAGACAGAAGTAAAAAGGGAAGGGGGGGTGCGAAAAAAAAAAAATAAAAATAGGATGGTAATGTGAAAGGCTATAAGAATAACTGGTAGGAAAGTTTTTCGAGGCCTAAGTAAAATCGGTCTGGACTCACTTTTGGGGGAGGACAGGAGAAATGGGAAGTGACAAATAACATCAATGTAAGCGACGACCAATATTCTTAATGTTGGTTAGGGTTGTGAGACAAGAGGAAAGAAAAAACTGGAAATTCGAAATAGGGAATTTTAGGGGGGGAATACTGCACAATTTGGGGTGTCACCTTTAAATAAACTACCCAACCCATGAATCACCTGGGGGAGATAAAGGGAAATTACGACCAATGGGGGGGTGTATGGATGGACGTAGAACATGTACAGAGGAGGTGATTGAATAAAGTGGAAAAATTTTATCGGGGAGGATTGCAGGTATCTTCAACCGCGCTAGTAAGATGAAGGGGGGTAACGCAGGCAGGGACACAGGAGAATGAAAAGACACAGGACCTTTATCAGAAGCGGAAACTTAAACTATGGGGTCGAGGGTGGTAGGGGGAAAAAACCGGCCGAGGGTACGGGCAGGAAGGCAATCAAAAGAAGGAGGGGGGTTGTCCAGGAATGATTTAGTGCAGCCAAGACTGAAAAGGTTGTTGTAGGAGATACGGCAGGCTAATAGGGGAGGGAAAGTAATTAGTGTTCAGCAAAGATTTTCTTTCTGAAAAGCGAGAGAAGAAAAAATGGGAGGTGGTGGAAGGGGACAAGCTCCGATTAAGTACACAGCAAGAAGTAGGGGGGGACCGGGGTTAAACAAGACAACTGCGCTTAGACTCTAAATCTGGTGTGGTACACGATAGGGCTAAGTACGTGATGGAGTTCAGGAATTGGGTTGGGAGGGAGGAGGGGTGGGAGATTTGCCGTGTTGAGTAATAACAAACCAAGGTCTCCCCAAGGCGGGGGAAAAGCCCCTAAGCCAGTTCGTCCTTTCCGAAAAACAACTTGGGTGAGAACAGAGGGTAATCCAGAGTGAGGTGTTTTCCCGCCCACAAGAGTACTTCCTGGATAAAGCCTAATCAGGCGTCGGTGGGGTACTGCCTTGGAAGCTACAGCACATGAAAGTTATTGACCAAAGAAGAGAATAAAAGGTGAACCGGGTAATGGGTACAGACGAGACAGCAATGGGAATTACAGGGGGGCGGATTGACTAAGTCAGGCCGCTTTCGCAGGGTGAGAGACCCAAAGAGGCAAAAAAAGTCCATTGGGGATATAGAAACTTGTGGCTTGGGAACCTGAACTAGACATAGTCGCGGCGAAGAAGTCGGTTACGTGAAAGCAATGGAAAGGGGTCTAGGGAAAGAGTTTGTCAGAGTTCAAGGGCTGTTCAGCGGCGTGATCGAAATGGGAGGAGGAAAAGTGAGAACGATGAGCTTGATAGGAAGAGAAGAGAACAGAGGTCAAAAAAACAAACTTTGGGTCAATGGAGGCACTATGGGGCTCAATATCTCTAGTTGTGTGAAGAGATGAGGAGCGTCAAGGGTGGGGGAAGTGAAAACAATTTAGGGGGAGGAAAGGGGTCTATCCAAATAAAGAGGCTCTCTTATCATACCCATAAAAACAAGTTTTACAGACGCTTGTTAAAGCCCATGCAAGGTGCCTTGGGAACAAGGCTAGGGCATTTTTGAACGACCGTCATAAAAGTTCAGGTCAATAATCGAAGGGAAAGAGAAAGCAAAAAAAACTAAGCAGGAGGCGTAGACTGGCATAGCTTTGGGTTGACCCTGACCACGAAGGCGATCAATTTCAAGAACTTAGGAAAATTCTTACCTTAAGGGGGGAAATGGAAATGGATTAAAAACGAATTAAGACAGGGTGTTTTGTTAACACGTCAACAAAGACCAAACAAGAAGAAAAAGCCAAAAAAGGCAGCCTAGAAGCGAGCAAATAAGAGCGTGTCAAACGGATATAGCATACGAGAGGCGGAGGGGTATCGGGGGGGGCACAGCCACAAGGGGGCTGTTTAAATGGCTAGGAGGAGCTTGTAAGGGTAAAATAACTTAGAGGGAACAAGCGGGTTGGGCAGGTGGAAACACTTCTAGCAGAAATATTCGGAGGAACGAGCTAATCACAAAACTTGGATTGAACATTGGTCAAACCTCCGCATGGAAAGAAACCGCTTTCCGGCAAGTACTCCACGTACAAGCGGCGGATAAGAACGGTACTGGAAGCCTGAGAACGAACCTTTCATGTAGGCGGCAGTCCCCGGAGGTGTGTGAAAATGACAGTGTGATCACAAACGTTGGCACATTGCAGAGGGAAAACTCATCTGACTTCAGATTAAAAGGAGGGCTCGCCGGACCTCAGCTGTCCAAGGTTGAAACCATAAATCGCGTCAGGGGGCCGGCAGCAATCAAAGCAAAAGGTTGTATACTTCCCACAGGGGCGCCCAGGTGATAGATGTTGTTTTTTACTGTTAACGTCAAAATGTGAATTGAAACGATTAGAAGTGTGGGAAGTCCAACTGCGGGGAATACCAAAACCGGGAAGCTATTGTATGATGACCATTTAGGTACGTGGACAGAAGTCGAAAAAAGCGAGAAACAGCGGTCTGACCTACAGGTATTTTGCGAGATGAAAGCGCACAAGTTCGAATCTGAGGCAGTTATCCACTATCATGGTGTAACAGGGTTAAAACTCGGGTGAGGGATGTGGCACCGATAGCAGAGGTGTGGCATGTAATTTAATCTCGCATTGTTAAAAGACGTGTTGGACTATTCCTGGCACTTTCTACCAAGTACCGTCTTCCTTCCTGAGTACGGCCTACCGGTTGATCCCTCCTCATACACGCAATAGCCGTATTCACGGTGTCGGCCTCGGGGCAACCCACACGAACAGGCGGGGGTCTTGGGGGCCTCAGTTTCTTCTCAACCCATACCCTCTCATCTGATCGTGCGCTGTCACAGTGTGTTGGGGAAAGGTTGGAAGGAAATAAAGACTCAATCCCTATTGCAAATTCCAGTAGCGTCGCGGAATCCATGTCCCTGACGACTGAAATCCAGAACTCTAAAAAGTCCGGAGGCTCCTGAGAAAACGCGTTGCTTTGAACCACAGATGGCCCGAAGAAGCTGACCCAGAAACCCGCGATTTAGGTTCGAACTGGCGTGAAGAAATATAAAAACGGAATGGCGCAAGCAAAGGATAGCCCTTTCAGCTGCCGCTCACGTTTTCGGCAACAAAGATAATAGGTGAATTAAGTCAGGGCGAGAAAGGGTGGCGCAGGACCTAAAACGCTACAGTATAAAAAACAAAACTCACAAGCCTTTTACAAAGCAAATTTAGGATGAGCCATTCGACCTCGGAGGCTGGCAAACAAAAAAGCATAACCCTTTAAAGGAAACCAAAAGGGCAAGTGGGGTCGAGACTTGTCTGTATACCATAGGACGACCCGAATGTCTGCTGATTCAAAACACCTCGTTGGTCCTCGGCCCATGGAGTTCAACATTAGATTGGCAAAAACAAAGGTTCCTCGTTTGGGAATGAGGGGTCGTTGAGGGGGGGGGTGGTTTAGGGGTTCCAAGACGCATCAACTTAACCAAAAGAGAGCTGGGTTCCTTGGTCTTCGTCTGGATTGGGGGTACTCAAAAAACCTGGATACCTCATAAAGTAACAAAGAGTGCCGGCAGTCACACTGACCAGCATTGAATGGAGTCAAAAATAAACCCTGACGGGTAGTGCAGGGAAGGGTTGGTCCGAATAGCAAATCTGCTGTCGGGGGGACGAAAGAGATGACTGTGAATTTTATAAAAACAGAGAGAGAGAAAATAAATTAACAACGGGGAAAATTAAGAGGTATGTAGTGTCCTGCCGGAACGCGCTTTCTGGGTTTTTGACTATCGGGGGGTCAAATGCAAATTAATTGCTCTGAGGGTGAGTTGGTGGGGGTTTTCAAAGCTAATGAAAAACGAACATCGAGGGAGAACAGGTTGGTAGAGTGGTAGGTGCCAGCAAAAAAAAAGGAGAGACACAGGCCATTAGTTGAGAAAACCGGGAATAATAGTCGGCAAAAGCCGAGGTAGGGCCAGATCAGGAATCTGAAGTAATCTTGGGAGTTATCCTCACCAACAGGTTAAGTTTCCAGAACCAAGAGGCGAATGAGGAAATTGACTTCCACAATGAAAAGTTGGGGGGGACGAACTCTAGCAAACCTCCGCCAGGAAAGGTTTTAGAAAATTTCTTTTAAAGGGACAGAGGAAGTGACTATCAGTTGACTCGCTCCGTTTTTCGGGGGATCCATGGCGAGAGGATTTAGGGGAACCGGGCAGCAACCTTCAGATTCGGTAGGGCGGATTCGAGAGACTCGAGAAAAGCGACATTTAAGAGGTTGGGCAAAGCCATATTAACAATTCCTATAAAAAGGACAAGGGGGAGGGCTGGTGGGTTCTGTAGGAGTCCCCAGGAGACCTTCAAATTCCGATAGCGAAAACCAAATTGGCAGTTAAAAACAAGGCACCCGCGATGGGCGAAAAAGCACGTGACACAAGTGTAACGGGAATAGGACGCTGTCTCAGGGGGGGGAATAACAGGAAAAAAAGGTGGAAGCCGTAAAGGACCGGTAGGAGAACAGGGCTCAGTTATCTCGAAACTTTTCTAAGGCGTTTGTCCTCCTGGGTAAATGGTTCAAACCGTCCGCCTTGCCATCTGATCACATCTCAATGTATCTCCGTCGCTTGACCGGGGCGGGTGTCAAGGCTTGAGCAAGGGGTTCATGCTAAAAAGTGGGTTCCGAGCGCAACTGGGGACAGCGGAGAATGGGTACTCTGTCAAATCCCAGGGACGAGCGTCCACTCAAAGGCAGTGATACCAGCCCAAAAAGTCACGATTTCGGGGACACATGAGCGTTTGGTTAAGGGCATGGCTTCAGTGAAAAGGTCTCCTCTTGGCTGACAAGAGGGGGAGTCATCCGCATTATTCAAAGGAATGAAGTAGGACTAAATGATTGATCTATGGAAGGAACTCTGGCATAGAATCGGCAGTTCTCTAGCTAAAAGCCGAGGTGAGTCGAAGTTAGGGGACTGGCTCCTATCATCGCATTGAGGTGGTTGCGCGGGGAATGCGAAATGGGTGGAGCGGGGCCGCCAAAAGTAACATTCAATAAAGAGCGAGGGAAAGACATCCTTCGAGACAACTCTTCGGAGGTCTGCC
>Ga0179591_1375570_pt1 | contig 10690 bp, 11 predicted proteins | sample CZOMad2_1_08_16f_FD_182891 | JGI IMG/M metagenome (GOLD analysis project Ga0179591, IMG submission 182891) | Vadose zone soil fungal communities from Angelo Coast Range Reserve, California, USA - CZOMad2_1_08_16fungal (PacBio error correction) | ecosystem: Environmental > Terrestrial > Soil >...
CTCGATCAGGAAACAGGAGTACCTCCCGCCCCAGGTCAAGTTAAAATGCAAAGGACCGGAAATTTTGGCGTTTAGAAAGGGGACGGCTCGGATTATTTGGTGCCCGGGCAAGGAGGAAAAGAGGGGGGTGGTGGATGGTACCACCGCCGTCGTGCGCTCTGTTGGCAAAAATTGCAATCTCTTTCTCAATAGTAAAAAGGGGGGGGGGGGGGAAAGAGGAGGAAAATTGACGGTAGCTGTGCATCAGGGGGGGGGGGAAAAAAGGGGGGTGAAAATACTGAAACATCGTTCCGCGGAACTCAAATATTCGGAGGAAAAAAGAAGGGAAAAAGCCTTGATTCCACTTTCAAGTAGGAGCAGCCCTTCACTGTGAATGCTCTGAGAAAAACGGTAAATCCTGCCTCAATGCTCGAGGTTGGGCGCGGTCCCTTCTTCCGGTGAAAAAAAGGGGAGAGGAGGGGAAAAGAGCAATTAATACCTACGTTGTGTCAAAAAAGCGGCTCTTTTTGCTTCCATTGGGGTTTGACGAGCCGAAATGAACGCGAAATAGGGGGGGGGAAAAAGGTCATATTGGAGAGGGAGGCCGGAAACCGGCTCTCCCGAGAAAGCGTGTGATTGATAAAGGAAGGGAAAAGGGATTTTTCGTGGAACAGCCCCACGGAAAACATCACGCTCGACCGGGAAAAGAGAACCAGTGGTGTTGGTTACTTTGGAAAAGGGAGGGGGGGAGGGTCAAAACGTCAGAAATTACCAGAAGAAGGGACGTAAAGATTTTAATCACTAAAGAAAGAGATAAAATCCAATAGATGGGGGGAAAAGAACCAAGGAAATCCAAACAGTTTTGAGGCCTTGTCCCTCGGTGTGTGAAAGGATCACAGAGGAGTCATGAAAGACAAAAAGAAGGGGGGGGCAGTTTTTTGTGGGGAAAGGGATGCTGAAGGTAACCGGCTTTTGCCATGGAATACCGGAAAGGAAGAACGTCTTTTGGGGTGACAAAAAAAAAAAAGAGACTCTTACGATTGCCTTTTTTACAGGACGACGTCAAGGGGAGACGGCTTCGTTTGTTTTTGCCAATGTGGCGCAGGAAAGAGGGGGGAAAAAAAAAGCCGCGAATGGTTTTGGGGCTTCAGGCAGATGGCCCCAAAAAAAGAAAAGAGATTCACATTCTTTTTTCTCAGTCACTCTGAGAGAGTCAGAAAGAAGAGAAGAGAGTGTGCCTGATCAAAAGCCTGTGAATCTCGGGGGGGGGAAAAGGGTGGGAGGTTGCTCTTTTCGGACCTTTGAGGGGGAGTGTTTTTTTTCGAGTTAGGGGGTCGTCTTTCTCTGAGCTCTTCTGGCTTCTGTCTTCTTTTCGGGGGGGGGTTCTTTTTGAGGGGGTGCTCTTGTCATTCCTTCGGAGGTTTTCGTGCTCTATCCCAAAGAGTCAGTTCGTTCGGGAGGGGGATTTCGGAAGGTCTCGAAAAAAAAAAGGGGTCTCTCTAGGAGGGGTTTTTTGGGGGCGTGTTTAGATCGCGTTTTACAGGGGGTTTCTCCAGGTTTCGGGGGGGAATTAGGCGGGGGAGCGTAGGGGCCGGAGACGGCGGTTAGGAATGTAAGGGTACGCGGTCTGTTGTAAGCAGCAGAACTTGCCAAAAAAAGGGAGAGGCGCACCTTGCCTTCTTTGTCAACGAAGGCGAAGAAGAAAGCGGACGAGAAGGGGGGCTCAGCCATGCGGGGGATTTCAAAAGGGTCTTTCTCGGCACTCACAGGGGGGGGAGGAGTAAGGGACCATTTCAAAGCCTGCGCCACCTTAGGCTCCCAACAGGGGGAAAAAAAAAAAAAAACCTGCAACCAATGAAACGAGGTATGGGGTGGGGGGGGGGAAAAAAGACTGTTATCCTGGATCCAGCAAAGCGGGGACAAACTGCTAAAGGGGAAGGGGGAAGTTTCCTTGTGGATCAGGCCTGACAAAAAAAGGGGGGGGAGTGGGAGGGGGGAACGCGGCCCGTAATGAGTGGGAGGAAAAAGGAGGCCATCGTTCTGTTTAAAATCAAGGATGCGTTTTTGAAAAGGGAAACAAAAAGGCGGAGGAGCACCACACCACCTGGTGTAGGGGGGGAGAGAAAAGGGAGAAGGTTCCCCCCGAGGGCGCCTGTACGAAGGGGACTAATACCCCGGGAAGAGGGCACCTTAGAATCAAAAGAGGGATAGCGGCGGGAGAAGAAAACCTATCTATTTTTTAGGTGAGCTTTCATTTCTCTCTGGGAAGGGAAGGAGAACTACAATTGAGCAAAGGGAAAGGGGGAGGTGGGTTTGTTTGGCGGGCCAAAAAGAAAGGGAGATTTCAAAATGCCAGAAAGACGGGGCCCTCTCCCACCACGAGAGGGGGAGGGAGGCATGTAGAAAAAAACTGCCCGGGGAAAAAAAGGAAAAGGGACCCTTCTCTTAATCTGAGGGCCTTTTCCTGTTCTTGTAAGGGCAATAAAGAGAAGACCAGCCGAGAGGGGGGGAGGAAATGTTCGATATTTTTCCTCTTCAAACCACAAAGAAGGGGAAAAGGGGGAAAGGCCACTCTCCTTACGTGTCCAAGGGGGGCCGAATATTGGCGTCAATATATGCAAGGGAGGGGGGAACAAAAACCTGAGGAAAACAATAGAAAGGGGGAAAAAAAAATCCTCCCCACCCCAGAGAATGGCCCCGTCAAAAGTAAGAAAAGAAGGGAGTCGGGAAGAGTCTAAACGCCAATTTCCCGGTCAGAAAAAGGGACTTTTCACTTTGACCCAGGGGGAAAAATTCTGGGGTGGTTTGGGGGGGGGGACTCGGATCAGGAACGGGGAGGGTCGGTATGGGGGGGGGGAGAAAAAAAAAGGGAGGGGAACCTCCCTCAAATAAAAGAAAACGATACTCCTCATCACTTCTCTTTGTTCATGGGGGGGGGGACGGCTGGGCTGAAAGGGGAATGGCAGGTACTCCCTCATTGCTGAGGGGGAGACCATACCCTTCCATCCTTTGATGGACCCCTTCCCTCCGGTTAGAAGGGAAAGTATGAAGGAGGAATGGGGGAGTTCCAATTAGGATCAAGGAGGGGGACTCTTCCCACAAAACTTCTGTGGCAGGGAGTGAAGGCTCAGGGGGGGGGAGAACGGTGCGTAAATGAGAAAGGAGGGATCCAAGCGACCTTTGGGAAGGAAGGATTAGTAGGGAGTAATGTAAATTTCTGAAGTAAGAAATTGGACTTTGCATAAAAGTTGATTTGCCGACAAAGCGAAACAAAAAGGGGGAGGGCCGTCATAGGAGGAGCACACCATCACGTCAAAACGAAGGTGATAGCTTTTAACTGGAAAAAGGGAAAAGAGGAACTCCTTCTGGAGAGAAATTTAAAAAAGATGGGCGGTGGTCCGGAGGAACAAAAAAGGACGTTCGCCCAATGCCAAAAAACACCGTGTGGCAGGGGGGATCTTTCTTTGCCACAAAAAAAGAGATATGAATGAGGGAGAGGGTGAGGAAGCTTGAAAGTGTAGGAAAAGGAAAAGGGAGAAAAGAGTAATGATGCCCACCAAAGAAGAACGGACATTCTTCCCGTTCGGAAGATGAGAATTAGAAACCGGAGGAGAAAAAAAAAAAGAGCATCCTCCAAACCTGCGCCGGTGGAGGGAGGGGGAGGCTCAAGAACTTACTCGAGGGGGGAGGGCCGGCTTGTTCATGGCAAGTTGAAGGAAGATGAGTTTACAAGGAAAAAAATCGCCATCCAACTTGTGCAGGAGGGATAACCTCCCGAAGACGCCTATTTTGTCCGGGCCTATGAACCGAAGGGGGGGAAGACATGCCTCTTCTTTTTTCGGTGAAAGAAGTTGATTCTATCTTCGGAAAAAAAAAGAAAAAAAAAGAGGGCCTTTTTCCAAAGCAATCTGGGGGGGGAAAAGAGCCCCAATCCCTCCCATTCGGAGAAGAGTCCCAACGCCCACTCTAGGAAAAAAGAGGGTCGGGTGGGAAAAAATCTCCTTGTGAGAAGAGGGGGTCTAACCAATTTGGAAAAAGGGGAATGGAGGGGAAAGCGATAAAAAGGAAAACAGGGGTATTCCCCCTTGGCAGGAGAGGAAAGGGGGGGAGTTTCTCCCAGGAGGGGGCCTTCATTTCGAGAGGGGGGGGAGGAGGTCATCCGGGGTACAAGGGATACGAACTACAAAGTTTTTAAAGGGGGCCACAACATTCCTTCACACTAAGGGAGGAGGATGGAAGGCCGTTCGAGGGAGACTCCTTTGGGAAGGGCCGTCAAAAATCAGCCTCTCGGCCACACTGTCTTAAAAGAACCTCTCCAATCCGGAAAGAGGAGTGGAATACCTCAATCTGACAAAAAATAGACCAGGTGGAGCTTAATTGATGTTCGGAAGGGCAAAGCTGTTTTTCACCGAAAGGCCACGTAGAAAGGGGAGTGGAGGCAATTCACATTCTTTGAAGAGGGAAGGGAAAAAAAGGGGGGGGGGGGGGGTTTCATTCTCCGTAAAAAGGAAGAGAAAGCAATAGCTCCTCAACTCGACATGAGAAGAGGGAGAGACAACCGAAAGAAACGGGGAAAAATAGCTCTCAACAACAAAAGATGATTATTATTAAAAGATATGAAGAAAGAGAACGATTTCGTTTTCTCCGAGGGATCATGAATATGTACCTCGGAAGGACGGGAAAAACACGGGACGTTTTCTTTTCAAAGGAGAGAGTTGTTTCTACCCCCTTACTCTAAAAGGCACGAATATCTTTTTCACGGACGCCGGGAAAGGTGGGAACCTCCGAGGGGGAGACAAGGCCGCCCTCCAGTAAGAGGAAAGAGAGAGTTTGTGTTTCGGGAAAGGTCAAAGAGGCTCCCAAGCCGGGGAAAGGGATTTGCGCGGGGGGGGAGGATTTTCAAATCCCGGTGGCAGCGGAAAGCGAAGGGGGACTTCCCTTCTCCCCAACGTGAGGGAGAAAGACCCTCGAAAGAAAAGGTTGGATCACCTCATTATTAAAAGGGGAGTGTCTGGACTTTTACCCGGCATGAAAGAAGCAACTGAATGAGGGGGCGCAAACAAGGCACCTCTACCATTAGGGGCTCTCTTGCAAGGAAGTTTTTAAGAAAAGAGGGTACTCCCGCCACCTTGTCTAGGGGGGTGGGAAAATTGTGTCTCCCAAGAAAAAGGGAAAACCAGGGGGGGTACATGCTCCCAACGGCCAAAAAAAAATTAGTTTTCTTTTTGTTGGAGGAGAAAAAGGCGGCTTGGCGCTTTTATAACATCGAAGCCAAAAGAAGGGCCTGGGAAAAAAGAAAATGGGTGGGGAAAGGTGTTTAGAAGCTCTACCTCAAAGGGGTTTTAAGGCCGAACATCTTCCAGGGGGGGGGGGGGACCCTCTGCCGGATTGAAAGGCAACTTTCAAGTGAGAAAAGGAAAGAACATTCCTAATGGGAAAGGGGGGGATGTACTCATTGAACTTTTTACAAGAGAGAAAAAGGTAAAGGGAAGGAACAGCCCACCCGGACAGGGGAAAAACGAGTAGTTTAGGGGGTTTGCGGACGCGATTAACAATGGAGAAGGGGGGGGGGGGGGGGTAGATTGGGGGAGAAAGAAGAAAGGTTTTGTTCTCACGATGCGGATGGATAAGGGGAAGTTTAAACTCAGGGAGGGAAATCTTTCGCTGATCGAAAAAGAAGGGGGGGGGGAAATACTACAAGGAAGCTTCCTCACCCGCCAAAGGGGGGTTATGTATTCACCTTCCAGGACATGCAACTTATATTTTTGCAATTGGCGAAAGAAAAAGGGGATGGTGTCTGGGTAAGAAGGGAAAAAACTTCAGCGCATAAAATTCTCGAAGGAGACTCCCTATGGAATCAGGTAAAGGGACCTCTAAAAAAGGAAGAGGGGGAAAAGTGGATGGTTTTGAAGGGGGAAAAAGCTGAATCCGCCTCGGGGATTTGTGCTCAACCTCCAAGGGGAGGGGGACCGGTTGATGAAGAAGGAAGGGGGGTCCCTCAGAATTTGAAAAAAAGGGCCACGACTTTAAGGGATGTCCCACCGGGTAAGATGAGAAGGGGGGAAAATTCAGCATGGAGCTTAAGGCAAATAATTTACCAAGAAATGAAGAAGAGGTTTCGTTTGAACGAGACCTTCCAGAAGGAAGCCAGGTAAAAAGGGGGTTATGAATACTTTCACGGCGAAAGGCGGCGCCTCCCATCAAAAAAAAAGGGGGGGTCGACCAATATTAATTCAGCAAGGAGGGGGGGATTACTGAAAGAGGAAGAAAAAAGGGGTCCAAATCCAAGAACAAAGAGAAGGGGGGGGAGTTCTTTCCTTACCTTCTTGGGTAAGGGAGTTCCCAAAAAAAGAGAAGAGAGAACAATGAAAAAGCGTTAAAAAAAAAAGGGGGAAACAAAAGTCTCCGTGAGCAGAAAGGACCCATATTACCGAAAATGCTCAACGTTTTTCGTTTTCGGACGGACAGGGAAAAGGGGGGGGGCGGGGTCGAGGAGAAAGGGAGAGATTATTTGGTGACGTGGAAGGAGGGAAAAGAGAAGGTGGTTGTTTTTTTGTAGGGGGGAGGCTGGATCATCTGGTTGTCCCTCACAGAAGGGAAAAAAGGGGGGGGGGACTAATTGCAAAGGAAAAAGGAAGACGGAGGTAGGGCTTCAGCGGGACACTGGACGAAGGCGGGAAAAGGGGGGGGGATGACTGAGTTTTTGGTGGAAAAAATCGTTCCGCCGTAACTCAAAGAGTCCGGATTGAAGAGTTACCATCACTGAAAAAGCCGTGATTCAAAAAAAGGGGAAAGCTTCACTTTTACTTCCTGAGTGGAGGGTCCGGATAAATACCCTGAATCGAGGGAAGGGACCCCTTCGGCCTTACGGGAGGGGAGGGGCAATCTCATTAAATACCTACGGGACAAACCCAACTACCAAAGAGGAGAGGGTGTGAGGGAGGGGGGAAAGTACTTTCGACGAGCGAAAAGGAAAGAAAAGAGCATATTTTAACATCGGAGGGAGCGTACTCTCAAGGGCCGCTCCGATGGTGATTTTCTCGAGCTAACCAACGTGAGTTACGGGCTTCCGCTTCGCAAAAGGGTTGGCTCACTACTATTACTCTCATGAGGGGGAAGAAGGGAAATTTTTTTTTTTTTTAAGGGGAAAGCTAGTCTTTTACAAAAGTCAGGGGGAAAAAATGGCTTTTACCATACGATGGCCCGAAAAAAGGGGGACTCATTTCCTCGAAAAGGTCCAAATCTTTTGTTTCAAGAAAAAACCAGAACCATGAAAGGAAAGGAAAAGGGGAAAGTTTAAATCCTTTGTCAAGAAGAATCCATTATCGACATTGAGAGGATACTCTTTTTCATTGGTTAATTGTTGGGGGAAAGGTTGAAGTAATTTCTGAAGGTGGCGAGGGGAAAAAAGGGAATACCTTAAATCAGAGAGGAAGGGATTTTGGTGGACAAAAATGTAACGGCCCAGAAATGGACGGTAGAAGTTTCAGACTAGGGAAGGGGAGGGTCTTCCGTTACCAATACGGCAAGGTGAGAAGGGGGGGGGGCAATTTTTTCTCCTTCCCGAAAAAAAGCGAATGGTTTTGGGGCTTCAAGGGAGGAAAAGGTTAGTTTGGAAGAAGGAGGGGAGACATGCATCTAATCTCTCTCAAAAAGGGAAAAAGGAGATAGATTTCCTTAGCCAAAGAGGGGTGGGAAAACAAGAAATTTGGTTGGTGAATCGAGTCTCCCCCGAAAAGAAAAAAAAGAAATTAAATTCTTGGGGGGAAAAAAAGAGAGGGAAGGGCTCCCCATTGGCCAAAAAACGAAAGGGGAACCGTCTTTTTCCTATATCTCCAATTTCCAAAGAGGGAAAAGCACGCCATGCGGTCCTTTCCAATTGGGTGTCCAGGAAATAGGAGAAAGAGGTTGGGAGTCTTTCAGGGTCAGTTAATGAGAATATTCAGCAAGAATGGAAAAAAAACCACCACCTTGCAACAAAGGAAAAAGGAACTTAGTGTATGGGGGGGGGGGAAGGAAACAAAGAGAAACCTCTTAAACACAAAGCACCCTCTTTGACAAAGGATAAAGGGGAAGAAACGTTGGGAAGAGCGTCCTGACAAAAAGGGGGATTTATCTCTGGTGTAACGCGGGGAAAAGAGTTTAACTCTTTCGCCAAGCGTCTGGTAAAAGCATGGAAAGGGGGAAGGGGTTTGAAATCCTCGCGCGAAAAAAAAGGACACCCAACACCACCTTTTTGTGGAAGGGGATAATTAGAGTTGAAAACCCGAGGGATTTCAATTTGGGGGATCGAAGAAAAAGGAAAGGAAAACCGAACCTCCCTTTTGGTGAAAAGGGAGCCCCTCAAAAGCGTTAGCGGGAAAACGCGCCTGGAAAGAAAAAAACCAGATCGATTTTTCCAATATGCGCTGAGAAGTTCTCTCGTCGAAAGGGGGGGAAAGGAAGCCAAAAGAGAGTGCCGCGTGGGGGGGGTCTTTTGGGAAGAAACAAACCTTAGGTAGGGGGCAAATTCCATCTCCTAGAGGTGTCCCTCTCAAAAGACACTAGGGGGGGGGAGGGCATTATTTCTAAGAAAGGACCTTTTTTCAAGAAAAGAAGCTCATTATCTGAATAAGTTTGAATCAAAAGATGGGAAGGTGAGGTGAAGAGGAGAGCAATACAGCCTAATCTTTGAGTTCCGGCGGAGAGGGTTTTCTCTTCCACCACAACCTAAGGGGGAGATGCCCAACGCTCCGTAAAGTGGCCAGGAAAGAAAAGAAAGACACTGAGAGAGGTGAGAAAAACTTTCGACTGTGAGAGGAAAACGAAGGGGAGGGGGTTTTTAACCTCCGACCAAAAAAAAATGACCGGAGACTCATGCAAAGGCAACATCATAAAAAGGGGAGGGGCCAATATTCAACGCCAAATTTCAAAAACTCCCCAAGAAATTTTGACCTGGGTTCGAGGGGGGAGAGGTGGCGAAAAGGGGGGGGAAAAAGCTTTCGGTACTTGGGAACCCTTCATTTTTAAACCAACGTCAGGAACGAACATAACTCTAAAGAACACATCTCACGGGGGATGGTGAAAGGGCTGGGCTTCCGGAAGGACCACCTCATTTGCTTAATAAGAGGGGGAGGAAGCAGGTCTTCTTGTATGCGAGAACCGGAAAGGGGCGCCGTGAACGTATTCCTAAAAAAAAGGAAAGTTAGTCATCCTTCTGTAAGAGGGGAACCCGAAAAACAGCCCTGGGGCATTCTGGGAAAAGAGAAAGGAGAACTGTGCGTGAGGAGGGGATTTCCCCAAAGAGGAAAGGCCCTGTGGGACAGGAAAAAAAATGAAATCTTGCCCAGGAGGGAGGGGGAAGGGGGGAAGCGACGCATTAAGAAATTGACGGGCAAAAAATTGGAGTTTGCCGCCAAACGAAAGGAGCAAGTTCAACGCTGTACTCAGAAAAAAGAAAGGGAAACCTGTGGGGGGAGGGAGGGAAAAGGGGACCTGATCCATGGGATAGAGGAACGAGGAAAGAATGCGCTTGAGTTTGTCCGTATTAAAAGAGGGGGAAAGAGAACAACCCGGGAAAAAAAAACTCTCCTTTTGAAAGGGACGTTTCTCCATAACCAAAAGAGGTGGAGGAAGCTGGGAAAAAAGGGAGAACAGTTCAAAAAAAAGGGGAAGAGAGAAAAAGAAAGTGACTTACAGGCACACAGAAGATTTTAAACTTACATTCGGAAAAAATCTCATCGTAGAAAAAAAAGTAGGAGGGTTTTGAAAGAGAAGAAAAAGAACTCCCCTTTGGTCATATCGCTTCCGAAATATAGAGGAAGGGGAAGGGGACTCATAGGCCGCTGGGGGAAAGTGGCAATTTCCTGGCGAAGGGGGGGAAAAAAGCGCCATCCAACTTGTTTCCAAAGGTCGAGATAACCTCCCCAAAAAAACGGGTTTGTCGGGTCAAAGAACGGAAGATGTTGGGGGAAAGGAAAAAGACCGGGAAGAATGTTGTCCGAAAAAAGGGCTGTTACCCCCACACAAAAGGGAGCTTCTGAAACAAACCAAGGGGGCAGCGGGCCCGCATCTTTTTCTCGATTTTATAAAAGAACAGTCACTTCGGGGGAAACAACTCCTAGGCCTTAATCTGGGGGAAGGGGGGGGGATTCAAAGTCCGGGATGAAGAGGGGCTATTTCGAACTCAGGGTCCAAAGAAGATGTAAATCGATATCCCCAGGGAGGGGGAAAGGTACCATTGTCCTTCAATCGAGAGATAACCATGGTTAGGGAACTGCTTGGTTGGGGGAAAGAGGCTCCTAATGGGAGTATGTCTTCCCGGGGAACAGTTCAAAGAAAGACCAGAAAGGAAAAAAGTTTTCCTACTGCTTGCAAAGGCAACAACTAAGGGTCTTAATTCTGCTCCACCCTCCTGGGGAAAGAAACCATCAGGACTAAAAAGCGGCACCCTTTCTTTGAAAAAGGAAGAACCCAGTCAGGCTGGGAGACAGAGTTGAAAAAAAAAAGAAAAAAAACCGTGAAAATAACTTCGAGAGGGGGGAGTCCTTGTGTCCTAAAAAAGCTGGGTTCAAAAAAGAAAAGAAGGGAAAGTATTCGTGAAAGGCAGCTGGAATCCCCTGTTCTCCAACAAAAGGGGGTACATTCTTCATTCTAAGGGAAAAAAAGAAACCGTCAAGAGGGGAGGGGGAAAAAGACCAATATCGGGGCCAACGCGGAGGACCTCATCTGT
>Ga0179591_1327616_pt1 | contig 10689 bp, 7 predicted proteins | sample CZOMad2_1_08_16f_FD_182891 | JGI IMG/M metagenome (GOLD analysis project Ga0179591, IMG submission 182891) | Vadose zone soil fungal communities from Angelo Coast Range Reserve, California, USA - CZOMad2_1_08_16fungal (PacBio error correction) | ecosystem: Environmental > Terrestrial > Soil >...
GGGTTGACGTCAAGTAAAAAGATACTTTTATAAAAGGACATTTGGGAAAAGGGTGGACGATTCAAGAAATTGTTATGTTCGAGGGGGGGGATACTTTGGAAAGAATCACACACAAACACTCTGACTTCATGTATCCATTCAGGGAGGGGGAAAAAACAGAAAAAAGGAGAGAGAGTTAAAAAACGACAGATTCTTCGGAAATCGACAAAGAAACCATGTGCAAGAAAGGTCCGAAATAAATTCTAAAAGGGGGGAACTACTTAAAAGAAAAAAACAAGGGAGTAGAAACCCTTTACCACCGGGGGAGTCATTTGGGAGGCAAAGGGGTTTTAACTAGGAAACATCCAAACGTAAAAGCCAAGGAAAGTTCGGAATTGAGACAAAAAAAAAAAAGCAAAAAAAAATCCGTTGGTTGTTTTTAAATGGGATAAAACCCAAGCGACACAGCGCATATATCGGAGACTGGACAGGGTGAAAAATGGACAGTTAAAAAAGTAAAGGAAAAATGGGGAAAAACAAAGAGAGAAGCAAGGGGGGGTTTGGGGGTTGTTAAACCGGTTAGTTGGAGACGAAGAATCATCTTTTAAAAAGATCATGTACAAGCTAACTAAATACAAGATGTAAAGAAAAAAAGATGTGGGGGAAAAAAGGACAAAAGGGTCCACACTACAGAGTGAAAAAAATTTTCAGAAATCTGAAGGGAAGGGAAGCAAGCGGCGTGTAAGGAAAGCAAGAGCGGGAGATTGAAACAAGGAAGAAACTGGCTAAATTTTTATTAAGGATGTGGGTGGGGGTGTTTTACGGGACATAAAGTTCTTCCTAGGGATTTCTTTTACTCGAACGGGACTTGGTCTAAGGATGTAGGCTAGGAATAGAAAAAAGTTTTCTAGGGAAGGGCGAGAAACCAGTTATAGTAAACATGAAAAAGATAAGGTCTTTGGTAGGCATCTGGATTCATATACATTGCGCGGGGTGGGAGAGGTCTAGTTTTCGAGGGGGGTTCGAGAGGAAACCATCCAAAGACAATCTTGGAGTCACGACCAAGAGTCCCATAATACCCTAAAAATGCAGGGAGTAATAGTTCTTGGATGGGGGGGGGGGGGGTAACTGAAAACCTCCATAAAAAGACTCAGTGAGGAGTAACTCTACCTGATTTACAAAAGGGGGAGGGAAATATCGGGGGGGTGGGCCAAGAGAGGGAATCATGAAAATTGTATGGTAAAAAACTGTCAAAACAATGGCACGATGTATGTGACAAAAGACCCAAAAAGATCAAAGTTAGAGAGGGAAGCGGTACGCTATCGAGGTTTGATGACCACTCAGGCGAGGTGGAGGGGAGGAAATGGCACTGCTGTCTTCCCAGTGGGGAAGGAATTTAGCCTAAGGGAAAGGGATGCATTTGTTTGGGGATAAGATAATCCCGTTCAAAAATCGCAAAACGTAAACACGTCACCCACACTGGAAAAGGAAGGAAAAGGAGGAGTCTGGGAACCCTCTCAAGGAAATCAGCTTTGAACCGCGAAGAGGGGGAAAGGAGTGGGGGAAGGGTTGACTACATGTTATTGGGGAATGGATTTTGGTATACTGGGTAAAAAAAACGGAAGATTCTTTAACCTTGACACTCTGTTAGTCCTCGCGGACCGACTACGATAGGACAGGTAAACAATCGGAGGGGAAAAGAATTGAATGCGGGTTGCAGGTTTGACATGGTGCCCTTCACTTCAGGAGATCAGGGGGATTCAATGGTAGTTCAGTCTCTGGAAAGGTAAATATGCTCCTGCGAAGCATCGGGGGGGAAGAGCTTCTAAAACGGTTAGACGGCAAAAAAATAAGACTGCAAATCCTGCCCAGGAAAAAACATTGGGGGGGGGAAATGAAGTGTAACAGATTAGGGAGGAGGCCACCAAAATCACCTGTCATATGGGGGGAAAAGAAAAAGGGGATACAGAGGATCAAATGGTTTACCGGAGGGCGGGTGACAGCGAGGTGACTTAGAATATGGAATATTGAGAAATGGCGGCCTGGACCGGGGGGGCGTACAAGGGCCCGTTTGACCGGGAGAACTTCGTCTATAACAATATTTGGGGATTAACATGTCATCGACGATGCCGGATTCGGGAAAGGGGGGGGGGCAAAAGTGATTCGGGTAAGCAGTGAAGGACATGGGGGGGGCCTAGGGGCCAGAAGTATCTTTAATGATCAGCGGGGACAAAAGAATGTACTTGGGGAAGGGTGGGGGATCGGAAATAAGGAAACTCAAGCCTGTTGGAAACCCACCTCCACTTTCTTGTAACAAGCTCAAGGTACGACCGGACTTGCATCAACTGCGAATGCTCCCTCTGTTTCTTGGAGAGAAGTAAAGGAGGTGTTCAAAAATCCGATGGGATGGTGACGACTTCTGCAATCAGAAGGATGGGCTTGAAAAGACGGAAAGGAAACAGACGGGAGGAGGACAGGGAAAACACCCCCCCGGTTTGGAAGGAGAAAACAAGAGAGAAATGTAGGGAAGGGACCTAGAAGACCGCCGATACATCTTTCGAGTATCAAACATCAAAGAGCTTGTCGATTGATCTTAACGATATAAAAAAGAAAAAAGAGGGTAGGTTGCGGGATAGACAGTCAAAGTGAAGAGAATAAAAAAGAGAGGGAATGACGTCCTCTGCAAACGTGTTCTGGAAAACGTCAAAGGGGTCGTACTCCATGAAGTTAAAAATAGCAACAATCGGTTATATGTGGGTTTCTGAGGAGAAATAGACGCTGGAAACTACTACAGATAGAAGATCTAGGAAAGTGCTGGAAAGAGGGGGGGGGAGAGTCAGGGGTATTCTCTCCAGTTCAACAAACCAAAGAGGTCAGTGAAAGATACATGGACTAACTTATGAGACATGGGAGGGATGAACTGAATCGTCGGGATGGAAAAGAGGGAAGTTCCCGGGACTTAGTGGGAAATCTACATCAGCTTGAGTCGATGGTACAGGAATGAGGAAATAAGTATTTGGACGGGGTGAGGGGGGTAAGGTGGGGTACCAAAGGTCAAAGTGAAGGTACATGCAGGATCTTCTATGTTGAATATAGGTTAAAAAAAGGGAGAAAGACTCGCAATTAAGACGTGAAGGGCAAATAAACTAAAAGCTATGCGATAAAGTGTCGACGAGAAAAATAAAACACGGAACCAAGAAAAAAAAACACACGTTTGTTCAGTTGGGACGATCATAAGGGGTTACAGCACGATCAGGGTAAAGAAGGGGTCATCAACAAGAATAGAAGATAATGCGTGCTCAACAACAGGGGGGGGGAAGAGGCTATCCGATAAAGTATGAGCGTAATGCCGGGAAATAAGAAAAAGAGTGAAGTACGGAGCAAGCAAACTAGGGGGGGGCATTCAGGGTGTGGGGAAAAGAACTGATTCCTAATCGGGTCATGTCGGGGTGACCGGGAAAAGAAGAATGCGGCACATTCCGCATAGGGTGGGGGGGAGTCTTGGGAAGAGGAGCTAACAGATATAACAAATAAGTCAGTGTGAGATCAAAAGAAGCTGGCAAGAAAAAATAGCGAGAAAAAAAAAAAAAGGACGAGGTAGGGAAAGCGCGATGTTGACAAAATACGGAAGGGAAAAAGAGACTGCGGGGGGGCTGTATCAGCCTACAAGCATCACAAAAACGAGTGCAGGACCTAGTGACGCGATTCAAGAAGAAGCGAAAGCACGATTCTGAATTCTAATATGAATATGGGGTCAAGAAAACCTGAAAAGAGCTTGGACGCTCCGCCTTAGAGGGGAATTTTCTATATTGGGGTTTGAAGCAGGCTGAGATCTCATACTTTATCGGATGAGAATCTGAACAGGGGGGGAAAAGAAAAGAGTGAAATTTCTTGTGGGATGAAAAACCGGGTGGATACTTACTCTTTAGGACTTCAAAGAAAAAGCTTAACACAAATGCACAGGGTGAGTCTGCGATTGTAAAAAGGCCAAGGAAAGATGTTTATCGGAATCGGGAAAAACTCCTGCAAGGAAGGAGGAATGGGGCATGTCCGAAACGGTTAAAAAAGCAGATCGACGACAAGAGGAGCATGAGCCTAAATGGATCAAGAGGGGGAAATTGGAAATGAAACCTGCTACTATACTTAAAGGGACGCAGGTCCGGAATTTTGAAAGAAAAAGCCATGATGGAGTAGAAAACAGACTTAACGCAGAGTCTTAAGGGGCAAATACCTGACAAGAGGCATACATGGTATTATTACGTTGCAAATCAGGAAACGGGTGCCGTTGACTGGATGTGGATGGTTTTTGGGGGAAAGCAAAAGAATAATTATCAAGCAAAGTACTTCGAGAAATGGGCGTTAGGAAGCCAGGAAAGTTCTTTTACGAATGAAAAGAACGTCGAAAATAGTGCGGAGGATAACCCTGTAGTGCAAGACTTTGGGAAAAGGGGGGGAAAAACAGTGTCTTAACGAGGTCAAATGGGGGGAAATTCTTGCGGTATATTTGCCCTTTTGAAATAAAAGAGAAGGAGAGAAGAAACAATAAACTCAGGGGGGGCCATAGGAGGAAAAAAACATATCCAGACTAAGGGAAACGTGGGAAGAGTTATTAAGAGAGAAGATGATTCTGGCGGGGCGCTCGTTCTTATCCTCTTGAGCGAGGGGAGAAAGAGTACTGGAGACGTGCCCTGGGGGGGGGTGGGGGGGGAAAAGATTTAGAGTTCCATGGGGCAACTAGGGAGATGGGAGAGCCGTCAACAATATTTAAAATAATGTTGAACTGACCGTTCTGCATCGCTTAAGATAGAACGAGTTCGTTGACGACAATCAAGTAAGTAGAATTAAGTGGGGGGTAAGGAAAAGGGGTTATTAACAGGGGACCCCAAATCGTTTCTCATTCAGCTCCAAACATAAATGTAAAAGATCTTTTTAAACGCAGAGATGGGAAAAGGAGAAAGGCTCGAATGACAGACATATACATCAAAAGGACGGGTGAAAGGATACCTTTAAACTCGGCCCAATTCGTGAACGCGATGCACGATTCACTAAAAAGAACGGGATTAACTTATAGAAGGAGCAAAAGTGGGAAACAAAGGGGAATACTATCACGAGAGGGGGGGTCAAGGAAGACTGGGAAAACCGAGTTTCAAAAAAAGTAAAACATTTGATTAATGTAAGCCCGCATTGAAGTCATGAGGGAAAAGAGAAAGGGGAAGTTGTGCCTCCTACCGAAGATTCACTTGGATGGGGAAAGTAGGTCTTGAAAAAGGCTGACTGGGGTCAGTGCGAAAGTAAAAGATAGTGCATAACCCTAGGTAAACGGCGCAGGAGTGAAGAGGACTGTATGGGATAGGGAAGGGGGGAGAAGAAGAAAAGAGTGGAAGCCAGAGTGGGGGGACACACTGAAAGAAGGGAGGTGAAATCAATTAGCCATTGGCGAAGAGGGAATAGGATCAAGGAGGTCCCTCGCTAACAGAGAGGGCACGTCAGAAGGGCAAGGGTGTTTTGAAAAAAAAAATACGGTAAGTGGGTACACCGAAGAGATAATGGGAAGGACAACTCATCTTAGATCCCCTAGGGCGCTGGCAAGAATATTTATGTAGGAGGGGAAATAATAAAAGAGAAAAAGGGGTGCGTGGGGGCCTTAGGTTTATTTTGGACACATGGGTCTAAAAAGATCTTGAACAGAACACAGAAGTACCAGGCATCGAGTCTAAATTAAGCAAAGACAAACAAAAGGCAATTGCTCCAATAAACCTGGAAGAGGAAAAAGTCGAATCGGAGGGGGGATCTGAAACGCATCGAGAAGAGTTTGTATGATGTGGGGAAAACAAAATCGATTAACATACTGGGGCATCCCGATGTGGTTGAAAGTGAGGGAAACCGAGGGCTGAAAACTAGAGATGGTAGACATAAGATAAAAGGAAAGATTTACTCCTAAAGGGGGGGGGGAGGGGGGGTGGAAGGGGGTTGGTATCTCCCATTAGAATTCCTATAATATGCATTAGTGGTCCGAAGATGGGAATCTTGTACTCATGCTTTGACAGATAAAGACAGCTTTGTGTTTTGTAAGACATGGAATCCTCAAAAAACACAAACACTCTCTTTAACACAAAGGACGGTATAGAAGAAAAGATGAAGGGAAACGCCCTATGACTTATCTTTCATGTTGTAGAAGGGTGGGCCACAAGAGAGCCTCGCCTCCATTCTTTGAAAAATAGGGTGTTCTAAAGGACCGTATACCCGAATCGTCAGAGAAAATAGAAACGCGCCTTGCCGCAAATATTTAGTCCATAAACAAAAAAAAGTTGGGAAGAAAAAAGTATTATTTTCTGGAGCTCGGCAGGGGAGAGGCGTGTCTCCTTAAGCTCAAACTCCGCAAAAGACGAGAAGATTAGGGGGAAAAGTTTGGAAGGAAAGATTCTGTATCATTGTGGAATGGGCTGGACTATAAAAAAGGACCTCTCTGTGGGGTTATTCCAATCTTCGGATGGTGGGGACTGTGTTTCTCTACATGATTTGGTTGAGAACTAAAGGGAACTCACTCAGGGGTCAAAGAAGAACGTAGAATTTTCTGAAAACATGGGGAATGGAAAGGCTAATTTGTCAATGGCTAAAATCCTGTAAAGAAAAAAAATATTTGGGAGCAATTAGCAAGATATGGTTTTGAAACCAAATTCAACGGGAAGAAAGGGGGGTGAAAAAGGTGTTTGTTCTTGGCTCAATTGAATAACAAAAGGAATGAAGGAGGGCAATGGATTTAAAAAGTTTTGAAAGGTCGAGGGGGAAAAAGGGGACGACGTAATGACTCAAAGTTAAAATAAGAAATCGGGGTTCTTTGGGGGAAAAGAGAATTGAGAGTTATTTCGATCATAAAATCAGGAAGAGGGAAAAAAGGGGGGGGGGGGGTGTCGAGTTTCAAGGGAAAATCGCGTAGGGGGGCAACCGTCCGTCTGTTCCATTGGTGGGGAGGGGCCTTCAGGGTCCACGTGGGGGGGGATCTAAAAAAATAAAAGCAGCTAAAACAATGTAATAGGGGAAAAGGGCGAAGAAGGGGTTCACAAGTATATGAAACACTTGGGGAAAAGAAAAAGAAAGAAAAAACCCCTCGAAAAAAACAACGGATGAGGTATATGAGATGGTGGGGAGGGGGAGAAAAAGTGCTAATAACTTCGACTCTAATTTAGTAGCGCATTTTAGGCTCAAAAAGGGAGAGGAGGAAAGTACTTGGGGCAGAAGGCACACCAAAGGACAAAGAGGGGGGACAGGACAGGGTAAATTTCTATCAATACCAACCCACAAGAAGGGGGCCCATTAACTTTAAAAGGCAAGGAAGGGGGACCGAACACACCCGTTGGCAAACTAGAAAAGGGGGGAAGAGAAAAGGAAAAGCTAGTTCTTTCTACTAAGGTAAACAAAGAAAACAGAGGAAAGGGAAGAAGATTTGAGAAGTGACAATTTTTGGTTTTAAAGGCAAAAAGGTAAAAAATCCACTGGGGGAGGATAGGGGAATTGGGCCAAAGAAAAAAAAACCAAATCACACATAATCGGTGAAATTTGGGTTTAAAAGGTCAAACAGAAGTTGCGCAAATGAAAGATGGAAGAGGGGTATAAGGGAATTGAAAGGTAAAAAAATGTTTTTCAGAAAAGACTTCTGGAGGTTGGTTTGTGTGGGGAAAAAGGGGGAGGTAATCTGAAAAATCAAAGGGGGGTTGAACGAGTGGAAAATCATAACAGAACAATTAAAGTAAACAAGGCGAAGGTAAGGGGGGGCACACGAGCCAAATTATACAGAGAGAGAGCCCAGGGAAGGGAAAGAGGGAGAAGCGGATTGCAGGGAGGGAGGTTAGCGGGAAGATAGGAGACGGTCTACAATTCCATGACATTTTATGGAAAAGGGGAGGTGGGGGTGTGTGTTTGAGGAATAAATATTCTTGCGCATGCAAGAGGGGTGTTAACAAAGGCGTGCTGTTTACGTACAGAAGGGGTATACAGGAAAAAGTAGAAAATGGGGCTAACAGAATGAGGGGCGAGACAAAAAAAAACAGGGATAAATAAGACTTTTATCTGTTGAACACAGCTGAAGATCACTCTCGTGTTTAGGCATATTGGTCTATGTGGGGGTCGGGACGGAAGATGGACACACATCCCACAGAATTCTTAACCGAAGAAAATGTTCCCAACTAAGAATGCTTAAAACAGCATGCATCTTAATTCCTCGGGATGGTGCTATACAAAAAACCCAAAGAAAAACATCCATGTCGGGATAACTCTCTACCGATTTAAAGACCGGGGAAGGGTGGTGGGGGGATAAAATGCTAGGTTCATGAAGACTATTTTGGGGGGACCTTCACGTCACGTATTCAACATGAAAAAGGGGGGAGAGAGTTTTTTAGGACACATCAGCCCAACAGAGGGAAGAATCCGAAGAGGCCACGACATAGAGAGGGACCACTTCATGGGGGTTTATTGGGGGAAGGGGCCCCTTTCAAGGGATCTTCTTCTTCTTTAAGCCCCAGCGTGAAGGGACTAATTGCTTGGAAAAGGGCTCGAAAAAGGGGGGGGTGGAGAACTTTAACAATCTCCATACGTACCCCAGAACCCATGGGAGTCTATTCAATTCTGTAAAAAGGCACCCGGATAAAAAAGAAAAAGGGCAGGGAACGGCAGGCTGTTACTAGATTGCCAGTTTACTAAGTTTGGGAGTTGGTAGGGGTACACTGGTAAAACACAACCCTCATGAGGGAGGAAACTTTTCTTCGGCGTTAGAGAGCGAAGGGTCCCTACTAAAATGAGGGGAAAAGGTCGCTGGAGCTGGGCCAGGGTAATAGGGGGGAGTCATTGAATCACTTCTAGGGGGGACTCCAGAGGTAAAGTCGGATTAGGTCTTTCATTAATCCTTTAGCAAAAAAAAGAGGGAAGCAGTCTGATCCCATTGGTGTAATTCAAGGAGATTCTAAAGAGGGGGGGGGGGGAAGGATCAAGGGGACCGTCATCCTGCAGATGCCCGCCGAAACAAAGGGGGGGGAGAAAGGAAATGTACATGTGGGGGAGGGCACTTAATGAAAGGAAATGGAAAGCATGATGACTTGCTAAAGGGAAAAGAAGGTGGGAGGGGAAAAATATTGGGACATTAGGCGGGGGGAAATTCATGACATGTAATAGAGAAGGGTACAGTGCGGGGGAAGCCCGGTTTTTTGCGTTCCAAGTCAAGGGAAAAGGGAGCTGAGGTCTATAATAGACAAAGGTTTGAGGTGGGGGGTAGCAATCATGCATAGGGGGAGAAACTGATGTCGGGAAGGGCGAACTTGTAGGAGTAAATAGCATGGAATGTCAGTCTATAGACGTTGTCAGGAAGAAGACCGACTGGGCCGTAGAACGCATAGGACGCGTAGGGATGAAAGCACAATAAAAAAAGGGGGAGACCTGTTCCTAAAATAAGTGAACGGACTTGCGAGCAAGGCGAAGGAGAATCATGGGCGGAAGCTTACGAAAATTATAACGTCGAGTGTAGAAGTAGAAGGTCTGTGACGAAAGGGCGCGGGAGAGGTCTACTGGGAGGAAAAAAAGGTTGGGGAAGGGTAATGGATCGCCGTGCTTCCGGGACCTTGGACGAAGAGGGAAGGGACAGAAAGCAAGTAAGGAATCATAACAAAGAAAGGAAAATACAGATTTCTGGGAGGTGAGGAAGGAGAAGACCCTGGGCAGACGTGGTTTGGGGGGTCGAAGCAGGAAAACAGAAGATACCGGAAAAAAAGATAAGAAAGGGAATGACGTGACTTCATAAACGTGGTTTAGGTGAAAAAGGTAAAAAAAGGGAATACAAGGTTCAGGTCGAAAAGACAACAAGCTGACTAAGTGTTTTGGGGGGTCGACAAGCCTTATCGGACCGGATCCAGAAACGAAGACAGAGAGAAGTGAAAGCTGAAAAAAGGAAGGGAGGAAAAAATGCTGATTAGCGACGGGCCAATACAAGAAAAAAAACGTTGACAAGAGCCGTGGGGGGGACGTAATAATCATGCAATGGGGGGGAGAGGAGAGGGTAACTGTGAAGCTGTCGGGAGGGTGCCGAAGAGCCCGTAAAGCTTGGTGGACATCATGGCTTCTGTCTTCCAAAGGTCCGTACCGGGAGGAAGAGTAGAGGAGACGGGGGGGGTCAGGGTTTAAAATTTACCGGGGAAGCTAGCTAATTTCACAAAAACGTGACATGACGAAGGTTCGGCGATCTGGAGAGAGGGAAACAATTTGACAATGCAAGCTTCAGGGAAAAAAATGGAGGGTCCGATTGGATAGGTCTGAGGGGTCAAGGGGGGAAAAATAGGCAAGACTCACATTTGTGGCATGTTGGGGGGGGGTCGGGAAAGGAGGTAGTCGAACACCAAAGGCGGGGAAAAAAGTGTAATCAAATATAATATATATAGTAAACTAAAAGGGTTTCAGATGGAGAGAAAGAAAAAGTAGAAGAGATACCAGGTTACTAACAAAGGAAGGACAGGAGGAAAACAGGCGGAGCACTTCCAGCCAGCTTAGGAAAAAGAGAGACGGGGGGGGATGGAAAAGAAGTGCAATGAGTAATAATCTTTTCTGTCTTTCCTAAAAAAAATCGCGTGAAGGGGCCTCAAAAGGTGGGTGCTCTTGCATAGTCGGAAGAAACACATGAGAAAAAGACAGAGAGTCTAGTTTACGTACCCAAGCTGTCAAAAGTGATCA
>Ga0179591_1143825_pt1 | contig 10688 bp, 18 predicted proteins | sample CZOMad2_1_08_16f_FD_182891 | JGI IMG/M metagenome (GOLD analysis project Ga0179591, IMG submission 182891) | Vadose zone soil fungal communities from Angelo Coast Range Reserve, California, USA - CZOMad2_1_08_16fungal (PacBio error correction) | ecosystem: Environmental > Terrestrial > Soil >...
CATAGTCAGACAGGACGTAAGGGAAAGGGGGGGGGGGGGCGTGCGCTGAAAAGTGCAAACGATTTGGACTCAGGAAGACAGGACTGGACGTATTTAAAAACGGAAATTCACATCTTCGCTGGCGAGGATTGTCTTGGGGCCTGAAAGGAGAGGGGATATGAAAAAAGCAGGGCCTCTGATCACCTGAGTCGGCTAAGCTAAAGCATGCAAAAAAGAGAAAGATTTAGGGTAGCATCGAAAGCAAGTAGTCGACGAGGAAAGCACTGGAACCCTCTGGCCCTGGTCATAAACACTCATAAGAAATAAACAAACTTCGTCCACGGAGAAAAGAAGACCACTCTGAAGCTCAAAGAAGAAGATTCTAAGGAACACAAGTAAGGTGCTTGCTTCGACGGGGGGGTCACTATACCATAAAAAAATCTCCAAAATCACCAGGTGACACAAATACATGAGGATCAAGGGAGACTCAAGAAGAAAAGTGAACAGGAGAAAGGGGAAAATAAAAATGTAATACACTGGTACGCACCAAGAGTAAAAGAAACTGAAAAGAAAAACAGAACACCTCTATAAACAAGCTTGCCTGAAAAAGGAAGGAAACCTGGGTAGCTGTTCGCCTGCAAACCAAGTAATCAGACGCAATGTGGAGAGATAGAAGGAATAAGAAAAAGGTACGGCTTCCAGTCACGTCATATTGGGAAACTACAGGGCTTGAGGGGAATAATGAAAGAGGGAACAACAAGGACTAGCAAGCATTGCTGCCGCATCCGCAGCATAAGACGGAAACAAAATAAAAGAGAATCAGAAAAAGCGTCAACCCAGAGATCCACACGGGGGACCGAGATGCCACAGTGCAAGCAAGGGGAGGGGGGAAAACTCAAGAGTCGAAAAGCGGGACGTACGTGCAGCTTCCCGTTAAAAGCTGATTATAGGTAGAGGCGGACAGTGAATATGTTCACAGGAAGTACAGATGGGAATAAGAAAGAAACCTTCACGACGATCTTGTGGGCCGATTGAGGCCGCGATGAATGGGAGGGGAGAGCACGCTATGTAAGGGTCACATGAAAGGCACAGGATGAGAAAGGAAAAATTGTCTAGTCAGAGTCTCGGCGATTCCAGTCTCGTTAACGACTAAGCGTAAGGACTGAAAAGGGGGAACATTAGGATGACCGTCCACAGTGGTGCTCTCGGAGAAGGGGCAAAAAGGAGTAAAAGAGACGGGTGAGGAAAAAACCAAAAAAAAGCAAATTCATTTGGATGTAATATAGGGAAGGGAGAAAAAACGAATAGATATATAGGAAAAGAATGCGGGGAAAAGGGGTGCGAAAAAAGGGTCAATGGTGTGCGAAAATGCCGGTAAGAGCATAGGAACCGGGTGAAAAGCATTTTCCAACGTTAATACACACAGAAGGAAACGACCTAAGCCGGTAATTAGCAAGTCGAATCGTATTGTGCAAACATGCACCAGTAGCAATGGGGCTACATCTTCTGAGGAAAGGAAGAGAGGAATGTGCAGGGCAGTGTAACTGAAACAGGAGCCCGTGAAACAAAGGACAAGACCAGTGGTGGACCTTTGATACAAGAGAGGGGGGAGGATTTGGGGAAGGGAGCTGAACTAGGTAATCCCTGGCTTCCGTTTCAGTGGAGGGACATGCCAAGCGGGAGATCGCCTTGGCGGCTGGGAGAAAAGAATAAGGGATCGACCGCCTCAATTCAGATCGGCAACGAGGGAATGTACAACACCGACGGGTCAAAGGTGGACGGGAATGGGGCAACGATTTGGAGTCAAATTTTCCGGGAAGGGAGGGAGGTATACTAATGGAACTGGCATCAGCCCTCAAGCTCGTCGGAGATGAGAAAAAAAAGGTCCCAGTGTGAATTTCTGTCTCTTGAAACCTTAAGAGGGGGGGCAGGAGGGAACCACTAGGCATGGGTTGGGGGGGAAGTCCCCTGAACTTCTAACTACTTTCAAAACCTAGGGTAAGAGAGGCTGGCAAAGGTCGCTAGGATTTTCGGACAGTTTAAAGATATCTCGCCTGCCTGTGGTGTGGAGGGTCGGGGAGAGCCATCCGTAAAGGAACGAAGGACAAAAGCATGGGACCTGGGATGACAGTACAATTCTCCAATCGGGTTCATTGCCTGGCAGAAAAACGACCCCAAAAACATCTGACGGTAGAACGTGCCAATCTCACGCCAGCGAGGCAATGTCAAAAAGGGAAAAAAAGGGCTGGGGAGGCTTTGAAGCAAAAGGTAAGGGGAGACTGACCTGTTCGAACTACTGGGAAGGAAACGGTGGGGGGGGGGCAGAGAAAAGTTCGACGTGGGAAGAAAACGGTTATGGGGGGAGCAGGTCTAGGAAAAATACCGTCCCAAGGTTAACAAAAAAACGAGAAAGATCCCCCCTAAAATAGAAATCCGCAAAATGCGTTATGAATGCATTGGAAAGAGGAAGCACGACCCACGTCCAGGACGAAATGAAAAGGAAGGGGACTGGAAGTGAAAAAAAAGGGGGGGGAAGGGGAAGGCTAAACTCATCAAGACACCTGGAGCAAAAAGAAAAAAAAAACCAGGGGGGGTACCCAGGCAAAACACAAACCCAGGGCCAGGTTAGAGTCTAGGGGCTCCAGAATTAGAAAAAATTAAAAAAAAGAAACGCAATTAAGAAGCAGAGGGAAGCAATGAAGAAGACTAACAATACTCTTAATAAGGTTCAAAAGAACAAACGGGGTGAAATACAGAAAAAAGGTGAAAAGCCAGGGGACTGGCAGCTGGCGAGGGAATCGGGTAGTGGGGGGGAAAACAGAGATGCGACAACATTTGTGGGCAAGAGAAGAAGGAAAGGGGTACAGTAAGAAAAGTATGGAGGGAAAGGGAAGACGCGGGGCAGGCTGTATGGCCAGGAAGAATAGCTTGAAAGTACTTATAGTACGGCTCCTTGAGTGCTACTGGCAGTCAGGAGGAGCGGCGGGAAACAAAGAAAGGTACCCAGCAACGATCGTCAACTACAAAAAACAAAAAAAGAACAAAAGAGGGGAAATCTATGTCAAAAAACTGCTGACAGAATGTTAAAAGAAGGGACAGTAGAGATGTGGGTCCTAGGACAGAGGGGATGGTAAATGACACAAGATCTGATCTTGAAGGAAAAAATCTGGAGTGGTCGCGGATATAAACGCTGTGAGTGCGAAGAAGGCGAGAGGGAAAAGACGGGAAACGGCGTGCACTTTCATGACGAAAGTGATTTTCAAGCTAGGAGAAGAAGGGAAAAAGGAGGACTGCACTCTTGATAGCAAACTCTATTGAGGAGAGGAGGGGCTTCCTACACGAAAAAAGGTGAAAAAAAAAAGTACAGGGGGGAAGAAAGTCTCTCCTGCAGCGTACCGTACGATGAGGGGTGAAGAACGAATTAGTTAGTGAAGACGACTTGAAAGGAAAGAGTGTATCGCAAAAGAAAACAAAACGGGGGAATCAGGTTAGTGGTCCTGCTTCGATAAGTAAAAATTACTCATGGAAAAGGTAGGGATAAAACCAAAATAAGGAGCTAAAGGAAAGTAACGAGGGATGGATCAGGGAACAAATGGGCAGAGACAGGGGAACCTTGTGCCAGTGGAAAAAGAAAGATAATGAAGTGGGAGGGAACGGCTATGAGTACTCTCATCGAGTCATTTCCAAGGTGTCTTACCAAATCTTAGGAGAGATGAGGGTCAACCATTGCAAGCCCACCAAAGGCTTAGAGGCGAGCCAGCAAAGGAGGGAGAAGAACGAAAAAATGGAGTTATCCGTCCTCTCAGCTCGCTCAGTTCATCCAGTCGGCTGAAACAGGGGGGGGAGGGGGAATACATAAACATATCTCACTGTCGCGCGGGACATAATTTGGGGGAGAGCTAGAAGGGCAAAAGATAGTATGAAATCACTCGATTGGTGAATAGTGGAATTCCGAGGGCAAAGTCAAGAGAAAGGGAGAAAGTTGGGGAAGAACCGATAGGGCATTCCTTCTACTCGCATAAGACTGGGGAGTCAAAAAGGATCTGAAGTGTGAGCGGGTTTGATTTAACTAAAAGAGAACAGGAGGACAGGGAAGGGAGAGGGGAGGCTTGGATGGATACTCTCCTATCAGTGGGTCAGAGAGCCGCGGAGTCGAGACTCGGGGGAAAAAGCAGTAGATTGTCGGGATAACACAACTCTGCAGTCTTGATAGGGAGAGTAAGAAACGAGAAGGAGAATAACAGCCTCGTCAAGCTCAAGTGGTGCTCTTTCAGGCGTCCTTATAAAACAGAGAGGGAATGGATCCATTGTCATCGAAAAGCCAAGGGACGTGCATCCTCGAATCAGATGCTGAACCGACAAGCTGAAGAAGATAAGATGTAAAAGAAATAAGGATGACAGGGTGGGGCGAAATATAGCATCAAATGAGGGAAATTCAAAACGGGAACATTCCAGCGAAAAGAGAATGGGATGTTCTTAGTTTCATCCTGCGGATAAGAACAGGTGGGGGGAAAGAGACGTGCATGACGCCGTCGATACACACCTTAGAATCAATGTGTTTGTTATCTCGGAATAAAAATCCACATTTAGAGAGGCGTGGTCAATTCGAATCGTATTGGGCCTTTTGAGGAGAATAAAAGGAGGAGGTGCATGGGGCTGGATAATTGGTAGTTTGACTTATGACGTGGGGGCTAAAAAGTGTAAGGGGAAAACTCTATACCCATCCGTGGGAAGTGTATGAAAAAAGGGGAAAAAAAAAATAAAGGGATCGGGGTGACCTCAAACAAAAGCACTTACGAGAAGTAACGGGTGAAAGAGCTTCTCAAAACAAAAGCATAAATATCATTATCATGAATGGGGGATACGAGAAAGAAGGGGGAGGGTCCTCTCAGTGACCGAACTGGCAGTGGCCGGAACGATCACTTAGGAGGTTAGGAAAAACGGACGAGGACTCATCCTGTCAGTACATCGTCTTTTTTGTGGCACAAAGGGATGAGGACCCTGACTGGTCAGAAACAATCCTAAAGTCCGGGACTGCAGGGGAGGAGGAAAAGATATAAAGAGAACCTAAAAATTCCATACGGTCTCAAGCGAGTACACCCGCAGCGTGTGACGGGAGAACGGGGGAGGCTATACAGTAAACGTCCAATGAGTTGGGGGGAAAGAAGGGGCGAGAAGGAAGATCGATATGCGGAAAGAGAAAAGAAGAAGAGGCGGCGGGGGAGTGGTAATCAAGCGTGGCTTAGCACATGGGGGGGTGAACTACTTCACGAGCTCATAGGTGAGCGTTTGAAAGTGGCACTGGGGGGCTAAGAAACATACATCTACAGCTTAGGGGGGAGGGGGGCAACAGTGTAAGTACGGGAGCAGGGGGGAGCAAATCGTCACTCCTAACATGGGGGGGGGAAAGAAAGCAGCTACAATGACGTAGTTTGGGAGGATTCATGCACAAACAGAAGGAGAGTGACAATTAGGTTTTCAATAACAAGACCAGAGACAGGGGGGAAGAGAGGATACCGGTCGTTTTGGAGAAAGAGTAAGGGGGGGTGAATGGGGGGGGTCTAGCATTGGCAGAAAGTAAGGACGGGAAAAAAAAGAAAAAAATAGTTGCAGAAAAAAATTTATCTGTGCGGGGACAAAAAAATTCAAAAAAAAAACAAAGAGAACCGGCACAAATAGCAATGTAATTAGAGGGGGAGGTTGTAAGTCCACTATGGGGGAAAAAGTACAACTCCAAAAGTAAAAGCGGAGAAGGGGTGAAATTCCATGTTGATATGTCCTGAGGAAAAGGAAAACAGAAGTGGTGGGCTCGCCAAACGCTTATCACGGAAGTTCGGCGAGCGGTACAGCAGAACGTTTAGATCAGTAATCAATTAGAATACGAAGAGGGGGAAAGGGAGCCGTCGAGAAGCTAAGGGAGAAAGGTGTGAAGGAGGTTCGACGGGGGGCAAAGATACTGGATCTTAATTCCTAACTGAACCTGGAAAAAAGGAAAAGCAGGACATGAGTAGTGGGTCGACGTGCAAAGCATCAGAGAAAAGAAGATCATCTAGGGCAGAGCGGTTTACAGAAAGGAGGAATCGAGGAACAAAATGGGGGAGAGTTCAAGGGGGATGAAGGCGTACTAAATGAAAAGAAAAAAGTATAAGAGCCTGCTCTCGTTTATCGCTCATAGGTAAGAATAGGACAGAGAGAGCAAATCGCGAACCTTTCAGGAAAGCGGGTTCGACAAAGCGAAAGGCAGAGGGTGGGGATTTTTCGGTTGGGGGCATGGGGAAAGATAGGCGACAAAGACGACTAAAGTACGGGTGCGCTTATGGGAATACATAAAACTAAGAGGAAAGATAAGCGAATAGGTGATGGTTGCGGTACCTACAACCGTGGGGCAAGGAAAGTGGGTAAAAGGGGTCAAAAACTACACAGGAGACTCAAAAAGGAAAAAAAAAAAAAGACACACGGTCAGATAAGTTGTAAAAGTCAAGGAAAAACAGGGGAAAAAAGGGGAAAAAGAAGTAAAAAAAAAAAAAAAAAAAAAAAAAATAAAAGAAAAAAAAAAAAGGAAAAAAAAAAAAAAAAAAAAAAAAAAAAACTAAGTGTACGTCTCGCCGACGAGAGAGGGGTCCGACATGGGAAGTGCAATAGGGATGAAGCGTTCGAAAAAGGGATAAGGAAAGGGACAACAGGGTTCCGAAAACGTGAAAAAGGCGTGTACAGCAGAATGTCAGCCTGCTGAAGTGGGGGGCTGCCGCACGAGGGGAAAATGGTGAGGGATGAAGGAAAAATTGAATCAGTAAGAGGGGTGTGAAAAGGGGAGGAACACTCCCGTGTGTGATTTGTGTTCGCTGGGGGGGAGGTATGTTCGACGAAGGGTTCGGGACTGAAAGGGAAGGGAATGGTGTTGAAATATTCGGTGGGCGTGCGGGGAAAGGGTAGGGCTCCTGACTAGGGGAGCGTGGAGGGATAAATTGGACTGAAGTGGGTAAGGGGAGAGAGGGGGTTGGTTGCGTGCTGTGTTGGGAGAAGGGTCGGGGGGAGTGCGCGAGCTAACCAGACACCGCTAAAAAAGATAGGGGGGTTCGGTTTAGGAGAACCATAAAATAACTGGTAATTATTCTTCCATCATGGACGATGGGGGGGGGGGGGGGGGGGGGGGGGGGGGGGGGGGGGGGGGGGGGGGGAAGGGGGGGGGGGGGGGGGGGGGGGGGGGGGGGGGGGGGGGGGGGAGGGGGGGGGGGGGGGGGGGGGGGGGGGGGGGGGGGGGGGGGGGGGGGGGGGGGGGGGGGGGGGGGGGGGGGGGGGGGGGGGGGGGGGGGGGGGGGGGGGGGGGGGGGGGGGGGGGGGGGGGGGGGGGGGGGGGGGGGGGGGGGGGGGGGGGGGGGGGGGGGGGGGGGGGGGGGGGGGGGGGGTGGGGGGTTTGCCATTATATTGGGTGGGGGGGTAAGAAGGAAAAGAGGGGGTCGATATCGAAAGGAGAAAAAAAGAAAAAAAAAAAAAAAGAAAAGGGGAACATAAATCACTAACAATGAAAATATGAAAATTATCAAATCCACACAGATCCAAATACAAAAAAAAAACAAACCAAAAAACACTGAACATAACACCCAGAGAGGCTTGAAAAGTCACAAGAAGTTGGGCTATCTACTAAAGTGGGAGGGGGAACAATAAAAGTACAAGGGGATCTACTAAATTTACTGCAAAAAAAAAAAAAAAAAAAAAACCAAAAAAAGAATCAAAAAAGAAAAAAAAAACCAAAAAATCAAATAAACAAAAGAAAAAATAGAAAAAGAAACACACAGAAAAAAAAAAAAAACCCGCCCTACAGTATAAAGGACAGATACGGGGGGGACGAAGCACGGGAGGTCGACAGAGACAGTAGGTATTGATGCATAGCAAGTAAGTAAGACGTATCGCCGATCCACAGGGAAAAGTGCAAAAGGTGCACAACAAAGGTGTCGCAAGGTACGACTGGGGGGGGACAAAGGAAAGTGGCAACAAACCTGGGTAGATGAACATATATTCATGGAGCGTATTTGACCATGAATCAAAAATAAATAAGAAAGGGGGGAAGGGGGGGGTGGGAGAAGGAAAAGGTGGGGGGGGGGAAAAAATGGGAAAAAAACTACGTAAAGTTAAGAGATAAGGTTCAAAAGAAAAAGGACCTGGCGATACCTGGAGAAACTGAGAGGAAACTACGGGTAAGAAAGAGAGGAGGAGAAGATGATACGATCGTCGACGGGTCAGGGGGGGTAGGAATGGGCTCGAACACGGTCATATGGGAGACAAATGGCGCGAGAGAAAGGGAGTGATTCATTCAAAAAGGAATGCCTGTACATAAGGACGCGGGAAAGAAAGAAGAAGGGAACGATAATTTCGGGATACAAATCAATAAAAACCAGAAGTTAGCCACTAGGCATCTATATTCTGATAGAAACAGGTGAACCTATGGTGTGCAACATAAAGGAAAGGAGGCTCAAGCATAACGTATTCAAAGAGAAACAAGTGGAGGAATACATATATTGGCGATTGAAGTTTTCTACGTTAAGAAAAAAAGGGGGGGCAAAAGCAATCGGCTTGCCGGATTGGCATTAGGGTAGGATAGGGGGGGGGGGGGGGGGGGGGGGGGGGTCTTCTTAAGACCGCAGCGGTGTGGGCGGGTGAGAACGGTAGCGGGGGGGAAGTGGGATGGAGTATAGAAAAAAAAACAAAAGGCAGGGAAATGTAATTCCTGCTCAAAAAAAAACTCTTTCGCTGCATAGCGAAAAAAGGGTAGGAAGGTAAGGACTTGATCTCCCCCCGCGAAAGAAAACAACGAATCATGGGGGAAATCTGAGGCCGCACAGAAGGGATCTAAACGAAAAAAAGGGTACGTCTCTTCGGATTCTTCTGGTAAAGGACTAGAAAAACAGGGAAAAATGAGTGGGTGTCACGACCGTATATACTGCAATCCCTAAGAGCGGGATGGGAGATGAAGTGCGGAACGCACGCGGAGATGGTTCACAAGTGCCCAAATTATAATGGGGGGAATATCAAGGAAAACAGGTGGGCTATACGGAACATTCAATCGGAGGATGTAAAGGGAAAGTGTACCCTTTAGTTTGTAGAAAAATTTACCATAGGGAAGATCGAGGGGGGGGAAAGACCGGGGGTGTGGCTAAAAACGACCTGTAACGCAAAGCAGTCCACTCGTGGGGAGGGAACGCCTCCTGCACTCGGGCAACAAAGAAGGGGGGCTTTAACGCAGGGGGACCCCAACTCTAGCACCATTGGAGACCAAGGTGAAAGAAGGGACCACACGTGCATTCGTGAGGTGAACAGAGGTGTTCGTTACGCGCAAGAAAAGCCGGAATAGTCGTAGAGGGGTAAAAACCTTTCCAATGGGTAAGGAGAAAATCTCAGAACCCTTAGGTAGACACGGAATTGTTTTAAAGAGTCTGGGTTATTTGGTCCTTAGGACCAAGAAATTTACGCTTTTCTTACAAGAAGGTTTGTACCAAGTCTGGAAAAGATGCTTAAAGGGGGGGAGTACTTTTGATAGCATGGGAATCCAAATGGGACAAAATTCCGAAAAGAAAAGGGTTGGTGGCAGGAAAAGGTGCAAAGTGGGGAGCCTGTACTCGACACGGCGTGTGCGCTGCTCAATTGAAATTCCTTAAACTTCTGAAATATGGCCTGAATCACTCCTCCGGTGTCAGGGCCGGGATTTTAGTCTTTCCACATTTTTGGGTTTCCGTCCCTTTTGTAAATATCTGAGTCATTTTTGTCCTTCAAACGAGGGAAGTAACTAACGTTGTTAGGAAAACGAAGGGGAGGAGGTGAGGAGGCAGTGACTAACTGGGTCCTTTGTGAAGGGCAGCGGCCAAGGGGGGGTGTAGGACCGAGTTTCCGGATAGGGGTGGAGTAGGACCAGGAAGGTGACAAAATAGGCAAGGAAAAAGCTTTCACATATGCATAAGCGCCTGAAAAGAGAAAGAAGAATGAGGAGTGGACTGGACAGGGATGAAGATGGGGCTTTGTATCTCCCAGACCCCGTCTAGCATTCATAGAAAAATCAGCGATGGGGAAGGGATCACTCATTTGGAGGGGGATGGGGCCTGGGCAGTCCGCCAGCTCTTGCCGGGGAGGCCGGAAGCGGCGGGCTGGGAAGAAAGGGGCAGGGTCAGAGGCATTGATGCCTGGAATAAGTGGCAGGAAAGTAACGAGGGTGGGGGTAGGGATCTTTTTTTGTGATTCACTGGACAAGGCTTTGTAAGGGGATTCAGAAATGGGATGGTCTATGTCCCTGGGAATGACTGCCGAGGGGGTGGTCTTGATTCTATTGCCGGCGGCCAGTCCGGAAAGAATGGATGGGAGATGGCGAGGATGGTGTTAAAATGTGGGGGGCTGGGGGATGGGAAGATACGAGGGAAGGGAGACCCATTAGGGAGTCATGGTGGGAATAAGGGGAAGGGTGGGGGAGGTCAAGAGATGGTCCGAACTCGGTGGATAGAAAAACTGAAGAATAGGGAGGGACTTAGAAGAAGAGAGGATGATAAGGGATAGTCTCAGAAACACAAAAATGGGAGGAAAAATAGATGACAGAGGGGACATGGCGACGATCGAATTTGAAAAAAAAAAACAATTTAAGAAAAAAATTTGAGCGGGGGTCACTGGAAAAACGGAGGTAGGGCGAAGAGCGGACTTCAGCATGTGCAATCTACTGAAAATAATAG
>Ga0179591_1160208_pt1 | contig 10688 bp, 16 predicted proteins | sample CZOMad2_1_08_16f_FD_182891 | JGI IMG/M metagenome (GOLD analysis project Ga0179591, IMG submission 182891) | Vadose zone soil fungal communities from Angelo Coast Range Reserve, California, USA - CZOMad2_1_08_16fungal (PacBio error correction) | ecosystem: Environmental > Terrestrial > Soil >...
GGCAACGGTGTGAAAAAAGACCAAATTCTCAAAAGCTGAAATCCGTGAACAGTATCAATCCAGAGAAGAAAAATACTGTCAAGAAAGGTTTGCGACCTACACAGGTGATTGGGGGAGGCGTCATAGCAGACACGGTGAGCGGGTAGTGCCCAGTTGACTTGTGGAAAGTCAGGGATGAGTTGAGAGAACCACAAAAAAAAAAAGAAATAGGCTGCGTGCGAGACGTTGCGAGAATGGTAAGACAACGGATCTCCGACACGTCGGGGGCCAAAGTGCCGGCGTGAAGTCAGGGAAGCCCGGGCTTGTTTGGGGAAGCAAAGTAGCCAGCTGTCTTCAGTTGCGCTGAAGGGGGGGAGGATGCGGTGCAGCTGTGCGAGTTTGAGGGGGGGGGGTAAAGGGTACAAGTTCCTCCAATTGTCAATGATCGGGACAGAACGCGACCGGAGCATCATGGGGCGAACAGCACGGGAGAAGAAAGAAGATACCTCTGCAAAACTCACTGCTTGGAGAGAGAAAAATCGGGAAACCGCCGCAACAGGAACCGCGGGAAGAGGGGCGACGGGAAAAAAAAGTTCGAACTGGGCCAAAAGAAATCAGACAACAATCGCCACTCGGACGTGTCCGGACGTCGAGAAACGAGCGCTCAGGGGGGGGGAAAAAACTTTCAGGCGTGAGGTGAAGGAGGGGTAAGGGAATTTCGATTGTTCCTTGGCCATCTTGGGAGAGGAAAAAATTCACCCTAGCTCCTGCTGTCGGCATCGTTTCGGGAAGGGAATTTAAAAAAAAAAGACTTTTGGCTCGGAAAAGTTTTAAGGAAAGGAAACAGGGAAAAATAGTGCTTTACAGAACTGGGATCAGTCGACAGGCATAGGGAGCCAAAAAGGGCGATTCAAAGTGGGGAACTCTTGGGCGGCCGTTTGTTCGAGAGGGGGGAGGAGGGCGCTCTCCTTGTTCGTAGAAAAGGGGAGAAAGCGGAAGGACAAGGGAAATGGGTGGAAGTACCGATACGAGACATCCCGGTGCAGATGGCTAGGGGTTGGCCGCTCACAACTGATAAAAAACAGAAATGGGATCTTCGGCGTTCGCATTGATAAAGAAAAATAAATGCTTAAGACACTCAGGAGCAAGGGGGCAAGAACCAGGGCTTGTTTGAACCACAGGATTCTCAGCTGCTGTGTTAGAGATACCGAAAAAATAAGCAAGCGTCATCGGGTCCTTCGATGCAAGGCGAATAGGGGAACAAATGAATCTACATTGAGAAAGGGCTCGGGGAGGACGGTGGGGAGGGTGAAGATTAATCGCTAGACTCATGAGGGTTAAGTGACGAAACTCTAAACTTTTTACCAATTAAATGTCACTCCATCTTCAGTGGGCGGGTTGGAGAAAATGTTTTGGGGGCCAGGCTAAAAGGGTGTTAGGTAACGATACGTTGAAAGTTTGTAGACAAAGTCAAGGTTTTTGTGGGTTTGTTGTTTTGTTGTTTTTTGGTGGTTTCCCTCGGAAGGAAAATAACGAGGTAGAAGGTGAATAGTAACGTTTGGGCAGAAGGATGATAGTCTCAGGTGCAAAAAGAAAGAGAAGAAAACCATCTGGGCCGCTGCTCAAAGGGAGATCGCCGCTGTTAGGGAAGGGACGACGTGGGTTTTTGAGCAGAAAGCGAATCAGAGAAAACAATTGGGAGTTACGTAGGGGCCTTTCGAGGATTAAAAAAGGAGGCGACGTAGTGATGTTCGCGAGAAGAAACAAAAGCGAAAACGTCGGATGGAGGGGGAAATGGAGGCATGCGACGGGGATCCAACTCCTTTTGAATCGCGAAAGATAAACAAGTGAATTAATCTTTCGATAGGTTCTTGTAATTAGGGACCGGGTCAGGGGAAGGATAAGAAACGGACGCTGTCAGGGTTTCTCTGAACGCCGATAAGTAAAGAGTTGTTCGACTATATGCAAGGGTGGGAAGTGAAGACAATAGAGTGGTGGGGGGGCAAGTTGCAAGTAGGGGGTAACGTATTTTGGTCATTAAACGAAATAAAAAAAATCGGACCTAACTGTCACGCGTTGTCGCCTTGAGGGGGGTACGGTAAACACTGGTCGGACGGGTCAATGGATCATAGGACTCTTGGGGTAGGAAAGAGGTATCGAAACATACTAACAGACTTGGGAGAGAAAGGGAAGACCCTAGGGAAAAAAAAGGAACATGCGAACCGGAAAAGGGCGTGTGTTGTCAACGTAAAAACAGAACGTGTAGGCGGTCTAAAGCTGAGGGATTTGGCAGGGAGAATACAAAAGGCACGTTTCAAGTTAGAGCAAGTAAATGGGGGACCTTTCAACTCGCGCACTATGAAGGTTAAAGGAGTGGGACCGTCGAACCAACAAAAAGAGTCACGCAGTCGTTTCAAATCTAACAATAGGGGAAAATGAAAAGAAAAAGCTGTATCACTGGTTACAAATGTGGGGAATTGAATAGATTAAGCGAAAGAGCAATGAAAGTTGGAAGTTAAGAAAGGCAAGGGAGGGCAAGGTATCATTCGCCGGTTAAATTCTCTTGAAGAAGAGGGGGGAGAATTAATATTGTATGCCGAGGAGATGCAAGAAGTAACCAATGCCAAGGGAAAAAGTGGGGGTACAGTAATGGGCGACAAAAAGGTTCTCTCCGGCGAGGGCTAAAAAAGGGGTTGGAACTTCCCTAATCGTAACAGCAAAGAACGGTGCGAAAGCTTCCACTTGGACGTGGGGGGAACTCTGGGGTTCAAGGCTAAAGTGAAAAGTATGGGAAAGAAACTCTCTACTTACGGAAGTAAGTGCGTGAGTCCTTCAAAGGGAGGTACAGGGTAGCTTCAAGTTCACCATGGTTACTGTCATCTGCATTTTGTGCGAGCAAAAAAAGTAATGAAAGAATGGGTCCGGCAGGTCTCAAACAAAAGATCCAAAACTAAAAAAATAACTGAAAGAGTAGCAACAGTAGGTATGTGGAACACACGGGTTAGGCTGCTGTTAGGGGTAGGGTCCAGGGTCAAATCCAACATGGATGGGAGACGTCTCATGCCGATAAGAAAATCTAAAAAAGCCGAAGTGAAAGGTACGATTAGTTTTATAAACCACTCTTCGTTACCTATTGGACGGGACGTGCTAATGCAGTGGAGGGGGGATGCGCGATATGAGGTTTTAGTGGTATGGGTGTTGATATCGCATTTTTTCGGGGCAAAACGAGAGGGTGTGTACAAGTCCATTGCTTAATGGGAAAATCTGCCTGCATGTTTTTAAGGCACGGGGAGGAAGGTGTCAGGGGTGAGAAAGGTTTTTAGTTACAGACCGGCGGTTTGGGGGGGATTGGGTCGCGGGAGGACTCCTTCCTGAAAGGGAACGGGAAAAAACTTTGGTGCGCCCTGAATGAGGGGTGGCCGCTTCTCACAGGTATCAAGAAAAGAGAGCCCATGCGAAGAAAAATAGGAAAACAACGGCCGAACCGCATAAGTCAGGACTAAAAACGGTTTAGCAGGTTTACTAGTGCCTTTTTCCCTCTTAGAGATTTGCAGAGGGGAATTAATAGTTTCAAAAGTGCAAATAAAAATTCAAAAGGGGAAGAGCAAAAAAAGTGTAAACATGTGAGTGGTAATTTAAGTTAAAAAGAATTCAACCCCCGCATAAACCGTCGTTCGCTCGGGGTTTAACGTTAGTAGGCAGAAGCTTTGAAAGACCTACAAAAAGAAAGGTCAAAAAAACTCTCAAAGCCAGGGAGGGGGAAAAGCAACGACGCCAAGTGATCGGTCTTAGTGCAGACCGAGAATTTCGCATGTCCTGAAGCGAAGGAGGTTGATCCGTTGTAGAGAGACAATGAGTGAGGGACCACATGTCACAGGTCGCAGTTACCTTGGGAGGGAGCAAAAGAAGACTCCAGTCGTCTTCCCATCGAGATGATGGTTTGCATTGTATTTGATTATCCCAATTACTGAGGCGAGATGAGAAGGGGAAACTGCTGCCTTTGGACAAGGTCATGAATGGAAAAAGTTTAAGCAAATGTTTTAAAAAACAATCAGATCAGCCCTCTAATCCATCTTCGCAGTGGAAGAAACGACGGGAAAAAAAACCAACTAATCCCGCTGAAAAAAGGGAAATTAAAAGAGAAGACTTTTTCGTGCTATATTCCGGGTAGGGATTGATGAAACTAGTCAAAATCACGGAATAACTGCATGAGTTCGAGCCACTAAAGTGTCAGTTGTAGCAAACAAGAACAAAAGAAACTCGAAGCTCGGTTTGCAGAAATAAAATCACCCGCTGGGGGAAAGGATGCGAAAACGAGGAAAAAGAAGGTGCGGGAGACACACTGCTTGGGTTAAAGGAGGAGAGGGGTTAGTAAGGGATCTTTTGCAGGTTGTGAATTGGGGAATTTAAAAGCGGGTGAGCGCAGTGGGGGGGGGGAAGTTGAAAATTCGAGCGGAATCTCTCTCAACAAAAAAAGGAAAATGAAAGATTCCTCGGCTGTTTGTTTGTTTTTTTTTTTTGTTCTCAACATCCCAAAGTCTAAACAGTAAATTGAGATAAGGATGCAGGGAAAGTTCGTTCAATCCCGAAAATAAGAGAAACGTAAAAGGGTAAGCCTCCAACTTACTGGTAGTTGTCAGACTTAGCATAAAAAAAGATGTTGTCATTTCGGTCTTGTGCAACAAGAGTAGGTTTTCAAATAAAGGTAGCGTTTTGGGAGGAAAAACGACCACCAAAGGTGTAGAGAAAAGAGCGAGGGAAAAATACGTCATAGCGCAGAAGCAGAGTCAAGTACATCTTCATACCTGGGATGCGTTGGTCCGTCATCCCGAGTTGATGGAGGGGGCAAGGAAAGGTCTTAGTAGCCGTGCAAGGTGGGGTAAGAGGATTTGATCGCGAATTTGGAGTTAAAGGGAATCCCGGCGGCAATGACGACAAAAAAAAATTAAAAGGTAAATCAGGAGGTGCATACTGGGACAAGGTACTTGGCTATAGCCTTAAAAGAAAAAAGAAAAGTATGCTGGATGGACTGGAGAACTGAGTAGAAACCGACCTCTGAAAATTGAAAAAGTAACTTCATCCAGGTTGGCAGAACCCCCAATCGACGTTGGCGTCGTTCCGAACTACAAGATGAAATAAAAGTAAAAGAAGTTCAACCGTTCCTTGCGAAATCGTAGAAGGTTTTTAGTGTTGAGCAAAGAAGGCTTCCCTTATACCCCAAAAGAGTAAAGGCGCCCCGGGCTGTTATGCAGGGGTGTCAGTCTTTGAGGCAGGTAAGTTGGCCATCTGTGGTTGGCGTTGTAGGTGTGAACGTGAGAAATCCTCCTCGTCGCAGCAGGTTACAGGAAGAAAAGACATGCTTTTCGGATAAGTCAATCTACTATGCCGAAGTATTTAACGTTATGGCACCGCAAGAACGCAGGTAAAGTATTACGGGCGCTCGGAGGAAAGAACTTCGTTCTGGTCCGTGCAGAAGGTTGGTAAGGGAATACAGTTAGCTTCGATGAAAATCTCAGGGAAAGTCCTGGATGCCGCGTTACAAAGAAGGTGGAAAGGTGGCGACACGCAGTGGGGTGGACATGAGAAGAGAGAGAATGTATGGTGGGTCGCGTTAGAAAGCGTCTCTCTGGGAATTGCGATAGGCGAAATAAGGCGAAAAGGAAGGGGTGGGGGAAACGGGCAATGAAGGATCCAAAAGAACAGGGAAGACAGGAGAGGGGGGAGCTAGGCGAGCTCCATGTCTGCACAAGACCAAAAACGGATGGGGAGACGCGGGGAAAAAGGGGAGTCTGAAGGAAACACTCGGAAGGAACTAAAAAATGACCGTAAGCACACCATGCCTCCATGGCAAGATGGGAAACGTCAGAAAAGGAGAAACAGACGATTCATCGGACGCGACTCTCAGTGAAATACTGTGCAGAAGAAGAAAAAAGCAGCCGTCGCAAGCAAGATGGCAGGACGGAGGGGCCGGTGGGCCTGAAACTGACTCGAGTGGCCGGAGTTTAAGACAAGGAACGGTGACGAAAAGAAAAAGGGGGGGTTTTAAATGGGGCCTGCGCGAGGGAGGAGGGAGGGAGAGGGGAGTTCATGGTTAAGGGGGGGGAGAAACCGACAAGGGGGTATTAGAGGACCGGGGGTCAGAAACGCAGAGTGGTAACAGAAAAATTAGGTTACGGAAGTCAACGGGATGCAAAAGGGAAGGCAGAACCACTAGAGAGCTAGCAGCGGGACAAAGACAAGAGAGGAAGTCTAGCTCTGCAAAGTCAGCTTCAAGAAAACGGCTAAACAGAACGGCTCAAAAACGGTCGAGGGAGAGGTCACAAAAACAGCGTATGTAGAAAAAGAACTCGACCTCAGAAGTCAGCTGAAAAAAACGGAGAGGCTAATGAATCCGAAGAGGGGAAAATATCTATCAGAGAAGAAAGGGGGAGGGACCAAAAAGATTAGACGACACAGTAGTAACTGCACGCAGTGAGAGGAAAAAGAAACGAATATGTAAAGGGAAGAAAGAAGAGGACAGACAGCTGGACAACGACAGCTAATCACGTATGGGCGGAAAAGTGTGATGACGAACAAAAAAAGAGGTGACATCGTAAAAAACAGGGGCGAAAAAGAGGGATGAAACGGGTCACTAGGTGTAACACACCACTATGACACAAAGATAATAAATGGAAAAAATGAGGGGCAGGAAGCCTTAAATGCGGCAACGCAGAATCGATAGGGATCTGATACAAGAGAGAAAGCAAGAGCTAGAGAAAGTTGCAGATCGAAGAAGAAACGAATCAGAGTTGAAAGGGGAGCGTTCGGACCCCCAATCACGAGAGACCCGGGGGAGAAATATGAGAAAAGCCATGCATCAGCTCAGGGAGAAAACCGTCCTCAGAGAAAAAGAAAAACACCGGGAGCAGTGAGAAGATACGAGAAAGGGGCAGGTTTAAGAAAAGTGAAGTACAAGGGCGGAAGAATAGGGGCGAGGGTGGGGGTCTGAGCCACGACTTTAGTGATAGAGCACGAGTGACAGACCAATCGTCACATAGCGAAAACGCGAGAAAGTAAAGAGAGACACAAAGTCAAGTAAAAAACATGAGGAGGTAGGGAAGAGCAAAGGCCACAGTAGTGGAGGTGTACTCGCAGTGACGCGACATATATCGAGAGCGAGGAAGAAAAAGAAAAGAGCTTTAAAAAATGAGACAAGAAGATGGGGTGGGGTGGAGGTGAGAAGAAGGTCCAAAACTCCAGAAAGACATGCATCAAGAATTCCGGGAGACAGAGTAGGCAGCGTCGCACAAAAATGCAGAAAAACATCTCCGAAATGAAAACAGGACGTGAGAGAATGGTAACGAGGGGAAGGAAGTGGACGCAGGGGGGGGTTAGGTTAGAGGACGTCCAAAAGAATCTCAAGAGAAAAAACCTTACAATTTGAAAATCCGAAGGAGAAAAGAAATCAACAATAGAAACTCAGAGTAAGCAGAGCGAAGGAAGTGCTTTATTCATCTAGCTCGGGAGAGATAGCGCGAAAAGAAAGCTTTTAAAGGTACCCAGAAGACAAAAGAGGGAGTGAAGGGTTCAAGTACAAAAGGACGAGCAGTATCCTTATTATCTGATTAGAATTGGCAAAACCATATTCAAAGGGATTTGGTCTCGGCTCGAAACGCGTGAGGGGGAATGATAAGAAACGGAAAACGAAAAAAGGGGAAGGTTGATCAAATACATAAACGAAAAAAAAGGGACGTGGTCTCATAATCTCCAAGAGGCCAGTTGCTGAATTCTTTCCCAATAGCTCCCAAAAAGGATCTGAAAACTATGAACACAAATAAAAAAAAACTGCATTACATATCACTGAGGAGGCAAGGACGAGAGAGGAGAGGGATAAAAATAAAGGTTTTCAAGTATGGGGAGCTGGGACAAACAAAAAAGGGGCGCGGACGGCGACTTCTCATAATCAAAAGAATGAAGGAAAAAAGGAAAGAAAAAAAAGCGAGCTAGGCCGTCAAGCATTCTAAGCTCTACCTGGAATGGAAAAGGTAAAAAGAAGTCCCCAACCACCCCCACTCTCAAGGAAACGGGGGTGAGGCGTTCAAATTCTTCGGGAAAGGGAGGGCCCCTCCTTGGTAATTACCGAAGTAAGGGGGGGGTGGCAAACTCAGGCCTTTTTTTAAATCCTCCGACAAAGGGGAAGGGCCTCGATTGTCGGACATCTTTTCGCAGGCAAACGCCTGGGAAAAAGAGTAAAAGGAAGGTCTGTTTGGGAGATGGAATGCCGCACGTATAGAGAGCAACAACAACAAAGGGGGGAAAACCTGAGATATAACGCGGAGGATCAAAAGAAGAAGAAAGAAAAGTAATAAAGGTTCACCGCGAACTACGCTGCCGGGACAGACGACAACGACAAGGAAAGGTCGCATTCTAGTGAAAAAAAGGGGGGGAAAGTAGTGAGAAAAAAAAAAAACAGTCGGAAACGAAAATGCCGAAATACTGAAGACCTCCTAATTAGGGGTAAAGAACAAAAAAGGAGTGTCGAAGCGGATGGAGGTGGACCGGGAGGGAGGGGGACCTCGGGGAGCGAGAATTCTAAGATAGACCGAGGAGAAACTATCGGTTTATACGTCAAATAGGTAGACTGGACCTTCCGGACCTATTCAGCCGTGGAAGGGGGAGGACGCTCTAAGAGAGAAAACCGACTCTAAGGAGTGCTCGAAAAAAAGGAGTCCGACTATCCGGACTTGCATCGGAATGAAGGGGGGGGGAGGGCGCAAGAGCAGGAGGGAGACTTGTGAACGCATACGCCAGAGGAAGAGAGGGGGGAGATTCTCGACAACACTGAGAAAAGAAGAGAAAAAATGCGAATCAAACCGACCTAAAAGCTTTGCCGGAAGAAGTCAGCATGAAGACCACTTTTTCAAAGAAGCGATCAAGAAGTGATATCCGCCACCACACGCCTGATCTGTTGCGGGGCAAAGCTCCTCGTAGCACCAGCGGATCGCGACGTTCACAGGGGAATGAAATTGGCAACGAGTGGGTACCGTCTTTGAAAGCAACTTAACGGGAATGATCAAGGAAAACCTAGATCGGGGTACTCAAGAAAAAAAATGATCTCCTGAGCGCTTACAGAGGGGCTTTTCCAGGGTGTGTGGACAATTGGGCGAAGGGGGAGACGCGGTCTTTTGGACTGGTTGGGAAAGTTAATTATACGAAGGACGCTTTTACTACATCGGTCAAAAGGGACGGCTGAGGAATGGGAAAAAGTGAAAGGGGCCGGCAACATGTAGGATTCGGGGCGTCCATTGGGAAGAGAAGATTCATAATTAGGACGAGGGAGATCCCGGGGGGATTCAGGTACGTTGGGATGGAGATCTTCACATCTCCGAAACTCAAGAGCGGGGGGGGGGGGGGGGGGGGAAAAAGATTTGGATAAAAGATTTGCAGGAGAGGCGAAATGAAACATTCGAGCTCACCGTACGTCGAAAAGGGTCCAGTGAGCTCTTCAAGGAAACACGAATAAACAGAAAAAAAGAAGGGGGCAGACAGCAAAGTTTAAAGGAAGCGAATGTGCCCGGTAAAGATGTGGTCAAGCCAAAAAAAGCCATTGCTTTCGGAAGGGGTGAAAAACACAAGTTCCTAGGAGGATCAAGCTCAGGTCTGGGATCAGCTATAGCGCGGCTCTGCAAGGAGGGGACGAGGCAAATCTTATCGCGGTTTGCGGAAAAAGGAAGAAAAAAATTGGTTGAGTGAGACTCACACCAGTCACCATAGTACGGGGGTAAAGGCCGCATGAATAATTTCCGAGGAGTTTCCCGCAGACGGGGAAGAATTGACATCCCTTGAGAGATTGCTATCAGACTAAACCATAAAAGGCATGTGCGCGTCAAATCTCGGACGGGCGAGGAGAGCAAGTAAAAAGGGTGATAGGTGTGGTGAGAGAAAATGTTGAGAGGATATCAAACGAGTAAAGGGAGTCATCCCTGATAGCGGGTAGGGAAAAGGGACTCGGTCAAATAAAGCAAGGAGGACAGATTGGTCAAGCAAAATTGGAATGAAAAATCAGTTTGCAGGAGAGACAAAGGGGGACCGGCTGCCTAAAGCGGATAGTAACTGGGGCTAAAAAATGGGGTCGCATCAGCTAAATAAAGAACAAACCGCAGAGAAGCCAAACTCCATTGAAATTCTTAAGGTTTCGAAAGGGGGTTTTCCAAGTGACACGAGGCGGTGCGCAAAAAAAGCAGCACGAGGTACAAATGTCGCAAGAGAAAATTGATCGTACGGAAAAGATCAAAGCGTAAGGCCTCCGCAAGGGAGGGGAAATGACCGCAAGCCTCAAAAAAAGAAAAAAGAGGGCAGAGTTATGAGCGGTTCGGCTACTTCTAAAAATAAAGGAAGGGGAAAAGCTCTGGCAGACTAAAAGGGACTTAACCCTCTAACTAACCAGTCACCTAGGGAAAGAAACGTTCGGAAAAGAGAGACTTTCCACGGAAAGGGAGAATCCTGAACAAGGGAAAATCGAGAAGATTGTCTGGGGAACTGGTCTGCTAAGGTTGAAGGTTCTTTGGAAACCCCAAAAACATGAAGTCTTGAGCGGAAATCATCCGGGATGAGAGGAGTGGGAGGGAGGGGGTAAATGTCGTGGAAATAATGTCTCACATTCGGACGGAGGAGATTCAAAATCGGAGAAAATGGGGCAAAATGGAAGGTCTCTAAACATCCTACCGCGG
>Ga0179591_1277572_pt1 | contig 10687 bp, 7 predicted proteins | sample CZOMad2_1_08_16f_FD_182891 | JGI IMG/M metagenome (GOLD analysis project Ga0179591, IMG submission 182891) | Vadose zone soil fungal communities from Angelo Coast Range Reserve, California, USA - CZOMad2_1_08_16fungal (PacBio error correction) | ecosystem: Environmental > Terrestrial > Soil >...
AGGAAACGAAAAGATGCTAAGTGAATTGGGGTGTCCAGCGCGCCGTAGGAAGAACGCTAAGGCCGTAGTCCATTAGAGCTCCGGTCTTATTTCTGGCAGCATGAGGTCAAAAAGGGAAGACGACTCTCAAAAAACAATTCGTACCTTGATCATCGTGATAGGGGCCTTACTGGAGACCAGGGGGAACTAAGATGTATTTAGACGTTGATCTGCTGACTTCCGTCCTTGAGATGGAATATAAGAAATGAGTGGAAGAGTGCAACGAATTCCAGCGGACTGCAAGAGGTCCTTCTTTCCCGGGGGGAATAGACGGAAGGGGAGGAGATGGTGGGAACCGTCGCTAATTCTAAAAGGAGACTAACATCAAGATATGGTGTGTTATTAGGAATAATTTTGGAAGGCGGAGGAGGAGGCTATCTGTAGAGGGGGAGAAAATGGTGTAGGACTCGCGCTGCCGCGCGTAAAGGGTTTAGTATTCGGGAGTAAATATCTGGGAAGGAGATAGTTTGCAGGGAAAAATGGGAGGAGGGGAGGTTGTGAGTTGGCTTAAAGAGTCCGTTTTTGGCATGCTTCTTGGCCGAAAAGCTCGATCCGTCGTAACTAGGGGGGTGTTGCTCATAGAAATAGAAAGGGACTTGAAAACAGAGGTAGCCTTTTTGGGGTATAAAGGGGACAGAAGTAGAGCGGTGTACGTCGGCGTCGTCGATAGAACGCGCTCTCTAGGCACTAGAGAAGCTAGGAGACAGCTCTTCGCATTTTGGCAAGAGTGGGACCGAAGTGCGCCAGTCCAGGGGAAGATATAAGGGGAAAAGGAGTATGGGAGGCGAGACGTCTGGGAGGGATCCTAGGTCCGGCTCTTGGCCCTTACAAGAGGGGGAGATCTTGTCGTCCATATGAAACCATTCCGTTGAGAGATCAAGAGATTGGCTGCGGTAAGGTAAAAATGGGCGCATAGGAGGGGTCTTGATCTCCGGGAGCGGGTGACCTTGGGCAGTCCCCTGCACGAGGGGAGAAGAAAAGCGAGGAACGATTGGCTTAGGGTCGTAGAAAATTTTCATGGAATTTTCAGGAGAAGGAGTAGCGATGCGAAAAAAAGTTCGCGCCTACGATGAGAAAAGGCCACCGGGAATTTGGGATTGAACGAGTGGCAATCGGACCTGGTCAGGCTTAAAAACCGGGAGAGATTCGCTTCTCCACTTCTCGTAAAAATCTAGGCGCAAGGAAAGAGGAGGGGATTTATTACCTCGCTGAAGGCCAGTACGAATTTGTTACAGCCAAACATTTGTGGCATCGTCTTTAATAAAGGGAGAGAGAGGCTGCTGAACGAACGTCCTCGTCGATCGATCGCCCCGCGGATGGGCGAGGGTCCTATCGGAAAAGGGAACGTGTGGACCTTGCGGGTTGGCGACGAAGGACGCGGGTACTTTGTAAGGACCGGGGGTAAAACCTTGGTGGATCCCTCGCCCGCGGCGGCAATCTTCTATAGGAGCAAAAGGCAGAAGAGTTTCTAGAAGAGGCTGCGGCCCAGGCACAGACAGTCTGACCTTGGGAGGAACACAGCGTCGTGTCTCTTATCGGTGGCCGCCGGGGGGGAGGTGGTTACTAAAAACTAGGTAAGACGGGGGCCTGCGACGCCTCGTGCGCCAACAGAACTTGCTCGTGTCTGCACAATCGCAGAGACCGAAGCAGAAAAGGATAATGCGACGGAGCCGTGGTCGAGAAATGCAGGGAAATAAGACGGAAAGCGCAATCCACTCTTATGGGGGAAGTGATTGGCTCCAAAAGCGCACCAGTAGAAGGGAAAGGTAGTCTTCGTGGAAAGAAACGCGGCAGGCGTAGGTTGGGGAAAATCAGTTCACGAGGGTGGCAGGACGAACCACCCGGGCTGACGTACGGATTTGAAAGGGAGTGGCAAGTAGTAACTAAAAGAGAAACAAGCTAGGGCAAAACTGTCAGATGGGAGCATGCGAATCGTCAACCCACTGGGGGCATCTAAGATGTGTAGACTCGAACGGGAACACCAGGGTGAGGAAAAGCTCGACTCCAGGTCAAACAACGAAGCTCGAACGTCGACGTCATTTGATAAGTAGAAAAGACTCTTATGAGGGGTGCGCGGTGAAGACCGGTGCAATTCACCATCGTGCTTAAAGAAAAGGTGTCTTTAAGCCAGAGGAAAAGTTCGCCCGCAATGGCCGAATTCCGGCCGTCTCGAGATCTGAGGACTCCTTTCTCCGATGGACCGTTACCGTGCGTCGATCAGATCTGATAAAGAGTTGTACGATCCAGAGGAAACGTGAAAAACGCGGGTTCGATCGGGGGCGGTCGTAGGAGAGGTGAAGACCAGCCTTGCCCGGGGGAGAACAAGGTTCTAGGAACATGGAGGAAAGCCTGTGATCGCGGGGCTTCGGGGCCCGATAAGAAGTGAAAACAAAAATTGGCGAAAACGGGAATAAGGATCACATTCGAACTCCATGAGATTACGGGAAAAGCCTTGGTGGGGAGTTGCGAAAAGTGGTGCGGGGTAAACGATAAAGGACAGTAAACTTTGCGCGCTCAAAAATTGGGACTCGAGAGAATAGCAGAAGATGGGGGGGGACACTACTTGCAGGACTCACCTAGAAAGGGGGTGTGGGTTGTCGCAGAAGGAAACAGAGAGACTAGTCTCGGTTCGCATTTGACAGGACAAAGAAGGAAGACGAACCAACGCTGGGCTGCTGAGGGGCCGTAAATTCATCCCCTCACTCTGGGGAGCAAGCGCGAGAGAAGGACGCCTCGACTAACCAAATCGACAGAAAGCAAAGATTCCAGGAAGAGCAGCGGGCACCGCTTCTGGACTCCACCGATGTGATTGACGTGGTTTTAGCGCTACGAGTGCAGAGGGTGGAAGCGAAGGGACCCTTCTCCGGGCAGAGGGGGGTCTTTTTCTGATTAGGGTGGAGTGGCGGGCTTCGGAGCGGCAAAGTGTCAAGTGGAGGATAAAGGCAAACTCGGGATCTTTCCAAGAGCGTTCGGAAAAGAAGGGGCAGGAAGAGCAGTCACATCAAAGGAAGGAACTGGGAGCTATCTCCGGCAAGGATGAGAACTTCGGTATCTGAACGCACGGACTCTCGACGTACTCCTCCGCAACGACCTCCAGTAGCAGGCCGAAGAGAACTCATGTCCTGACCAAGGGTAGAGCTCGAAGTGCTCTTCCGTGGCCGACTACGCCGACAGCCGAATGCGCGAGAGACGACCGCGGTGATTCGCGGACCTCGGTTCTAACAAAATATACTCAACGAGAGTAGGAAGCTCTCTCCGCTATCAGGGGAGTAGTCAACTTATTAGCCAGCCGCGATTTCGTTCAAATAAAGAAGAATAGAATAGTAAAAAAGACAACGAAGGCGACAATCTCCATAAACCTATCTGCACGCACGGAAGGAAGCCTCCGACCGGCCTCCCACAATCAAAAGGCTTTGGATAGTAGGACTATCGGTTAATCCTCTCGAAAACGGCATGATGATCCGGAGTACGGGGGGTGGCGGGGGGAGCTACGGGTTGCCGAAGGGGATGTGAGAGCCTCAAAACAAAAATTGGAGAGGGGGTAAAATAAAAAATAGATTAAAAAACAGCTGAAACCCTAAGTAACCCCACATCAGAATCCTTAGGGGGTTTCCTGCCCTTCGGACGCCGGATGACCTCGTGTAGATAAACGCAAGAGCGGGTTTTTAGGGAGGAGCTGCGCGGGCGGGGCTAAAAAAAGAGGGCGATGCTGGTCGGAGCGACGTAAAAGGGTTAGACGACTCGGTCTGCGGAGGAAGAAAGAGCTGAAAAATCTCGAAACGAGGCGAGAGCTCTTCATGCGCGGGCTCGCTGGGGAACCACGGAATACAAGAAGATCCAAACCAACGCGGCGTCGAGGATGAGAAGGTCGCTGCGGCGTAGTCGTGACACAGTGAATCGACACTGAGGTTCACTTGGACGGCCCTTCAGAGGATCGCCCGTACTTCTGGGCAGGTCGGAAAAGAGCAGGCGACAGGAAGGGTGAAGACTTCTAGTCGAGATCTAGCTCAAGGGACACCCGTAATGGTGTGAACGAAGATGACAAGGCCGGGTGAACGCTACGTAAACGTGGACCTAAAAGAGTCAGGCATTCTAATACCTTTGACAGTCTGAAGCGCCGGGGAAAACCACCACCACGAAGCAAAGGTTCAAAGATACGAATTAAGGTCTAAGAGTCACCCGCTGCGTCAACTGCGTCGAGGAAAACGCCCGGAGCACGTATATGGGGTTAAGGAAAAAGGGTACCCCGCGTACTACGGGAAATGAACAATTGAAGTTTCTCTAGGTAGTCGAGGGTCAGCCCTCTCGAGAGGAACGCCGCCTTTGAGGTGAGGGAATGCGGAAAAAACCGCGGTAGGGTCGTCGTCGCAGGGGGGGATGGGGCGAAACACGAGCGTTGCAAAGTCGTATAGGGTTAAGAGGGGGATTTACAACACAAAACAAAGGGGAGGGGCAGGGAGAAAAGAGTTGTACACATTATTGTCATTTGGGCACGGACGATAGAGCGGACGTTACGGCTCGCCGGAGGATGCCTCGTAGAAACGCAACATGGTGGCATGGGAAAAGCTCGACACCCACGGATTAAAACCGGAGCGGGGGGCAATGGGCAAAACGTCCAACGACTAAAAAAAAAGGTTCGGCTCGTAGCAACGTGGGGAACGGGCCACTAGAGGGGGGTGCAAAATAACGGAATCAACGGGCCTGCGCACATGGAGGAACACATTTCTTCAATGGAAAAATGTCTTCACTAAAATCGAAGACTTAGCAAAAGAGAGTGGGCCAAAGGGATTCGTACACTCGTAAGCATCTCTATAGACCTCTAACAAACCGAAGACCGTGCTGAGGGGGTCCCTCTCTCTGAAAGGCCTGGAAGTGCCATCGAACGAGGCAAAAAAAGTACTTACGACAATATTTCATACGATCGACCCGGCAGTCGGGGAGGGTCCACCTTAGGACAGGAGTGTCACCCCCGACTAAGACGGTGATACTTCGCCCAATGCCGTGAAAACCAGGTCTAAGGGTGGCGTAACTGGAGCGAAAGCCGGTGGAAACAACCTCCACAAGTTGTTGAAACGCATTCTAAGAGCGCGACGTGGGAAAAAGAGAAGAAAGGACCGGGGAGAAGAGATCGGTCGGGGGATTAAAAGGAGCTCCCTGAAAAGGCTTAAGTAACCAAAGACGGGAAGAGGTGGCGTCTGTGGCATCGGACCTGGCGACTTCGAAGACACGACGCAACCTCTTTCGTAAATAAAAAGGAAAAAGAAAGGAATAATGTAGAACCGGGATCGCGCTTTGCTACAGAAAGGACTCCGAATGATTCAAAAGATGGGCGAGAAATGGCCGTAGTCAAAAGAAGAAGAGAAGACTGAGGAAAGGGCCGATTCACGGGTTAAAAAACGAGCGCAGTGGGGTTGCGCAGGAAATGGGTCGGCTCAGAAGGCGACCTCGATGCTAAAAACTAACCTAGAAAGGGGGAAAAAAAACGACTGTCTACAACGCATAAACGGAGTGCGGTCGCAAGGGACTCCCTCAGATAAGAGAACGCTCCGGTGGCGCGATAAGAAGATTAGAATAGGAGATTTATGCAACGGGGGTTCCAATCTACAAGGGACCGTATGCCTCTTCGCCTATCGCAATACCACGAAGGAAAAGGCGAATCTTACCTCGAAAAAAGCATTCGGTAGAGAGAGCCTGAGGAATGAGTCGGGCCACTGGGGTCCTTATCTGACTTCTTTCAAATAGGGGACGCGGCAAAGGCGAAAGCGCTGAGAAGGAGGGGGAAGAAGACTGACTGGCAATGCAGAGAGGTGGAAGAAAAAGAACCGCCGGCGACTGGCCCGCTGTAAGGCTTTTAGAGCGAAAAAAAGTGGGGGAAAAGACGGACACTCACGCCTCCTCGAAAACACACGTTAAATCCCAACAATCGACTGGGGAAATGCTCAAGGATATCTTCGCGCGCGAACACGGAACAATCTAGAAAAGATTACCAAAACATGAAAAATGCCAAACTCACCATCGCAACTCCGAAATAGCTCTCTCCCAAGTCAAGGGGACCAGGCAACGACTGACAAGATGGAATACCAAAATCTGCGCCAGGTGTCGGGAAAAAGACAAACCAAGCCGCGTGAACAGATCCAGAGGAGGTCATCTGCTGATAAGAACGCAGAAGCATAGGGGTAGGGGGGCCAATTCAAACGCGGCGGCGCCCGCGTCGAAAAGGGGTAAAAAAAAGGGACAGGCATCTACGAAACTGGCGCACCAGCTGGCACAGGGAGAAAAAACCAAAGGGGGAAACTAATAGGGAAGTTCCTCGAGGCCCGCTCCGCTCGCAGGGGGAGACCGCGGCGAAAGAAGAAATGGCCAGCAAGTAAGAGAGCACGGGAAAACTGAAAGAAGGAGGCCACGCTTCTGAAAAAAAAGCCTGCTCAACCCTAGTAACACCGAGGGAAATCGAGCTTAAACGCGGCCACACAGGCAAGAAACCTCCTAAAACATACTACTAAACGGGTCAAAAGCGAGATGCCGTCAAGCGGAATACGGCTGAAAGACTAAAAAAACTCTGCAGAGAGTAAAAGCAACATCGTCCAGATCAGCGCGACGACTCAACGACGAAAAACAGGAACTAATCCTAACAAGGTCAGTATTCGGACATGGTCGGAGCTTCGGACTCAAGAGAAGGATGAGGCCAAGACTCGCGAAGCCTTCGGCTCAAGGGAATTCCCAAACATGAATCGGCGGACTTCTCAAAACCGGACAAGCCGGCACCGGGACTGCTAGAAGAGGGGACCAAGGACGACGTCAACGCTAGACAACGTCTACGTCCCTCCTACAGTAGGGACCCGTCGCAGGAACGGAATAAGTCCTAAACATTAAGAACAAAGGTGGTATCCGTCTGGATTCAAAAAGAAAGAGATGATGAACACATCCGCACGAGCGCGAGGCAGACTACTGCGGAGGCGGGGAGTCGGCCGCGCCTTGTCCACCCCGGCACCTTCAGCCATCGGTCAGGGGTGATTGAAACACAAAAAGTAGGGGGGGATAGAGATTAGCTACACTATTCAAACGGAAGGGGCCGGGGTGGTCCACGGCGCTCCTACCGAACAAGAAAGGTAGGGGCCAGGAACCGGAGAGAGGTGCGATTTCGTATCAGGACTGAGAAACGACCGAGCACCTACAGTCGGTCAGGACAGGGGGGGGGCAGGTTAGGAAAAAAAGGAAGCCCGGTCACTCACTAATGACGAAGTTTCTTGAGGACTTTAGAAATTGGGCATCTGCAAGTGTCCGGCTTGGGCGATAAGGAAGAAAACTGGGGCAGGCTTTCCGGGGACCTGTAAAAGACGCGACGGCCGAGCCTGCGCCCTTGTCCAGGAGAAAAAAGGGAGGAGGCGGAGCTTGCCAAGACATCTTCACGCGTTCAGCAGAGAAGGAAAATAAAATGATGTTTGTTCGCGATGAACGGAAGGGGGTGCGCGGAAGTAGTCGGTTCGAGGCGTTATCGGACAGATGGTGGCGCAAAGGATAGGCAAAACGCGTATTGGAGAGGCGAAGGGGGAGAGGCGGGGGAATAAGCAGGGGAGTTGCCGAGGACCCATGGCCGGCTTGTGTTCGGATTGGAAAGAAGGCCGGTGTGGAATGCCTTGGCCGCTCTGGTCAGGGGCGAACTGGGGGGGGGGTAAAGAGGGTGGGGAAAAAAAAGGAAGGTGGGAGACCGAGTCGCTTTGAGAACGTCGAGAGACGGTTGGACGGGGGCTTCTTCTTAATATCCACGAAGCTAGGCGGCGGGGATGTCAATCTGAGGAATCGTACAAGCAGAAAGGAAAAATTGGGTCGAATTGGTGCCGCAGGGAGACAGGAATTTAAGATAGTCCGCAAGGAAAGGTCTTGTGGCGGATGCGATGGAGAAAGGCCTATATTAAGGTGAAGTGGAAAGGACACCATCTGCATGTGGTCGTCCCCATAGGGAGACCTTAAGGTTGCCGAGCTGAAAGAGGTGGGGCTACGGTAAAGCAAAATTGCTAGAATAGGGTGCGGGGGGAGAGGCGGTTAGTTGACTGGTCCCAGGAAATGCCATGGGTATCTAATCGAATTCGGAACCGGAGTTGATTGTGCGAATTGTCATGGCGTTAAGGGATACTGTCGGATTGGGAAGAATGGGAAGATCTTAAAAAACGAGTCGAGCATGGCCCCGTAAGATTGTGGGAATTTAACGGGGCGTTGGGGGGAAGGAGGCGGACGCGGCCGCGGTCACCTTGGAGGGATCTTACTGAAAATTTCGGGAACAGCGCGACCCGGCGAAGGGGGCGGTGCTGGGTAACCGCGAGCTGAGTGGAAATCCTTACTTTGGCGGGACCTCATGCCGGGGATCCATCAGGGTTCCTTGGGGGGGGCCCGCGGAACCGCGGTCCTCTCAGAGGAGCTGAGGACTAATGTCCTCCAAAAGCGTATCCCTCGGGGAGTCGGTAAATCTTCAAGTGAAGGGGTTTCCCCTTGTTAGGGGGGGAAGATGAAAGGGCGATAGCGCGGGTCTTTGCGCAAGTAAACCGGGTAACTCGACGCGGGCGCGAAAGTTCTGGGGAAAGTCTAGGCAACAAGATCTAAGGGGGGAGAGGGACTCTATTTCGTGCCTGCGACAGCAAGAAGGGTGAGGAATTGTAGACAAGGGAGGTAGTAGAAAGGCCCGCGGGCGGTGGTACGCCTCGAGTAGAACTTAGTCAGAAGACATCAGGGAGCCACCAAAAAACCGGTTAACTCTGACGGTGACTGGCACCGTCGAAAAAGCCGCAGAAATCCGGGACTGGCTAAGGAGGGGGTGGAAAGAGACCGAAGACTGATCAAAAACAAACCCCAGGAGTAGTCCATTGGGTAGGTCGACAACCAGCCGGAACATTTGGCGTCCAGGGACTGAGTGTAGTCGGGAAGAACGCTTGCGGGGCTTAGGGGGTAGGAGAACTGAGCAGGTCCGAGGAAAGCCGAGCACATAAAGGGGCGCCTTACTGAAGGTCAATGTAACTCAGTTGGACAGGTCCCTTCTAAATAGAGCCGACAGAGGGGATGAGAAAGGCCGCAGGGAGGACGGGATAAGGTCTTAAGAAAAAGACCAGCTATTTGTAGAAGTCTCTGGAAACCTTGGGGGGATTAATGCTCGATCCGGAGCCATAATGGTGGAGAGAAACGTGGGAAGCGTATAATTAGAAGAACGGATAGGGGGGTCTTGGGTGACGCGGTTGAAGCCTGGGGTAGCACAGGACGCGGTCACACATCTTGACTCGTTTCGGGGGAACGAACTTAAGTGGGACTCGGAGGAGGGGACGGAATTCCCGGCCTTCTCGAGATCTAGAAACTTAGACGAGGAGAGTGGGGACCGGATCTCGGGGGGCGCAGTAAAATCGGGAAAAGCGGGGGTAGATCAAGCAGACTTGAACGCGGTGGCAGGGAGATGTAGGTAGGTTCCGCCTTTTTCAGGGAACGAAAGCCATGTGCCGCATGGGCAGAAAGGGGGCCTTATGCCGGGGGTACCTGGCGAATCCGCCGCGGCCAACACGTGGAGGGAAGAAGGGGGAGAAATAATTATCTTCGGACGCGAAAGGAAGATGAACAGGGAACCGTTGTCGAAGGGTCAAAACCGTGTGCGTGGCGAGTATCGAGTGCAGAAATCACTGGCAGCGCCTGAAACGGAAGAAAGCAAGCAGGACAAGAAAATGTTGACACCAAGACTTCGAATTGCTAAATGAAGTGGGGGGTTGGACAGATCGCCGAAAAGAGAAAAAAGTTGGGGACACGGCTAGGGGCGCATTTCTCCCAGAAACCGACGACAACCAAATGCTGGGGCCTCCCCTGCCTCAGCCACCCGGCGAGTCCCGCTGAATAGAGGGCGAGCAAGATAACCGAATTACACACTTACTAGGAAGGACTAAAAAAAAAAGTGCACCGCGGTTCTCCATGACGGTCAAGTACGAGGTTGGTAAAGGATACGAGAAAAGGGGTAGCGCGAAAACGCAGGAAAAGCGCTCGTGCAGGAAGGGGCGGGGGCAAAAAGGGATTGGAGTCTTCCCTTCGTCGGGCCTGGTACAGTGGATTCGCAGACCGACTCGTGATCAGTTTGCCCGGGTATAAAGTCAGTCTGTCCAACGACATTGAAAATCCGCTTCACAATCCATCGGGTCCGGGACGCGAATCTTCGATAAAGTTGCTCGGACTACCCTTCTTCACAGGATCGCAGGCCTGATTGCATCTCACTGGCAAAAGTCCTAAGAGGTCCTAGCATGAAGCCAGCACGTCAGGTCCATCGAAGTTAGTCAAGTGTTGGCCTCTAAAAGGGCCAGAGACTCCAAAGGCATCCTCGAGCACGGGGCGTTGTAATTCGAGTCTTCTTTCCTAACGTAGACCAGCGCCAACTAGACTGTAGGAAAAAAGAGGGGGCTGCGGGGGAATAAATCTCGTGCTGCGACGCCGCGAGTTCGTCTCAAGGAGTGGAGATCCTCCAAATAACGGGGGGGGGGGGGGATCACAGAGCTCCTACCGAAAACGTCTCCTCCTACTCCCTCAAACCCGAGATTCTGTTAGAGAAGACCCTTTTAATAACGCGGCCGACGGAATGGAATCACGGGGAGATTTGTTTGGGACGGGTGAAAGGCGGGTTCCTCGCGGG
>Ga0179591_1321537_pt1 | contig 10687 bp, 12 predicted proteins | sample CZOMad2_1_08_16f_FD_182891 | JGI IMG/M metagenome (GOLD analysis project Ga0179591, IMG submission 182891) | Vadose zone soil fungal communities from Angelo Coast Range Reserve, California, USA - CZOMad2_1_08_16fungal (PacBio error correction) | ecosystem: Environmental > Terrestrial > Soil >...
TCGGCCCATTCGGCGTCAACTCCAAAGAAAAAGAAAAATACAAGAGTGTCAAGATAGGGAATTTCGTTCGCTCACGAAAAAGATGGACGGGCCTACGTGGGGGTTACTGGGGAAGACACTGGGACGCCATTGGCGAAAGTGGAGGAGCGCTATCATATTTGTTCAGGGACCATCACGAGTGGCTAATCTCGAAGGGTAAACTGGAAGGATTCACTGACCTCATAGTTTGTCATCACCAGTTTCGGGAACCCGAGGGAGAAAAATATTTCTCCGATAGATAAAACGGTACACATCTCCTTAAAAAGTTTTTAAAGACGGAGTGATAAAAGGGAAAAAGGTGACCTGGGTAATCTAGTTGGAGGAAAGGTTCAGATGAGTTTAGCTTGGGGGGGGGGAAAACGATGATTACCAATTAAACGTGGAACCGGCATGTGTAATCGAAAGTGACGGTCGAACGACGGTGTAAGGGGGGGAAGCGGCGCATAAAATGGACTTCCGGGCGGAGAAGCAGGCCCGAAGTAAAGAAAGCGCTACAGAATACTCAATGAGAAGCCGGAGGAGAAACATGATCAGGTGAAAGGCACCGGAAAGCCGCTAAGGAGAGGGCGTAAATACATGCACAAGACATAGTGAGGTATAGATATTACGCGAAAGCGAGATATTGTGATCCCTGCGGGTAAAAGGGACATGGGAAACCGAGGACGCTGACCAGTCACGGTTGGAAAATTCAACAGGTAAAGGGAGGATCGGTAAGGGGGAGGGACGGGGGAGGAGCTCTCCCAAAATGTTCCCTTTAGAAGATAAGGGACCTCACGGTGGGCAAAAGAGCGTCACAAAGCCAATCGAGTCTTTGTATCGGTGACACACAAGCAACCGAAAAGGGGAACCGTCCCCCCTTAAATACCACCATCATGAAAAAGAAGGGTCAAGTTGGTGGGGGGGCGCGTGAAAGGGCATTAGATGCTCTCCGATCGAAGAGTGAATCGGGGGATTCTTTCACGCCGCGAATATCGAAAGAAAAAACTTCATCTAACGAACAAGGAGGGACAAAAGGACCTGCGGATACACCTAACGTACACCGTCTAGCAAAGACGGGGACTTAACGAAACAAGACTCATAAAAGGAGCAAACTCCGCTACATAAGAAAAAAGAAGGGAATCACTGGTGAAACACGTGGCGCGGGGGGAACATCATTAAGGAGGAGCGACGAGACTGATTACGGGGGAGCGGGTGGACACGAAAAAGAAGGACATGACCGCTACTATTAAGAAAACAAAGGGCGGGACTTGACCCACGTCAGGGAAGTAGGCAGATATTTTCCTGAAAATCGCTGGGGACACCACATAATCCTTCAAAGGGAGCAAAACTCGATGAGTATATCAGATAAGGACCGCTCGCCAAGGAGGAGCTTATAAACAAATCCAAGATTTGCAGGTGAAGGAGTCAAGAATAAGTAGCAAGGGGGCAGAGGAGAACCTTCGTCGGGTAAGGAAAACCAACCACTTGTAAAGCGTGAAATTTGTCCTCTCATAGAAAAAAAAAAAGGGGAGGGAGGGGAAGAGGGGGTACAATTGACCCTACTGGCTTGGAAAGGGGGGGGGGAACGAGGGCCACGCCGGCAGGGCTGAAAAAGTATCATTTCTACGCTTCTTCTTAACTAAGGCAAAGCAGTGGGGTGCGGGGAGAGAGCATTTGTGGCCTTCGGTCATACGTTCATATTGGGGAAAGAGATCTGATGCAATGATCAGTTTGCCGGACGAAAAAGGGGGAAGGGAATCGTTGTGTAGAAAAAGGTTTATCGCGGAAATAACTGCCTATCTTCATTGGTTGAAAAAGAGAGAAGGGCGTGGGAGCTGTTTGATTAGAGCGACGGCATGAAAGATGGTTAGGGGAACGAGCTCCCATCTCATTCGAGTCGCTATAGCCGCAGGAATAGTGCACAATATCCGTCGCAAAAGGGGGGGGAAGGAGGGGTTTATCTTTCATGGTTCGGTATCGGCGAATGATTGTAGGACTGGCTAGCGGGTCTCTTGAGGCAGCTTGTTCGGGAAGAGGGGGTTAGAGGGCGGGGGTGGCAAGGGCAGCCGTGGCAAGAGGGGAAGGGGGAGGGATAGATTATTCTCGCGGGTAGTTAGAAGAAATAGATGTCCAATGAGGAGAAGTTTAAATGCTGGTTGCAGTCAACTTGGCTCCAAAAAAGGGTCCACCTGCTGTGTGAACTAACGAGGGGGGATAAGTGGGGGGTTACTTGTTGCCATTGGACCGGTATGTGTGTTTGAGAAAGGGTGGAAAGAAGATCAAGGGACGTGCTTCGATCTTGAGGAGTACACTTGAGGTCTTCATACTTTGTTACTTGCAAAGGGAGGAGGGAAAATTGGGGGGGATTGACGACGGTCACATGTCCCGTGCAAAAGGTATTAGGCGAAGCAGACAGGTAAGGGGAAGGTGTGGAAAAGGGGTTTGACTGGTTAAGCTGCTCTGGTGGTCAAATGGTGGAGGATGGGAGCACGGGTGGTTCAAAAGTACTCGTCGGGAGGGAAGAGAGGAGAGAGCTTCTCTTTTGTCCGGGTTATGATGGTTATTGTGGAAGAACGGAATATTGAAAAACTTGCTTGCTACATGATTCAAACACGGGACGATTGGGGGGTCCTATCCCCTTCTTCGTCATCAAGGAAGGCGGCAGTATGGGGAGGTCTCTGGACTTCAGCATTCAAGGAAGTAAAAGGATCCTGGGAAGGGAAAAGGGGTCCAGGTATCTCTGAACTATCTACTCGAAAAATTGCTTCTCAACGCGGTCATGACTAACGACTACGGATGCTGAGGAAAGTTATTAAAGAGTGGTAGCAAGCCAAAAAGAAAAGAAGAAAGGGGAAATAACAGATGGTATGGAATCGACCTTTTACGTGAATGTTCACGACCGACAGAACATGTTAGGGGGAGAATTTTTAATGATAGTACAACGAACGTGTAGAGAATATGGGACTATCGCGGAAGACCTTATGAAAACGCAGAGGCGTTTCAGGAAATAAGGAAGGGTGGAGTCTCCTGTATTCAGCGTGAAAAAAAAAGTCAGATGTTTCACGGACTATTTGAGATGTAGGAAGAAAGGAGGTCTGAAGGTATAAAATGGATGAATTAAAAGAAGGAGTTGCGGTACCAAATCCAAGACCAGGAAAAGGCAGTTTACGTGGGCTTTCCAGGGACGAGAATTGCGTGTGAAAAAGAGGCGAATAATTGGTATTGACGACCCGAAAGGTTGTCGCATAGCATGCCACAAGCTTGGTTTCTAACAGAGCTTAACAAGATTGCATTCGCAGGGGCGAGTAACGAGGTGAGGGTTAGACAGGCAAACTTTCACCACCGGTCGCGCTGGGGGAACCACAGGCGGCATTACTTAAACCATTGCAGAGGGGTGGTCAACGGAAAGGGGTCCAGCTAGCACCTTCCTGTGGGGGAGGGAGTTTGGAACTGAATCTAGTTAGGGCTAATAAAAGGTTTCGCGTCAAGGGGCATTGGACGGTTTGGAACCTGGAAGGCAGTAAGGCATGAAAGAAATCGGGGTGGATTGAACGGTTTCATGTACTTAGGGTTTTCCGATGAAATAAAGGGTTCCAGGATCTAGAAAACTTGCTCGTGAAGAAAATTCTGTCCACTATGAACTTGACAGGGACTAAAGAAAAAAAAAGAAAGTGTGGAATGGACTCAAAGGCGTCAAGGGAAAACATCTCCCTGCTGAAATGCGCGAAGAAAAAGAGCAAGAATGGTGGACTGGCTGACAGGAAGTGGTGTATCCAAATAAAATGAAGAGTTCGACGAGGTGACAGATACAGAGCGAGGTAAAAGGGACAAATTTGGAACAGGGGGGGTCGGTGTCCGTTGGGGCGGAGCTGCGTATAGGCGGGGTGTCCCGACAAGAAGTGACGACCGGAAAAAGGGAAATCTTCGAAAGGAAAAAAAAAGGATAGGTCGCGTTGAACATTCCGGTTTTTTATGATCTAAGAGGAGATCGCGTAAAAAGGCGATTCCTGGAATAGGGGGGAGAGCTTAACCATAAAAAAAATTTTATTAAGTTGACGAAAAAAAAAAGTGGGACCTTTATTTGGCCGGAAAGTAAGGAGAATGGAAAGGGTAGTATCAAAAGGCTGCAGAGTGCAGACCTTCATCGTGAAGCCATTCACACATTGAGCAAACCAAGAACCTTAGAGGCGCAAGTTGGGGGGGGAACGCTGTAAGGAAACGGGCAAGCCGCCCGGCGAAGGCGATGAGAGTTCAGAGGGGGAGGGGGCGGAAGTCTGGGAGGAATCGCAATTATGACTACATTCTGCCTTGGATGGCAAACCCGACGTGAGAAGAGTCATTTTTGGCGGGAACGAGAGGGCCACCGACTAAAAGAAAATGCTACATCGGCATCGGGGGGGGGAGGTTCGTCGACGGTCGACGATGGAAAAATTTTCGTCGAAGCGGGAACCAGTCAAACGAATGAAGATGACCGACTTCGGACATCTGTTTAAAAGGGCTCTCGTTTGCATCAAAAAGGAATTTGTCGGATTGGACGCGACGCAGGAAAGCTCATGAGATGTATGCCTAGGTGGGAAAGGAAGGGAGAGGTTGGCGGGGGAGTTCGAACTCCGAGGGCAAAAATCAAACGCCGGGTGGTAATTTCGTTTGGACCGACTAATCAGGTTTTGGGCAGACCGAAACGTCACAGAGGAGTGGAGAGGGAGAGAATGAACCACGTGCGGGTGAAAGCTCTCAAGATGAGTAAAAGGGAAGCCAGTTAAAAAGAAAGGGGGGATTAAAAAAATCGCCACTAGCTAAGTGTAGGGGTCTGGGGGGGAAAGGGGATGGTTCCGGTAATCAGCTGGGGATTTTCAGGTCCTGCGGCCCTGGAAACGAACGCCGGAAAAGAGAATCAGAGCTAAGTACATAGAATTCCATAAGTAACGTCAATGAAGTCCAGCCCACTGGTACCAACGAGAGGCCGGCTAACACGGGGAGGGGGATGTGCCTAGGACGGGTCAAAATTATGAGGGGGGTCGACTGACCAAAAGGAGTCGAAATGGTAGCTTTACGTCAGTCGGAGTCTTGTACCAAGGTTTGACGATTCGGAAATTTTTGGGGGGACAAACAGGGAAAATAAGAGTTCCTCAGTTTAAAAAAATGACGAACAGATAGCAAAAGGATCGCAAGCATAGAAATGAGGTTTTTCATAAGGGTGGGAGGCTAACCCGACATCCAACACTCTGGAGGGCGAAAACTAGCCGAGGGAAAGAGATCGACAGTGACTCGCCTGGGCGGCGAAATGGGTTGTAGAACAAAAAACTTGCGCCGGGAATAATGAGGCTTTGGTCCTGACTGGCTCAATGGGGTGACGACAGAACATTGAATGCCATCATCCTTCCCAGTGTCCTCTGTGGAGAAAGAACGGATAATAATTGTTAAATTTGGACCTATTCCAACGCTATCAGAAGAAAGAGAGGGGAGAGGTTCCCGGATTAGGAACAGTCGCAAGGGGCAGTGGATTCCGGATCACGTGACGTCAGGCATGAGCGACCGCTTGGCAGGTTGACGGAAGTCGAATTTTTCACAATGAGGGATGTCAAAGAAGGGGATTCGAGGAAAGCTGAAGCACTTAAGCCCCGAAAAGCAACGGGGGGGTATTTACCATGAGCTCTGGTCTGGGCGAGGCTAACTGAAAGGGATAGTCCTCGGTAGATTACAAACTGGGGACGAAATGGATCAAGGTTTTGTCTCATACTGCGCAAAGGGGAGGAAGGGGGGAAAGAGATTTATTCCCTGTTTTCCCCTACAATCTTGGGCGCGGGGGTCGTCAACTTTTGGGGGGGAAAATGGGGTACCGAGAAGAAAGAGGTCACAGATAGGGGGAGAGATGACCTAGGGGGATAAAAAAAGTGATGCAAGGGGTCCACAAAGTGGTGAATTGAGCGTTCCACCAAAGTCATGAAAACATAATCCTAGAACGGACTGGAAAGAAGGAATACAACACAGCACCACTGGGAAGGTGACTGGACGAAAGAAGATTAAGAGAATGGTTTATATGCAAAAAGAACGTAATTCGAGAGCGCGCGACACGGAGGGGATGGAGTTTGCCTGACACGGCACAGATCGTGAATCGACGACGAAGGTCCAATTGTAAAGAGCTAGTTTTGAAGTAACTCTGGAGGAGAGTAATCGAGGAAAAACGTTGCGGCGTCCGAAAAACTGGATAACCGGGGTGCAATCGCGGACCGAGTTTGAGTTCACTCACAAAGGCGTTCTCGCGCGGGGGGACTGTGTAATCCACGTCCTGGATAACGTCCTTTTCTAAATGAGAGGAGTGCGTAGCAGCTATATTTTCCTCGTGAAAAGCATTGAATTGGGGGGCGGGCAATCCGAAAAAAATTGTAACCGAGCATAAAGCAAAGCGATAGGTGTTCTAAAGCAGGCGCGGGGGTCCCCCTCTGGATAGTCGCCCAAAGGGAAAGATTACGCAATCTCCAGCAGAAATTATATGTATTGGCCGGAGAAAAAAAGAAAAGGAAGGTCCTGATTTCACATACTGGAGATCGCTGGGGGGGGAGGGTGAATTACCAAAGAGGTAATAGAACGGGACTTCTTTGTCGCTAAAAACGGCGGGGGGATAAAGGAGTTCCGCCTGTATAAAATCAGTATGGCAAGGTCAGAAGAAAGCAAGAAGCCGCAGTACAATAAAAGGCACTAGACTCTACAAACGCGAGACGCTCATAGCAAGACACCGGACTAAGAAAGTGAATAAAAAAAAATCCCGAGGGCTCATTCGAGAGTCATAACAGGACCAACAAAGACAAAAGAAAGAGACGCAGTTGCGCCAGGAGTTCCCCCCCGCCATCGACGGAAGGTTATCCTTCCTTATAAGTTAAAATTTGAAACAGGCACGCTTTAGAAGCACATGGAAAGTGGAAAGAAATGTACCTGGAGGACTGAGGAGAATAGGACATGAAAGTGAGGGGGAAGCTAGAAAGGGGTAAATCCTGCAATTTGCGCTAAGACCTCACATAAGAGACGTCCAAATCCCACGGGAAGGGACGGCACAAGAAACCAAGCAAACTGTAAATACAACCCAAGACCAAGGGACAGAGAGAAAATCTGGTACCAATGTGTTCGGGTGCGTACGGCTCGGAGGATCTTCGGGATCGAAGCGGAGGGGGGAGGATTTCCCGCACTCTAATCATCGGAAGTAACCAACTTCAGAGTCAGAAGGGAAAGGCTCCAGGTCACCCCGATAAACACCGCGAAAAAAACAAGCGTAGAAACGGGCCACCTCGCCCTCATCCGAGAGGCCAAGCGACGACCAAAAAAAACCGCGAAACTCGGGTGTCAGGGGAAGAGGGGGGCCTGTGCACGCTTTTGCGGCGGACAGATGAGAAGGAAAAAGGGAGAAGCGGGGGGGAAAAACAGCCATCCGGATGGCATGGACGAGATAAGAAAACGACGGCGTGGGTAAAAACTGAGGAGCCGCGTCGGCCCCGCAATTCCCGATGGTAGAACACAACGAGAAGGACAGGTGCGCAAACGAAAAAACAGTATATAAGATAAAATGAAAAGCTGAACGCCGGCACTAAGAAGAGAAAAGCACATAACGCTTGAATGCAACCTAGAGGATACGTCCGCTGAGAATGCACGGGAGGACCACAAAACGGTCGGCCAGTGGGAAATTACCGCTCTCACACAAAAACGAGGGGAAAAGGGAGGGAAAAAGGGAAGAAGGGGGGGCTGAAAATCGTGGGGGGGGGGGTTCCCTTTTACCAGACGCAGAGGAGCAAAGCGACGGAACCGGAGAATGATTCTTGCTTGAAAATCTTGGAGGTTCGGGGAAAGAAAACGGATTGTCCTGCTTCAAGACATTTCATTCTTTATATGAAGAAGATAATCAGGTGGCCGCCCAAGGGAAGGGAAGACGTTGTGTGGGGGGAGAGAAAATCTGACTGTAGATTATGACAGACGCGCAGTGGGGAAAAAGAGCGTTGATAGGGGGGGGAAAAAATCGGAGAGGCATGATCCGGATGTGGAGTACCTCACTGGGGTAAGTTAGAAAGCTTTGCCCGAATTAAGGATTCCTGACGCAACAGGGATTCAATAGGAAGTTTGGGGGATCGGGGGTTCTTAGCCACTCTGGGATCGTCGTAAGGATGGAGGCGGTGCGCATGCCATTGCTAGCCAGCTTTAGTTAGCGGTGGGTATAGCGTTGCGAGCCTTGCGAGTGCCGGAAGGGGGGGGAGATGATTCAGGCTGGCCGGAAAAGAACAATTTAATGTTCCGGGGGAAGCTTTAATGCCAGTCAGGGAGCAGAACCAACTTGGTCCTGCAAGGGGGGGGGGATCAGACTCAAGAGTAGTTTTATTACAGGGGGGACCGTGGGTAAAGGGGGGTAGGTTGGAGGGGTTGCCAGCACTATAAGAGAAATGGGAATTTCGGGTGACAGGGGGTATTAGCAATCTATAAGGTTTGAAGGGTCCTTATTAGGACAAATTTTGGGAGAGCTTGAAAAAAAAAGGTAAGTCCTTTCTCAAACGTAGGAAGAAAAGTACTTGTTACCAAAGTAGGACTAAGAGGTGGGTCAAGTTAAGAGAAGTTGAGTTGCAGGATGAAAAGTCTATTGGGAAAGCTGGAAATGCTTGCTAAAAAGGGTTGGTGCAGCTGTTATGGGGGGCAGAAAGAGAAGGAGGAGGAGGGCCTTATCGCCACTGGGAGATGGGGGGGGGGAGACGGCTTTAAAAGTCTATGAATCCGAGCTCTGTCCGCGTTTCTGGATGGACTGGGCTGTCTCCGAAGCAACGTGCCATGTGTTTATCAAGAATATCTGAAGTGCTTCTCACAGGAGGTTCTGCCAAAGAGGAAGAGTACTGATAAGAGTGGTAAAGATCTACACAACAAGCGACTCCGAAAGGCGAGCCTTTATGGAATCAGGAAAACGGGAAAGGGATGTTCACGTCAGCGTGACCATTAGAGGAATGAGAGTGTAATCTTAGGCTCTGCGCGAGGGTTTGTCCCGAAAGATGCAGGGGAGAAAACGCAAAAAGGCTAAGCTCTTCAATGTTAAGGAGATCCTATGCGACTTTCACACTTTTGCAAAGCCAAAGGGGGATAAAGCATTCTTAGCGTTCGATGATTAGATTTAGAACGTCGGATCCCCAGAAAGCAAGAACCCGGAGCCCTGGCATTCAGTAAACGAAAGCCGCCGGAGGGCCCGAAGAGTTGTTAGGGGGTAAAGACGCCAAGAACGTTCCGAGGGGTAGGGAAAACAGCGAACAGAGGACGGGGTTGTGTCTACGATCGCGGGGACCAAGGGAATGCCATGCGGTAAAGATCTGTGGCAGAGGTGGCAGGAAAAAGTTATACGCGTCGCGCTTCCAGAAGGGCGAGGAAAGTTGAATTTGGTGACGGGTGGTAACTGAGGGGAAATATGACCAGATACAGGAAAACCAATGTTGGTTGCATGGAGCTTGTCGAAACATTATTTCGGGGCCAGGGTCGGGGCATGTTCGGGGTGGAACCAGCGGAGTACAGGGTCCGGGCATAACACACTTCGTAGGGAGCGCATCGTGGTTACGGTCTCTGGTTTCAGATCGTCAAAAAAGGGGGGACAATCTAGATCGCGGGGGATCGCTTCTGCTATCCAGTGACATGAAGAAATCGGAATAGGGGGGCGCGGGACCAGAATGAGTAAAAGTCAAATCGTCCCGAGGGAAATCGGGGAGAGAAGTCAAATCGCCAGTGAGTTGAAAGTCAGTGGGGTAAGATAAAGGGAATAAAGTTAGTAAACTAAAGTCAAGAGGACTGATAATACGCAAATGAGTTTTGTCGGGGATTACGGTTGGGATGCGGAAAGATAGTCGGGTTGGTCAAGGAAACTCCGGAACCAAGGGAAAGGCAAAGAAAAGGGCACCGAGGAGTCACGGGTCCTCGTGGGGAGGAGGAGTGGGATTCTTAATAAACGGCGTCGCAGCGCTGAACTCGGAAAGAATGAAGGAACGATCAAAAAAAAACTTTGTACCTTCTCGAGAATTTGTTGCAAAGGTAAATTAATCAATTGGTCAAATACAATGGGGTCTTGAGAGTAAGCCCGTCTGTGGGCAAGGATGTCTTCATTGAAAAGGCGTACCAAAGCATTGAACATGGAAAATAACTTTCCACTCCCACAAGAGAACCAAGATGAATTGATTCTCTTTATCGGGGTCGGAAAGAACGAGGTGGAATCAGGTTTCGGGGGAAAAAAAAAAAGCTCACTTTATCAGTCTGGGGAAGTGGAGATGTCCCGGAGGAGCTCATCCATTTCTGAAAAGAAGGCTAGGAGTTCCGTTTTTTTGGGTTACAGGGGGGGAAAACAACGTTAGAAGTCGACGCTTGGAGTTGCAAGGTTCGTAAGTCTAAAAAAAAACGAATTGAAGGGAGAGGGACCAGAGACCGGAAGTGAAAATGAATTATCACTGGGGGATCAACGTCAGCCGGCTCCGGTGGGATAAGGAAAGTGGTGTCATTGGGGACACCCGAATGGGGAAACAGGGGAGATGTAGAAGCCCGGGACGTTTTTAGGCGGTCGACAAAAGAGAAAGAAAAGTAAAGCAGTTTGTGAAGGTCCTTGTGGAACTACCGTTGGGACCCTCAGTCCATGAGGGAGAAGTGCTGCGTAATGAGTCCTGCGGGGAAA
>Ga0179591_1345351_pt1 | contig 10687 bp, 15 predicted proteins | sample CZOMad2_1_08_16f_FD_182891 | JGI IMG/M metagenome (GOLD analysis project Ga0179591, IMG submission 182891) | Vadose zone soil fungal communities from Angelo Coast Range Reserve, California, USA - CZOMad2_1_08_16fungal (PacBio error correction) | ecosystem: Environmental > Terrestrial > Soil >...
GTAGGAGGGGAAAGAAGAAAAAGGGGTGGGGATCAACTAGGGACCGGAGAACTGGGGGACCGAGAGGATTGAAAGTGGATGATGAACGTGAAAAAAAAAAATGGGACCATGCAAGGGTGAAAAACAACGGGTCGACTGGGGGGGACCACCGTATGGGGCAGAGAAAAGCAGGTCAGCAATAGCCGGTGTGGGGAAAAAAAGCTTGGTGAGGTGGGGGGGAAAGAATTTGGGAGAAATTGGGGAGGGGATTGACCTAACTGGAAGTTCCCGGGGACCACCCTCACGAGGAAAAGGGACCGGGACCCGCGGAAAAAAAAAAAAAAAAAAAAAAAAAAAAAAAAAAAAAAAAAAAAAAAAACAAAAAAAAAAAAAAAAAAAAAAAAAAAAAAAAAAAAAAAAAAAAAAAAAAAAAAAAAAAAAAAAAAAAAAAAAAAAAAAAAAAAAAAAAAAAAAAAAAAAAAAAAAAAAAAAAAAAAAAAAACAAAAAAAAAAAAGAAAAAAAAAAAAAACTAGACAAGGGGGAAAGAAAGCGCCAAAAGCACGCTACCATACGAAATTTAGAACAAAAGGTCGGAGACCACATCCAAACTGCGGGAAAAAGGGAAACACAACGACTGTCGGTGGACGGGAATTGTGTAAACAAAATGTTTAAGTTTTGTTGTGAAGTTTTTTGTAAGGAAAAAGGTTGTCAGAACATCATAACTATTGTGGGGGGAAACGGGGGGTTTGGTATTGAAGGGGGTGGAAAACCGCACTAGAACAAAAAGGAAGATCCCACCCCAAAGAGGGAAGTTGCATTCAATTACAGTTAAAAACTGGCAAGTTGTGAAAATATTGGAACACAAAGAGTTAAGAGAATAAACAGAAGCCACTTAACAAGGGTCGAAAGAGTGTTTCATTTTCCCAAACGCGGTCCAAGAGAAAAAGAAAACAAAGTTGCAAAACTGAAAGAAAAGAAGCGTAGAAGGAAAAGCGTAAATTTCGGAGGGGGAAGACAGTAGTCGAGGAATTGATTTTTTCTAATGTCCTCAGCGCTGGGGAGGGGACTCAGGGGGAAAAAAAGTACATCGCTCTCCGAAGGGCACGAAAAAAGGGCTAAGAGCCGGGAACAGAAAGGAACAAGAAAGTGGAATCCTGAAGTCATAAGGACAACGTCAATCAGACTAAAAAAAAGCAAAATGGGGGGTCCACGCTGGAGACCCATTTTGTGACACCACACGTAACGGAAAAACCACTACGGGTACAACCAAGGTACTTTAAAGATTGGGGTTGAAAACAAGGGGGGGTTGAAACTGGGCGAGAAAGAAAAAAAAATCTGGGTGTCAAGAGAAAAAGAGGACGAGCCGAGGGGTGGGAAAGGGACGATAGACTCGCAGTGACAAGACCCTCCTTTTAAGGAAACCGGGGGTGAAACGTTGGGAGAGTTACCAAGGTACGGGGAAACAAAAAACCGACAACTGGAATTTGAGTGGGAAAATCAGAACACAATTCAGGAAACAATTGCCTCTTGTTGGGAAGGACGCAGGAAACTCACCGGGGCAATCATTACGATCAAGCCAAGGGGGGGGGGGGGGGGGGAAATACAGGAGGGTTTGTAAGAATTAAAAAGGCGTAAGGGAAAGAGAAAGAAAAAAACCACTTGGGGGGGGGAGATGGGGGTAAGGTCTCCTTTCACTGCAAGTTGGGGGCAGCGGCAAAAAAGCATGGGGGGCCGAAGTTAGAAAAGAAAGAAAGACGAAATTCTCTGGAGAAGTTTTAAAAGGACACAATGGGGGGGGGGAAAAGGTGTTTAGTCCTTCGGAAGCTTTGGGAACGACCAACACGCCGGAAATGGACAAAAAGAGAGGGGGCAAGCGGTGGCTAAAAACAGTAAAACAACTCCAAAAAGAACAGACACAAGGGCGGAAAAGGGTGGGGGGCAACAAGAAATTGGTCCCGGGTGTCGACATTGGATCAAGCGCGACGATGGTCGTTGGAAACGAACAAAATGAGCGGGCTTGCGCCCGTAGCGAGGTATGAGAAAAAGCAAAGTGATGGGAATACATTAATGGGCGTGGTGGCGGACAAGGGCGATGAGAGGGGTGCCGAGTGCAACGCGAGGGGGCGGGTGTCTTTGAAGACCAGGAAGGGGCACGTCATCAGGGGAGGGGCAGCCAACGCTTTGCAAAGGTAAACAGGGGGGGTGGTGGCAAACAGACAAACCGGGAGGGCAACCACCCGAAGTCCAAAAATCAGCTGATTGGAAAAGGAAAGGGGGGAGGGCTCCACAAAGGGGGGGGCTTGGAAATAAGGGGGAAGGGGGGGGAGGGACAATCGACGCCTAAGGGGGGGCGCTTCCCCTAAACGAAAAGGTATAACCGGTGCCAGGGCTTCAACACTCAGAGAAGGGGGAAAGAGAACGGACACTGAAACGATTGTTGAAAAAAAAGGTCAGCAAAAAAAAGAATAGCGGCAAGCGTACGAAACAAACACAACAGGGAGAGGAAAAAACTAATAGGATAATCGAACAAATGAAAGCAGGCGATGGGCCAGGGTACTCCGCCCACCTAGTCCCTCCAAAAAAAAAATGACAAAAGGTGAAAAAACAAGGTTTGCCGTTTCGGGAATTCACCCAAAGCCGTTTGGGGTGGGCGAGGAACGAAAAAAACAAGAGTGGTACCACTGACCACAAAGTGCAAGACCTCCCAGAGAGATGAGGGCCAATAGGACCACTCTAAGGTGCTTGTGGCCAGAATTGAAAAATGGCCACACTCCAAAATGAAAGGTGGAAAGGCCGAGAGAAAACACGGGACCGTGAAAGGGAGGAAATAGGTACAACGGCCATCTCGGGGGTCGAAGAAATAGGGAATACGCCGCGACGCAGGTTAAAAAAATACAGTTTTACAAGCACAAACCAAAAATCAAACCTTTTACACCGGTGGTAGTGGGGTGGAAGGTAACCGAAGAAAAACAGAGGGGAAGCGCTTGCATAATTCTGCAGGGGGTTGGGGGAAAGAAAGGCGCTCAGGCCAGGGGAGGGGAAAAACTGAACCAAAGTGTGAAGCAAATGTCGGCCCTTAACAAGAAATCAGCTGCAGTCACGGGAAGGAAGACACCCCCATGAAGCGAAAAAAAGCAAAAGGGGACGCCCGAAACAGCAAAACCAGGGTTGGTCTCGCGGACGATACGCAAAGGGGGATGAAAACAAAAAACCGGAAGGAGAAAGAAGGATTGGCACACGGGGAGTCCACCTCAAGGCAATCCAAACGGTTCCCGTGGAAGATCAAACCAAAAGAAGGAACGGGGAAGAGCCTGGGGGGGCACTTAACTCCCATGTACCAAAGGAAAAGATCAACTGTTTTTGGCAGGGGGGAAAAAACGACGGGGAATGCGGAAGAGATCGCTCCCGAAACGGAGAAGAACTTGGGTGGCGAAAAAAAGACAGCCAGGGACGCCTAAAAAGGGGAAAAAAATCGTAAGCACAAGGATTTCCAAACAAAATCGGGTGGAAAAAGACGTGTGAACGTGCAGTCAGGACCAGGAGCGGAAAACAGGCGCCCCGGCGTGAAACAAAAAACAGGTTGGTGAGTCTGTGAGGGGGGTAGTTCGAAGACAATGGCAAAAAGAAGGGGGTACAGATTCAGGGAAGGGGAGAGGTCGCCCGCGCGCACCGAAGCGCAACCACAGCAGACTGAAAAATAAAACACCGCCCATCAAGAAAAAGAGTGTTGAAAAAAGGGGGGGAGAACCGACGGAAAGAAAAGCCATGGGAGAGAAGTTTCTTCTCCTTGCAGGGTGGGCGGGTCGAGTGGTGGTCAAGAGGGGTCCGGTGGAAAGCGTTGGGGGGGACAGAGAGCCACAAGCTGTCTTTCAGGGGTGGGTCGGACGTCAGGGAATAGGGGGACCAAACACCTGAAGGGGGAAAATGGGACAATTGGAACTTCCTGCAAGGGGGTTTTATTCCAGGTGGTAGAGCGCTGTTGTCAAAGAAAACGGACAAAACGTCCAACACAAAAATATGAGGAATGAAAGGAGGACAGGCCCTAAAGGGAAACAAGTGTTTGAAAAATCCACTCCACTAACAAAACGGGGTGTCACCGACTTTGGTGGTTGGGTAAAAGGAAAAAAAGGAGGGGGGGGGCGAAGGGGTGGGGTTCTCTAGGGCGACGGGGAGGAAGGAATGAGGTTTAAAAAGGAAGAGAGAAAGGGACAAGAAAACAGTCCCCATTGCATAAATTGGAAGGTCAGCCCCCCCCCCCGCAATTGGGTAACCGAAAAAAAGTTGTCACCAAATCTTTGTGTTTGAAAACACCCCAACCAAAAACGTGATTTACAACACGACAGGGGAACGAACTCGTTATCGACCACGGACACTGCCAAACCAGAACAAACAGCCGCCATGGGGGGGGAAACTCCGCCTGGGGGGGGGGGGGGGGGGGGGGGGGGGGGGGGGGGGGGGATGGGGGGGGGGGGGGGGGGGGGGGGGGGGGGGGGGGGGGGGGGGGTGGGGTGTACGTCCAGTATAAAAACTCAAATTCAGAACCTCTTAGTAAATCCAATTCCAGAGAAAAATAGTGGCCGTCCAAACTCTCTTATACACATCGAGATCTCTATAACAACAAACGAGGTTGGGTTGAAAATATCCGGAGGGTAGGACGTAAAGAGAGTTTGGAAGGAGACTGTGAAGCAGAACATGGAGGTCACCCACCAGGGAAGGACAATGTCCTTATTTCTGTCCACAAAAGAATGTAAAGAACGAAGTTGGCATGACGGAAAAAATAGAAACAGTGTGAGGGAAAAGGACTAGGGATGGCCGGGTTGTTGAAATCACCTGGGGGGGCTGGGTTTTGGGTTTTTGTTGGAAAAAAAAATATGGTTAGGGTGAGGGATTGCGCAGGGAAAACCTGAGAAAAAGCCTCCGACAGGAGGGGACGGACCTGAGAGTGTGACCAGAGAGAGGAAGGGGTTCGGAAAAAAGAAAGGGAAAATTCAACGCCCTAGGGCGAACCAAAACGAAAATTTACTACGAAGGCAACATCCCCGGGGAAGAAAAAAGGGGAAACATCGCGGCTGGGAGCAATATTGTTACCAAAAAAGGGTTACGGGAGTGGGTGGGGGGGGAAGATTTTGACAAGAGGGGGAAAAAAGTCTCAAAGAAGAAAAAGTGGTTTGTGAAGTATTGTTGACGAAGAAAAAAAAAAAGAGTGAGCCCCCCAGCCGCGGAAGTGGGCCGGCAAAAAGGCTGGGGGAAGGGGGGGTGGTGAAACTATTCAAGGAAGTGGGAACCAAAACAACAGAAGGAAGAAGAAGGGTCAACACAGCTGGTGTCAAAAAAGGAAAGCCGCGCACGAAGTTTCCAAACGAAAAAGCGAAGGAGAGAATTCAATTGCGAAGAAAGGAAGCGTAGTGCGTCCGTTATCAAATAGTAAAAAGACGGGGGGTTGACCTATTCTCAGCGTCTTGGAAGAGGCAAGAAAAACCGAGGTGAACGGGAAGGCAATGGCGGGAAAGGAAATAAGTCTAAAAAGAAAGGTGGGGAAGAACCAATGAAGAAAAGATCTCCTTCTAAACGTACACGCCCAAATTGTTGGTGGACAAAAGGGCCGCCGGGGTCCGAACTAAAGCCGAGTGGACGGAAACAACTCTGTTTCCTTTCCAAATGTTGGTGGATAGTGGTGTTGGGTCGATAAGAAGCAGAAGGAGGGCGAATCTCCGATTAAAAAACGCGTTGTGGAGGGGAAGGGATAGATCGTCAGACCAATCCGGACGGGGGGAAAGTGCCAACACGGGGAGAATACATTGATAGTTAAAAAGAAAAGGGTTTCAGGAGAACTTGAGGAGGGGGGAAGTCCCAATAGGGGGGGAAGATGAGAGGGGATGACTCAGGGTAAACGCATCATCATGATTGGATCCAGGGGGTTGGGATGGGGGGAGACGAAATGGGGTTTACTCGAACCAAGCGAAAAAAACCCTTGAGAGGACCCAAATCTTAGTCCTTTCAGAAGTCCCGCAAGCATGGAGGTAGAAAGAACCTGGCGATGTCACCCTGAAGGGGGAATTACCCTGAAAAAAAAACAGCCGGTTGGATGAGAAAGCGAAAATGCTATTTTTCAACACACCCAAGAAATGATGAAAAAGCACCGCGGCAAAAACAATAAAGTCAGGGAAAAAAAAACACAAAAAGACAAGGCGGGGACGGATGGGAAGGATGGCAAATAGCCAAATCCGCATGACTGCGTAGCGGCAGGGACCGAGGTCTTGGAACAAACCAAAAAATCACCCTGGAAGGGTTGGATTTGTAACAGGAGAAGGGGGGGAAAAGGGTCAAGATTCTCAAAAGCTTAAAAACGTTTGGAGGTGGGAAGGACAGACCGTTCAAACCCAAAACGAAGGGGGGGTGGTAAAAAAAGTGCAGAGCACCTGAGTAAGATTCCGGGGGGAAATCCCAAATTGGCGGAGGGCGTTTTTGCGCGCAGATTGGTGGGGAGGAGGGGACAAGGAAAAAAAAGGGACAAAAAATGTTGGTAAAAGTCACGTGGGGGGTCCGCTTCAACTCCGGGATCAGAGTGGGGGAACAGCGAGAAAATATCGCTTTAGTCGCAAAAAGTAATCTCGACAACCCACAAACACCGGGAGGAAGGAAAAAAAAACTAGAAATATCGGAAAATAAAGCCGCACGTCCGGGGTCCCCAGTTTCGATTTAAAAAGGAACAAAAGGGAAGCCCGGGACCAACCGGTGGTGAGAAAATGTGACGTTTTCCGGATTCAGCAGGGAAAAAAAGAGATGGCAACCCAGTCAGGGGTGATGTCAGAACACCAATTCCAGCAAAATTGGGACTCAGAACTCAAACATATAAAAAGGGAAACTGAACTGTAGGAAAATTTCGGGTGGTTTGGGCCCCTCCCCCAAGGGCAGAAAGCACGGCATCAAAGGTGGGGCAGCTGAAGAGATTCTGACCAAATGGAAACTCTCTTGTCCGTCAACAAACAAAAAAAAAGTGTTGGGTGGACGTAAGAATAGCCCAACGGCACAAGGGGACGCCACGCGGAGGGGTTCTGGGTTCCAACTCAACCACGCAATTGAGTGGTTGTTTTCCGGAACGGACGAAAAAAAAAGAAATAAAATCGAGGGGTGGGGGTCTCCGCAGACTGGATACCACTCCAACCATGAAAAAAAAAGGGGGGAAAGGAATGCACTGAAGGACAAGCGGCTCGGTTCCAGGTAAACGCCCCCCAAAAAACACAGGCTGAAAGGAAAAAAAACTGCGCCCAGAGAAAACGAAGGGGGGGGGGAAGAGCAATGGGGGGAGGCGCTGGAACTATACGCAAGGGAGATAACCACACAGTAGTACCGATCAAGGGGATTGCTCCGGGATGAGTGTCAAAACACTGCAACGCAGAGGGAACGTGGCGATCACCAGCCATCAAAAATTAGCAGACGTTTTTGTGAACCTTTTAGGGGTTATTTCACCAGGGAATACTTGGTTTCAAACGTAAAAAAAAAACTTGACGTCGAGATCGGGAAGACCTGCAACGCGATCGGAGGAAAATAGTGTGCGACCTAACAGCAAGGGAAGAGAAACGTCATAGGTACATCAAAAAATTGGACAACCAAAAATGTAAAAAGCGTTCCGGAAAAAATAAAAGTGGCAAAAATCGGACGTGAAACCGAAGGTGACAACCAGTTTTGGGGCGGTATTAGAGAGGGATTGATAGTGTGCATCTTAGGGAGGATAAAAAGGGGGTGCTTTTCTTTTACGGAGGAAGTTCACCAGGCGCGACATCGTAGTGCCTCACGAGCAAAAAGGAATAGTAAACCGAGGATAAAACTTTGGAGAGGAAAACAAAAGGGGAAGGAATACAGAGTTGGCATAGTGCAGAAGGGAGGGGACAGTGTTCGTTGTGCAGAGGATTCCTTTTGAAACTCCGCTTCTTCCCGGGACCGGGGAGGACAGAAAGACAACTTCCGGGGGGGAGTTCACCCTGAGCCTGTCGGGAAGGCAACAGGACCACGCAGGGGGGGTTGGGAATCCAGGCCCTTGGTACGAGCGCCAACAGCCTCACAAAACCGTCACCAAAAAAATAGTTGGATAACCCAATTACGCTTTACAAATATGCCCCCAAAAAAATACGGGGAAAAAAAATGCAAAAAGGAAACGTGTCCAAGACCCAGAGTGTGTTTTGGGTTGGTCACGCAGGGAGGGAAAAAAAAAGGGGCGCGAAATTGGAAGGGGGGTCGAGCAAACGCGCCAAAAGCTCATTTGTTGAAACGGAGTTAGAGAAGCGGGCAAAAAATCAGAAGGAAAGGCACAGCTGGAGGAGGCGTACTTCAGTTCCAGGAAATTTGCCAAATGGGAAGACCCAAATACTGGTAAAGAAAAAAACCAAAACTCACACCAAAGGGGAAAAGGGTGACACACCGGAAGGACTAATCTTCAGAGACCCCCACCCCACACCAAGTATCAAAACGGGGGCAACCGATGGCACACAAGGGAAAGGGTACATGGGGGGGGAACGTCATCCTCAAATCAGAAAAGACAATAAGAAAAAGGGAGAACTCAATCGCGGCACCCCGCCCTCCAAACTCTGCTTGAAAACTAACATCGAAGACTCCAAAAAAAAAAAAAAAGAAGGGGGGGGGAAATATATATCCTCCGGAAAGGTTCGGAGGAGTTCGGGGAAATCGGGTGCCGAAGGAGAACTGGAGGGGAAAAAACTAAGGAGATTTTGGGGAGGGTTTGGAAATTACTGTCACAAGCCGGAGGGGGAAACGGACTCGTGGCATCGGTCAAGGGCCCCATAAAAGGGGCGAAGAAATATCAGTTCAGGGAAAAAAAAAAACGGGGGTCCAAAAAGGCTTGTGGTTGAGTTTGTGAAAGAGGTGGGGAATTTTGTTGCAGGGGAGTGAACTCTGAATTCCCGGCCAAATCAATAAGAATGAACTATCGGGAGTTGCCAGAGGAACGGGAAAAAGCGAGCGAATTTGAACATTAAGAGGTCCGAAAGCAAGGGACACCGAAGGAAAAAAAAAAAAGGAGAAAACTCGGGCTTTGGGGGAAAAGCATGTTCCTGAACAAAGTGTGTACCGGGTACGTTGGGGAAGGGGGGAAAAGGGAAGGGGGACACTAACTATGGGGGGGGGGGTGTTTGGGAGGGATTGTGAAAACTCCTATAACCCAGCCTGACAACAACAAAACCCCAACTTGAAAAAAGGAATTGAAAATGACGGTACTTGCACCATGTTGGGGGTGAAACTAGTCACACACAAGTAAAAAAGGAGAAAAAAAAGAAGGGAAAGAAAAGGAATATCGGGAGGAGATGTTAAAAACAAAAAAAAAAAAAAAAAAAAAGCAAGGGAAAAAGAAAGCCCAACGTTAGCAAAAAGGAGAAGAAATCAACAAATGCGAGGGAATCTTGGACGGGGGAAGGGGGGCAAACCGAAGGAATGAGATCGGGTGCACTCCTTGGGGGTGACCTATTCTCAAGCTCTGGGAGAGAGAAGGCACTATTGACCAATCCTATACCGGACTAATGTGTCCCGGAAAAAGATCAAGACATAATCAGAGGGGAATCCTCCTGAACAAAGAGCAAAAGATAATCATGACGAAAGTAAATAGACTCACCAAAATGGGGTGTTCACTGGCCGGTGTTTTCCCAGAGGACAAAACGGAACTGGGAGACCACTGGTGGGGTGGGGAGTGGGACATTGAAATTTGGAGAGAAAAGAGAAAAGAGGGGGGAACGCTCAGCGGGGGGAGGAACAAGCTCCCCGATTAAAGAAGGGGGCTTTGGACAATCTCAATCGGGGGAAGAACCCAACAAACCGTTGAAAGTCAAAAAAAAGTGATTATCGTTGACATGGAAAAAGGTCACAAAGTTGGTTCAACAAAGGGATCGAACTGCGGGTTATCGCCCAATAGTAAACACGAGTGCGGGAGACCTTTGAGGCGCACCATTAACTGCAGCAATCATTTACCTGGGATCAGGGGGGGGTATTGTTTCGAAACGCGTTTTATAACGGCGTAATCGAAAAGAAAACCTGGAGAGGACCCCGGCGGCAGCCGGTGAAGGAAAGGTCGTTCAGCGGCATGGGGTGGGAACGCGGAGGAAAAAGACAAGGAGGCGTTGATATCGAGGAAGGTGGGGGAATGCCGTAACAATTGGGAGGTGGAGGAATACAGCAGCGGAAAGGAAGGGGGGGAAAAAACACCAACTATTGTGGGTCGAAGACAGCGGCCGCTTGTGGCGGGTCCGAAAAAACAAAATCCCAACGTCAAAGCAGGGGAGTGAGTCCAGAACGCAAAAACTCCGCAGGGCGACAGGGCACGGTAAAGCGGTCTTACGGAGTGTCGTTGACGAGCGCCAGGGCGGGGGATGGGGAAAAAAGAAAAGGGTAAAGTGTCTAAGAGGAAAAAAGAAGATTTGAAAGGAAAGTGGGGGGTCGTGAGGCATGACAAGGAGGGTGCCAAACACTAATTGTGTTGAACGTTCAACAGCCAATGTGCGAATCGGAAAGGGGAGGTTCAAAAAAAAAAAAAACCACTGGAATTATGGAGGGTGAGAGATGTGAAGAGAGTTTGCAAAGGGGGAAATCCCGAAAACGGACATTGTTTGGAGAAAAAACGTTTGGCCCACAAGGCCTTCCAAACGGAGAAGCGGGGGAACGGCGACAGGAAAACAAAGCAGGTATGTGAGTTTGGAAAGATAA
>Ga0179591_1227784_pt1 | contig 10686 bp, 20 predicted proteins | sample CZOMad2_1_08_16f_FD_182891 | JGI IMG/M metagenome (GOLD analysis project Ga0179591, IMG submission 182891) | Vadose zone soil fungal communities from Angelo Coast Range Reserve, California, USA - CZOMad2_1_08_16fungal (PacBio error correction) | ecosystem: Environmental > Terrestrial > Soil >...
CCACAGAGAGGAGATTGGGAAGCGAGATTAAAAGGGGGGCAACTCTAATTCAGGTTACGTCGGAAAAAGGAGAGGGAGCCAAGGGCCGAGGAAGAGGGGGCGGAGATTGGAAACGCCCAGCGGGTTTGTTTGGAAAAAAATCTGGTCCACGGCGAGTTTATCAATCGAAAACTCGCGTAAATAGTAAGAAAGGAGGCTTTATCTCACCTGAGCTAAAGAGAGAAAGGGAGAAGGAGAGAGGGCCTAATTCCAGGGGAAAACGGAACCGGGGAGGTGAAGAGAGGGCGAGGGGGGGATTTCCCAGAAAAAGGAAAAAAGATTGTAGTTGTTTGGTCAAGGAAGCGCCTTGAGCGAGGGAGGGGTTAAGCTCCGATCGCGCCGCGAAAGATGCGGTTTCATAAGCGTCGGAGGAAAAAAACGAAGGTGGAGTTGAGGGGTTTAAATCAGGGCAATACCGGGGGGGACCTTCAGGGGGGATGAAGGAAAAGCTCATGATTCACTTATAGGGACAGATCTGAAAACCCTCTACAGTGGTGAGAAAGAAACTGGGAAATAATGGGGCACGCATCCAATCAACCCAGTCGAGGTGTCAGAAAATCGTAAATGTGAGAAGGGTGAGGCCAATGGTCTAATTTTGATCCAAGGAAAAGAAAGGTGAAAAAAAACCAAGAAGAAGGTATCATATCGAGCATCCTTTACCAACAACCGGGGGGGAGTGAAGGATAAACGGAAAAAGCGTCGGAAGCTGTTCAGATTCTCCATCAAAATTCGAGAGAAAAGAGAGGAAAGTCTAAAACTAAACCGCCACACAAGTAGGTCCCGAATTTTCAAAACCTCAGAGGGGGGACTAAGAAAATGCGGAGAATTCAAAAAAATAAAATCGCCCAAAAGATTACCCATACAAAAATCTTTATCAAGACGCCGCAACGGGAAAGGTGGTCAACTTTTGTCCACGGTGTACTTTTAAACTGTCAGTTAAAAGAGCGAAAAGACGAGAAATAACGATAAAAAATGAAAGGAGGGTGGGAATAAATGGGAGTTGGGAGGGGGGTGACTGAACGAATTATTCCCAGCCTTCCGTCGGGAAGAGGGAAACGAAGAAACTTCCGGGGGGATAAAGGGAAAGTGTCGTTATCTTTCAGAGCGAAAGGACAAAGAGGGGAAAATACGTGCACCCAGACTTTTCACCAGGTAGAAAAATGTCGTAAAAAGGGGTAGTTGCCTTCGAAAAAACCAAAAGCTGTTGGGGGAGGGAACAGAAACGGGGGGGGGAGGGGGGGTGGTCTAGGAAATTCTCAAAAAACTTGAGGAAAACGAAAAAACAGTGACACACCAAAGCGGAGGCGGGGGAAGGGGGAAAAAATTGGGGGGAGAAAGATCAGATTGAGTAAAGAGCGAGTTGATAAGGAGAGCTGAGGGTCTTATTGGAGAAGAAAAAGAAACTCTTGGGGAAAAAACTTGGGAGTTAGACAAAGAAGTGAAGAGTATGTGGATAAAAGAAGCTGCGGTAATAAGCAACCAAGATGATATCGTTGTAAGAAAGGAGAAAAAAACAAACCGGAGGAGGAGGAAAAAGAAAGAGATGAATTACAAACATCGGGGAAGTACTTGAGAACCGAAGAGGTTAAAAGACGCGAAGGGGGGTTTCCGAAGTAAGTTAGGGGATGTGGTCAGCTATTCTCCTCGCCGGCCATACTCAAGAGAGAAAAATCTATGATCACCAAGAACGAAAAAGACACTCAAGTTGGTCAACTATCGGGAAAAGCGCGGGGGAAAAAGGGAGTCAAGATTTAGTAAAGGTCAAAACCAATCCAAACAGGATGGGAAACAAACAGCACAAACAAGATTTGTTGTTTTCAAGGAAACGGGAAAAAACTTATTGGAGAAATGGTGGGGGAAAAAAAAACGCCAAACGGGGGAAAGATTGAAAAGAGGGGGTAAAAAATAGACGAACATGTTAAAGGTGCAACGGAAAAGTGGTAAAATTAGCCTCCTTCAGAAGGGAGAAGACTCCGTTTGCGCAGGGGGGGGTTTTTGGGTCACACAATTGGGGGGGAAGGGAACGATCTAATTGGCAAAGATGAGGTAATATAGCGATTTCAAAAAAGAGGGATTAGGGGGGGAAACCCGGTTAGAAAAGAACTTAACCGGCGTCGCACAAAAATTGACGAAAAAAAATGGCCCGAGAAAACTGGGGATAACGAGGTGTCTTGTATGATTTCGGTTCTTGAGAGGGGCACCAAAGGGGGAATGATCCTGGAATGGAGTCCCCGCTAGGGTTTGACCCTCTTCTACGAGGCGAGGAAGGAAGGTACTTCCTCTCGAGGAGGAGAGAAAGAAGGGGGAAGAGATAACAATGCACGCCTAGGGGGAGGGAACCGGGGAAGAGAAAAGCCGGTGTAAAGGAAGGTATTTACTTATTCTTGCGGGGTGGGTGATGTGTTGTCCATTCGTGTGAAGAGAGGGAACACGGAGCTCTTTCAAGGGAGGGGAGGAGGGAGGCAAAAAAATCGCGGGGGATGTTAAGGAGGCTGGGCTTCCACGTCGGTTCACGAAGAAAAACGTAGCGCGGTGGGAGACAAGACTGTCTAATTAAGGCGGAAACCAAAAGGAAAGCACAGGCCAAGGCGGCACCGGCAAAAAAAGGAATTGCAAGTGGATACCCATAAACTGTCCAAAAAAAGGTGATAAAAGACTGCTTATAACCGCCTTCAGGGAAAACCTCTTCTTCGGAGGGGATCGGAAATGGGAGGGGAAAAAGGAAAAATGCCAGCGTCACAAGGCCGCTCGGAAAACCGAAAAGCAATTGAAGTCTTGGCAAAAACATCTGCAGAGGAAAAATAGGGGTGTCGAATTCGCAAGCAGGGGGGAAAAATCTAATACTAGCAAAGGGGAGAAAAAGGGAGGCGGCTAAGAATTCAGAGATATCAGAAGAAAGTTGGGGACAGAGATGTAGGGGAGGCCGAGAGGGACGCATAGAGTCTTTAAAACAGAAAGAGAGAGGGGAAAACCCCCAAAGTAGGAGTTAGAAATATGTCTTGGCTTCCCGCCACAATTGGAGGGAAAGCGGGGGCCATTCTGCAAAAAAAGAGAACGACCATAGAAGAAACCGGAATAGAGTTGAACGAGATCTTCACGAGAAGAGAGCTAAAAGAAAAAAAAAAAGGTTATTTTGGTAAACTAGAGTATTCGGAAGGAGGGAAGGGGGGGAGGGGGGCGAGGATCGCACCTCTAATAAAACGGGGACGGCTCTGGTCTTGGGAAAGGCCAAGACGGTTGGTCGAAAATCTTGGCGGACGCAAGAAACCATAAACCGGCGAGTGGGGGGTTGACAAATCTTGGTCCTCCCGAATGATGAAGGAGAAAAGCTAAACCTCGAGAAAAATCTTCTGGAGAGATATCTGATTCTTCTGCGAAAAGGGGGAGAAAGGTAGCACTGCTTTCGCATGAGAACCGAGTTTCAAAAAAACAGGAGGGTAACAAGCGAAAATGGGGGGCGCGGTGTAGGTTGTTAAAAAGCTCCTGGCGAGCTAAGGATGAAAACAAGAGAAGATCTCGAATCCGGGGAAGATTCACCATATGAACGGTTAAAAAGCTTACTACTGGCTGGAAAAAGGTGGCCGGTAACTGAGGCTGTGTTAAATAATCAAGGGAAAAGAAAGGGGTTGACCGACTCAGGCAAGGGGCGCAGAGAAAAGAGCATTAATTCGACAGGGAAGAGGAATACAGGTTTGTAGGATGAAGGCAGAACTTGAAGAAAACCGGACAAAGAGAAGGAAAAAGACAAGGGTTGAGAAAGCGCCAGCGAAAGATGGAAAGAGTCCAATTACTTTGATGCCAACGAGCACATGAGAAAACCAACAACCCGCAAGATCAAGAAGGAGAGCACTGGACCAAACAACCTGATCTTCAAGGGGAAACTCCGAGAGGGGAGAGGGGGTCTTCCATCAAAGGAAGGACTGGACTCGTCTACACTGGGTCTGGGGGAGAAGAAACTAAACTCTCAGCTAGTCCGTATAACGGAGGGGGGAACCACTCCAGAAAGAGATTCCCTAGGTGAGATAAGCAAGAAATTCCATAAAATTACAAATGGGGGGAAACCCTTCAACTTGTGAATTAAGGGGGGGGATACCTTCCAGGTAAGTTGGACTTGAAGATAATAAGAGCCTGAAAGTGGGGGAAAAGCCTAATAAGATGGTAATAAAGGGGAGTTTGAACTTTCAGGCTTCTTCCCCAGAGGGTAGGGTCGAAATTTTACAAAGAGGAATAATCGGAAATGGGGTAGGGGACGTAAGGAAAGAAATTCCAGACAAGTACAAGCCGATGGGTTAGTGACATGTAACATAAGTAGTCCAATCATTTTCGTGGCCGCGAACAAAAACTGTTTTGTGCGTGGGGGAGAGGTTGTATTGGGGGGGTTTGGGGACTCAGAAATCAGGTCAAAGACTGAACAAAGAGAACAAAAAATAAAAAAAAAGAAAGGGATGATATTACGGGGGAAACTTTTATCATATCTAAAAGGAGGATTTTCTCGTTATGGATCAGTAAGGGGGAAAACTGGCGTATGGCGGCTCGGCGAATGCGAAGAAGAGGGGGTACGGGTTCATTCGAGGGGGGTACGAGGGGGCGTCTCATAGGAAAGGGGAATCAGACTTCTCTCAACACGAGGAGGAAAAGATATAGATTCTCTTTACACAGGAGAGGAGGGAAGGGGAAGAGAGGAATTATAAACAGAAGGGAAATTTGACATAAAATTGGATAACGCGGGGAATTTTGGGAAGCTGGATTCGCCTCGGCCGCCAAAAAGAGATGAAGGAGAAAAGCGTGAGCCCAATCAAGAAGGGCGAGGAAAAGAGGCTGAACCAATAAACTAAAGAAAAGGGGGTGTGGGGGGGAAGGGGGGACGTTGTTCAAGTTCTTTGGCGAAGGTAAAAAATAACAGCAAAGCAGAAAAACAAATTGGGGTGTTCGATGGAAAAGGTAAAAATGTTTATAAATGTGGCTTTCAGGAAAAAGAGAAAGGACATCTTTTAAGGCGCACGCTCCTTAATATCCCGAACTTGGAAAGGGGGGATCCAGTACGTCAGGGAAGAAAAACCCGGGGACGGGAACATCATGGAAACGTGAAATAACGGGATGTACCATCTCTCACTTTACAATCTGAGGGACATGCAAGGATATCACTGGATGAGTAGGAAAGTGGTTTAAGACCGAACCTTACCGGCGTCCAAAAAGGGAAGTCACCTGGGTCCCAAAAGGGGGGGGGTGAAAAAACCCAAGGGAAAGGGTGTCTGGGGGGCAATTGCGGGCTCAAAAAATAAGAGTGTAATGCGAAACGCAGGGAAAAAAAAAAAAAGGCTCAGGGCCGGGCCAACGGGAGCGGGTCTGAGAAAGGAAGCGCGGTGCGAAAAGTCTCGAGGTCAGGGGGGGGGGTCACGACGAAGGAAGGGAGAGGGAAAAAGAGTTCGCCGGTACGAAAAACAAAAAGTACCGGTGAAGAAAAAAGGGGGGGAAAATGAGTTCTGGGGTGGGGGGGTGAAAGACCATGCGGCAGTAGAGGACACGGAAGAAATTTGACGCTGGCGCTTGAGAAAGAAGAGCGTTTATGTACTTCGGCGGATGCTCACGTTAGCAAAGGACAAGAGGAGGGGGGGGACAACCTTTTCTAATTAATGCGCAAGAGGGAGGGGAAGAACGGCCTGCCAAGTGAACACGGAATTTGTGGGAAAACCCCCTTGATTGGAAAAAAAGCCAAAAAAAGGGGAAAAGTGGCTAAGAAGAGGGGGAAGAAAAGGGAGGGGCAAACAAAAGAAAGGGATCTGATTGTGAAGAAGAACTGAAATCAAGAGATACAGTTAAAAACCTAACTGACGAGGCACATTGAGGGAAATGTGGGTATCTGTGCATCAAAGAGCTATGGCGCAGCATCGATCAGAGAAAAAGGGAAGGAGTGGAGGTTAGAGAAAGAAGCAAAAAATTTGGCCAGACGAGGAGGAGAGTGTATTTTGTATAAGGGGAGTACACCCGGACCAGATCTTGGAAAAAAAGAAAGGTATGGCGGTCTTGGAAAAAAAATTGGGAAAAAGGCCATGCGAGAGTCGAGTCGCAAAAGCGAGGCCGCTCGAGGAAAGAGGAAGAGGGAAAGCGAGAAAATAGCTCAAAAAAAAAAGGAGGAAAAAAAAGGTAGGCGATCTTCTTCAGAGAGGGGGGGGGAAGCAGGATATCGGTCAAACTAGCGGAAAATTGACTTAAAAGGGGAAAGAACTAGCACCGGACAGGGCCGGCAGGTCGAAAAGACAATCAGAGGGTTAGAAAAAACAGGGGAAAGGGGGGTGTTGAAGCTCAATCGAAAAAGGGGAAATCGAACTCGCGAATATTCGAAAGGCTCTGATATCTCTGATCTCAAAAGAGGAAAAAGAAGCCGGAGAGATGACGTATTAGGGGGAGAGGGGGGAGGGGAAGGGACAGAAACCGATAAAGCTATCTAAAACTCTATGTGGGTGGAAAAAGGATTCATGTGCTCAGTCATTTGGAGGGGGAAAGGATCTCTTGACGAGGACTAGAGAAAGAGTCGCTGGAGCAAGAGAAAGAAATGACTGGGCAAGAGGCATTGATCCCGGATGGAAGGGGGGAGGGGTGGCAGGGCATCCTTTTTTACCTAAAAAAAGGGGATACATAAAGCGGCATTAGGGAGGGAAAAGAGGTCTGGGAAAAAAAAGCCGCTACAGTTGGGTTTAGAAAGACTTTTGGGTCTAACTTTAAGAAAAAAGCAAAAAAGGGGACCGCTATGAAGGGGTGCAGAAAGCTGCCAGGAGGGAACCCGTTGCTCCAATAATGGCCAAAGGGGAGGTGGCCACCACAGAACAACCGTCAAGAAGAAGAAAAGGGAACACACGTCGTGGGCGATTGATAAACTAACCGTAGAAAGGGAGAGAGTACCACAAAAAAAAGATTCCTAGGAGCTGAAACCGCGATGAATCTCAAAAAACTAACTCAAAGAAGAAAGAGCCGAGGGCAACTATGAGGAGGGGGAAATCACAAAACATCGATGTGTGGAGAAGAAGAAGGAATGAAAAAAGCGGGTAATTACAGACTCAGGCAAAACGGGGACCGAAAGGGGGGGGCGATAAAGGAAGGGGAGCAATAAAACGGGCCAACTCAATACAAGACTGAAGAGCGAAAAAAATAACAGGCAGCGGGTCAAGAGAGATGGGGTAAATCCCTGATGTGAACTGCGAAAAAGAGTGGTCGTCCCTGCCCTGTAACTTGGGAATAATTTGCAACTTAGAGGGGAGGAAAAACTTGAAAAGTGTCGGTATAAGGAAGGGAGCAGTAACGACAAGAAGGACGGTGGCTCTTGTGCACGAAACAAACATGGGGGAAAAAAACATTTGTTTCTTTTTGCCGGTCAACCAGCAACATAGGGGGGGGTTGGCCAAAAAGTGTTTTGGAGGGGGGGGTTTGGGGGAAGGACAAAAATAAAGGGGGGAAAAAGAAAAAAACAACCAGAGACGTGTCGATTAGACAATGAGAAGGAAGGGGGAACCTTCTTTTATGTTAATCGCATTTGAGGGGGAAGTTACGAAGGAAGAGGGGAGGCTGAAATAAAAAGCGGAAAAATAAACGAAGGGAAGGGAAGGGGAGGAAACGAGTTGCGCTTCTGGCCTCAGGGAGGTCCTCAGGGGAAATCAACTATGATCGGGATAGAGAGAGAGAGAAAAAGACAAACACAAAAGGTGGAGAAAATTTTCGCTATCCACCGAAAGGGGGGCTGCGACCGAAGATGATTATAAAAGAACTCTCAGGTGAAAAGAAAGAATTGGGGGAGCGTTTATGTTTCCGCGAGGCGAAGGTCGACCTAAAAGAACTCCAGAAGAACGGAAAGGGGGGGAGGAAGAAATCAAGAAATGGAGCAAAAACTCAGGATCTGCTCGTGGAAAATAATCTGAAAAAAACTGTGAACGGGGGGAAGAGAGGTTTCAAGTTCTTGGGCGAGGTCCGAACAAAAGCAAAAAGGTCAACATCAACAAGAGGGGTGGTCGAAGGGGGGAAAAAACCTTCTTGATAATTGTTGACAGGGGAAACTCTCCAACGGATTCCCAAGGCGACGTCAGGGGAACTTTTAAAAGGGGCGAACAGGGGGTAAAAAAGGGCAAGTTAAGAGGGGAAAAGACGCCTTGGCGAACGTTCAGAAGGGGGGAGGGGTTACCCTCTAGAGTTAAAAAGGGAAGAAACGGCAGGCGTGGAAATTGGAAAGATGTTACGAACTGGGGAAAGGCGACAAACAAAAGTTTCAAAACTTTTAAATGTGCAAAAGGAAGGAGAGAAGAGGTGTACTTTTATTGCGGGACTTCTGCTCGGAAATCCAAATGGGGGGGAAGTCGAAACGCATTTCGGGTCCCTCTCAGGGAGAAAAAACTCAAGTAGGGTTGGGGGGAAATTCCGCGGAGGCGAGAACTCTAGAAGGGGCTGGGCGCGAAAAGAAAGGGGAGGGGGGGGAGCAACGTTAGTATCCAAGCCGTTTGGGGGGAAAAAAGGGTCTCTCTATTGAAATGGATTAGGGGGGCGGTTTGTTCTGGTGGCCAAGGAAGAAGGGAGGGGGAGAATTAAATTTGAAAAAACAGAGAGTTAGGCACCTCATCGCGTTGGGGGAAGGAAACGTAGGAAAAAAGGAAAGAATTCACTCGGGTATTAAAAAACTGGGGAAGATGCGGGGGACCTGGCGAATTAAGCAGAAAATGCTCAGGGCAAAAGGGAGTCCAAAGAGGGGGGAAAAATTGCCCTTGTATTAAAAAACAACGAAAAATTTGGCCTTTTCTACAGGAAAAGGGGGAAACAAGCATTACATGGTCAGAAGAATAAAGTAGACTGGGCTATTGGTCGGAAGTTAAGTCCATCTCTCATCTCTCCTGTGCCGGAAGGAGAAAGGGGAGAGAAACAAAAAAAATTGTTTACAGAAAAAGCACGGTTCTCTCTTAAACTTTTTCGAACTCAACGTTCGTGGAGGAGAGAACTCTCTCCGGCTGGGAGGGAAGAGGGGGGGGAATCTAAGAATTGGGGGAGAGAGGGGGAAAATTTTAGTAGGGGGGTGTATCAGAGTCTTATGCGGACAATACCAGATCTTTGTAAACAACAAAGAAATCCGGTGATGGGAAAGGGGGGAAAGGCCCGCCAAGATTTTCGAACCGTCGGCCATAGAGGGAGGAATGTAGAAGTTTGCAGGAAAAAGAGGTAACTCGAAGGAAGAAGAGCTCGAAAGACTCAAGAAACAAGGAAAAAAGAAAGATTGCGCTATCTTCTTAGAGAGGAAGGAGGGGAAGAAGAGATTCGTCCAACTTCTGTGAGAGAGGAGAAGCGGGCGAGCAGAATCGTCCGCATGGGGAAAAAAAAAAAAACCGCCTGTTGAACGACAGAGAAAAACCCAAACGCCTAAGTTGACTACCCATAAGGGGGGAGGGGGTGGGGAAAAAAATCTCGGGGGAAGGGGCTACAGAATCTGATGAGAACACTCGAATATGCAGACTAATGAGTCAGAGGGAGAGGAAACGGAGAGAGGTTCCTATCGTTGTAATTCAGCGAACGGAAAAACCGATTCCGAGAAGTCAAAAAGAAAAGGGTAAACAACAAGGAGAAGGGGGGGGGTCACGGAATCCTTGTAAAAAGATGGGTCAAAATGAACTCTCCGACGAGAGGAAGAGGAAAAGTTCATAAGCGTATACTGTAAAAGGAAAGATTACGTGGGTGAGAAGGGCAATCCAGTGGGGAAACTCCGGAAAGGGGGAAAAGGGTTCTCCGAAAGCATGATGAAGGGATTCTACAAGGTCGGTCTCAAAAAACGAGCAGTGGGGGGGCCCTACTGTTAAAAAAGCAACGGAAATCAACGCGATGATGTGCACAAGAGAAAGAGGGAACAAAATTAGGTATCCCGCAACATGGGAATTGTCCAAAAAGAAAAACCGAACAAATAGAAAACAACCGTTGGAGAGAAAGGAACTCCGAATTCTTAGACTGGAAGAAAAAGGGAAAACAAGATGACACTAAGAGAGAAAAAAATTAAGTACCTAAAAAAGACAGAAACGCCAATATCAAAGTAGGGGGGGGTCCCGCAGGAGAAGGGGAGACCGTAATTCTTAAGAATTCACCATACAGGGGGGGGGGTTTCTATCAATCATAATGAAGAAAAGGGGGCAGTAATATCCGAACGTAAGGGGGGAGCTTAGGAAGTTGTCGGGGATAAACGGTCTAAGAAGAAAAAATACACGGGAGGAAGTTCCCAATCTTTTAAAGATAGATGTGAAATGCACATGTTCAAAACGGAGGCGGTCCCGCCTAACGCGGCGGGGAAAAAAGAAACCGGAAATGTCAGGAACCGGTTGGCGGATCTAGGGACGACTAGGGTCCCTTACAAGATGAGTAGGGAGCGTTCACCATGGGACAACAGGTCAAATCAAGTTGGTTGCCTGAGGAAAAGATTGCTTGGGTTCGAGGAAAAACCGGGTTTTGGGGGGGCTAGGACATACGACTCTTGAAAAAGAGAAAAGGAACTTACACCAAAACGAAGGGGGCGGGGACCTTTTACCACTTGAGTAGAAGGGGAAAAAAAAGGAGGGTTTGTCTCTAGTGGGATCATGAGGGGAAAAGGCGGGGAAGCTCTCTTAGCGAAAGAATAAAAAGGGAGAACTGGAG
>Ga0179591_1292148_pt1 | contig 10686 bp, 8 predicted proteins | sample CZOMad2_1_08_16f_FD_182891 | JGI IMG/M metagenome (GOLD analysis project Ga0179591, IMG submission 182891) | Vadose zone soil fungal communities from Angelo Coast Range Reserve, California, USA - CZOMad2_1_08_16fungal (PacBio error correction) | ecosystem: Environmental > Terrestrial > Soil >...
ATTCCTGAAGAAAGGAAAGCCCCACTTAAAGAACTGCTGTACGCCTTTGCGGGGAACACAGGAGAGAGGAGCATGGGGCTTGACGCCTGGGACCTGGGAAAGAAAGGAGAACACCTATTCCATCCTTAGTTTTAAGCGTTCAATTCCCCCGGCGGATAGGGACGTGTGGTACTCCCATCAGAGGGGAGTTTCAAAGGCCGCCGCCGGATACAAAAGAACTGGCACCCTCTAAGAGTGACTTGTAATCCGATAATAATTTTACGTAGGAACCCTACTTCTGAATGCGGCCGGCCTCGCGGGTCTATGAAAGGGAGAGCGCAGGGTGACAACTTGCCTCCTACGGGCCCCGAAGGGAGAGAACCTTGTGTAAGCCAGACATTCTTTCTCTTGAACCTACAGGTCGCACCGAAAGCGCTTCATAACGGAAAGGCTAGTCAAGTCCAGGGCTAGGCGACCATCAAGAGATAGATGTCATAGAGGGGGGCTGCCACGAAAATGAAGAAATGGTTAGGGGGAGATGAGCTCTGATGGGCACACTGTCCGGGGGGGGGACATTACAGGAAAAGCAAAGGCCTGAGGAGTCCGAGGAACCACACCAGGTGCGAAAAAAAAAAAAACCAGATGAATTGTCTGCTCTTCCTTGCCTGGAGAATCAGTATCAACTGAAAGAAAAGGAAGACCGGGCAGGTTCCTTTCTTGGTATCGATGAAAACTGGAAAAAGAGCGGACGAAAGACAAGAGCCCCTTCCTGTGAAACTCGTGTCGAAGGGAATGATCAATCCGGCACCCAGAGGGAAGAAGTGTCTGAGAGGACGGCCGTGGAGACTAAGGGGGACCTATGAATACATTTGGGATCGAACAAAAAAAAGACCCCTGCAGGTGCTGGGACTAATAACCGTGAAGTACAAAAACATTCCCCGCCGTTCGCAAAAAAACTGGCCGATTTCCTAGCGGTAGTGACTTGACCACGACTGGCGCGGGGGAGACAGGGGATCGGAAGCCCGTACCCGGCTCCATGAGGAAGTAGGGAAGGGTCCAGTGGTAACTCACAAGCAATCCTCCCGACACGCGGAGAGCGAAAGAGAGAGAAGGACTACAGTACTACAGCCGCGAGGTAAACCGAGACATGGCCGCACTTGAAAGCGTGGATAGGTCAGAAAAAAAAAAACCGGGGTGACGTTACGGAGTACTGCAACTCTCTTACGTTAAAGAAAGGCATCCACTAGGTCCGCAGCCGCTGACACAGGAGGCGCTTACCTGATATTTTAAGTCTATTAAAAAAAAAAAGTTTCCGAGTAGGAAAAAAATTCAACCCAGTCAGAAGGAACAAACCAAGCCTGGTGAACGGGAAACTGGCCTTGGGGATGCCACCAGGAGTCGCAAGGGGAAGAGTCACAACGCCGGGCAAAACCTCATGCACCCTGTACAGAAAAGGGAAAAGGAAACGAAACGGTCTCCCATCACCACACCCAAAAAGTTAGGCTCGCAAGTTTATGACCCGGAGGAACTTGGGAAATCGAGGAGACTCCTCTTTCTTGCAAACATAAAAGCTTTCGCCACCTGTGGAACGCCGGTTGTTCCGCGGAGCAAAGAAGAGGAATTTGATCGCTCCTACTTCGACGGGGGGCGCGACCTTGTCGTCAGGTCAATACACCCAGAGGAAAAAATGGACATGTCTTTGCTTTCACACCGACGAGAAAAGACCAACAAGCTCTCCGAAAAGGTCTGCGACTGGCGACATAGCACCTTCGGGGAGAAGGACTCGATCTCCGACAAAAAAAAAAAAAAGAATTGAGGAGGAAAAGCAAAGATAAAAATTGCCCGACGGCAGGAGAAAGTCCGTTCGCCAGTGAAAAGAAGACCAATTTCCGAGAGCTGGGAGGAAGCCCGGGGGTGTAACAACCGCCCTGACGTAACAGCACGAACGCGGGTACTGGCGAAACGACGACCAGTCGTAACTCCAAGAAAGGAGAAGTGGCGGGAAAACACCCTCCGAGAAAAATACGGAAACCGTCGTCCCGGAAGTCGAAGGTTAGGGGTGGAATAAAACAGGGGGAGAGAGACATCAGGAGGAAAACACGGATAACGGAAATTGGAACCCCTTCAAGAGAAGTTTTCGCGGGGGAGGGGGGGAAAAAGGGGGAGTGAAAAGGGGGGTGGAGTGTCAAGGAAAAGTTTCAAGTACAGGTGAATAGTTGCGTAAAGGAGAGGGTGAACAATCCGAAGAGGGAAGCGGGACCTTCTAATTCGTCCTTCAAAAGGGGGGAGGTCTGCCCGTTGGAAAGGGTTAAAAGTCAGGGAAGAGGTAACCCTTTAGGAAGGTCAAGAGATCCCCGAAAGAGAATAATCTTCCCCTTCGTATGGGGAGGCGAGGTTGAGTCCATGTATGGGAAAAGTGAGGTGTGAAAATAAAACGTAGCCGTCCCCAGTCCGGGAAAAGCCCGTGGGACACCCAAAATTTTTCTCGTGGCAATGTTACAAACCCGGTCAGCAGGGTCAACTTGTCAGAGAATCTTCTTGAGTCGAAGAGGGGGGACGTGGCACGGAGGATTGGGTGGAAGAAACCGGACCCTGGCAGGAAGATCGGGGCGGGGGGCCTTTTAGAAGGGATGGGCACGATCTAGAGTCGGGGGGGGTCGGGAGAAGCCGGGCTCGCTCCCGTGTTCGGAATTCCTCAGACGTGTTGGGGGGGACGGCAGAACAACGGAATGGATTAAAACAGGGCGGGGGGGAGGGTATTAATGTCGGGGTGTAGCAACTATTTTCGTCGAGGACCCGCACCAATCCGGGGGTCGGGGGGAATCCCATGGTGCGGAGCCGGGTCCCGGGTTAGGAGAAAGGCGGCACGCCCGCAAAAAAGGGCTGAAAATGGGTGGAAAGGGCGAGGCAGGAAAAAATCAAGGGACCTCAGAAATAAAAAACAGGACGACTCTCGGGCTTGAAAGAAGGGTTCCTGAGTAAAATCTCCAAAGTCTGACCAAAACCGACGGACTTCGCAAGTCGAAAGACGACCTTTCTCGCCCGCTGGTGGGGACATCGACAATCCAGTGGGGGGAAGCCAAGGGTGGCGAACGACCCTTACTAGAATTCAAAACGGCAATCCTCGTGGGAGAGTGAGGGGGTGAGAAGAAAGGCTCAGGAAAAGGTAGGCGTGGTTCCCCTGTACATTATAAGCCACACTATTAGTTTTATAGAGTCGGCCAATGGACGAGATCGCCGTAGACCAAGAGAAACTTTCTGGAGCAATGTAGGTGATTTCTTACACACGGGAAGAAGGTTTACGTGGGGACCAAAGAACACTGGGGTAAGAAGTCTTGAATGCTTCGTCACATGGAAAGATTGGGTCTCGTTGGCCAGGGTTCCACGATATGGGGCTTCCTCGATAAATTAAGGGGAGAGGATCCTCGCGGAAATTCTCCCTCTTCCATCATCCGCAAAGGTCCCGGAAATAGCTCTGTAAGGCTGAACGACTATCTAGTTCTCTTCAAGTGTCAACACTCCTCATGAGGTTCTTGAGCCCCACGGGCGGACGACGCACAGAGCCTTACAGGGTCGCCCCAGGGGGGAAGCGGTGTATCGAAGAGGCCATTTCCAGGGAGTAGACTGCCGCGCGAGGAATTCAAGGACGAGAGGGTGCTTGTCCCGCGGTATCTGACCCTGTCACGTGCATTCCGGTGGTTCTTACTGGCAGGCCGGGCCTCAATCTTCCGGAAGATTGGTAATATAAATCGCAGGCCTCCACAGGTACGAAAGAGGGAGGAAGCTCCCTTTCCGCCCTTGGACAGGGATGCCTTTTCCCGGTTGGGGACTTTCCGTAAGGGGCCTGAAAGAAGAGCCAACAACGGGGCCGTCGAATAGGAGGGCGAAGGACCCATAGGTTTGACCGTGGGGGAAAAGCCCCCTAGGCAGACGCATTAACGCGGGAGGCGAGGAAGGGTGTTGAAAGATGGGATGAGCTTAAAAAAAGGGCGTCCCAGACCTCGGTAAAAAACGGATCGCCGACACATCTGCAAAAAAACGTATGATGATGAGATAGAATGGTCGTCGACAGGAGAAAGGGGGATTCTGGGACTCCCGCCGGGGCAGGCTCCTCAGCCGTAAAACAGGTGGATCGGGCGGTGAGCAGACCGCTCAAAAAAGCGGCCGTCAACAAAGTAAGCTGGAACGACGCGGCCAGGAGGGGGACCCTGGGGCGGAGGGGCAGGGTCAACCAGGACGAAAGTCAGGGGAAAGTGGGGAAAGGGGCAGCCTGCTGAAACGCGGACGCGGGAGCTCACAGTCGTACATGTTTCACAAGGTCGAACCTCTAGGGCACAGGTGGGGACGCAGAAGGGCCGCCCGAAAAGGAGAGTTCCTCGGACCGCGGTAGCGCCGGGCCAACTACCAGAAGAACTATAGCGGCCCTCTCGGGCGTTGGACGAATTTGAAGAGCCTTTAGGTAGGTCAGGAGAGAGAGTCTCCAGGTTCGCCGTTAAGCTTGCCTTTTAGGTAGCGGGGGACGTAAGGGGATCCTTCTTCTTTTGGTGAAAGGCCTCCTCCTGGGACAAAGAAGGGGGGGTCGTAAGTACCGGGTAACCTAGCGGCCCTTTTTTTCGCCATGACGGGAAGCTAGCCTCGAGGTCGCAGAAAAGGGGGCTTCTGGGAATGCTAGAAGGAGGAAGAAGACCTCTCTTGGCTCGGTAAAAATCCGCGGAACACATTTCCTCCTACAAAAACTGGGCTCGGATCCTGGGGTTTCCAAGAAAGCGGGGGGTAGAGGGGGGCGTTCAGCAAGCACTTTCGCACGGAGGAGATCCACTTTCGTGAGGAAAAAAGGGACATGCTCATTCGCAAAAAAGAAGGTTTCAGCTAAGAAACCCATCGGCTGGATGGGCATTATTGTTCGGGTAAGGAAAGGAAAAGGTGGCTGAGGAACGGCTCTCACTGGGTGGGAAAAACCGCGAAGGGCAGAGGCCGTCGCACCGGGAGGGAAGTCCCACCCAATTAAAAACCCCCAAAATGGATCTTCCTGGCAGAAGGCCAAAAAATGCACTCGAGAAAGGAAAGAAAAGAAGGGTGGGTACGAAGTCAACCGTGCGGGTGTAATGCTAGCAAGTGATAAAACACCCCCCACGCCCCGAAGGGAAGGGGGGAAGTGCTTGCGGTTGCGAAAAGGAAAGGGCGAGGATCTGAGCCTCGGGAAAAAAAGAAAAAAACGCGGAGAAGGGCGAAAGGGGACGCGGACTCAGTGGAACACCAACATGGGGGATAGGATACCACCGAAAAAAAAAAAACCGGCAGTGGTGCGGGGGAGAAACAAACTCGGGTGAAAGGGAGGAGAACACCCCGACATGACCTCAACACTCCGGGGACGGAACTGTCGCCGCGGATGAGGTTAGCGGAGGAGAGAAAAACCGCGAGGACGTCAGAACGGCGCGATGGAAGCCCGGGAAACCATAGGGACTGTCCAGGGAACTGTGAACGGACCCCTAAAACTACACCGAGGAGATCGGGAAGCACTCAGTCGCAAAAGGGAGTACACCGCGAGGTAACCCTCGGGAAAAATGCCACGCACGAAAACAGATAAGGGGAAGAGGACAGGGGTGCCCAGGGCGGTTGAGGACAAACCGTCGCTGACATGAACCGGAAGAAACACAAGGGGTCGCCAAAAACTCTCACCAGGATGCGTACTTATCGTGTCCGGGGGGGACCGGTGAGAACGGACATAAGAGACGGAAAAGGGTACGAACGTGAAAAAAAGCATCGGTGAAGGAAAGAGACCGCCTGTGACCGTCGAATTAGAGGAGTACGGCAAAGGGGGGGCCGGCGGTGGTAGACGGGGGAAAGGAACCTCTTCACATGACGGCAACGGAAGGGGGAAGGTCACCTAGGCCCACGCCCGAAACGCTCCAGGTTAGACCTCGACGGGGCAGGGGAGTTAGAAGAAGTGCAAGGATAGAAGTTGGACCGAAGTCCTCCTCGTTCCACAGGAAAAGAGGAAAGGGACGCGACACGCCGGGGAAGTCCGTCAACGCGCTTTCGTCACAAAGTCGCCGGTGAGACGCCGGAAAAACTTCGACGGGACGGGGAAAACCTGGTCGTCGCGGCCAGAAAGAAAGACGTGCTGTACGGCCCATTAAGAAGACGCGGGCAACCCTTACGAGGGAAAGCAGGGGGCAAAGTCAAGACCTGGGGTGTCAGTGACGGGAGCACGGAAATAACGAAAAGAGGTACGATCTCTCAACAAAAAAAAAAGGGGGGTAGATCTGAGTACCTGAAGACTTCATGGAAGTCCTGCTACAAGACGGCAATCCCCGTAGAATCGCCGCCCCCAAAGCGGAGATCTTTAGTTCAAAAAAAAGGGGGGGAGGTCTCGGTTGCCCTTCTTCTTTGAACAGCCCCGCCATGAACGAATTCAGTCTGGCCCGGAAGACGTGACGAGTAAAAAACCACCGTCCCGCGGGAAGTCGAGAAAAAACCCGGCCGATCTGGTGAAGGCCCACGCGTTGAACAAGAAGGCCCAGACGTCGAACGTACCGCCCCGATGTCGGTGGGGGAGAACGCGCGGCGTCAGAAGGCACCACGTGATCAGAAAGGGGGGAGAAATCCGCCGTCGGAAATAGAAAGGTTCGTTGAGGGGCGTGAAAGGGGGCTGAAAAAAGGAAAAAAATACTGAAGAGGTTCGCCCGGCGATGTGGGAACGCCCGGAAAGGAAAGGGGATGCCCCTCGAGGGGGCGCCAGGTCAACCAGACGGGTGGTACCCGGGTCGCAATCAGAGGAGGACCTTGCCAATGAAGGGGGACCTCGAGGCGGTGATCAGGTGGGGACCCGCCCGGACAAAGAGCATTCACCCGTGAATGGTCTAACCAAGGGGGAGGCCCGGGTCCATGAGAGAGCGGGCCACGTCCACAAAAGAGAAACCACCGGCCAAGGGTTCCCCGTGTGTCGGGTTCGTGTTCGGAAAAAATTCGATGTTAGGAGGGGGAGGGAGGGCCCGTGCTGATCTGCTTATTTCGAAGCCGCGTTCGTGACTTCTGGGTAACCCCCTTCCCCGGCAAGGCAGATCGGGGAGCCGGGTACCGGAGGGCGGTATCGCTGCCGTGGCAACACTCGCCCCGCTCTTGGGAAGTCCGCAAATAGGTGAATCGTAAGGGCTTGCTAACGGCTGTCTGGCTAGGAATGCTGGTGTGCGGGCGAGAGTTACGAGTGAGACCCGAAAAAAAGAATTGGAGGGTCGGTGGTAATCGAGGGGGAGTCAGACCTCTGTGTTCCCCGAAGTCGACGGCGGGACCGCCCAATTGGGGCCGGAAGAACTTCCAGGGAAGAGAAGGGAAGCTAGCAACACGCCCAGGACGACCGGGAAACTTTAACGAGGGCGTGGGGGGGGTAATAGCCATTCTCTCCTCTCGGAGCACACAAGCCAAGGGAAATGCATCAACAAAGGAGGGCAACCAGGCAAGGGCCGCTGGTGTGCATCGCCAGGGGGCTAGTAGTGGGGTTTGCCGGCACCCTTAAGGAGCAAGGATCCTTTCTACCTCTCAGCCCGCGGAGTGTGCACATGCCCAGGGAGGCATAAACCGGCTGAGTACCCTCGACCATCTAGACAAAAAACCATGAGGGGTTGGAGGGGTACCCCGAAAAAACGGCAGGTTAAGAAACCTCGGCGGGGGGCAGCCGGAGGGCTTGCTGCCGGGACGAGAAGGATGGGACACCCGGGAAATGTTAAAAGCGGGTCGTCGGGGCTAGAGGGGCCAATATCCAAGAGGAATTAAGCCGGCAGAAATTCCGCTAAGGTCGGGACGGCGAACTTCGCGCGCGGAAGCCCCCAGCCCGTACAACTCGGCAAAAAGGGGGACCCCCTAACTATCGCGGTGCGGAGCGGCTTTTGACTCCCCAAGCAGGGGGGGGGGCGTATCAACCCGCCCGGGATCCGCCATGCCGAAAGGCGAAAAAGGTGTGTACAGGATCGCCGGTCCAATGCGTCAAAAAGAGCGAGGACAGGGAAAAAAAAATGTGGGTAGGCCCCAGGCTGACAAAGAGGTCCCCTTTCATTCAGGTTGAGAGTGGAGCCTGGTCCACCGGGGAGGTAGATAGGGGCGGAAGAATCTCAAACAAGTACGCATCGCCGGGAAGGGCTCAAAGGTCCTCCCGGTTCAGAGACGGAGCCTTTGGAGAAACGCAATATGAACACGCCACCCCCGCCACGGTCCTCAGACGGAGGACGGGGGCTCACGTCCCAAGTGGGCCGAACGGGGGAAAAAATTCGCCGGAGTCGGGACGCGGCTTCAGATCACATTGGGTGTTCTACGCGGGTAAGAAGGGCACGCGGCGTCCAGAAAAAGCCGCACCGGGGCGAAGGGATAGCGGCGACACATCTCCAGAACAAAAAATGGATTATAAAAATATAGGAAAAGGGTGAGAATCCAGGGACAGGGATGGTCTTGGACGCCCGCAGGGTAGGAGCTCCTGCCCTGTGGAACAAATACTCGGGTTGGTTACTTCAACCTCGCCCAAGACGTTCAACCTGGAGGAAACGTCGCGGAGGGGCCAGGTAGGGCGGTGGCTTAAAAAGGCCCTAAAGAAGCGGTGTGACAACTGCCGCCGCGCGCCGGGACGTAGCTGAAACTGAGATTCAATAACGGGGGATGCGGCCGCCCGGATCAACGTCGGTGGAAAAATTTCCTGCTAAAACGCGACTTCCTAACGCGCGAGAAGGGAAAGAAGGAAACCTCCTCGTCGACTACTAAGGGGAAGGCCTGCTATCGGGAAACTCCCGGGAGCCATCCGGTAGAAAGTCCAAGGGGAGCCGTTCCTTTTTAAAGGAAGGGGGGGGGGGGGGAGGGAGAGGGGAGAGGTGGTAAATGGGAGGGGGGGGAGGAGAGAGGGAGATGGGGTAGTGGAAAGGGCGGGGCTGGTAAGGGGCTGTGGGGGGTGGGGGGAGAAAGGGAGGTGCGTGGTGAGATGGGGTAGGGCGGGGGGGGGGGAGGAGAAGAGGGTGGGGGAGTTAGGGGGATGGAAGTGGAGGTCGGGGGTGTTGGTCCCGGAGTGGTGGGGGCATCGAAACCGCCGTCTTACGGTAGCCCGATTATGAACTGGTCCACGGGGGCTGGCGAGCATGTCGAATTGCGCGAGGCGCCACTACTAAAAGGGAGGTGCGGGGCTGAATTCACGACCTCAGACGTTTGTCTGGCATCTCCGGCCACCTTTCCAACTACGAGGGCCTACCAAGTTTTGAAACAAGGAGGGAGGTCAGCAAGCCCTACGTCTAAACCGGGGACGCGGGCGGACGGAAACTGGAAAACGAAACCTTCCTACTGGGGGGGGGGGCGAGTCCAACCCCCTCATCGTTATGGACGATGCCGAGGGGGAAGACTGTTTCTGGGCAGGAGATAAAGGGGCTGTGCCCACTACGTCGCCGGGAACGATAAGCCCGGAGGTAAAGGGCCGGGGAGGTCACCCAGAAGGTCGGCAACCCCCAGCTTGCTTCGTCCTGTCAAAGGGGGCCAGATCGATCAGGAAAGGATGCAAAGAGCTGACAGGCCGTGCGGTGGATAGAGAAGAAACCGGGAGAACATGGAAAGAACCCAAAGCACCCTAAGGTGTAACGACCCGAAGGGGCTCCGGGCGTGTTGACCGAATAGGCCGAGATGAAAAGAAGGAGCACCCGCGGGCAAAGGGCGAGGGGGACGTGGAGGACGCACAGGGAACACGAAATGTGGGATCGGTACAAAAAGACAAAAGGGGGTGATTTTCTCACGCGAACAGAACGCCCGCGACACACATTAATACCTCCTCGCGCCCGCGGGTCGAAGGCCCCGAGTCCTCGAGTGGAAGAAAGGACGAAAGAACTTGACTCTAGTAGTCTCCACGCGACCGCCTTAAGCCCGTTACCCTTAAATCTCGATAGGCCTGTCCGGAAAGTGAGTTCCCCCAAGCGGGCCGGGGGCACGACACCGCCGAAGTCGAAAGAACAGACCAAGGGACTACAGACTCTACTTTAACAACAAACCATGGCCTTACCACGCACGACACCGGGGGGGAAGCTGGGGAAGGGGACCTCCGGGTGGACTAACGGTCTTCCCGTCACAGCTCGCAGCAGCCAAGGCGGGCCCCCTCCTCCTTCAAATACAGTATAAAGCGGACTGATCTGCGGTCGGACCCCACCTTGAATAAAAAAGACTAAGACAAGTGGGAAAAAAGGAAAGTTCAACCGCAAGGGGGGGGTGGGGGGGGGGGTGCCGGTGCAGACAACTCCCCCAACTTGGGAGGAGATTGTTTTACTTCCACCAGGACGCCAACCGGGAGGTACTCGCCGTGCCGAACCCTGTCACCCCTCGGCATCGGAGGGACGTGAAAGCTCAAGCAACTAAAAGCCAACCCTTTGTAAAGGGGCCGGGGATTGAAATGTACGAAGGTGGGAATCCTATGCGGGGGGGGAAGGGCGTCCACCTTAAAAATCGTCATGGAGACGTAGGGTACTCAACGGGGTGTTAAACGAGGTCTCCAAACGATCTTCCGTGTTCTAGTCAGGAAGACTCGACGGGGACGGGTTGCTAGGAAAGGACTCGGAAGGTCTTACATTAACAGGGCATTGTCACCCCCTAGGTCAACCCTTACGCGATCCCAAAACTTCAAGGGACCGACCCTGGGGGAGAGAACTTCAAGAAGGCTTGCGGAGTCGCGCGTCGGGCAAGGGGTACTCAAAG
>Ga0179591_1317858_pt1 | contig 10686 bp, 11 predicted proteins | sample CZOMad2_1_08_16f_FD_182891 | JGI IMG/M metagenome (GOLD analysis project Ga0179591, IMG submission 182891) | Vadose zone soil fungal communities from Angelo Coast Range Reserve, California, USA - CZOMad2_1_08_16fungal (PacBio error correction) | ecosystem: Environmental > Terrestrial > Soil >...
TTCCTCTGGGGCGGACTATCGTGTCGCGGCGGTCTCTAACTTAACATCAAAAGCCGAGATGGAGGGGGTAGTGGGGGGCGGAAGAAAAGAGAAGTCTAGTACGTGGGCCAGCCCCATCTCCGATATCGATCCGCCGGGGAAGTTTCAGGGTGAGGTCCCGGTCAAAAGAGAAAGCATGTAAGGAAAAGGTTTTAAGAAGATAGACCATGTCAGAGGGATCGCGCATTCCCATACAGCAGACCTCACCAAGCGGACATAGGAAAAAAAAGGAATGGGAAAATAAAAGCTGAAAATCTGTCCCTCAAAAGTCAAACCAGCAAATCGCGTGACGATCAGAGGACCTTTTAGTAGATAAGGGTTTAGAAATCCGAGAAGAGGTAAGGAACGACAAAGGGGGGGGAGAGGGGGAGGGGGGCTGCCAAAAAAAGGGAAGGGGGGGGGAAAAGATGCCTGTGTGGGGGGGCTAATCGCCCCTGGGTATTAAAAAGAGTCAGAAAGAGGGAATAAAAAACGGGTAAGGGAAGGACTAGTTGTTAAGAGGAGGAACAAAGAAGGGGGAAAAACCAATGGGACCTGTCGACAGCCTAGCAGTGCTCTGACGGGGCGGAATGCTCACATAAGGAGACACTCAAACAAGTAAGACCAGGAAGATTGTGGGGGGTATAACGTGTTTCTCATCAAAGCCGACAAGTCTTGGCGACAAGACACAGAAAAGAATAACACACATACGTGAGCGAGGCGGGACTTGCGCTATCTTGGGAGGGAAACAACCGACAAGGAGGCGCTGAGCAGGGATAAGGCACCCACACCAGCCTGGAAAAGGACGCAGCACTAAAGGGGAATCACACGAAACAAAAAAAAAGACAATCAAGGGAAAGGGGGCTAATGCGGGGAAGTGTAATAACAATAAAGCGAAACGAGCATGATGGGCAGGGAAAGGGGACAAGGAGAAAACCCCAAGGAGCTTGCGCCCGCTTCAAAGTTAACTTCTACATTCCTAGGAGGAAAACAACTGTCAGAGAAGGGGGGAATGAGGAAAGGAATGGAGAAAAACCTTTGAAACCGAAAGGTGGGACCGACTGCGTAGACGGAGGGGAGTTCTCGAGGGAAAGGAAGGGGCTCTTTAAAAAGGAATTAGAACAGGGAAGCTGGTGACATGTGGGAAGATAACCTGGCGTCACCTGCGGGAAAAAAAAAAGAATCCTACGCTGAGAGAGAATAGGAAAATTCTGGAAGACAGAAAGAGCGACACAGCTCTGCCACGCGCGGCTAACACGATATATCTCATCAAAAACTTGGAGAGTAAAGAGGAAGAGTAAGACCTGTTAGGCGTATAGCGTGGAGAACTGGAAGCTTTTGCGTCCGGGTGAAGAAAACTGATTCGCTCGGTGCAGGGGGGAGACTAGGAGGAGACAGGGGGGGCAGACGCAGTTTCTTCCCAAAGATGAGAAAGCTCTCTCGCGCATGCCAACTCAACGGAAAAAAAAGAGCTAAAAAAGCCCGAAGTACAAAGAGGAGGGAAAAACTTCGTGAGACCAAAACATTTTGCACGGTAAAGAGGTGTCTCACACTTCAGTCATCAAAAATTACGTTACCGGGAACGTTTAAATTCAAGAAAAGAGTGAAACAAGAAGGGGAGTCGAGGGGAGGGCTGCCGAAGCAGGACATTTCTTGGTCTCGGATAACGCTTCTCGAAAGTAGGAGGGGGACGGGGTTTTGGGTTAGGGGGGGAGGGACTGGGGTAAGGGCAGAAGGGGAGGAAGTGATGAGGGAGGAGGTGAAAGGAAGCAGGCTGTTTTTGGGGGAAAAAGAAAGGTCTCAAGGACTAAACTTTTCTGGGGATGGGGCGACAAGACATTGTTGCACAAACGTCGGCTGCCAGAACGAATAAAAAAGGTGGACGGCGTATTTAAGCTGCAGCTGACTGGCAGTGGGAAAGGAGCAAAAGGGAGAGAAACCAAAAGAAGAGAAAAAGGGGGGGCAGGGGACGTCGTCTTGAAATGGCCCGCGCCTCGTCCCGGAAAGAAAAAAAAACCATCAGAAGGACTTGGGGACTTCGATAAGAAGAGAAGGGGGTGGGTTGTGCCCCCGGCTAGTCACACATGGATTACGGTTCTCAAGAGTCGGGATTGCAGTTGTAAAAAAGGTTCTAAAAGGGGTCAAAAAAAAAAAAAAAAAAGGGACAGGAAGGCACTTTCCAAGGTAACAACCCGAAAAAAAAGAGGACTTTTCGTAGTACCGGCGGCAGCCGGCTCCGAGTCTAATCAGACGGAAGATATAACGGGAAGGAAAGGGTCCAAAAGGACTGGTTAGAAAAGGGGGGAAAAAGGGGGTAAGAACCTAGGAAAAAGAGGGCACTTGTAAGAGGTGGTGTGTGTAGAGATGTGAGAGGTTCGAGTGCGCAGCTACAGTGAACCGGCAAAAAGAGGTCGCATTCTACACCTTCATCAGATCCGGCAATACAAGCGATACGAAAAGGTTTTCCACGGAAGACTCGAAGATATCAGAGGAAAAAGTGGGGGCTGAATAAAGAAGAAGAAAGAAGTCAGGGAAACCACTAAATAGGGGATTCCGAGGGGGGAAACGAACGCGAAAACACGCATCTGGTCCGGACCCTCCGAGCGGGAAGAGGGAGACTGAAAAAAAACAAAGAGGAGAGAAGGATAAAGTGCCGCATCTAGGACGACGCTGCCGTTTTCGCGGGCATGCGTTTTCGCGTGAAAGCAAGCGAAATTACGCATGGATGGGGTAGGTGAATAGAAGTCTTTGGTAGGAGGCAGAACCACTCTCATATATTCACGCCGTAGTGAACACATGGGAAGGATCATTTCGATCCTGGGGGGATGAGGGATAGGAAAATAGACTTGCCTTTGAGAGGGTATGGCGCATAGACCCCGGCAACCGCACCATCTCAACCTGGGGTGGTACAAGGGGGGGGAAAAAACCGGAAGGAAGGGAAAAAAATTAAAAGAGGTGTAAATAAAAATCGAACCACCATAACTCTTCAGGGTGATCCAGTGTGCTCCCTGGAGGGGGGACGGATAAGGATGACATGGAAGTAAAAAAAAAAGGAGGGGTATTGGGGGGTAGACTGAAACAAAAAATTCAAAAGTGACATCAGGGGGGGGGGGGGACCGGTTTTATGTAAAATAAAAGGAACAGGTCAGAAGGGGAGAAGAAACTAACAGAAAGGGCATAAAGGACTTGTCAGGAGAGAGTGGTGAAGATCCCAAAGGGAAAACAAAAAAAGAATCCTGAGCTGGAAGACTACAAATGGGCAGCGGACGGGGCATACTGGGACAGTGGCGCTGCGGACGGCAAGCGCAGACGTACACTCCTTCACGGTTAGACGTGGGGTGGGAGAGAAAAGACAGGGGGGAAAAGGGAGCAGGTGGAACTTCAAAGGAGAGAGAATACTAAAAACCGCCACACCAAACAACACGGGGGTCTCGGGTAGGGGGAATCAGAGGGGGAAGGAAAGGAAAATTTTAAATGATGGAGGAAGGACCCGACCACGCGCGGCTGGAGCGCATATCAAGGGGGAAAGGTAACTAACCACACAACAGGGCGCAAGCGAGGGAGGGAATCAGGACTGGTATGACTGGGGAAACCGAAAAAAGAAGCAAAAGCCCACCCGCAAACGATTAGAAGCCTCATGGAAATACTAATAAAAAGGAGAGAGCAAGGAAGGAAGGGGAAAAGGGGGCTCAAAAACTACTTGGGTGGGACTCAGAACCGCCGGCATGTGAATAACACGGAAAACCGTCACGATCCTAAAATGAACTGTATTCAGGAGGGAAAAGCCTTTGAGTGACCAGGAGGTACATCTACGTAGGCGCGATGGAGGGGTCGTTAAATCGAGGGGATGCCCGGGCGTTAAAAAAGGGAAAGGCAGAGAGTAGGGAGGGTGCTGGACGATTAACCTTCAGGTGCAACTCTCGCCTGAAGCGTCCTCACCATAAGCACTCAGTAGAAGAAATTGACATAGGAGAATCAACTCTTAAGAGACAAACGCTAGAAAATCTAAGAAGATAATCTCTCTCACACACGAGGATTATTAAATTAGTCTTGGCAGGGTCGAGAAAGCTTGGGGGGAATAAAGGAAGGGGGGGGGGAAGCTCCCAAAAGAGGGAATACTTGGGGGACGAAAATTCTCGCTTACGGACTTGCGGCAGGCCGCAAGAAAACCACCTACCAAGAAAAAAAATTCAAAATGGCACCCCCCCGGTTCCCCCAAAAGCTAAAGATTGGAACGAACCGGGGCAGAAGAGAAAATCGCCCCGACGTAGCGGCACAAAACCGGGCGTCCAGCAAGAAAGATAAAGGGATCAAGTATATCATCAGGGGAGTGCTGGGCACGGGGATTTGAACTTAAAAGGGTGGAAGGCGCACAAGATCGACTGGCGCGAGTGCTCGCGAAAATCAGTCTTCTAAAGGCGGTTCCTCGGGCACTGCTCAACAATAGGGGCGGGGTTTTTGAGGGGGGGGAGGAAATTTGGGGGGCAGTTTCCCAAAAAATGCGGAATTCAAACTTGCACAGTATTGTGGTATCTACCCGGATAGAGAAGAAAGAGAGAGGAGTTTGGGGAGTCAAATCATGGGGAAACATCAGGAGTCGTCTCATGAAGCGAAGAGGAAAACGCTGGGATTTTTGGCCCACAACGGCATTGAGTCAAAAAAAAGGGAGAAAAACATACTAGTAAGGGGGGAGTTAAAGCCGGGAGAGACTTGTTCAGCGCAGGATTCGGCCATCGCCGCGACTAAGAAAAAAAAAATCCCACCAGTTTGGAGGGCGTCATAAAGGAAAAAGAAGGGGGGTTTGTTCAAAAGGCGGGGGATAATAAGTCTGAATCGTCTAACTGGAATTACGTTAACCAGTTTTCTTTATGCAAGGTGGGGGAAGGGTCTAAGGGGAAAAGGAATAGAAGGGGGGGGGGAAAGGGGGGCGCCTCCCAGAAAGAAAAATCAGTGTGCGATTCCGGCTTTTCAGCGGCCGATTCGACAACGGAAAATAGTAATGCGGGGGGGAAGGAGGAAAACGTTTCGGGGAGGGGTTCAGGGTTGAGGGGGGGACCAACGATGTTCCGCTGCAAGGGATTCCTGTGTGGAGGACGAGGGTCTTAGGGGAGGGGGAGAGGGGGAACTATTCCTAAGAAGAAAAGGAAAGGAAGATCGTCCTGACTTCTCCACCCAGAATCGCGGCAATTGAATCGAAACCGAAAGGTGAAAACACGGAAAAAGACAAACTGAGCCGGGGAAGAAAGCCCGGCGTGTTTCTTCCGCACGAAGGAAAGCAAAAATAGAAAGAAACCAAAGAAATCTAGGGACGTCTTGTCTTGGAACCTGTGGCTAATCTAGGCACCGAATAGGGAGGAAAAAAGAGACGCGGCATGCTCTCACAACAAACCTTGGTCTTCCCAGGAGGTCCTAGCTCATTTGAGAGGAATGGTTGTGCCGAGGGCATGCGTTCGAGTCCCCCAGGTCTTGGGGAAAAAAAGGATTTTGTTAGGGTGGAGGAAGGAACTTCGGGGACGTCGTGGAGGAAGACCCCAGATGACAAAGAAGATCGATCAGCACGATGAACACCTTTGTCGGCTGGACAGGAAAAGCACTTTGGGGGGTAGAATGGCCCAGAAGGGAAAGACGTTGAAGAGGAGATCGTCTCAAGACAACGAAAATACAAGGAATACGGCGAAGGGGGAAACCAAAAATAAGAAAAAGAAGCGGATCGGTTTCCCCCGCCACTCACCACCAGGGAGTGAAGATTCATACTGGAGAACTGGGAAAGGGGCTTAGGAGAAGACGGATAAGGGAGGAATCACCTACGACGAATCTGATGGAGGCTTCAACATCCAAATTGAAACCAAAGTGGATAAAAATGGAGACCAAAGTGGTAAAAGTCATAAGGAACTAGAGGGAGAGGGATAAGTGACAAATAAGGAACAGTGGTTACGAACTTATCCCCAGCCTGAAAACAAAAGGGAAAAAAAAGGGCGCATGGAAGAAGAAAAACATGTGGAGCGGGAAGTTTGAGAGAGGAACGGGCGACCTCTCAAGCCTATACCCCCTTCCGAGGAAAGGGGGATCCATAGAGCAAAGAGCTGGGGAAAAGAGACGAAGATATCATGAAATACTACCGCATCAGCGGTTTCGCGTGCGCTGGAAAAAACGTTTTGAAATAGGGAGAAGAAAAAACCCCGAAGAGGGAATCTCTAGCACGGTATGCCTCCCCACCCGCCAACTCAATCCCCCAAAAAAAAAAACAAAAAAAATAAGGAGTCATCCCGGACCAAATTTAAGAAGGGAACCAGAAAAATCTCTCCGCAGAAAAAACAAATCCGCAAATTTAAGGAAAAAGAAAAAAACGGCTGATATTTACATAAGGAAAAAAAGACCAAACAAAAGGAAACTGGGGGACGGCAAGGGCAGCGCGCAAACGGATCTGCGCCGACACCATGGAAATTCACCGTGAACAATCTATGATTACCGAGCAGAGAAGGCTGGAAAGGCGGGAGGGAACCCCTGTGGGAGGGCAATGTGAACATAGGCAGAAAGTTGAGGAAGTGATGGAGGCGATCTGCAGAGTAGCGGGGGGGGGCCTTGGTTTGGCAGGAGCTGGGGCGAGCGCGCACCTGCGCGCAGAATGCGTCCACAGAGAGAGTGCAGCTGACAAAAAGGGCGGCTCAAAAAGATTCCAGTCTTAAAGCTGAACGCTGAAAAGAAAAAGATAATATAATCAACAAAAAGAGAGGAGGCAAAAATACGGTTCCACGTTCTAGAACTGGAGCGGAGAACGTTCCGCTGGGGGCAAGCTGACTTAGTCGTCTTATGACTCGGGGGGAGCCTTGAACGAAAAAAATTGCCCGCAGTTCTCGTGCCACATCCAAGCGCCGCGGCGGGCACATACGCCATCCTGAGAAAAATAGAGGAGCAAATTAAAGTAACCGGAATTTCAATTCATGAGTAGCAAGAGCAAGAAAAAGTTGACGCAAGGAACATCGATCCGTTCAGTGATTTTCCAAATGGACCAGGAGGGAGGAGAACACCGCCGGGGGCGAAGGGCGGGAGGGCCCGGAGAGGTCGGGGGTTTCAAAAAGAGGCTAATTTGGAGATAGCTAGAAATCGTGGTGATTGGGGGGGGAGGGGGTGCGGGAATGAGGGAAGAGGAGGTCTGAAGGGGCCTAAGATGGAGGAAAGACTGGTTTTTGCAAGATAGGGACGTACGCGGGGTCGGGCTTCCTTGTCAACGTAGATCCGGACGAGAAAAGGAGGGTGGCGGTCGGTGAAGGCGGGAAAGGAAGATCCCTTGCCCTAAAAAAAAAAGGGGAAAGAATTTATTAAAAAAAAAAAGGATCACCGAGGAAGGCGGGTAAGTCGGTCGCTGCAGCAGGCCGAACTCCAAAAACCAGGAAGAGTCACCTGTTGGAGCGTAAAATCATATAAAAGGGGGGGGTGGGAAAAAAAAAAAAAAAAAAACTGTTTGATATAGTCACACAACTCGGACAGATTTGATGAATTTAGCGACTCGTTTATGTACAGGGGGGGGGGCGGGGCTCCGTGGCCTAGTTGAAAATTTTGGGAAAGTGTGGCGCAGCACAACAGATTCCGTTGTTCATTTCAGATTAAGAGGGGGGGGGGAGACGATTCAGACAAGAAACGAAGAAAAGGAGAAAGGGGGAAGTCTTGAGAAAGAAATGGGGGGGGGTGATGTGGGGAAAAAGTTGTTGGGGGGAAGATTTCCGCTGGGGCCCGGAAATGTATGTTTGTGCGATGTGAAAGAGGGGGCGGGGGAGGTTAGCTGGGGGAATGCAGAAAAAAAATAAAACAAACGCTGCTGCCTTCAACACATTCAGGCAAGGCCAAGGGCCGAAAAAAGTGTGTTCAACTGGGGAAACAAAAGGGAGATCTAAGAGATATCCGCAGAGTGGGTGCCTCAAGAGAAGCACGAAAAAGAGAGAGGGAATTAAGGAGGACTACCGTTTTCTAAAGCAGGATGACCCGCTACAAAGGCATCGGTATCGCGAGTCATTCAAAACGGGGAGAGAAGGCCCTCTAGGCGACGAGCCAGTTTTCTAGGGAAAGGAGGTTCGAGTTCGGCAAAGAGGACAAAATCTAATTAAGCTTAAGGGGGAGTAGAAGAAGACGGATGGAGGAGTGAGGAAAAGAAAAAACGATGAGACGGAGATATCATCACGCCGTCCGGACAGTATGGTTGACAAAATAGAGAGGGCCTTGCAACGTAACAGGGGAAGGAAAGGGTCGAAAGATAAAGTTCTTGCAGTAAGGAGGCCATATACCAAACAGAGGACCTAAAGACGAAGAACACCGAAACTAGAAAGTCAGTGTCACCGAGCATACGAATCGGAACAAGGTTTGCCCTCCAAAACTAAAAAAAAGAAAATTGACTAATGGAAAGAGTCGACAGAAAAATCCCTGTTCTTTCGTGATCCGGGCCGGCTATGAAGTGAACTACTAACAAGGATATGGTGTGTTAGAAGAAAAAAGAAAACCATAAGTGGGACACAAGGAACATTCTTTGATATCTTCTTTAAAAATAGGGAGAGTCAGGGAAAGATGTCTAAACTGATTGTCCAAAGGAGAAGGGGAGAAACTTCTCTCCCACACGGGGAAAACAAAAATGGATCGCCGAACATCTGTTGCCTTAGGGGTAAGCGGGAGAGGACCTTAGATTCAAGCGAAAGAGAAGTAACGAAATACTAAATGGGGTCAATGTGTACAATTCCGTACATTTATCGTACCTGGAAAAGGGCTATTCAAATAAATAGAACCGAAAAAAAGAGGGGACTAGCTTATTCTCGATACGTACGTGTAGAATATGGGCGAATAAAAAACACAACCGCTAGTAACCGTCGGCACGAGAACAAGACAGGGAAAAAGGGATAAAAACTTTGAAATGAGTGAAGAAAGTACAGAACATCCGCACACAAAAGAACAAAACAACCGCACGAGTTCTAAAAACCGTGAACGCAGTAGAAGGTACAAACTAAAGAGGTACAAGGAGACTTTTCCTCCCAGAGAAAAAGGCGTGCGTCACGCCGGGCATAACGGACAAGGAAAATGACTCAAGAAATTTAGGGGGGTAGCATGGGCGAAAGCACCCCTTTGGATGGGACCGGAGTGTGATACGACGGGAGATTGGCGGCAGGTCTCGGGCCGGCCGTTGTGGGAGACTTTTCGGGCGCGCGAGACGGGTGGATGGGGAAGGAGAAAATTCAAAGCCTGGAAACGCCGAAGGCGGAAGAAAAAGAGACCGCGCAGAAAATTACGACGCCTCAAACGCGGCAAAGCTAAAAGCGAACGTAAAAAACGAATATCTCTCTGGAGGAACACAAACCTAACATCAAGAAGGAAAAGGGGCGGGGAGGCGGGACTCTCATTTGGAGATCGGTGAGCCCCTTCGTACTTTTTTGCGGCGAAGGCTCGGTTGGAAGAAGGAGGCGCGCACAGTGACGAAAGGTTGAAGGAACACCTTCAAACATAGGGGGGGGACGAAAAATGGAACAATTCTCAACGCTCACTGCAACCAGAGGACGTCGAAATCGCCACGTCGTAGCGGTCCACATGACGAATTTGAGACACAGACAGAGGTGATCGAGAGGGCCTGGCCATTCTGAAAGTGAAAAAAAAAATCCACTTCATATGCGCACAACGAGAAGGGGGCTCTCTTGACACGCGAGGAATTCGTTGGTCTTAGTCGACAGAGTACCAGAGGGGGGGTTCAGAGGGCTCGGAAAAAAAAGTAGGGGGGGGGTGCGTTGAGAGGTAGGGGGAAAGATAAAATTCGACGGTAGAAGAATGCGGGAAGCCAGCAGTTTGGGGAGCATACCCGTGAAGCGGAAGAGGTCCGGTGATTACCATCATTAGGGACCAAAAGGAGGGAAGGCAAGAAAGCAATAGTAACAGCAGGGCGTAGCTTTCTTCGAGAGACATGGTCAAAGGACTGGCAAGAAGGACCAATTGAGGAGCACAACGTGACGAAAGGGCTGATACGTCCTTGCGAGGGAAGAGGAAGAAATAGACCGCGAATCCTCCTAAAAGAAGGCAGAATTGGGTTAACACGATCATTTAGACCAAAGTGATGGGGGGATAAGGCAGAAAAAAGCGACTGGGGGTTGACGGGGGAAAGAATGGGGAGAGGATGGAACAATTGAGGATGTGGAAGGGTATCACACCACCGGATGTTTTTGATGGGGGCAACTCCATAAGGTCAACGGTTTTCGTATTTCAAAACGGCGAACACAGGCTCCGATTCTAACTAAGAGGGCAAGACAGAGACAAAGTGAGGGGAATTCAGGGAAGCGAAAATGGGGGAGGGGGTTGAATGGGGGGAGCAGCTGGTCACTGATGCGTGTGGACGTTGTGGTGGGGATTGAACGAGGGGAAAAATGGGGTTTAGGTTTCGAAGGGGGGGCCTCTGGCGTCCTATCTCCTAAAAAAGAAAAAGGGAAGAATGATTCTGCCTTCTACACATGCATCGGATAGTACAGGAGGGGAGGGGGGAAGGTGGGGACACTGTACCACTGAACTTTAGAGAGATCTTTCCCCGAAGAGTGGACTGCCTCACGACATATCTCACTACCACCCGCGTATTCCGGTAGTTAATACTGGGGGGGAGAAAACGAAAAAACATAAGAAAAAAATTCAGCTTAGAAAATAGCTAGTCAG
>Ga0179591_1334387_pt1 | contig 10686 bp, 8 predicted proteins | sample CZOMad2_1_08_16f_FD_182891 | JGI IMG/M metagenome (GOLD analysis project Ga0179591, IMG submission 182891) | Vadose zone soil fungal communities from Angelo Coast Range Reserve, California, USA - CZOMad2_1_08_16fungal (PacBio error correction) | ecosystem: Environmental > Terrestrial > Soil >...
GACGAAAACGGTAGACTCCACATGTGGGAAGTAAAAGTGCGGAGCTTTTCCAGGAGCGGGGAGATGGCAAGTTCCGGTTGGGAAAAGAAATTAGAATTCCAAACATCGCCAGGCATCGAGAAATCTAGAAGGTCGCAAGACACGAAGGAAAGCGAAGTCTCAACCCGGCGAAGAGGAAGAAGAAAGAAGCCGCCATCGGGTCGGCAATGAGGCAAGAAGGGGTTGGCGATGGGGAAAGGCAACAGGCGGGCATGAAGAGCGTACGGCAGACGCCGAAAGAAGGACAGTTCACCGACCCAGAGGGGAGGGAAGAGACAAAGTAAAAATACGGCCTTCTCCACGTAGGCAAACAAAAAAATGTCAATGACCGGGAGAGAAAGGTTTCTCGAAAACGAACGACGGCGTCGCGCGGACGAGGAAAAGCCATCGAAACGCTTAGGCTAGGAAGTAGGAACTATCGGCGTGCCCAAAAAGAAAGTGGGCAGCGCACACTAGGGTAGCAACGTCCGGGCATTCAATCCGGGTAAGGGAGAGGACAGAACCATATCGGGCGATATGAGATATCAACGTCGGAAGAAGGGTAAATCGGCCCATCAGCGGCCCATAAGGTTCTAAGCACTGAAGACCTCATCGGGGAAAAAGAAGGGCGCAGTTGGACTCTAGCTTGTGGAGTTCAAACAATACGTCCGGAGCCTTGAATCTCAAAGAATCAGAATGAAAGACTGAATAGTTCAGATACAACAAAAGGTCTTGGTCTCACTCTCTATAACTGGATGAAGCTCTCCGACTGGTTACTTACGGTCCATTCGCTGACACTGCTTTATAATGCAGGACCAGAACATACCATGCACATAATGACTCCGCCATTCATCCATTCGTCTCGCAAAATACAAGCGGGTAATACCGGACGACAGACGAAAGCGAAGCTAGCGCGAGGGGGCAAAGGAATCGAGTGAAAAAAAAAAGCCCCTGGGGCAACAACAAGGGCGGGCGGATCAGTGAAAAGTTTTTGGGCTGGGGCCGCGAAACGAAGAATGCTTAAAGAATGAAAACGGGAGCGTAGCGACGAGCGTGGCGCGGAACTAAGGAAAGCTCACGTCTCGTAGGGAAAAACATCTAGCGCGTCCATGGGGGACATAGCATAGGCTAGGACTATGCAAGGCCTGAAACGGACTAGGGACTCGGCGGCAATTAAGCGTTCTTTTTCCTGAGCGACTAGACTTCTAAACTGCCAAAGGAACTTTGGGGAGAAGATTCAATCGCCAAACAGATCAAGAAACGAGGGGGGCAAGCTGGCTCTACCTATTGCGAACGGGCTTCATCGGAAACCTGAGTTGGAAAACGGCTACGGGGCGGCTTGTCCTAACGGGTGCGTGTAAGTGTATAGGGGGAGATGCTTACGCATGGCCGAAAAAACGAAGGATAAAAACAACTGAAGACAACGACGGCCCCGGATCCTCGCGGAAACGCTTTCAAAGTAATTCCCACAGATTCTACCGACGTGGACCGGAAAAAGGAGGGGCGAAAAAAGGTACGACAAAAGATCGGACTTGGAGAAAAGTTTGGCGGAGGGGGGAAAAACTCCCTGGTAACCTTCGATGTGCCTGTGACAGACTTTGTCTGAAGCGCAAACCCAGCCCCGATTGGGTGGGAGGGGGGGGTTACTCGATGGGAAGAAACCAGGATTGCCAGGGGAGGGAAAAACCGAAAGGCCGACTAGGCTTTGCCGACGGCGTCAAAAGCGAGCGCTCGCAAAGGAAAGGGAGAGTCAACAAAAACTCGAGGAGAGAGGGGGTGCGGGGAACCCATGGGAAGCCTAGAACCACATTAAAACAGTCAATGCGCCGGAGAGCTTTACACTCCCGAGCGAACTGAAAGAAACGGCACTTCCTCAAGAGGGCAAAATCACCTAAGGACAAGCGTGAAAAGGACGAGGAGCTGATAAAGATCAAATTCGAAAAAAGCTCAGAAAGCGCGCGCAAAAAACCTAGCAATCTGTTGAGGTACCCACCAACAGAAAACTCTATCGATTCGTGGTGGTAGAAGCACCTGGAGGGGGGCGGGCACGCAGAGCAAGGAAGGCGTGGCTCAACGTCAAGGAGGGGGTGACGGTACGCCAAAATCAAAAAGAAACAGCGATCTACTTTCAGTGAGCGGGAAAGGGAGGGGCAGTTTAAGCAAGCGCGCTACATGCCGGGGAGATAAGAGTCAGGGGGTTCAACAAACAGCGATGGGGGGGGGAAGAGGGGGGGGGGCAGCCCCCATAGTCTCGAGCCGTCTGGAATCATAACACTGCCACTCGAAGGTCCTCTCAATGGAAGGCAACAAAGGCAGGTAATTAGCCTATATGTAAGAAAGCAACCAGGGGGGGGGATCCTTTTAAAAAGACTATAAAGGGGGTTATAAAAAAAAAGGAAAACACAAGACCAAGGAGGGTCATGAAAGTGGACATTAAAAAAACTTCGTTTTGCAACGGGTAGCACGCAAACCTTAAAAATGTAAAGGAGGGGTCGCATAAGGAGCTACGCGGGGGGGGGGGCCTCCGCACAATGAAGCGGCGAGGGGCTAGACTACGGAGCCCAGTACTTAGACTTGAAATTAAAGGGGCAACCTGCAGAGAAAGCCCGCCCAGTCGGGGGGAAAGAAACGAGATTATGTTTGGTCAAGCTTAAAATCAAAGGGGTTACGTATTGGAGAATAGGAGGAGTCGGACCCTCACAATTCTATCCGAGCGACACGGGGGTTAAGTGGTTGAAGGGTAGAAAGTCCTAGGTGAAAATCCTTCTAAAGGTGCATGGAGGACTCACTGGAGCGGAGGTGGCCGCCCAATCGAGCTCGGAAGTCGGAGCCAAGGGACGCAAGGAGAAATAAAATGGCACTGGCAAGAAGGGAGTTCACTTTTGCGTAAGCTTACCTACTAGAAAACGATCCATGGGAGAGAGGAAATATCCGGTGGTATCCTTTCTGGCGCCGGGGGCCTGTGGTGCGCATGCATCTTATCAGGGACAATCAAGGAAAAGTCGACGAGCCGGTAGGAGGGAAAGGAGCCTGGTTTCTGCATTCCCGAAGTAGCTGTGGAGGAGGTGAGGAAGCAGCCCGGGTCCAAATCGGTAGGACGAGAAGCAAAGAAGTCGGAAAAAATCGCCGACAAGCCGGATCTTGCACCGAGGGGAGAAGGCTCCTGATCACAGAGGTCAGAGAAAAGGCAAGAAGGAATAAAGAGGACAACGGCTTCTCTAAAAACCCAAGAGGGAGTGATCTATCGGTGGGAGGAGACGGGCTAAACGGAAGGGTTCGCGGTCTGAAAGGGGTTGAGAAGGAGAATACCCAGGAGGTGACAGGACCAGAAAACATACAGCAAAGAATGTATGAATGGCACGGAGAGCGAAGCAGAGTTGACACGGCTGAAAATCCGCCGCAACGAAAAATCCACGCCGCAGTGAATTCCAAGGAGGCGAGGGGGTCATCGACCAGGAACAGGGAGGGAGCGAAGAAAGACCTTCATTGCCCGAAAAAGGAACACCCGGCGACCTCAAATGAGCAAAACACCAGAAATCTATCAACAGGGTAATTCGTATCTGAGGCGGTCAAATTAGGGAGGGAAAACCGGAAATCCGAGCGCCCAATGGCCTCTCGGAAAAAGCGTGGGCGCCGAAATGGAAGGGGATAAAAATCTAGGGCAACCAGAAGACTCTCCTCGGCGTCCGAAAGAACCCGGAGCCGGGAGTCGATCTTCGTCAGGCAATTTAAACCGACACGTGGGGGGGAACTTGTGCGCTAAAGAAAGGGGAGGGGGGAATGCAGACGGGGGGGAGCACATTCTTAACCTGATGAACTCTTTGGGAACTAATCTGAAGGGGGTTCCGACAGGCTTTGGAGGCTGAGGAGGGGGTCTGGACACCGGCAAATTGAGAAAAGACGAATCCTAGGGCGCCTTTGTCGATCACAATCAGCGAAGAGACCTGAATCAAAAAAAAGCTATCGGGCGGCAGCAACGCCCTACCTTAAATTTGGGGTTTCAAACTGTTGAAACGCGAGGGGAAGGGAAACCGACCAGACAATCATGGGGGTAATAAGGTCAAGTTGGATAAACTTTATAGGTGAGGGCAAGAGAAGGTCATTCCTTGAGGAGAGACCCGAGGGGGGAGAAGCCTGCCGACCGAAAATTGAAGCTGGAGGCTCAGGCGGGGCTCAACGGAGGGACGAAAACGGCGTGAGAAGCTTTGGGACAAAAGGAAATAAGCGCTATGGGGGGTCGCTCAACCGAAATCTCCAAGATGGCGGAGAAAGTGTACTGAGAGGGATAAGATGGAAGCAATAAATACAGGGGAAAAACAAAAGGGGGCGCAATTAAACCAAATTGAATGGAGGGGGGGAAGGGGGCTGTGCCTAAGGGGACAAAGGAATTCAAAGAATGGGAAGTTGAAATCAAGACGGGCTCTGCTGTTCCAGCAGCCCACGCAGGGAGCCACAGAGGAAAAAGTATGGCAGGGGGGGGGGGAAGCCCCATATCTGCGGGCTTACTAGGACGGGTTCGCAACATGGAGAGGGACTGTAGGAGATTGTCCGTGGCGGTTACCGGTCAACAGGGAAAAAAAATATGGGCCTGTCCGTCTTTTGGGAGCGTCAATAGTGAAGAGACATAGCCTGAGGGGGGGGACGTCGGAGAAGGGAAACGGGCGCCTTTGGGGAAAAGTCTAGGGGAGTAATAGAATGAGTGGCAGGTGGGGGCTCATGCAGGGTGAAAGAAAACGACTCTCCGATGAGTGTGGGGAGTGGGGAAGATATCAACCGGGGCGAGCGAAGGCAGGCCGCTGGGGACGGGCCCCTGATCTAAAAAAGAAAGTGGGCCCTCAAGATGCGGACAGCTTTCTTGGAGAAGACGACGCTCTAAAAGAGGGTCAGATCCGGGGGGTGGGCTTTTCTGGTTACAAAAATCCAAATACTTTCACAAATCACGTAATCACTTAACAAAAACCTCAAAAAGATTTTACGAAAAGCCGTCGGGGGGGGGTAGGACAAGTCTTATTAAATCCTAGAAACGCGGTTAGACGGGCAATTAGGGAAGTAAATGTCTGACGCTCTGAAGAATGGGGGCCGTCGCTGGGTTTGTCGAAACGGGCTGGCCATGTAAAAAAACATCATCGAAGCAGAGTCGAACGGACCAGGGTCACAAAATCCGTCCGCAGCGCCGTACCACACAGGCGGGGCGGAGAGAAAAGGAAAAGGATCATCATTCCCACATTGGTAGAACGCACAACAGAGAGGGGTGGAGATTTGCCCATCAAAAACCGGGGGGGGGGGGGAGAATTGCAGAGAGTGCCGGTAAGCAGACCTAGAATCGCAAGTCGACAGGGAGGCCGGACGCAGGGGAATCGAGGGGCCTTTGACCCTTAGTGGGGGGGGAAAAAAACTGAATGACGCCGCGAGGAGAGAAGACGACTTTCAACGAGCTGGGCGGAGATAGCCCATCGATCGCGAAAAGGGGTTCCGCGAAGCGGAATGCAGTCGTTTCGCCGAAACCAAGAAGGGGCATCACGAGGCACGGCCAGGGGGAAAAAAGCGTGCGCAAATCTTGAATGTTTCCATAGAGCGGAGTAGCGACGTCTTGCCGTCGTCAGTCCAGCCACAGCGGCAGGAGGGTTGGGGAGGAATGATATGCAAATAGGGGGGGACTATCACGACTGGGAGTCGGCTTCATGGAAACGCTCGCTGGGAAAGGGAGACGGCCCCTTCAACCCTTATTGACACCTAACCCTCTAGGACTAACCTAAAGAAACTTTAGCTACTAAAAGGAGGTGAAAATGATAGATATCCGTTCTTGGAAGGTGAAGGGATCTAGACTGAAGGGCTAACTTACCCAGGTACGGGCTCAATCAACAGGAGGGGCATGGAAAAAACCCCTTTCCGGCCTCTAGGGAAGCTATACAGATAGGGGTGGTAGATCGTAAAACGAAGGCGACGAGAGATCACAACCCTATTGGGGGCTGAATGAATCCCATAGAAGACGCCAAGGAGGAAGTCTACACAGCCTTGCCGAGGCCAAAGGTTTTCAAAAAAGAACTAGAGCAATCGTAACTCAACTTGAATAGACGGGAAAGGAGGGAATCGAGACGGGGTCGAGAGCCCCGGACGTACCTTCTGGGAGGCGAAGGGGAGTCATGGACAGTCTGGCCTCTAAAGGACGAAATCTGCAAGGGCCTGCAAAAACAGTGGGAGGTCTCCGATGTTACTCATGCGCTTCGGAGGGAACCTGCCCGTGGATGACGACAAGAGAAGGACCGGGGATCCGTGTCACAATCGAAAAAAGATGCCGCAACTAGGGCTCGACATCCCATTGGTGATGAGTGATTCTAATGCAAATATCAAAGCCTTATGTGGGGAGACGGAAGCAGATCAAAAACGGGAGTTGTCTCCTATGACGGGTTTTACAAAGGCCCGTCCTCATCGCCAATGATAGCTTTCCCCGGCCATTCCCTGATGGAAAATCTTATACCATGTACGATCTAACAATGAACTAGAAGACGATGGATCAGGCTTTCCCAAACGAGATAGTTTCTAAATCTTGGCTGGGGGGGGGGGGGGGGGGTGGGGTTGGGGGGTGGGGGGGGTTCTTTCTGGAAACTTGTGCCGTACTTCGATCATAATTTCTTGGTCGCGCCAAGCGCACGGAAATGAGAACAATGAGTCCGAGTGGGATGATAAGAAAAAACAGCGGAAACGCCTAGAAAGTTTGGGCTAGAAGGCGTGGAAAAGCAGCTCTCGCCGTAAAAGGTGATCTGAAATAAAAGAACCTCGGGGGGGGTGTGTCAGGAACCCCATGACATTCTAATTCACCGACCAGACGGCAAGCATTCGTCCTGGAAATAAGGAAAAGGCCCTCAATCATTCGCTTGAAATGAAACTTCCTGTTGGGTTCAGAATACCGGGGGGAGGACAGATCCTAGTGAAAAAAAACACATTTCAGGGGGGGCATCGGGGCTCAAAGTAAGAGATCATGCGCAGAAAACCCGCAGATTTTTCTTAACTCCAACAGACAGAAGTCTGAAGGTCTCCCAACGCTGGAATATCACGATATACGGCCGAGACGGCACGTCATTCGCGACATGCGTTTGGGGACGAATTAACGACCGTTAACTGACTAAAGTGGTCAGGTTCCGTGGTAAAGATTTCGTCCCTCGCAAAGCGCGGAAGTAGCCGATGAGAAGATTCTGGCGGGGGAAGCACGACAGATCATCATAAGGGCATTGACCCCAGACCTCCTCTGGGCTTCTAATTCCGCACACCGCCCGCGAAGGGGAAAACTCTTCCGGGCAGGAAAAGGAGATATGCGAACGAGGAAGAGAAGAACTAGAAAAACTTTACCTAAAGGTTTAAAGGCAAGAACCGAATGATTGTAGTTGAACGACTTTGAAGGCACGCTGAGTTGCAAAGGGTTAAAGCCCAGAAAAGCACGTCGAAAGTGGGGAGGCTTTAAGGGAAGCCGCTCGCCCGTGGTTTGCCTAAGGACGATGCGCAGGAAGATGTCGACGAAACGCCCGGCTGAGGCAACGTCGCAGTATTCAACGGCACCGGGGGAAGAAATAAGGAATCCGACCGTGGAGCAACTACAAGGGACGGAAGGTACGGGTGCAAGCGTTTAGGGGTAAGGTAAATGGGAAAATCGATAAAAGTCGGGAAGGGAAGACTTCGGGATAACGCCCAAAAAGGTGTCTGGGATTGCAATAAGCAGTCCTCGGTGCCCGGTCCGAATGCGTGTGGAGGGATCCGAAATTAGAACTGACGCTCGGATAAAGGCACATTTCAGGAGCCACTGCTACGCAGAAAAACGGAAGTCTTTTAAGGTTGATGAGGTTGTACTCCGAAATGACAGCCGAACGAAGAGACGAAAGAACATTTCTCTCGGCAGAAAGACTGGGGGGGTTGTAGAAGGGACGGGTCGGCCGGTGAAAAATGTGGGGGGATGAACTACTCAAGGCATATACCGACACTTTTACGAAGGGGTAGGCTTAAAGAGCGGAGTTGGCGATGCCAGATGGCGGCTGGGAAGGGGTCGGAGAAGAAAGAGAAAAAACTACTGGGAGAGGAAAAAGGAAAAAAAATTAACATACTCATACAGGACATCCGGAGTGGGGCCAAAATCGCCGATCAAAAAATGATCAAAACCGAGGAAGGCATGCGCAAAAAATTCCAGCCTCTAAAATCAGTAGAGAGAAGCTCAAAACCAAAAACCGGAGGGAGTGGAAAATATATAGGGGCCGGTGAAAAAACGTCAAAGTTTATGAGGCATGCATGCGGGTGTGAGCAATGCAAGGGAAGCCCCTTCGTCTCTCCAGAACCTAGTCAGACGAATTGAGTAGTAAATGGTTTCGCAGGATCGTAGACACAGGGGGGGAAAGGATCTCTCTGGCAACGCCTACAAAATGAAGGGTTCATGACCACATCTGGCTAAGGTCAGAACCATTACAAGCCTCCACTAGCTGGGGGTATGTTGAGGAGTCCCCAAAAGGGGCAAACCAAGTCCAATTAAAAACAAGTCTCCCACACAGATATGGAACGCACCATGTTTGTACTTAGTAGGATCGTCCTTTGGAGGAAAAAAAAAAGGGGAAGCCGCCATCCATTCAGGAGCCACCCTTCGCATAGAGGAGACTCGCTAAGAATCCGAGGGCTTACAATAGACGTAACAAAATCAAAGCACCTTAAGATACAAAGATAAAAATGAAAAGTCAAGGCAAAAAAAATTTCACCGCTTAATAGAAGAGAATGTCCCTCAGTAAAAAAGATTCGTAAAATTATATGGAAAAAAGGACGCTTGAAAACCGTAATTCGTCACAGAACCAGAACCGGGAGGTCCTTTAATTCTTTCGGAAAAACTGGCCTTACACAGAGAGGCGAACGGGGCTCACGAAGGCTCCTGTCGGTCACTAGCACAGCGCAGGAGACAATTCAAAAACAAAATACGGAAGGGAGGCCGACCGTCAACTCCCGTCCACTTTAAAAACGGAGGGTTCGGGCAGAAACAAAGTTACACTCCGTTAAGAAAAGCGAAAATGACAAAAGGTGGTCTTTTAACGTTGATAGAAAGAATGTAGAAGTTATGTCAATCTACTTGTCTGAAGTGAATCAATAGATTGCGCAATACTTCCTGTCCAAAATGCAGCGGGCGGCTAGGGCGGTTGAAAAAGGGGAAAAAAGAGATGCGACCGATGAGAAGAGAAAAGAGCTAAAAATGAAGTCAGAGAAACCCGAATCACGGGGAGGCATGCTGAGGAGTTAAGCGGTTCTTGAGAGGTCACTCACTACCGTTACCTCACTGAAACGCTCAAGCCGGGGGATTTTGGGAAGGGTTTTGGTCCACCTGCCGCAAACCCATGGTGAAAACGCGAGTACCAGGAAGGATCTGACTGGTGCCACGGGGTCCGAAAAAGAAGTGGCGGACCGCGAGACAGTGTCTGGTGGCTGGTACTCAAACGCGCTGGCGTATGCTACTGACGGGGACGGTCTGAGAAATGGACGAAAAAAAGGGGATTACGATTCCGTGCGCACCCAAAAAGGCTATTAATTAAGGAGCACGAGAACCTCTAAACGGGAAAAAGTAAAACGAAAGCGGGGAGGGGTAAAAGGAAGTACTGAGGCGAAAGAAGGGCAGGGGTTCCGCGGGAAAAAGGAAAAGGGGGTTTCCCATACCAGATCAAATCTATTGGGGGGGAGTTGAAGCGACCGGATTGGGCGCAAGGGACCCGGCCACAATCCAGAGAGGGCGAGGCGAGGGGGAAAGAAAAGAGGAGGGGAAAAGAATCTGCGAGGCGCCAGCGGGCGGGGGGTGCAGAAAAAAACGAGTTAAGCCTCAGGCACCCGGTGACAGGCCCCGATGGGAGCAACTAAACAAATGTCGGGGGCGTGAAGCTGAGCCAGGAGGACTGCTCGACAGAGGAGAAGAAAACCTGCGGGCCGGACGGGAGGGGAAGAGGTGGAAAAAACGCGGCGAGGCACGGGGCCTAAGCGGTAGGCAGGGTCGGAACATGGCCAACAGTCACGGCATAGATCGAGATAAAGAGAAAGTTGAAACACAAAAGCCTACCGTCGGGCGCAACAAAGCGGACGCGATGAATCAGCAGTCCGAAAATGGGGAAAAGAGAGACGGCTCCAACTCCAGGATCAGGGGGGTGGCAGTGAAGGCGAAACAAAAAAGGTAGAATTGCAAGATTTAATCAAACGAGGGCGCAAAGAGCCAAGTAAGCAGATCCGAAGACATAAAGACCCGGGTGGGGGACGCCTTCAGATCGGCGGGGCGCCGATGGGGGAAAAAAAAGGGAAAAACGAGGGAGTCTCGCGAAAGAAATCCCGCTTGGGGCGAAAGCGCACGCGCGACGAGAAACTGGGAGAATCCGGGATATCAAACGAGAAAGGATCGTTTGAGCCTGACCAAAAACCGTGGACGCCGAGACACTAAGGGGGGGGTAAAGCCAAGGGAATCAAAAGTGATTGTCAGGAGCCAAATAAGGAATAGAGCTGCGCCGTCAGGAGAAATGATTACCATATTAAAGCTATTAAAGGAAGGGCGGCGCGGCCTGCTTCCTCCGGAAGGCTGAATGGGGCCGGACTGCGAGGGTTTATTACAGGAACGAAAAAGAGGTAACCTCACGGAATACTTCTGCAACGCTATCTCTACCCTCATAAAAT
>Ga0179591_1220593_pt1 | contig 10685 bp, 6 predicted proteins | sample CZOMad2_1_08_16f_FD_182891 | JGI IMG/M metagenome (GOLD analysis project Ga0179591, IMG submission 182891) | Vadose zone soil fungal communities from Angelo Coast Range Reserve, California, USA - CZOMad2_1_08_16fungal (PacBio error correction) | ecosystem: Environmental > Terrestrial > Soil >...
CAAATTCTCGGGGAACCGCCGCAAAAAGACTACAAAACGAGACTACCACGGCCAACCAGACGCGAAAACTTGGTGAATGATGGGCAATGCAGGACTCTTAAGTAACACGAACTTCCTAAGGAAGAACCTTTAATACACCTGCAAGGGGCCAGCCTCCTGCGACAAAGATTTGACCCAGAAACGCCAACAACTCAATGAGCCGAAAGGGCACGCTGTGCTTTTAATCGCGACGTACAAGAGTAAACGCAGAATCTGGGGATGGTCCTGGTCCTGCTGGATAAGAGGGGGGGGAGGATGGGAGGAACCTCAAGATTATGGTGCATCGACGATTTGCAAGAGGACTTGAATATCAAGACGCAAAAGAGACCGTCCATTCGGGACGTAAAAACTTCTGCGGATGAAGAAGACGGAGGTCCTAACAAGAAACCTAAAGGTAAAAAAGGTACTCAAAGGAAAAAACTCCTCAGCTTTTGGAGGGGAACGGGCAAGGCTCCGAAGCAGCGGGTCTTCGAAAGGAAGGGAAATACAGAGAGCCCCGGATAACGAGGGATGGCTACATAAGAAAACAGGTTAAGGGATACTACCCCGGATTGCTTAAAAACGTACAAGTGGTCTGAAACATCTAGACGGAAGGGCAGGGAATTGGGGGACCATACCGAGAGGCCGGAACGGTCCAGAAAGAAATCCCGTTTGGCGATTTGGAAGTAGGAAAGGAAAAAGACCGGTAGGTCGACTGCCTCAGGAGGCAAAATGCGGGAGATTGAGATGCCGGCAAGACGGGACTAGTCGCGCCGGTCGGGGACTGGAATTCAGGGGAAAAAAGGAAAGGGAATGAGTCCGTCCGTCGACCTAAAGATCTAGAGGGTTTTAGGGATGGCCGGGGGGACGCTGGGAAAAGCGAGTGCTAATTAGTGGTGTCGAGGGGAAAAAAAAAAAAAGAATCATAAAACAACTATCAAAAGCTTAGAAAGTCCAAACCGACGGGGGGGGACTGACTGACTGTTAAAGCGGAGTAAAAGTTCTAAAAGAGGACACTCCGGAAGTTGACAACTAAGATCTTTTAAAATGCAGGGTTCTCGAGGGGAGAGGACTAGAAGAGGAGGGACGGAGGAATGGTGCTTCTGGAGGGAGCGGACGAGGGAAGTTGGGTGTAAGCGAAAAATCGGGACCAAGCGCAGTCGGGGAATACAGGGCGGCGGCACGTCGATTAAAAAGGTAGGGAAAGAGAAGCTAAAATACTGTGGGCAAAACTTCGAATAGGAAACCTGACGTTTCGCAGACGAAAGGCTTTGACGAAACCTGTCAAGGAGGCACTGAAGCTTTGGATAAGGCGGGAATTAAAGGAAAAAAAACCGATCCAGGATTGAGGTCGCTATGAGCGGCAGGACCAAAAATGGGAGGAGGGTACTTCCAAAAAATGAGTCAATCGGGTACGAGAAACGCGTTTCCGCGAGAAAAAGGGAACTGTCGAAATGCTTCTGTACAAGCGTCAATACAGGTGGGCCTACGGGGGCCCAACAGTTCTTTACTAGGGGAAGAGTCGAGAAACGGAAGATTTATTTTACCGGCCAAGTAAGCGAACTGGGGGTCAATGCTGCTAATAAAATGACGTCCCGAAGACCGAAGATAAGGGCTCTCTGTTCATTTACTCATAAGACTGTTACAACTCTTGAATTCGTTGATGTGAGGAGTGTTAGCGGGCTTCGGGGGGCCATTTGGAGGTTAGAGTTGACGAGAGTCAGGACTTTAACAGGAGATCTGCGTCGGTGGGGGGAAGAGGGACGATTTGTCGAGCAGCCTGCGTGACTCGAAAGAGGGGCGTAATTGATCCGTAAGAGTGCCACAAGAATCAAAGACTGACAGAGTCGGAAAAATGGGCTGCTGGGTGGTTCTGGGGAGGGACACATTGTTTTGTAGATAATTGTCCAGTCGTACTTCAAGTCCTCCAGGCTCCGGGAGTCTCTTTTGTGGGCTCGGTGACCTGATGGGCAGGGATGAGGCAGGTACTGGATCGGTCGGCCTGCACGGGGTAATGGTGAAAGCGACGACGTTTCTGCTAAGAGCGTGTACACTTTCTTTTCTGGTCTAAACATGACCAGGTCCAAAGTATTACAAGGCAGACCGGAACAGGGGCAGAATCTACGGACGTGTATCTCTTGAGGGGGTGGCCATTCTCTGATGTGAAGAGGACTAGGGGATGGGCACTAAACGGAAGCCTGCAAACCTAACGCCGTCTAAAGTAATTTGCACTTGAGATCTTACTTAGAGAATGATGGTTTTTCACAACTTAGTCTTCTATCTCATAATCTCTGGGGTTTTGTTATATCCTAGGCAATCTTACCGTATGAAGCATGCACCCATACGTTAAGTTAGAATTGCCCTGTGGATCAGAATTCTTCCCTCACCGAGGCTCACTCAGATGACATCCTTTGGCCTCTCACACCACCGGTACCGAACGGGGTGAATGGAGGCGTTTGCTCATTAAAAATAAAACTAATCGGGAACCGGGACTTACAATTTGGAGAATCAGTTAAAACTTGGTCTGAAAGCCCAATAAACATCTACGAACTGGGAGCGTGTGAACATCGGAGCGGGAAAATTCAGGGATTCAAGGTCTTTGTCGAGCCGATCTTAGTGCGGTCGAAAAAACCGCACGAGTGGAAACGTTGATCAGCGAAGCGAACAAAGGGAAGTGATTGACACTATAAACGCTCAGGCCTCACCCAGAAAGATGAGGTGATAACTTATGGGTCTGTTTCCGAGGGGGTGTTGGGGTGCTGGTTAAATCTCTGCTGATGATCAGGCTGGCAGTTCACGGGGTCCACGCCCTGGGAATTTTTCCTATGTCGTAGACACATTCCCACAAGGGTCGACTCTATGAACCGGTTCGGGGTTTTCCCATGGGCATTAGGGTGATTGGAGTCCTCTGGGTGACGATCTTTCCACCGGGGGTCTTAGGTGGACCTACACCAAACAGATGAAAGTGGGATTACTTTCCTCAAGGCATCGGATGAGAGGGGTGATGCCATCCGTACCTTCGGTTCCTGCAGTTTCCCAATCAAAAGGACCCAAGTTGGTGGCAGTGCTTCTAATGTGAGACACCACACAACTCTCCTGGGGTTCAGCAATTGAGGAAATGAACCTGTCTAAGGGGGGTTTTCAAGTATGTTGGGGGGGGGGGGGAAGGTCTGTGCCATCAGATATAATTACAGGAGCATCATGGAAACGTAAGAAGGAGTAGGAACAAGGAGGGGGGGGTTTTGCCAAATAGGGAATCCTATTTCTAAAAAAAAAACACATGCTTTTTCCGTCTATCTCAGCAAAAGGGAGAGGGGAAATAGAAAGGAAAAGAAGCCGTTTTTGTGAAAATGATTCCATAGGGGGGGGGAAGGAGGGCATGACTTTATAGAGAAGAGTGCAGGTCCCTGTAAGGTACGTAGGCATTCTTCCCTATCCAAACGGGATACAGGGTGACTGGAAGGGAGACCAGTTTCTAAATTTTCCGAAATGAACTAAATTGGTTGAAAGAAGCAACATGGGAAAGGGGGATCTTTTCCAAGATGTATGGGCCTACGTTAGATCTATTTTTCTGCGTGAGCTTTATGACAATTGACTTCCTTGTTTATTCACAACTAAGGAAAAAATTTCTCGTAAAGATGCTCCCAACTTAAGGATGGTTCCCCTCCCGATCGAATGAGCGCATTGGGTCAGAAATTTCGATTCGCTCCGCCACTTCTAACTTGTGGGCCCCTGTGGCGTAAAGACTAACAAAGGAAGCAGGGCCCAAGCGGGTCGGCTCAGGTGCCACTAGCTCGAACAATGGAAAGAAGGAAACTAGGTCAAGAGTCCGGTCTACCGGAAAAATACGATTTGTAAGATCAAAACAGGCGTCAGTAAGCATAACGTGCCGTAAGCTTGAAGGGGGACAGGAAAAAAGGGTAGATCTTCTGAACAAAACGAAATCAAAGGAATCCTCCCGAGTGTGAATCAGGGGGAGGAACGATGGGACGGGCCACCAATGGCGGAGACATTTCCGTCGAACGGTGTTAGGGAGGGGCTTCCTCAAAAAGGTTGCAAAATCTTGGGTTAAAGAGAAAGGGCTGTCAACAGGGGCGGGTACGCTTCGGGGGGGTCTTGGTGATGAAAGATTCAACTCCATCAAAGGACCAGAAAGTGAGGCAAGGGGTAGGGGACAAAACTGCAGGGCGGGGGGGGTGAGGGTTGGAAGTTTCGAAGAAAAGGGCCGGTGTCTTCCCTTAAACCCAGAGACTGGGGATTGGGTCACAAATGGGCGAAAAAAAAGGGAATATCCCCTCAACGGGGGAGCTAAGAATACTTGTCCAATGAAACAAATCAGAGGACTGAAAACAGGAAAGTGGGGTGAAAATTCAGTTCCGGTTGGGTAAGTATGGTTTGTCAGGGCCGGAGACTGTGACCAGAAAAAGGTGTCAATGGAAGCCGGGGCCCAACGGGCCGCAGGGAAAAAACAGCCGGCAGAAGGCTCAACAAATTCCGTCAGAGGTAGGGGAAACAATGGGGGGGGGCAAATAGCCGAATTTGGAGCGGAAGTCAAGGTGATTCAGGTTGGGGCGCAAATCCACCGGATAGGGTCCCTTAGCCGCCACGTTTCGAGTCGCAGGACCCGTCACCTGAAAAGGTAGGGACCGGAGAATGTACCCTTGGAACGGTAAGACGTCTTCAAAGAAAGGACGTCTACTCACAAAAACACGCCTCCTGAAACGTAGAGTAATTCATTCAAAGAAATTTGACAGGACTAACTTTCCCCAACCCGTGATTTCTCCCAAAGTCGCCTAGTTTTAAGATCTTAAATCGGTCAACATCGGAGCTGATTTGGTACCCCGGTGTATTCTGGGATCAGGAAGCTTCGACCTTGGGATTAATGGTCGCTCCCGCAGTGGGACCGCGTCGCGACGCGCCTCTTTGAAAAGGGAAGAAAGGGGAGCACCGCCTGCCAGTTCACAAAGTAGCTCCAGGGGAGAAGCGGAGCGCGAATCAGGACAAAGAAAGAGAAGCAGAAGTGAAGACCTTCCTAGGGAAAAAATCGCAGAACCCAGTATCATTGTCGGCTAGGGAATAGGGTTGATCAAATCAAGGGGAACGTGACCAACTGTCGGAAACTTTTTCGGGAGGACAACGCTCGGAGGGGAAGTGATCCAAGGGATCCCGTCACCGGGATCGTCAAGGGTGGGGCAGAAAACATGACGTGAAAAGACGGAAGTGCGAGGGGACCGAAGCGGCCCCGGGCAAGTCAAGGGCGGCGAAAGGCCTGGAGGGCCCTAGGGTATCGGAGACACCCTTGGCGAAAGGGGGGCCACGAAGATAAGATCGATCGGGGGACGCTTAGCGAAAGGGAACTAAACTTGATCAAGGGGATGGGAGAGGACGGCCGAAGGACAAGGAACCAGATGTCACATTGTCGATCAGACAGGGAAAAAAGGTCGGAGGTCGAGGAAAAAGTCATGGTCTACTAAACAAGGGCCACACCATTATGGAAAGGTGCTAGGAAAGACCGTGGAATCTCAGTGAAGACAAAACGTGGAATCAGGAAAAGCTGTAAGGACCGGCGGGTTCGCAACCCACCAAGACCACCCGGGGGGACGCCTTCAGCAAAAAGTATCAACGAGAAGAAAAGTATCTGGAAAGAGCCGATGGACCAGCAGGTGGGGAAAAGTCTTGGCGCTGGACGTAGTATCGGGAGTGGCAAAATTCGTACAGGGAGCGGAAAGGGTACTCCGCAAACGAAACGTGACCAGGTTAATCTGCCCAATCGTCAGGGGTGAAGGCTCCCTGCGCGCCAAAAGAATCAAATCCTTTCGAATGTCTGAGAGACCCATCGGGTATACGAGGGGTGAATACCAATCCAGGGGACGAAAATAGTAAAATGAGATAGCGGCGACGCTTAATCGTACGTCACACCATGGGCAGGAAAGGCGCCGACGAATCAGAGGGAGTGACGTGACAGGGGAGGTTGGCTGTGTCGGGGGAACTATCCGGAACACTTACATTAATTGAGTCAAAGGCCTCTAAGGACGGGAAGTTACCTTAAACACTACCCGGTGAGAAGACGTCAGCGGGGCAGTACGGAGCAGTCTGAGGCAGGCGCCGTAAGAACATGAACGACCTCTCAAAGAGAATTATCGCTCAAAAGCAAAGAAGTCTAAGGAACAGCTACGTCCATCACATGGGGGTAACGAGGGGGGAAGCTGCATCAAGTTGCGGTTGTAGGTAGACAATGCACAGCCATCGCCAAAGAAAGCAGGGGGGAGGTGTTGAAACGTACAAACGGGAGCGAGAGACCACGGAAGAAAAATGCGGTATACACCGGGAGGTAGCGGACTTTACCGACGAAGGTCTACGGAAAGGACCCGAAGGCACGAGGTCTGATTGATGGCGAAAGGCCTTATATAAGTTAAGACGTTCTTTAGGAAAGCAGTAAATACTCATCATGGACATGTAATCATAAACGAGGTGTATCTCTTGCTCGATAAGGGATGTTTCTGTGGAGCGAGGGGGGCGTCCAATATAAAACTAACCGGGGAGACCGGATTTGAACGCGCGAATCACGGAAAGGTGTCAATGGCGATGAAATAGACGTCAACAGAAGGGAATTTGGGGACTGAAACAACACGGAGAAGTGGGAACTGAGTAGAAAAGGAAATCCGGCTGGGAGGAGGGGGTACGCGAGTCAAACGGACACTAGGGGACCGGAGAGCAAGGTAGGGCACTAGACTCTCAAGCGCAGAAGCACATAAGTTCGACTGAAAGGTTAAGGGGTACTGATAACAAGGAAGACTAAGAATTGTGGACGTGTGCCTGTGGGACATCATGTGGGGCTGATCAGACAGTAGACTGAGGGTAAGGGCAAGCCTTCAACTCTAAGCAGAAGAGACGCACCAATGGTTTGGAAATCAAGAGGTGAACGACCGACTGGGGGAGAGAGAGGTGTATGTTCACAAAGAAAAACCGACAGGGCACACGTGGGAAGCGTTTGCACAGGGGCGTGGTGCACGCGAGGCTAATCCCGACAGGTCGAAATGGATGCCCGAGGCGGCTTCTGTACAAGGAGGGGGTACTACATTCTATTGACAAGAGAACAGTAAGGGGGGGAAAGCCCAGAGGAACAAAAAAAGCTATAATGCAGCGTCACACCACTCGTGTCCTTTGAACCGGGGAATCGGCGGGTCGAGCTGAAGCCAGATCAAGAACAGAAAAGGTGTCGATTGACTCAATTAGGGCACTGGTAGTGGAGTCGCGGGAGTACTGGCGCTGAACATGTGAAGTTGACACAGATGGGTGATTTTTGTGCCAATGTAAAGGGGGGAAAGGGTCGACGAGGTTCGGACCGGTAGCAGGGAAAAAGAACGACGGTACAGGCCGCCTCAAGAGGGGAGGACGCACTCGTACATTAAAAAGACAGAAAGGGAGAAGCCGGAAAGGGGATTGAAAAATATAATCAATGCTTATCCACAGGGAGCGGTGGAAAAAGGGGGGAAGGACCAGAAGGGCACCCAGGTAGGGTCCGTCAACTCTAGAGTTTAGCAAGCTCAATTGGATGGCTAGGCGCTAGGAGAATGTGAAAACAGACGAAGAACGTGGTGACCGTCTTGGTACCAGCTATCCCCTGCTCAGCGGAAAAAGACAGATAATACAAGACTAATAAGCGTTCACAAGTAGCCTGTCAGGTGAACAACTCACGACACATAGGTTGAAAAAAAAACGTCTACTTCACGGATTGGAAAAAAAAAAAATTAAGCAACGGCCAAAGAGGCATTAGTGACCGAATGGTTGGAAGCAAATGTCTAGCTTGGACAGGCAGAGCTGTAGGTCGGTGTGAATTGAAGAAAGATCTATAGGACGGTGCGTGTTGAAGCTGGGAGCCAAAGAAAAGTCGACAACGGCCTTGGCTACCTTCGGTAATCAAATATGAAGATTTCGAGAAGGGATCAGAGTAGACATAGGGATAGAAGTGGGGGGGAGCTAGCGGAATACGCTGCGGGAGAAACGCCGCCCTTGAATCTCCACCATTCGCGGAGTATGGAGGGGGGGGGTGTTAGTTGACGAAACGGCAAACGGGCAATGTTAGGTAGAAGGGAATCTCGAATGGTCTTAGCAAGATACAGAAAAGCAGTGAGGGTCGCGGGAGGGTGTCGCAGTTGGACTGTGGACCGACACGAAACGATGCGTCTCGGCTGCCAGGATGTACAACCCGTTTAAAGATCTGATTTCCTCTCTGAAGGGGTCGTAAAAGCTTCTGAGCACCCAGAGCCGAGCAGCGTTCGAAATCGCAAGAGGGAAGGCAAACTAACCTGCAAAGAAATGTAAAGGCTTACGGAAAACCAAACGAACGAGAGGAACGGAGAAGGGACTTTCCCTAACAGGCAAATGGACCTTCGCCGAAGATGCAATCGGAACTAAGTCTACCTAGACACCACTATCGCTAATAATTGGAGTCAGAGGCAATGAGAATAATCAACTGTTTAGATTTAGAAGTCGAGTGTATCAACTAGAGCTGGGAGGGATAAAGGAGATGACGCACGCATCACGAAAAAACAACTATAGAGACCAACAAGAAGGCAATTATCACAACGATTAGTAGAAGAATAGTCCTTTTCCTCTTCGAAAATATGGCTAAAGAGAGGAAGGGAATCATCGTGTCTAATCGAGAGGCAAAGATTTCGGAAAAGGAGGCGCGACGGGCATAAAAAAAGCGTAATCACTGGGGACGAATCGGGGCGGAGTTGCGGATTTCGCGGAAGGCAGCGTTTCTGGATTATCCAGAGGCCGAAATTTCCGGGAACTCAATAATCAAATCCCGACAGAGTGGTATTGGAACGTTGTAGGAGAGAGGGGTGTCACAAGGACTCGAGGCAAACAGACTAAAATGCCTTTGTGGCGGAGGATAAACCAGCCTCGGGAAACCATCTAAGAAGGCGCATCGGCGAAAGTAAAAAAGTGAAGAGATAAAAAGGGATCGAAAAAAAAAAAACTCAAAGAGGGGGGAGAAAAAAAATTGTCTTAAATCACCAAATATAGGACTAGAAAAGGTGTGTGATACTCGGATTCCCCAGGCGAGCCTTAGGCCGGGACATCCTGAGGAAAAAACGACGGTAAGGATCCTAGGGGTAGGATGCTGACTACTTTTTGGAAGGGGAAGCATTGTATCTACGGAGCATTCTGAAGGCTCGAGTCAATACTTCGAAGTGCGGGTATCGAACTGGCTGGGAGACTAAATGCGGAACGGGGGGTGAGGAAACGGGGAACAACAAAAAAAGATGCGAGGCGTAATCCTCTGGGCCAGAATTGCGACTGAAAGGAAGAATGGGGTTAGTCTCCCTTACGGAGTAAATCAGCTGGGAGGGGATCAGGTCCGTAAAACTCGACGTTTAAAGGTCATCGAAATAACCCCCTAGGCCGGACTAACGGCCCCGTGGTCTTTGAAATAGTAAAATCAACTGTTAAAAAAAAAGCGAATTTAAATTCAAACTGTAAAACGGGTTAAACTGCAGATCAAACACGGATAACTATGGTAATTTCGTAACCGGAAAACTTAAGATCTCAGGGAAGAAGCGCTTCAAACTTCGTAAAGTTCTTGCGTCCTTCTATTCGGCAACAACAAAAAGGTACGATTCCAGCAGAAACAAACAGGAATAGGAAGAAACTTTTCGCGGAAATCGGAATGGCCTGGCGCCATCGAGAAAGCCTTTGTTGAGTGGTGGATGCTTACACACAATTGGTGGAAGGTGAGATGTAGGGGGGACACGAGTCTTACAGCACCGATGCAGAAACCCGGCAAAAAAAAAACAATACGGACAACGAACTCCTCCCAATAGAGAGAACGAAAATCAAAAGAAAAAAAATATTCACGAATCCTAACGGTCAAGAATTACATCTTAGAAGCAATGGAAGGGGCGTAAACCTTTGGAAAAGAAAAGCAGGCCTGTTCCTGAAAAAAGAAAACAAAAAAGAGGCCCTGGGTCACTTACTGTGGGCGAAGGGCACAATTATATGTTGGGAACGTTTCAGAGAAGTCATTTGTACTGAGAAGTTTTCGGATTTCCGACCTTTCCTTGCGAGAAAAAGGTTCGAGCATAAAATAGCAAGGAAAATCAATCAAATGAAAACGGGACAAAAGAAGGAAACTCAGGGGGGTTTTAACATCCTTGGCAAGGGGGAGGGACCAATGGAAGTATGGGTTACACAGAAACAAATGGTGTTTGCATAAGGAAGGATGGGAGATTGAGAGGGAAAAGGGCTAAGTGGAAAAGATCGGCAGGCAAGGAGATTCTATCAATTAAAGCTAAGGGTGTCTCTCTGATCTAATATCCTCTCCCAGAAGGAAGCCTGGGTATCGAGACTTGACGCGGCACAGGTGAACTATGAAAAAAAGGAAATCATCATACCTTGGTCCAGGGACTGTCGACGCGGGTCAGGCATAGTTCTAGGAAAAAAGTACAGCGTGCGCAAGTAGGACGCTGGGGGGAAGGAAGGGTCATTATGAACAGATAACAACCAGGGAAAGAAAAATCTAGACCGGTATACAAAGTGTCCACCGCAAGGAACGGGAAAAGGAGAAACAATTGACGAGGGATGAGGAGACATATGCCGTCGGAAGAGTTAACGGAGGCTTTCTATTTTGGTAAGAAATTCGGCCTTGGGGAATGCTT
>Ga0179591_1227900_pt1 | contig 10685 bp, 10 predicted proteins | sample CZOMad2_1_08_16f_FD_182891 | JGI IMG/M metagenome (GOLD analysis project Ga0179591, IMG submission 182891) | Vadose zone soil fungal communities from Angelo Coast Range Reserve, California, USA - CZOMad2_1_08_16fungal (PacBio error correction) | ecosystem: Environmental > Terrestrial > Soil >...
AAATCTAGGTTTGAAGTCAGCTTACTGAAGGATGTTCGAAATTTGGGCAACAGTAGCAGAAAAGGTGCAAAAGAGAATGGGAGGCCTCTATTTATTCAGAATCCATGGTAGGAAGAGAGGAGAATAAGAACAAGGCAACCGGGATAAGAGTGCGGACGAGAAGAAGACGAGTAACCAAATTTGCAAAACAAGGATCTGAACTTGGGGGAAGAGTCCTGAAAGAGGGGCGAGGAAACGACAGGGGGCGTTAAGGGTGATCCTATTAGAGCGTAGATCATAAAACCGGAACAAGGAAAAGGGAGAAATCGCCCCGGACTGTAACTCGTATTGGAAAACTGGTAAATTCGGACCAGGCTCCGGCAACGTTGAAGAGGGGTAAGCCAACCCGAAAAGGTCTAACGAAAAAATAAAAAGTGTCGTAGGCTGACAATCGGCAAAAAAGAGGGGAAAACACCGTAAACATCGCTTCAGGGGAGGTAGCTAGCCTTGAGGGAAAACCCAAATTCAAAGAACCAAAGCACCTTCCTGTGGGGGGGGGGGGGTCTAGGACAGGGCGATTATTCGTTGTCAAAGACACCGTTTTAAGCCATACCGAAATAGACCGCTGGAAAAGGCGTTCCCATTGCGAAGCGGATCCTTCGGGAAAAAGACAATGGGACAACTGTGGTTCCAAAAAAAAGGGTCAGATGCCGCCAGGGGTCTGAACGAGGGGTTGAGGGACGACACGATGAGAATTTTTCACACAAGGGAATACGGGGGATATCAGAAGGCCGTCTCGTTTGAAAAGACACAAGAGAAAAGAATGCATTAGAGAGTCCGACCCTCAACCAAGGGGGGGAAAAGGTTGTGGCACACAGAGGCAACTCGCGTGATCCGGGAACAGACGGGGGCCTTTTTTTGAACCAATGCTTTTCTGATGAAAGGAAAACGAAGGGGAGGGAAGGGTGCAACCCAAGGGCCCTAGATCCAAGACAACCCGTCTGCCAGAGGGGAAGGTCGCTGATGGTGGGACTAAGCGGCCTCTCAATCTTTTCAAAAGAGGGATAAGGCCAAACCGGCCCTACAAGAAATAGACGTCACGCTCAAGTAAGGGGAAAAAAGAAGGAAAAAACGAGTACGATGGAGCGCTTTCCTGGCACCGACGATTGAAAAAAAGAAGAAAGTTTTGGGACTCAAGGAAAAAGAGGGAAAACACGTGAGGTTTGTAACTGGGGGGAGGCCACCAGCAATCCGAGACCAACGCGCCAGAGGACAAAAAAAGGCTACCGGAGCGGGAAGGAAAAAGAAAGAATCAGACGTGCCATGGCTTAAACCGTTCGTTAAGGGAAGAATTTGAGGGGAGAACTCTTGCGAACAGAGGTGGAGAGTCCGTTGATCTGAGGAAAAAAAAAAGTCCAGCTTGGAACAGAGCATGGGAAAGGAAGAAACAAGGCGAATTTGGGGGGAAAAAAAAGAAAATCATACAATCACTGACGAGAACTTTCCCATTTTTGGGGAGGGACTCACACGCATAGGAGGCTTTCTCTGATAGTACCAAGGGGGGAAAAAAAGGAGGAACCATGAAAACGCTACAAGGCTTCACGAGAGAGCAGTAAAAGGGCCACGGTGGATAAGGGAAAAAAGCGTCTTTTCAAGAGTATCCTAAGGAAGGGGGAAAAGATGAGAAAGAGAGGGCGTCGTTGTTAAGGGTAAGTCTAAAATGGATGTCCAAAAAGTCTAACCTTGCACTCAGGTAGGAAACCAACACAAAAAAGAGATAGTACTATGAACCTGAGTTTCAGGGTAGAGGGGGGGAAGGGACCAATCAGTTCGGATCGACCCCGCCAAAACGAATGAAACAGAAAAAACAACTAATGAGTGATGTGAGAACAGCAAATCCTTAATCCCACGAGCAGGGGGCCTTCACGTGACTGACTTTCACGGCGAACCTCCTTGCAGCGGGTGGAGAATGCGGAAAAGAAAAACTGTCACACGGTAACAAAAAAAGCCACCGACATCGCGGGGGAAGCTTCTTACTCAAAAAAAATAAAATGTAGTGGCGGTTCTAGGTTTGGTCATATGTGACAGGCACCAACAAGTAAAAGAAATGATGCGATATCCTGTCCAGGGGTCAGGAGGGAACGGTTCGACGAGAAAAAGGAAAAAAAATCGATGGGGGAGAAAAACAAGAAGGGTTGAGAAGAAACTTTCGGAACTCCGAAAGTCTGAAGCCAGGGGTCGGTTCAAAGCTCTCGACGGGAGGGGGAAAAAAGGAGGTGAGCTGGAGGCGTGGGTCGGGATCCGGGATTGGGGGGGCGTTGTGGAAGAAAAGGAATCAACCTACCGGGAGGAGGGAGGGGAAATGGAGTCACTCCAGAAAAATGTGGGCTCAAGTTGGGTCTGTTTCAAAAAGGGAAAAGGGAAGAGCACGAGGTTTGAACGTACGTGAAGTGACGGTTGAAGGGGCTAAACGGAGATTAAAGGAGCAGGTTGGAGGAGGGACGCATGAGGGCAATATTTCTAAGGTACGAGGGAAAGCATTTTCAAAAAAGTTGATGGTGCGAGTACAAGGGAGGGAAACAAGGTCGGACTAGTTAATAGGATCAAAAAAGAAATGAAGGGGAAAATCCAAAGAACATAGTGGAAAGCAAGATGTTGCATCTGGAGGAAAAAGAGGGCACTTGCAATAAAGAAACGTTTCAGTATGGGATGTACGGGGAAGGGGAGGGAGGAGGGAAAAAACGAGCGCGAAATGAGACTAATCAGTATCCTGTTGAAACAATTAAAATAAGAGGAATTAGGACTAAACATTTCGGACACATATGAAGGAAGGGGAGTAAAAAGGAGAAGAGGTGAGTGCGAATCTTCAATTCTTGGGAAAAAAAATTGAACTAACGTCACCGAGTGACGGAGGGGCGGGAATGATGGCAAAACAGGTTTTCGGCATGGGGGAACTAAGAAAACGAATAATCCGCACCTCACAGCGACCATAATTGCTTTGCGAGGGGAAAGTTGACTGGGTTCCACTCCATAAAAAAGAGCACCAACTGAAGAGACATGTTGAAAAAGGGGGGGGGGAAAGCTGATGGAGGCTAGAATACCCTGCGAAACGATTGTGGGATGAGGGCAGAAACTGTCTGAAGAGGTATGAGGGAAAAGGAAAATATTCACAAAAAGGGGAGTTTTAAGGTAAACGTCCGAGGAATGTCCCGGGGAGCTCGTTGAAGAAGGCAGGAGTAGCTCCATCAAAGAGCGACAACGGGAGGTAGGTCTTCAGGAAAGCAAAACAATTTCAAGTTCAGCTCAAATGTTGGGGCAGAATCTCACTTGTGGGTGCTTAAAGGAGAAGTAGGAATCGGTCCGCAAAGAAAAGAGGAACTTGAATTCCAGGTCAAGTGATTGGGAGCTTATGGGAACACTTGAGGGTAGTATAAGAGGAAAAGACCCACGAGGTCAACTCGCAGCACGACAGTTGCAAAAGGTAATCATAAAAAAATATCGGGAAGCAGCAAACCCGGCGGGAGGACAAGAGAGAGAGTGGAAAGTTTGGATCGAGGTCTGAAGATTGGTGAAAGGGTGGGGCACGAAGCGCTAGCGAGTGTGAATCTAAGGGGTGATTTGGGGGGCATCGATGTGACATATACGAAAGGGTCATAAGGAAGAAAGGAATAAACGAAAAGAGAGTTAGGGGAATATCCAGGAACAGAGTAAAAAAGGAAAAAAAAACACAGATCGGAAAGGGGGACAGGCTACAAGGCCCAAATGAATTTAGAGAGAAAACTAGAGGGGTCGGCGGAAGCAATAGAAGGTGAGGGAGGAGAAAAAGCTAACCAAACTAAAAAGTTATGAAGGAAGAGAAAGAGGGAGGGGATCAGGAAAGGGATTGGGTAAGGCTACCTAGTCTCCGGCAACTTTGAATATTGGTAACCTCACAAGAAACGAAAGTCTCAGCCATCACAAAGGGGAGCTAAAAAGTCCGAGCCTCCATCATCTGTGGGAATCACCACTTCAACCTCCTTCAGTTGAAGGAGGGAGAAAGGAAGGGGGGGGACCCCAGAAACAAACTAAAAAGGGCCATTCTTGTCGTGGAAGAGGAAGTCTTTCATGCAGCAAAAAAACCGGGGGAAAGAAAAGACGCGGTCCGAGAGGAAGAAACTCCGGCTGCAAAACTGCCGCTTCCAAAAGGGGGAGAAAAAGGAGAAGAACGGGCCCCCAAGGGGAGAAGCGAGTTGCTGAAAAAAACTTTGAGGGCCGACCGATGAGGATGTACCTTTTTTCACAAAGACGACGGGAAATGCGCCGTCAGGAGACACACATTACCACCCAGACGGAAGAGGTGACCGAAGCAGAGCATTGGGGAGCGGGGGGGTGTGCACCAATGACAACCTCGGCGATGCCGTAGAAAATTCAAGGCAATTGGTACGTCTTCAAAAGTAGGGAGGGGAAAGTAACTATGACACTTGTTTCACGAAAAGGAAAAGATCTCCAGCAGCGAAACACGGAGCATGGAGGGATTTTCAAACGGGCAAAATTCAAGCCTCGCCTTCTCATCTTTGAAGAAAACGCTCTAGCATGACAAAAGAATAAAACGTTTAGGGGCAATCAAGTCACTGTCACGAAGAAAGTCAAAACGAAGAGTCGGACGGACCTGCTGGAAACGAATCAATAATTGGTCAGGCCTTTGAGGAATCAATCCAGCGAAGAAGGGGAAAGGACCTTTTAACGGGTCCCCACCCTGAGATACAAAATCGGACGAATCACTACGTCATCATTTTTGAGAGAAAGAATCAGGAGAGGGGCAATCAAGCAACAGATAGTGCAGGAGGACCGACTTGAGGGGGTAGGTTAAGATAAGTTCATAACTAAACTCTTTGTGCATCGACCTCGAGGTTATAAGGAGGTATAGGAAGGAAGGAGAGAACAGGCAGAAAGCGTAACCTGCAGAACAAGTGTCGAATGGGGGGGGGACCGAAAAGACTACAGATTCAAAGAGACAGGAACATTGGTGTGTGAGGCAAGCAAAACTCTAGATTAGAGGAGTACAAGAATACATGATCGTACGAAAAAAGTCGCACCGATAACAGGAGGTGGTTGCGTATCTAAGCATTTGGAATGAGCAGGAACCGATGTGATAAATTATCGGGAGGGGTTCCTAATTGGAAATTGGGGGGGAGGAGCTTTCTGAGGGATTGGGAGGAAATTTCAGGCGCAATTGAAGGGGCCCACAAGCTCATTGAAAGCAGGGTCATAAAGTTGGAGAGCAACACAGGAAGGGAGGAGTAAAGAGATACGAGAAGAGGGAACAGGTTATCCTTTGCAGAAAAAAGGCAATGAGATCGACCGTCACAAACGAAAGCCGCAGAGAGGAGGAAGGAAGGGGAAAGAAACGGAAAAGGCAAGATCTACTCACTCTAAGGGAACTTCAATGACTGGAATGTAAAAAAACTCCTTGCATCAGGGGAGAGGCGCATAAAAGGAGAGTCACAAAAAAAGGGGAAGATCTGTTGGGCGCGGTATGACTCAACAAAAGGGTCCGGTAAAAGCAGTGAGTGGGGGTAGTTCTTTAAAAAAGCGCACGGGTGGGGAGAAGTGCGATGAACAGGTCAATGGGGGAGCAGCGTGCTCTGTTTCTCGAATCAAAGCTGAGACAATCTGAAAGGGGGAGACGAAAAAAGTTTCGAAGACAAAAAGAAAAAGAAAGTGAAGGAGGTAATCAAAGGCACTGCGTAGGTGCAGTGGGGGTGGGGCCATCAAGGGATCGGGGAGAAACAGGGGGAAAAGAAAAGGGGGGGGCTAATGTGAATCGTGATTGCAGGGGGGGGAAAACTCAAGGAATCAACTACCTGGAGGTAGAGTTGGGGGCGATTGTTCACGAAAGAAAAACGACTTATTTAACTCACAGGGCGGGGGAAGAAGGAAGCCGAGTAAAATAGCAATAGTTTGGGAAGGAGGGTGAAAAGTGAAGGGTGAGCGTGCGAGCGGGAGTAATGAGGAGTGAGTAATGCGCCGTGCTGTATGGAGAAAAAAGTCTATTGAAAAGCTCGACAACAGGAATGCAGACGGTGGATGGGTGCTCAGGAGGGAAAGGGAATGTTAAAAATGAACTAGTCCCCGTCTATCGAAAGAAGAAGGGAGAGTCCAACAATCCGGGAGAGGTCATTCCGGAAAACCCTTGTAGGAAAGGTGACACAAGAATACAAAGAGGGGAGGCGGCGGCCAGCACAGTCACTGGGAGGGGGGAGGCTTGATGACAAGAAAAAAAAAAAGGGGAAAAAAGGAGAATAGATACCGTTCCCGCTAGGTGCGAAACATTCAATAAGCCTATTCAACAACAGCGGCTCGAACCCTTATCATCTGACGCAGTGGTCGGGAAAACAAGGAGGAGGGGGGACCGACGCTTGGGCGAATCGGCGCATGGGGGCAATCGAGAAATGGGGAACGAACGGATCACCTAGGTATTACAGGGGGTAGGATTGAGGCAAAAACGGTGTTGGAAGGGGGGGGAAAAAAACAACGAAGTCGCCCTGACAAATCGTAAACCGAGGGGCTTTTGTGCGAAAGTTGGGGCGGGGAAGAGGGGAACACTCCGACGTCTAAGCGATTCAACTGAGAGGGGTAAAAAAAAGGTTTGGTGAGGGCTGAATGTGAGTCGAGAGTGGGTCAATCCCTTTCTAGGTGTGAGGCGCGGTCAGGGCTTTTCAAACGAGATTCTAACAATATTCCAAAAATTAGGTCCGCAGGTAAGTAACGGGCAGAGGGGTAACATGTCCTCGTGGAGAAGCGATTTGATCTAATTAGGGTAAGGCAGTATCGTCAATCTAATTCGACAGTGTATAGGGGTAAGAACTCAAAAAGGCAACTGTTCATACTCAATTGGGTCATATGCACTTTATGGAAAATGTGGTCTAAAAGGAGGGGGTGGGTTGACTCGGCTGGAAGTTATCGTAGAACACTCACGGGACCATGGGAAGGGTGGGTTCCAGATGTTATTTGTCTATGGAGCCGTAAGCACTGGGGGGTAATATGAAGAAAGAGATGCCCAATCAGTAGAGAGGGACCGGCCTAACGGCCTAGTTTAGAGGAAGAAAGACTTCAATGCGAGCAAACACTAGGAAGTCAGCGAAAAAAAAACACTGAGGAGAAGAAAGAAAAAGCCAGTGACACCAGTGGGGCTTTCTTACGTGAGGGAAGTGAAATTTTGCAACGAGCGCGAGAATGGGAGAGTGTGGCCCTCGATGGGAAGGAGAATCAATGTATGAGATAAAAGAATGAGTAGGAACCTTAACCATGAGAGAAGGGGGGGAAGTGTCGTACTTCCAGGAAAAACGAGTACCACAAATAGGGAAAAAAAACTTCGGAAGATAGAAGGAAGACCCAGTATTGAAAGAAAAGAGAAAGAAGGTCGAGGTAATCAAATATCCAGCGAAAGCTATATGGAGACCACCGGACGAAGTAAGACAAGAGACCGCGGACATGTTACTCGGGACGTTCACGGAAATGCTGGGACTAAGCCTTCCTTCCACGGGGGATTGTTACAGGGAAAATCGGATAGCCAGCCAACGAAAAGGGGAAAGAATCAACAACAAGCGGGTGGAGCCTGTGCAATGGGGAGGAGACAAGCTCGAAAAGAAGCTGCCAACTTTCAAAAAAAAAAGAGGCAAGGTTAAGGTACGAGCCTCGTGAGGGAAGTGTGAAACACCAATAAACTACCACGCTCAAAGTCACGGCTGTGAGAGGGGGTAGGTGAGATTTGGGTGGTCAGCAAATGCCGACAGGGGGTGGGAAATACGCCTAAAACCAAAGGAGGTATCCCATTCCTCCGAAAGAATGCATTAAGGGAAGGGAGAGAGCAGAACTGGACCAGCACACTGCGTCAGAATGTCAAGTTCTTCAACCCCTGGGGGAAAGGGACTAGGGGAGACATTTGTTACCAAGGATATTCATCACATGAGAAAATAGAAGAATAACTAAAGAATTCCCGAAGACAGGAGCGACGTCCGAAGCTCGGCCGGGAAAAGGGGGGTGACACAATCGAAGAAAAAAGCTCATTTTCAAGGGAATAAAGACCCAAGCAGTTTGGACTTCAAGGAGGCGGTTGGCTGTATATCATTGGAAGAGGGTGCGGGGGGGGTAAAACTAAAACGAAAAAAGAACAAACCATCCCCGTCTGCCGATGAAGGGGGGGAGGAGATGTCAAGCCAAGTTAAAATGTTAGCACAGACAAAGCAAATATTAGAAGAAATAATCGAAGAGTAGCAAAGCTCACTTCACTGGGGGAAAAACAGGAAAGAAGAGGGAGATGAATAGTCAGGAAAAGAGGACTTGAGATCTAGAAAGGTGGGGAAGGGGGGAACTCAATCGGCAAGCGAACAACAGAAGGGGGGAAGTTTTTAGGAAACCAAGCAAATCACCTGCGGACCACCTAAAGTAACGTAGTCAGTGTGCATCAAGGAAAATCATGAGGCAAGAGAAAAAAACGACCTGGATAACGACTTACGTATTGGGTCCGAAGGTTCGATAACTCTTGTGAGACGACCTCTATTGGAGAAAGGGGAGCAAACACCACGCTCCAGAGTTACAATCATCGCCCTTCGGCTAAACAAGGGGGGGGACCGAAGAAATCAGGGAACCAGAAACTAGTACCTTAAAAGGGGTTGAGGAAAAAAAACAATGGGGACAAAAAAATCAACGATCTTTCTTCTGGAGCCTTATGAGTACCGTGATACAGGAGGATACCCATTAAAAATCACCCAGCAAGGGGGTTCGAGACGGCAGGTCACGTGAAGGACCCGAGTGGTGTATAATTAAGGGAGTCCTAATTAATTAGGGGGGTAAAAATTCCGGCTTCTGAGGGTCAGGAAAAGGTTGTGACGGGGTCGAGGCGACCGGATGGGTAAACCAACGGAGGGATCACCGACAACTCATGTTATATTATAGAAACAAAGGAGGGGGAGTAAAGGGGAAAGAAAGGGACCGGCAGTTAGACGGAAAAACTGGGGGAACAACAAGTTAGCTCGACCCCTTCACAACTAAAGCATCAAAAGCCTATTGAAAAACGAATTAAGAAACTCATTTAGCACAGCAGGACTTCACAAACTCGGTAACGGAAGGAAAAAAAAGGAGGAGAACACACTCCTGGGCAGCTGGGTAGAAAGAGGGTCACGAGAAATATTGTCAGGTTCAGAGAAAGCAACGGAGAAATCTTCGGGGAGGTGAAAATGTGAGAGGAAAGGTCTTCCAGATGGAGGGAAACAAACTTCCACGGGGGATCTAGGGAGAGGATACTGGGTCAAGATGTATCGGGGAGACTTGTCTCGATGAAAGGACGGGAAAGCCGAGGGCCGCAAAAAGATTGGAACTAAAAAAAAAAAGGAGGACAATCGTTACCGGAGAAGAAGAGGGGGAGATGGTCTCCATCGAAGGGATGCGTTGAGAACCAAGGAAAGACGGGGGTTATAGGTCGCTTAGAGAAAGGGGGGGTGGGAAATTTCGCAATCAACCATAAAGAGAGTGCCGATTGGGTTCAATCACATAAAAACAAGGAATTGAATATGGGCTTTTAAGGAGATCCAGAAATTACAATCAAAGGAGTGTGACTTACAGGGAAGGTTGAAAGGAATGGAAAACGAAGGCAGGGGGAATGCGAATGTTTGCGGAAAGAGTTTAGAATAAGAGGGGGGGGGGGGGAAACCACATATGAAACCGACAAAGGGACCAACTAGCGAACAGAATTGTTTAAATGGGGGGATTGTCGGGGAAAAAAAAAAGGGGGTTAGCTTTCCGTCTAAAAGAAAGGGAAAGAGTCCAACAATTCCGGTAAATGGGGGGGAGAAGGCAACGCAGAAAAGTTTTCATTCAGGGCAAAAACCACAGCGTCCAAAAGTTGACAGGAGAGACAAACGCAATAAGGAAGGGGGGTACTGATTGCAAGTGATATTGTCAACGAGAAAAAAAACAGCGACTGTTAGACTATCAACTTAGTGGGAAAGGGAAATGAGCTGAGGGACCGAAACAAATTCCTACCCTGATTCATCTGACGCAGGAGAGAAAAGTGGAAAGATGAGCCGAGCTCGTTTTCGAACCGGAAGAAGGGTTGAAGGGAGGAAGGAAGAAAGTCACCTCGGGCTGGAAAGACAGAGGGAAGTTGCAACTGTTTGCAAGAAACCTTCACGAATATCGCCACTGAAAACAGACAAGAAATGCCTTTGAAAGAGTGGTCCGGGGTGAGAGGGGGTGTGGTGACACCACTACTCACAAGGGGAGGCGAAGGACATGAATAGATTTGTGGGAAAAGCTTGCGGAAGAAGGGGCAGCCACTGCTAACAGGGGTGAGGCGGGCCAGACCGTTCCGTGGGCGGGGGCGGACGAGGTTCAAAGTAAACCTGGAAAACTTTGCCGGAGAATTGGAAAAAAAAGGGAGAAAATCAGGAGGGAAAAATGTCAAGCTTGGCGAGGGGGAATTCTAATTCGTAAAGGGGGAGATATCGAGAAAGAATACTCGACCTGGATATTGAAAGTGAGTCACGAAAGATGGCCCGGTTAAAGCTGCATACTTTGTGGGGGGGGAAGGAAAAAAAGAAAGGGTCAGTCCGAGAGTGGTCTGGTTGTGGGTGGGAATAATGTTTCTGGATCGAAAAAAAAAGAAAAGTCGCTCGGGGGCCGGGGTAAAGTGGAGGACAGAAAGTATGAGACTTATCCTCATTACA
>Ga0179591_1216233_pt1 | contig 10684 bp, 12 predicted proteins | sample CZOMad2_1_08_16f_FD_182891 | JGI IMG/M metagenome (GOLD analysis project Ga0179591, IMG submission 182891) | Vadose zone soil fungal communities from Angelo Coast Range Reserve, California, USA - CZOMad2_1_08_16fungal (PacBio error correction) | ecosystem: Environmental > Terrestrial > Soil >...
CCGTCGATACATTCCCGCAGGGGGAAAGGCTGCTCTTGCATGCGCGGGGGTGACGGCGACTAACACCAAAGAACGTACTGGCTGTATGGGGGGGAAAGGACAGCATTGCAAGAAACCTCGCAGAGGGTCGACGTAACAGTCGCATTGACCTGCTTATCTTGAGACTTCAAAAAAATGATCAGACCTCCACGCAAGAGGAAGCGGTCCAGACTGCCCTAGGAAAGAGGCATAGACGTTCGCGGCGATGCGTCACGGGAGGAGGGGAGATAGCCGAGTAAGCGCGCTGTCTGGGGCGGGAGCCCGCAACGACAACACACGCCATCGAGAAAAAGAGTGCAGTTCGACAGGTGGGGCGGGGCCGGGGGCTTTCTGCTCCCTAGGACAAATCGGGAGGGGAAAGCGAGAGCACAACGCCGGTTGCCCCCGCGCGAGACCACGGCAAGGCTCTAGAAGGTGGAGAAAAAAAAAAAATGGTTTGGGCTAGACGAATACGGGGGGGGAAAAAAGATGAAAACCCGTAGACTGTCACGAACCCGAAAAAAAGAAAAAGAAGAAAAGGCGTCATGACAACCAAGAAAAAATCAAACTTCATATCCCAGAAGTATTACCTAAACAACCTCTAGCATTTGCATCACGACACAAACGAATGGTGGGACTGGAGGAGGCGCGGCTGCTCAGGGGAAGGGGAAGAAGGCTCGACAGGCCGCGATCTGAACAGTTAAACGGGGAAGACTACTTTGACCAGCTTGCGCTTGCGACAAGAAGCTGCAGAACCGCAGCCAAACGAATTCAAGGTTTTAACGCCAGAAGGTCTAAGAAAGCCTGGGCCGAAGGACGATGCGAAAACGCTCGCAAGCAGGGCAAAGTGGCAATGTTCAGAAAAAAAGCAGCGGCGAGGAAGGGGGGGAAAAAAGTAATAACGAGGCCGCGTTAGAAAGGGAGGGAAAGAGACGCGCGTGGTCTGGAAAAGATTTTAAGGGACTCAGCAAAAGGGGCGTGGCCGCATGAACAGCGACGCGCAAGGAAAGAGGCCGGAAGTAGGAAGCCTAGCCTAACAGGCCGAAAAAAACAACAAGGAGAGGATCTCAGATTAAGTCGGATGGGATCCGCCTCTCGACAATCTTATCACGAATCTTCCGGGAAACAACCCCCTTCCGCCGAGGAGGGAAACGATGGGAAAAAGAATGTCCGCCAAAACCGGCTTCCGCGATGGGGGAAAAGAAAAAAGACAAGCGAAGTGGGGGGAACGAAGAAATCCGCCGATGGGGAGGGACTCTTTGGAAGAGAATCATTGAGGTGCGTTTGCAATCAATGCTCTACAGAATGAAGAAGAAGGGGAGAGGAATTCGTGGAGGAATAGGGGGAAGTAAGCGTTGCAGTAGAGAGAGGGGCGATGCCTTTGCGATATTGGAACGAGGGGAAGGGGTCGAGTTCAAATTGCAGTGATAGGGGGGAAAGAACGACATAAAACCGGGAGACTCAGTGTATCGCTCGTGAGTGGGTTGCAAGATCAAAGGTCAAGTGAAGGAGAATGGAGGAGAAGTCAAGAAATTGGAAGGGTCAGGCTCGGGGATAACCTCAGGAAAGATCAAAATAATCAGCAGATTCGGAGTTCCAGAGTTTACTTTTAGGGGAGGCAGTGGGGGAGGAGGGAGAAGGACATTTCATCTAGTACGTCAGCGGAAAAGGGAAAGGACGTCTTCAGCAAAGATAAGGAAAAGGTGGAGTGACTATTGCATAAAATCAGACGAAGGGGACCGGTCGCCGGGGAGTTTTATTGGGTGACCAAGGAAGCGCCGCCAATAACGCCTATAAAAAAGTTCTTGGAAAAAAGGAAATGCACCTTCATATGCGCGCCCAACAAAGACCCAGGAGTGACTGGGGTAACCAGGGGTGTCAAAAAGCGTCCAAAGGGAACCGAACAGTCCCGGCGCTCAACTCTGCTAGGAAAAGAAAGAGGGGTTTTAACTTCAGAGATGAGTGGGGCGCAGGACGGGAAAACGAGGGAAGGGATAGTCCAACACGTGAAAGATGGGACTTGATTGGGGATATCAGAAAGACAAAGCAGCCGTCGGAAAAAAAGAAAAACGGAAAGTTAGAACGGGGGGGAATTTGTTCTATCTAAGACACCGAAAGCGAAACTCGAGAAAGAAAGAGCAGCAAGTCAAGAAACCGATAGTTAAATGAACTTTGAAAAATACTGACCTCGTTAACAAGGGGGGGGAGATCACCAACACAAAAATGGGAGTCACTCTCTTCTCAACCCTCAAACCGAAAAAAGAAAATCACAAAGACCACAGAGTCAAACATTTAAAAAAGGGGTGAGGGTTATCACCGAACAAGAGCTGGAATTGTCTGCAAACGGGGGGGGGGGGGGAAAAACCATCTGCGCAGAAATTTCGCTTCCCGATATGATTTATTCTAAGTCATGGAAGACCGTGGGAGGAAGAGGTCTTTCAAGGGCGCCGATTAAACATTCTATCAATCAGACCGACTACGAAAGTGCAGTGGGACATTAAAGACATGAACGCAGCGCAAGGCTGGGAGCAGGAAATGAGTGGATTGGCGAGAGAGGGAGGGAGAAGTGACCGGCTTCAGCAAGTGACCACAGAACGATCTCATCTCCTCGAGGGGGGAGAGTCGGGCAGCACCCGCCAATTAAAGCGTTTTTTCTCCGAGGGGGGGGGGGATAGGCGGATCTGGGGTCTACGGCGTGGTGGTGCGGAGGGAGGACACCGCATGGTCCGGACCTGGGGAGAGAAGAAGAAGAAAAAACAGTCTGGTTTCTACTTCCTAGTGGGAAACGCGGCTTTAGGGCAGAGGGGAAAAAATACCCAGAAAGTCAGAAAGGAAACTAACTAAACAATGAGCACGACAAGGCTAAAGGGGCGGAAGTCATCGACAATCCAAGAGAGGAGTTACATATCTGATCTATGGGTGCCGTCCCCAAGGAAGGGGGAGGAACTGCAAAAGTAGACTTGTCGCCGAAAAATCGCCACAAATCACAACGAATGCTGAACACGCGCAGGAAAAACAGAAGAAAAGGCCCGGAATAACGCAAGTTAAGCACCCAAAAGGAACGCACGCGCGCAACAGGAGGGGTGAAGGCGCGGGGAGTGGAAGCGGGCCGAACGACGGGAGACTATGGGCAAAAAGGTATGCTCTAAAGGGGGACGGGGAAGAACCGCAGGGAACCTTTTCCCGCGTAGGGTCGGGGGAGCAGAAGGATAGCCAGACGACGTAACTTGGCAGAAAGGGAAAAGAAGGCGTCTGGGACACGGCCCCTCGATTCTTACCACTAGAAAACGGGGTGAAAACGGGAGAAGGGAGGACTAGGGGGTGCTGGCGCGGGATACAGGAGACAGAGAATAGCAAATGAAAATGTCTGCCGAAGGGGCATGAGCAATTCGGTCAAAGGAGCGTCGAAAACTCAAGTCGGGCTAGCAACATGACGCAGCAACGATCTCAGGAGAAAAGGGAAATAAAGACTGCTGCTAGAGGGGAAGCCTCATGATACAAAAGAAAAAGAACAAGTAACAAAGGAGGGGGAGGAGAGGTAAGCAACTAACTGCTGAAGACAGATGTTCGGGTATTTCAAAAAAAAAGAAGGCCGTCAAAAAACCGAACAGCGGGGGAGAAACTCGTAGGAAGCGAGAGCAAACAACAAACGTAGGATATTAAAATAGAGGATGACACTTGAGGCAAACAAAAAAAGGGGGAGGTATATTTTTTGACCACTAAAATCACATCAGGGGGTCTAAGAAAAAGGGAGGCGGATGAAGAAAGTCGGAAAAGCTGGTACGCTGAAGTGAAAAAGCTGTTCATCGAGTATTCGACGCTTAGCGAAGGGGGGCTTTAGCGAAAGATCGTGACGCGCAGTGGTGGGGGTCTACGGAAAAGGTCTCTCACTCGATTAAAAGCCTGCGAAGGAAAATGAACAGAATTTCCAAATTGGGCGAGCGTACGGGGCAGGGCGGAGGGGCAACCGCCATCATACCAAAGGATAGATCTAATCCGGTTTCCAGGGGACGGGGAAAGCATCGAGGGGGAAAAAATCAGCCATTACAGAAGGCGGTACGATCAAAGTATACGTCGGAGCGTAATGATCGCCCGACGGCTTATAGGGAAGGCCAGGGTTATGAGGAGGGCGTTACAAAGAGAAAAGAAGCCCTCAAGGAGGCCAAGATAGGGAAGAAGCCCGCGATTTATGGTAAGAAGGCCTACGAAAGCGAGCTTCAGTCTGAAGGGTTCTTAAATTGGACTTCCAAAGTTAAGAAAGTAGGTGGATTTTTAAGAAAAGACTTGGGAAAGATCTCGTGGGTGGGGTTGGATCCGCGGCCAGCTTGTTCATCCTTTGACAATTACCATTTGGCCATGAATGGGTCTCGAGAGAAGGCAAAAATCGGAGGAGGAGAGGTAACTCAATCGGGAATTGGGGCGTGAGGCATGCAGGAGAGTCCTGTCTGAAGCCGAAAAAAATCTGGGATTATTTCCTATAGGATAAAAGCCGGGGAATAAAATCGGAAAAGTCGTACCAGACTGGGAAGGGATGAGCGAAAAGGATCTTACAATGAGGTAACGCCAGTTAATCAAAAACAAAGACCTTCGAAGAAGGGGGCCGCAACGCCAAAAAGCAAACTTCGTCGGAATTGGCAGGGGTCGGGAACCGGACGTCCGCCCGGGAGGCGGGAAGCGTATGTGACTTACGGGGGACCTTCCGAGCGAAATCAAGGGGAAAAAATCAGCGACAACACGTCTTGATCACCTGCCCAGACATGGGGGGGGGCAGAGGTAACCAAAGACACTGGGTTGGTGCATGTAAGGGAGTAAAAAATGAAAGACGTTTCAATCCTCGGGCAGGTAACCAGACGTCGAACACATGAATAAAAAGTGAAGACGAAATCAGATACTCGATTAGAACGAATCTGGATATGTTGGGTCACATCAACCCGGGAAAAAACTACTGGGGATGGTGATCGAACGGTTCGAATGTTCCTTTGGGGGGGAATTTTGCTTTTGACGGGGCGCTGGGGGGGGAGCCAGGCTTATAAAACGGGGAATTTTGTGTTGTGCGAGGAAAAAGGTGGTTTCACGGCAGTAGCTGGAAAAAGGGGGATTTCAAACTTGCGGGAGAGGATTGAACGAAGAAGGGGTGCGGAAGCCGCAGGTGGAGAAAGACACAACTACCCAGACGCATCACCGGACTGAGAAGTGGTAGGCATCGAGGTTTTTAAAAAGGTAGAGGAGGTCTGTTAGGAGATCCCAAGATACATCTGTAACAGGTGGAACGAGTGGAAACGCACAAAACCCACGCCTTCCAGGACTTGGAAATTGAGGCAGGGAGCGAAGAGGTGAGGCAGAAGGGGGAAACTGAGGTAAAAAAAAGGCAGTGGCGGATGGGAAAAAAGGTGGGGGGGAACCCGCAAAGGGTCGGGTGGGAATAAGTAACAGAATTAGCAGTAGGCGTCGGCCGTTTTGGGGGGGAAGAACACGACAAAAGCGACCGGGTCAATGAGAGGGGAGGAAAGAAACTCAAAAAGAGTATTCTATACGTCACGGTTCCTTGAGAGGAAAAGGAGGGGCGCGGTCAGGCGAAAAAAGGAAGGGTGTTCGAATGACCTCAGAAAAATCAAATACCATCCTGCCATCTCCGGGAAAAGGCAATGGCGAAATGACAGAAGCGAAAAAGCCGAAGGTCCAAAAAGAGATAACTCAAAATTTTGAAGACCTCAGTATCAGGTGAGCGCAAATCGACACGCTAGACCCTGCGTTTGTGAAGCCAAAGGAGGTCGTAAAGCAGTCAGGAAAGAAGTTGACGCCGACGGCGTGGAAAAGTCAGAAAGAAAAAAACAAGCAGTAAGGAGGCACCGATGCCGGCTCGGAAGAGGAGCAAAAATTCGCGCCCGCTTCGTCAGGAGAAAAAAAGAAAAGCTGAACTGAAAAAGAAAGGGAGGTTCTTCTCAAAGCGTAAAAAATCGAGGTCTTTCTTCGTGCGGCGCCGGGAAATGCGGAACGCGGAAAGGCCGCGGAAAAGAGGCCTCAACACGCCGGGGCCGAACTGAAAGGGGCCGGGGGGTGGGGGAACTAGAGGACAGATTGGCGCGACACGGGAGGAGGGAAAAAAGGGGAAAGATAAGAAGTTGGGGGTTGGAAGGCTTTCTGTAACGATCGAAAAACCCCCGGGCTAAGAGAGAAAACGGGGCCATGGCCTTTTGATGAACGGAAAAAATAGAAATCAGACAACGCAGAGATGCCGCGTCTAAAGCAAGTCAGGAGAAGGAAGACGCCGTCCATCACCTTGTTGCAGAATTTCCAAAAAACATGAGGCAAATAAAAATCAAGCCATGATGGTCGAATGTCGGTGCGAGCAACGGCGGCGGTAAGGAAGCAGAGCATTGCAGCGTCTGGTCAGCCGAGGCACAGGAAAGAAGAGTACCCGGTGAAAAGGGCGAGAGCGGACATTGAACTACAGCGCAGAAAGATACCGCGCATCCGAGCCCAGTTTCCTGCCGGGCGGCGAATGAAAACTAAAAGCGGTCGACTTATACTCTACGAGGGGGAAGAAGGGGGTCAGACGAATGTCTCCTTGTTTCAAAGGTTAGTTTGCTTGACAGACCGGAGTCATACAGTTAGGGTCGAGAGAGAAAAAAAAGGGGGTCGATGTAGTGCTAAACGCTAGGATGACTTGTCAATGGGGAAGAAGGGGGAAACAGAAAATTGGATGCAAGAGAACAGCAATCTATGGGACGGGAAAACGAAAGCCCGCCCCAAACACTGCAAAAAGGAAAACCAGTCCACTAGTTGGCGAAGGGGGTAGCATTACCTAACAAACGAGATACGGATATTCTATCTCCCCCAGACGGAGACGAAAAAGCGAAAGGTCGATGAGAGGAGACTCTGGGAGGGACACCGACGATCCGCGCGCCGACTGAAAAAGGAGGTCGGATTAAAAAAAAACCAAAAAAAAAAGAAAAGATCTCAGGAGGGAGTAAAAAAATAGATAAGCACGGAATGCGACTGACGGAGAAAGGAGGAGCAGTATCAGGAGTCGAAACGGAAAGTCGGTCAGAATTCGCTGGATTTGTTGGAAGGGAGCACCCCTCGGAAGAAGGGAAGAGGGCGCAAGCTGTGGAGGGAGGAGAAAAACGGCCTCGATTTGCCGCTCTTAGAAAGAGAGACAAGAAGAGAAAAAAACAACGAGAGGATGAAAAGAGAGAGATCGAAAGGTAGTCATAAGAGAGGGGATTGAAAGCGAGAAAAAGACCGGACTAGAGAAGAGGGATGAGGAGAGGTTCACGGAGACATCTAGTCAACAAGCAAAATCGGAACCTTCCTTATGGATTTAAAGCCCATGCCGAGTTCATACAGGGCAGACGAGGGGACTCGGCTTTCTTCAAAAGTACGAGGCATGTCCGTGCTTGATCAGGAAGGGAAAAATGAAGACTAAGAGAACTCAGGGGATCGTCGGTCCAGAAAGATAGAGCGCATAGACGGGAAAAAGGGAGAAGGCCAATTGCAAGTCAAAAAGGAAAGAGTATCCCGAAAAGAGCAGGAAACGACGCACGCCCAGAGCAGAGAAACGAGTTTGCCAGTTTCACCGATCCTTTTTAGGGGGGGGGTGGCGGCCTTACGAGATGAATAGCCTAGAGGGACTTGGCGAGAGCAGCACCGTTTAACCACAAGAAAAATGAAAGGGGCAATCTAAGCTGGAACGAAAAGGAGAGGGGAAAAAGGTTGGATCGAACGCTAAAGAAAATAATTGTGGGGAACCAAGAAGGAAAACTTGTGGAAAGCAAACAAAAGAGAGGAGACATTCGTCATGACAACCAGAAAACGAAACCGAAAGTCCCTCATATAAGAAAAGAAACCCGCGAGCCTGACGTCCTCCTCACCTTCTTTAAAGAAGGCGGGAGGCGGGGCTCAGGGGCCGGCACGAGATCATGCTCGCATGTGCCAGAAAGAAACCGGGCTCTCTACTGGAAGGAGGGGAGAGGGGGCGCAGACGCTGCAGACGAGAAAGCTAGTAGAAAACGCACCGTGTGAGACATTTAGAAGAACCTCCTACGATGCGACGAGGCGGAAAATAGGGGATGAATCGAACCAGGTGAAGACGGCGGAAGGACTAACTGGAAGGAGAGGGGAAGCGGGTCAGAAGACGCGCGGGTTTGTCTGAATGCGATGTGTCAGGAACAAAGGCCGTTGCGATGAACGATCTAGTAAGCCGCGCGCGCCAGAGTCGAAAGCACAATGAAAAAAAAACAATTCTTATCTTTCACCGGGGGAAAAAGGAAGCAAACTCTGCACTCCGCCTCTCCGGACAAAAATACCCCTTAAAAGGAGGCCAGGCAGGCCCAGCGTGAGGGGGAGGAAAAATTTGACCGCCAGGAGGCTGACGCGCGTGTTCACAAAGAAAAGAAACCCATCACGAATACCGGGGAAAGGGGTGAGGAATCTTTGGATAGAGAATGGCGGGTTCGGGGAATCACGCCGGAACGAAGAATCTTTGCAGCAGGCGGGTGGCGCGATAATTAGCAGGAACGAGTTCAGGAAAGTTCAACCGGAGAGATGTCATCGCCGTCGGCGTCATCAGGGGAATTAAAACGCCGATCAAAAGGTGGAAAAAAGCACGTTTGTAGGACGTGGAGATTTGCAGCTCAAAGAAAGTGACGGATAAGTAAGGGGGGGGGGAAAAAGAATTTGGGGAGTTCCGGCTAGGGAGATCAGAAGATATCGAGCTCGAAGAGTTCGCCAAGATGGTAGGAGAGAGGGTCGGAAAAAAGGGGGGTGCGATGTAAAACCACAGTTTGCAGCGCGACGGCGAAAAGGAAAACCGGGAAGGGAGTAACGCAGAATCTAGGTTTGACTGTCTGGAAGGATTCCGACCGGACTTGACCGAGAAGGGGGAGGTATCCAACGGAGCGGAACTCAAGAACGAGACTTAGGCAAAAGAAAAGGAAACAAGAAATCACCAACCAAACACTTCGGGCGGGTAACAAAGGGGGAAAACGACAATGACCTAAAAGCATGACCCAGAAAAAGAGAAAGCGAACACTCAACTCATTAATGGAGTAAAAGAAGGATTTTTGGGGGGGGGGGGACGCAAAAAGCGACTTGGAAAGGCAACAACCGTTAACGGAGGAAAGGTAGGGATCCGAACTAAGCAAATGGAAAAAAAATCTAAACGCTGAAAAAAAACGGGAAAGGATGAGAAGGGGGATGGCATGGGTCTGATCTTCTAAAAACGAATTGAGAAAAAACTTAACTCACGAAGTAAATCCGCATCACGAAACAAAATGATATTTTAAAAGAACGTGGGGCACGAAAAAGGGAAAAAACTGGTTTCTCAGAAACAACACAGAGCGTCTAACCGGGAGAACCCCTCACCCCAGAAAAAACAACATGCCAAATACCAAAATAGAGGTCTGGCAGAAACCGGTCGGGGGGAAACTAGAACTCTACGGATGACCAAACCTCATCAAACGGAGGGCGATGGCCAGAGCTGAGGCGGAGAAAGAAGAAGGGGTGTGTGCCGTCTGTACGGGCTCTTAGGAAACAAGTGCAGCAAGACATGAGGCCTAAAGGGCAAGGTTACCTGTCAAAGGACGCGGGCACTCGAGGGGGAAGGAATCGGGGATTGGGAGAGAAAGAAGGTAGGATCCTTACGAGATAAATGGGAAGAAAACCTCATAGCGATCCCAGGCGGGAAGAGGCAGCAAAACCCCAACAAACTGAGAAGAGGGTGCAGAAGGGGCTCAGCGTCACGTACGGAGAAGGGGTGTGGTGGGGAAAGGGGAACGGGGAGGGGGGAAAAAACCTCATGTACGAGACCTTTTCCTGAGGGCAGTAGATGACACTGGCACGAGGTAATACGGAAGATTTTGATCATGACTTTGGCGCAGAGAGCATCCTCATCCCAGTTCAAATGCATTTAAGGAAGGAGCCCCGTGGGACATGAAGCACGAAAAAGGGGGAGAGAGGGAGAAGGGCACTCTACTACACGGGTCATAGCGGCACAATGGCCCAAGGAAGGGGAACTCGGGACAGCTTTGAGGGGAGGAAATCTCAACAAAAGAACCAACTTCTCAGGTCCAAGTCAGGTCAAAAGACACAAAGGGTAATGGGCAAGGGTAAGCCAAATATCCGTCTAGGAGGAACGAAGAAAAAATTACTCGGGGCAGGACGACTAGATGGAGTCCAGGGCTGTGAAACGGAGCTTTAGCAAGAGCATGAAGTAACCCGAAGGAGTAGAGAATCAGGATCAAGCCGACGGGGAAGAGATGACGAATCGTAAAAAACCCGCGCGCCTGGTGAAAGAAACGACAAAAGGGAGGATGCTTACCATCAGGAGAAACGGGAAACCGGGGAGAGGGGGGAGAGAGACAGGGGGGTCGTAAAGGTGGCTGGTAGGTGGCCGCCGATACCTGAAAAAGAGAAGGAAAATGAAATTCTGAAGTCTGCCCGGGATTCATGAGGAAGGCGTCAAGCGCGATCTCGAGAAGTATCCAACAAGGGGCGAAGAAAAGAGCAGATACGACCTCTGAGGCGCGAAAGGAGCAGTAAAAGCGGATCACAAGGCCATATCAAGATTGGGAGGGACGGTCTAAGCAGACGCCCTTTTGGACAGAGAAGAGGTTCGGTGAGGGGGTCACAAAAATATACTTCACAGTAAAGCCGTAGAGCCGGG
>Ga0179591_1300299_pt1 | contig 10684 bp, 16 predicted proteins | sample CZOMad2_1_08_16f_FD_182891 | JGI IMG/M metagenome (GOLD analysis project Ga0179591, IMG submission 182891) | Vadose zone soil fungal communities from Angelo Coast Range Reserve, California, USA - CZOMad2_1_08_16fungal (PacBio error correction) | ecosystem: Environmental > Terrestrial > Soil >...
GGGGATCGGTGCGGGGGGGGGGAGGCCGTGTCGAATCGTTGGGGTTGCGGGCCGGGGACCTAGCTTAATTTTCCAGTACGTAGGTAGGGTTATATGTCGAAGGGGGGCTTGAGGAAATGCTGAAAGCGCGTAAAAAGATCCCCAATTCACGAATGCCGATTTTGAAGGAGGAAAAAAGGGGGGGCAGAAGAAGAAGAAGCCGCAATTAACAAACCGTCCGCAATAGCAATGGGACTAGAGGAGGGATCCCAAGCGAGACCGAGAAATCTCGAAAATGTGTATTCGTGGGGCCCACTGGGTTCGCAAAAAAAGACTCCAAGAAAGAGACTTTAAGGGCAGAAATGGAAAAACTTGCAGAGGGGGGCGGAAGAGGAGAGCTAGAAAATCAGTCCCACCGGAGATGATCTCTAAGGGGAACTAAAAGAATCCGACGGAAAAAAAACGACCTGAGGGAAACGGGATGGCCACTTAAAAATTTAAAATCGTAAAAAGGCCAAGTCGTGCTTGAAAGGCACGGTAAAAGGAAATGGGGTCCGTCGAAGAGTAATGACTAAAAGAAGTGATTCGAAGACCGGGGAAAGAATCTAGTAGCTTTTCTGTGAAAAAGGGGAAGACACCGGTCTTGGAATACTGCTTAAGAAAAAAAAAAAAATAAAAAGAAGAAGGATGCTTAAAAACTCCGTCCAGGTGGCTACAAAAAAAGCGAGAGGGGCTGTCCTCAAAAAAAAAAGAAAGTTCGCGGGGAAACAAACAAGATCCCCTCAGGCCGGAAAACTCAGAAGTTTGAAGGTCATGGCAGGAAAGGAGAACAAGGCGGGGGGAAGGGAAAACCATGGACTCGATGAAGGGAAAGCGTGAGCGTTCGGTGAAAGAAAAAGATTCCACCCATAAATCCACAAGGGGCTGGGAAAGAATGAAAGCAAAGGGAAGGGGAGTTTGGGGAATTCATACCGGGAAAACTCTAAACGGGGAAAAGGGCTCAAAAAAGGTATAGAGGCCCTCAAAGGAAAAAAACCACGAGAGGAGGGAGCGCAGTGCGTTTACAGTAAAGATCTCAAAGGGGGAGAGGTAAATAAGGCTCTTCAAAGGAAACGGGCATGAAGGGAAATTGTAAAGATCCGGTAAGGTTTGATGGCAATCAAGAGCTTGAGAAGCTCAAGAAATACCACGAAGGATTTAAGGGGAAAAAGATCATAAATCTACAGTGGAGCCCAAGCCACGGGCACTCGGAAGAGTGGGAATTTAAGTGGGGCACGGGGGGGGGGAAAAGATGGGGAGCCTGGGCGAGAAAGGGTAATCAGAAAAGAAGAGGGTTCGTTGGAAAGTTGAATTTGGAGGGAATTCGGGGAGGAAGCAGGGTTTTCTGAAGAAGCAGCGGCCAGGAAAGGGGGGGGAGGGCATTACGGGGAGGAAACCAGCTAAAAAAAAAAGATATGGGTTCAAAACCCTAAAAGGAGAGCCCAAAGATTTCAATATATATTAAGGGGTTTACGGGAGGGAAAACCTCACAGGAAAAAAAAGAAGCGGGGAGAAAAGCAAGCAAGGGTCATCCAAATGAGACTCGAGGGGAGAAGCCGAAAAGGGAGGCACACGCGAGAGAAAGTAAAGAAAAGTGAGAGCGCATTAGGAGCAAAAAGGGGGGATGGGGGTTGTTTAGGCAACGGAGGGGGATTGGAGGACGGGATAAGACAAAAAAGGACCGAGAATCGCGCCTGGGCTAGTAACGATCGGGGGGGACAGAAGAGGAAAAAAGAGGGGGGAAAGTAAGGAGTGAGGAGTTCTGTTGGGGATGAGCGAAGAAAAAATTCACCATCGTAAATTTCCCGAAAGGGACATTGCGGGGATGAAAGAGTACTGAGGGAAAATCTGACTAAATTCAACTACGAATATGCCAGGGTAAGACAAAAGAGAAGAACCTGCAGAGGGCATTTTGGGTTGGGGGGTCTTCATGACGCCGGACGCATAAAAGGGGAACCTAGGAGGAACTACCAAGAAAGTGTCGGAGGTTTGTTAATATCTCGGAGAAAAGGGGAGAAACAAAAGAAGGGAACCTCTGTGGGAGGGCTATATTTAAATTTATTGGGGAACCTTAGAGAAACAGAGGACCTTGGGAAGGGGGATTCACATCCGAAAACGAAGAGAAAACAAATTGATCTACAAAGGGCGAGGGTTTGGAGGCTTTGCAGACTGAAGACGAAGACTATCAGCAAAAGGGGGAAAATTTGAATTGGGGGAGGGTCTCTCATGAAGGGAAAAGGGGGTATTGACAGGGGGTCTTCAACACAGAAGGCTCCTCAGATAAAAGAACTTACCAGTGGGGGGAAAGCTGCGAGTGAGGTTCTCCGATGACATAGAGCCTTTTCAGAGATTCTACCTTATGGGGAGGAGAGAGAAGAAAAGTATCTGAAAAAAGTGAACTGGGGGAAAAGTATCTCTGACGAACAGGATAGGAAAAAAAAAGCTTGGCGGAAAGCTGCTGTGGGGGGAGAGGGGTAAAGAACTGCTTAAGTATCTTACGAAGAAAATAACGTAAGTGCAGACCCCTGCACATGGATGAGGGAACACTTCAAGGCTGAAAAAAGGAACACATAGAGGGAAGAAATGTACCGATTAACCCATGAGAGAGGCATAACCTTCAGCAAGGGGGGGAGCTCTGATCAGCGGTCCTGAGGAGGGCGCGTCAAGCTGATCCAAGAGAGATCGAGGGGGTAGGCGTCCTGCAAGAAAGAAATTATGAGCACCAAAAAGAACAGAAGGAAATCTATGGGAGGGTCGTCACGTATCGGAGTGAAAAGATCCCAATTGAAAAAATGTGGAGCAATCGACGGGGCAGTAAAACACATATGTGCTGATCAGAAAAAGATACAAGCCAAGGGACCTGGGAACTTTTGACCATTGAGAGGGGAGAGTGAAACAACAGACAATCGATGGCTGATGGTTACCAAAAGTGGTACGCAGGGGCCCTACGGCAGGTCAGGGGTTCCCAGGCGAAAAAGACGCAAAAAATGAGAGCCGCGTGAGATAATGTAATGAGGGTTTGAAAAAAAACATGTCACAAAAAGGGGGCTGATTTGGGTTTTCATCTGGGGGGGAAAATCCGTTAAAAAGTCAAAGCAGAATCACCACAGCAATGCCTGTGGGTACTGGCACAGGGTATCTGAAGAGACCGACTTAACCCTAAAGAGGTCGAAGTTCTCGGGAACGGCGATCAACCGTCTAAAGATCCACAGGCCTCGAACCTGTGGGGGGGAGAGCCAAACTGAAAAGACAAAGGAAAAAGACTGGGTACGTCATCTCCCGGAAACAAACCCGGCAACTCGGATCTGTAAGACGAGAGAAGACGGAGGGATATCCAGAAGGTGCCTTGAGGAAGACTTTCCGAGGGCCCTTATGCAAATTTCCCGGACCGGGGCACAGGAGAGGCAGGAGGGGGCTTTCTCACCTTGCGGCCGAGTAAAAACTGCAGGGCCATCTGGGGGATCGGCTACGTCCATGGAAAAAAAAGTCTTCTAGGGGGAAGTTCAAACCTGTCACCGGGAAGTTCCTGGTACGCGGCGAGGAAACGGGGAACAAAGCTGACCAATCCGAAGGATAACCAAGGTCCAGCATACGACGTCTTCTGTGCGCAGTTCGGGAAAAGGCCCGGCGGAAAAAACATGTAAAAGGTAAGAACCCAAAGGCTTGCGTAAAAGAGAAGACCATGCTGTTGCGACAAGTGGGCAGTGAGATCGCGGGATTCTGCATAAATTGGCGCGGTGTCTTTGAAAGGATCGGAAGACCAGGGGGGGGGGCATCACACAAGGACCAACACAGGGGAGGGGAGGACCGTACAGGGTTATGAAAGGAAATTTTGAAAGTGGCAGTAAGTATGCCGAGGTGTCAGAGATAGAACCTTACTGAAAGAAGTCCGACGTAGGGGTAATCGGGCTCTCGAAATCAAGAAAATTAGATCCGCGAGACTTTTGAAGGGCCGGGTAATCCAAGCGGGCATGGGACAGAGGGACAGCCACAAACCTGCAAAGGGCGATGGTGGGGGGGAGGAAAGCAACGACATGCATCCGGGGGAGGGTGATGGCAAGAAATGCGAATAGGGAACGTGCAAGAAAGGACCGGTGACAGTGCAGAATCCGTAAAACTCTAAACCCCATCAACCGGCACAAGCAGAAAGGAAGGTTTTAAAGGCAAGAGAAGAGGTTGGGGGCGTCGGCCTGTTCGAGAAGTGAAAGAAAGGAAGGCTCGACGCAAAAAAAAAGGTCTTTCAACGCATGGTTGGTGTTTTGGTGGGGGGTTTTGGGTTTGTGGTGTGGGTTTGTTTTTGTTAGTGGAGGGGGGGGGGTGGGGTTGGGGTTGTTTTGTGTGGGGTTTGGAGAAAGTTGTTTTTGGAGACCTTGTTCATTGGAGGCAAGCTCTGGCGGCGCGTCCTCGGGGGGGTTGGCCAAAAAATCGGAGCCTCGCATGTGGCAAAAAGGAAAGATTCCAAGGACAGAGAGACACTAACGCAGGTCAGGGGGAGACGGCGGGACAGGAGCTTCGAAAAGGATTGAGAACTTGCCGTGTTAATCGTGGCCAAGTCTCCGCACGAAGCGAGCATGACCAGGGCACTGTCAGGGGGACATTGAGGAATCATTCCTCCGCCGAGGCCGGGGCGCCGTAGGATGTCGCCAAACACGCTGGTCCGCTCGGAAGGGATTCTAATAATGGTGAAAGGGAGAAAAAAAGCTAGTGAAAGGGTTTGGATTCCAGTAGGACGATTGTGCGATGGTGATAGCGAAACAAAAGTTTTTCCTAAGAACCCACAGGGGGGGGGGGGGGAAAGCTCTATTGGGGAGGGCGAGATTTGATCGAATGAAGGAAAATAATAATGGATGAGAGTTCGGGGGATTGCGGATAGCAACTCCGTGACATTCTAAAATCGTTAGAAATAAATTCACCATCGGAAATGAAAAAAAAGAAAAAAGACCTGTTTTATTCGCAGGAAGGTCCGGCTAAAAAATATCTGAAATCGACTCACAACCTAAAATTCCCACGAGTCCGTGACAGAAAATCCGGGGATAACAAAAACCTAATGATCACAAAGTTGGGGGGGCACTTTCATGACTGCAAAAGCATCAGCACCGGGGGGGGAAACAACCTCAGGAACCCAAAAAGGCAAGTCCTACCAAGGAAACATCACTAGAGATTGATCTCGGATACATCGAAAAAGACGGGGGGCTTTGGAGGAGAGATGTCGATCCGCACGGGGGGGGGGGAAGGGGGAAGATTCCTGGACTAACCGGGAAAAACTTAATTCCGGGGGAGAGGGAATGTCGCCAAAGAAGGAAAAAAAAGAAGTGACCATCGAAAAAGAGGGGAGTTCAACGTTACAAGTGGGACTCCTCAGCTCCGAAACAGCGCGATCAGCCGCGAAGAAAAAAAAGGGTTTGAAGGTTGGGGGGAAAAAGCCGAGAAGAAGAGGATTCTCGAGAAAAGTTCTCGACGTGGAGACCAGTGAGATAGAGGGTAATAGGGTCTGAAACGGATGAATGTGGGTGTTTGAAAATCTATCAAGGTGGAAGGAAGGCGACTTGAAAGGACTATCAGTGCCAGGACGTGAGGAGGAAAAAAGAGAATCTCCGGCAACGACGACAAAGGGGGAAAAACAACGGAGGAAGATGAAAAGTGTCGCAGTTTGGAAAAAGATTGCCGGAGGTGTGGAGTCCGATCACGGAAGTTGAAAAATAAGACGATCACGTGAAAACTTAAGATGGAACACATAAACCTGGCGAACCGAAAAGAAGGGTATCGCACAAAAACATCGGAGCCTGGGTCCGCTTCATCGTTGTCGCAACCGTCTCTGTTTGAGTGCTAGACTTTCACATCCCTTAGAGCGGCTAAGAGCCAGAGTAAATCCCGATCGAAAAAAGATATCTTCAGGGGAGGGACCATGAAAGCGGACACCCGAACTAGGCACAGGCGGATGGTCTTAAGCATGGGGGAGTGAAAATCTTTCGTGGGAGTGGTGACGCCCAGAAAGAAAAAAAGGCATTCCGTGGTCAGTCAAACCACACACGCACGGGGACTACATCTCTAGAACCCGATGGACTTTGGCAACAAACAGGTCAGTTGGCGAGGGGGAAAATTTCGCACGAACAACCAGAAGACAGAGAAAGGGGTTCCCTGGGAAAAAGTTCAAGAGGTGCAAGTCCGGAAGGGTGCCCCAGGGCTGAGCTGCCGGCCGGCAGGACGCCAAAACCAACAAACTTATCAAGGGAAAGTTCATTCGGAGGGGGGGAGGAGAGGAACCCTTTCAAAGGGAGGGGGAGGGAGTTAGGGGAAAAGGTTCACCGTAACCCTGAAAAAGAAACAGAATGCAACGGGAGGCCGTATTGTGAATTAGGATAGATTTTTGGGGCACGCAATTCAAAAAAAAGACGCAGAGGAGGTTTCGATTTTCGCGGGACTCGGCGATAAAACAAAAGAAGGATCCCTCGCAATCAGAAAACCGGAGGAAGAGGCTCGCAAAGAAGGTCCAATAGGTTTAACGAATCTCTCCTAACCCGCAACGACGGAGGGACCTTTCATGGGGAGGGAACTCGAATGCAGTCAGCGTGGCTGGCTGCCAGTAAGGGACAACGGAGGAAAAGATCGGAAAAGTCGTAATGGGAGAACTTTGCCAGGACCGAAAAAATCTATTCAGAAACGCTTAGGTAGGACGACCTGGAGGGAAGGAACGTTAAAAAAAAACAATATTCCTGGATGGCTCGGACAACCTGGAAACGACGTCGTAATTAAATCGGAAGGGTCGCGGGGAGGCAGCAACTGGCCTGGGAATCTTGAAAAAGGGAAAAGCGGGCACTGATGAAAAAAGAACGTTACGAAACACGAAAGCAGGCTTCCGAAAAAATACAAGGGGGCCAGGGGAAGATAACAGAAACTTTATGGGAGGGTAATATTCAGTTGAGCTCAAAGTAAGGCGCGAAACAGTTCCTGCATGGGAGGACCGTACAACAACAAGACAATCGAAAAAGACCTCAGAGGAGGGATTGTTGGGGGTATAGTAGCAATAAGGCTGATGCGGGGGAGGGGGGGCTTCTCCAGAAATTCATTCTCGCGAGGGAGTCGATCTCGTGAAGAAAAAAATATTCTAAAAAAAACGAAAACACTCAAAAAAAAGCACCTGATTCAATTGAGTGGGCTGTAAGGGGCCAAAATATTCATGAAAGATTGCAGGTAAAGTTGCAGAGGTCAAGGGTGCCACGCGAAAGCCGCTTCAACCGCACGCCGACGGGGAGAATCGTCACATCGAAACCACAACGGAATCTGAAAGATAGTATAAAAGGAAAAAAAGGAAGTCAGCGGAACGTAGAGGGGGGGGAGCGTGCCTCGGGATGAATCGGTCCTCTGCAAGGGGGGAAGACCCCTGCAAAATGTATGTGGGTACAGAAAGCGGTGGAATTGGTAAGGGAGGGAGCGTAGGGGAATCGACCGTCTCACTCTAGACAAAAAGGTGGCATTAATTAAAAGAATCTAGGGATCCATGGCCGAAAAAGAAAAACTCACAAGCAATAGTGGGTACGACAATAAGGGGGGCGTTTTGTAAGCGACGCTTGCGGAAACGGGGTTGGATCGTACGCAGGACTAAGTGAATCTCGAAGCTTTGGGTTACAGTTGAATGGGCTCAGAGGGGGGGAGTTCGTTGGCAAGCTTTGGGGGGGCGATCACCGGGAAAGCGCAGAAAGACAGGAAGATGCCTGGGGAAACCATCGAAAAGGATTTAGTCGTTGAAAAGAAGGAGTGAAACTAGCCGATCGAAAAAGGAGAGAATCGGGGGGGGAAGGTTTCACAGTGTCGCGAGAAGACCCCCCACACCGCTGGTGGAGACCGTATGGGGAAAGAGCGGAGGAATTTTTCAAAAGGGACGCAGGGGGCGGGGGGGGGAAAACTGCACCGTCGATCCAAGTCAGCCCGAGGGAGTGAAATTCTCGCGGAGAAAAAAAAAAAAAGGATGAACAAGCAAAGAGGAAGTTGGGTGGAAGATGCGTGGGGTACGTTTTGGAGAGGGGATCCGGCAAGGAAAAAAGCCTACCAAAAAAAAAGGGTGTGGACGGGGGATGAAGGAAGGGGTATCGAGAAAAATGGTTAGTAGTGGAAAGGCGGGGGAGGGGGTGTTCACGGGCGTCATTCGGTCCAGGGGGGAAAAAAATCGTTATCACAACGGCAATTCAAGGAAGGAAAGGGGGGGTTCTGTACACCGTTTAAGGCTGAACTCCTTTACCGCACCTATCTGAGAAACTCAAGAAAAGAATCCACGAAAGGGGTCGTGCACTCTCCTGATAACAAAAAGCCGAATAAACGCGGCGCAGGGGGGGGGCGTCAGACGGAAGCATCAAAAAAAAAAAAAAAACAAAAAAAAAAAAAAAAAACACTTTCAAGCAGGAAAGAACGGAAAGACCTGCAGTCAAACCAAGAAAGCCGTCGATGTGTTTGGAGAGGGGTGACAGGAAAAAAACCAAATGAGGTGGAGGTCGAGAAGTTGTCTAAGAAGCATTGGAGTGTGGTGAAGAAAGGAATGACCTGCGCGATTTGGGGGAAAAAAGGAATGCCCGGAAAGGGGGAGGAAGGTCAACAATCAAAAGAAGTGAGAACCATCGACTCCGGGGTGGGAGGGAGGGGGGTGCCTAACGTCATTGCTTTCAAAGTTACAAGTGGAAGGGGGAAAATCCGACACCAGCAAGGAAAAACGAAGAGGAGCCGGCAAAGGGGTAGGCGCGACAAAAGAAAACTCTAGCATCTACAAGACGACGGGGAGGTCCGATGAAGTACATCCAGGCTACCATTGGGAGCAGACTAGTGTGCGATTGCAAAGTCGCTTAGGGGGGGGGGTGAGGGGTTGGGGGACATCCTAGAAGGGGATTCACGTGCGGACTTCAGACCGATCGACGCCGTCACTCCTGGAAGGGGGGGAGGTACTACAAGAAGAGGAGAAGAGACAACAACGAGAGAATCCTGTCTTGTCAGGGACCAGGAAAAAAAAAGGATTGCTAGAGGGAAAACTTCGGAAACGAGAACTTATTTCAGGGATAGATGTCAAACAAAAAACTTGGGGACGGGGAGGGAAAAGGAACATATTCGCACAACCATAGGGGGAGGCTCCTCCCTGTTAGCAAATGTCCTTCAGACGTGCAAGAGCTTGTTGAGGGAGAGGGGGGGGAACGGTCACTATACCACTTCTTCGGGGATAAGGGGGTGACGCCTTAAAAAAAAAAAATTGGAAGGAAGAAAAGAAGAGAGCTCGCCGTCAGGAGAAGAAAAGGGGTAACCCGAAGGTTACAAACCGAACTAACAGTCCTTCGATGTTCTTCATAAGGGTTCGGAAGCTGAAGGTCGTGATAAAGGCGGAGGGAAGGAAAGGCGCCCGGCAAGAAGTCATTGCGGTCCCATGAACTTCAAAAACACTCCAAAGAGAGGGGAAAAAGGAAATCTGATACGGGGTAAAAGAGGTTCTTGGGAAAATCTTTTCGGGGATGTGGGGCAAAAAAAGGAACCCCAGAGAAGACATGGGTCCCCGCAGGTCCCGGTCCTCGGCCGAGGGAGAAAGCTGTGAAAAGGGAAAAAAAAACAGGGCGGAGAAGACCGAGCCCCCAACTGAGTTTCAGGAAAAACTCTTGATGAGGGGGGGTCATGTTATCGGGGAGGCACGGACATGTGTATAAGAGTTGATTTCAGATAGGTGCCAGGAGAGAGGTTGAAAAACCTTAATGACAGAAAAATGCTGAAATGACCGATGTGAATTGAGGGATACTATTGGAAGAAGGAAGACTTAAAATCCAAGACCGAATCCTCAAGAAAGAGGGGGGTTCTCCCGCAAGTTCCGGAGAGGGAAAAAAAGAAGAACCTCAGGGGGTTGACACTTTGGGTTGTTTTGACAGGAGAAAAAATCAAATCGGGAACCGGGTCTTATAAAAAACCTCCGAAATCAACCGTGGCGGTCATAAGGATCTATAACGTACACTACATCCGGACGACGCTGATCAGAGAAAAAACCTGTCAATGAAAGAAGGGCCTGGGAAGTACGAGGATGAATAATAAATAGATAGCAATTGATCGGTCGAACGGCATGAGGGCAGCGCTTCGGGGCGGCGAATGGCGGCCGGACTGTATATATATGCTGGGAAGATATGTCGAGGGCGAGAACGGGGCGTTCCACGAGAGTAAATAAAAGGTTCGCTTGTTAGGGGCAGCTACCTGAAGAGGAATCTTTCCTGCGAGAAAAAAAGCACACATGGCCGCCCGCCAAAGCTGACTCACATCCCCCGACAATCCGCAAGCTGCGAAGCAGAGCCAATGGGAAAGGAAAGACCAACTTATTGTAACTGTCCAACCGTCCTACGCGGAGAAAAGGGTCCCGGAAAAGGGGCTTCTAAGGTACAAACAAACCTCGCAAAGGGAACCTAAAACTACCAGGGGGGGGGGGGGGAAGCAGACAGGGGGGCAGCAATAATGGGCTGATCAAGCTAGTCGGATCAAAGAAAGGCACCGTAAAAGCTTTTAAACGTCAGATTGCAATCGACCAAAAAAAAAATTCCGCATTTCGGTTGTACAGAGGAAAAAAAGAGGTGAATCCTTTGGGAGGGGCGAAAGTTGTAAAGAAAGAGGTTTCAACGCCGAGGAACCACTGACAAGAGGCCGAGCGTGGTAGTCAGCC
>Ga0179591_1207708_pt1 | contig 10683 bp, 12 predicted proteins | sample CZOMad2_1_08_16f_FD_182891 | JGI IMG/M metagenome (GOLD analysis project Ga0179591, IMG submission 182891) | Vadose zone soil fungal communities from Angelo Coast Range Reserve, California, USA - CZOMad2_1_08_16fungal (PacBio error correction) | ecosystem: Environmental > Terrestrial > Soil >...
TAGGAAAAATACCCTCACGGTTAAGCGGAGAGGGCTAACCCCCCCAACTAGGACCGCGCCTGTTTGACTGGACGAAAGAGCACAAATAGGACGGCCGCTCAAATCAGCGCTTCTACAGGAAAACCACCTGGGAAGCAGCCAAAAAAAGGCGCACCGGGTCGGAAACGAGAAAGGAAGGGTCCGTTAAGGAGCGTGGCGTGTACCACAACAAAAGGTCTCAGTAAGACAAAAGCCATCAAAATAGCCGGTAACTGTTAGGCTGAGAAAAGACAAGCTCTAACAAAAAAAAACTGGAAGGATCTTCTCCGCTCATAAGAAGAAAAATAAAAAGCGGGATGTAAAAGGGCGGTGCGGGGAAAAGGCCTGACAGATTGTACAATGAACAGTCCGAAAGGGAAAGCCCAAGATGAGCAGTGGAAAACACAGGAAGAAAAGTTTTTGGGTTGTTAAAGAAAGCGCGCGAAGGGCAGAGGAAGCGAGGACCGCAGCAGGGGGAGCTTCGAGGACTCTAACTGAAAGAACCGGCTGGTGAAGGAAAAGGTGCAAAAAACGAAAAAGCGAAGGGAGGGTGGCTTGGAACGCCCGTGACGGAATAAAGAAAAGAAGAGATTGTGGACCAATGACGCAAAATCCGACCAACAGAAGGTACCAAAGGAAGGGGATCTGCCCTGGCAAGTGGCAGAAAAAAAAAAACACTGGAACCGGCAAATCCAGCGCTGACTGCGTAACAGAAATCAAACAAAAAAATAACAATAGGGAATCTCCGAAGGGGAGAACGGGAGCCGCGTGGGTAGTGACATCGATTTGTTTGTACTGATCTTAGGGGAACCTAGACTTCGAAGAAGGCCCATTTGTTGTCGTAAAAAAACGTCGACCGCTGCAAAAAGAACGTTGGATGGAAGACCGGTAAATAGTGGGACAGGAGAAGCAAACAGGTTTGAAAACCAATGGATTTTGTTTTCCGCACGTCAAAAAGGAAACACCGCAAACAAGAACGCAAAAAAACCGGCAGACGCGTGCTGTCACGGATGACACATCAATGACACCACGAGGAAGAGGCCAGGGTGGAAAGTTAAGTCTGGTCCGAAGGTAGGGACGAGGTGGAAAAAAGGTCTTCCCCCATCATCTTAGGTGACGCGAAGATCGGGGGGTGCTAATGGGGATGAAGTCGAACCGGAGGCCTAAAAGGGAAGAGGACCAGTAAGAGTTAGCAACCGTCTTGAGACGGGAAGGGGAGGCACAAACGTGACCAAAAAAAACCTCAAAGGTAGAAACAGGTCAACGACGTCATTCAACTACTCTTAAAAAGGGAAAAAAGAAGGGTCCCTAGGGTAATGCAAATGGACAACAAGGGTCAGAAATTGACCAACCGGGGGGTTCGGAGGGAAGAAATATCACTTGATCGAAATAAAAGAAGAACAAGATCGGGAGGGAATAAAAAAAACGCCTGTCCCCATCACACTATAGGAAAGGGTGACGCTGACGACAAACAAGGCACGGGGTTGAAAACTCAATGCGATCCAGGGATCCACACCCACCAACTCTGGAATGACCGGCAATGTACCGAAAGGAGGAAGGCTCACGAGGAAATTCTCTGAAAGAAAATTGGTATGAGGGAAAAGGCCGGGAACGGGAAAGAAAGGGAAGATTGGACCACATGGTAACTATCGGAAAATAAACAGGCTCTAGCAATTAGTTCTCAATCAAAAAAAAAAAGATTCCTTGTTCGGCAAGATCAACACACCTAGCCGGAAGGCCTGGTTCACCTGGCCGCGGTAAGCCTATCCACGGAAAACAAGCAAAACCTAAAGCCAACGAAAAACTGCCGAACCCGACGAAAACACAAAACGAAGGATCTCATTTGCTTCTTGGTCTCTACAGCCAACCACTTAAGACTAAAACGCAACGCCTCACGCAGGGGAAAAGGAAAAGAATAATACCTAGTTCAACGTTCCCTCGTCGTAGAAGCTAGAATAAACACGCGCAGAATAGAAAGAAGTGAAACCCAGAAGAGTAAATGCGCTAGGAGAACGAGGGGCGTCTTCGCAACACCAGAACCCGCACCAAAATGTATCAGAGTATGCGGCTGGAAACGAAAAAATGGAACACTAACCAGCTATCAATTGAGAAAAAAGGGCCGATCTACCAAAACGTTTGACAGCGGGAAGAGACGGGAGTTGTGACGAAGAAAGGAAAGAAACGTCACTTATCGTTGTCGGCGTCCAAGGGGGGAGGTGAACACTCCATCAAAAGGACAAAGATATCCGAGATCTTTACCACCCGTAAAAGAGGAGAACTCAAGAATCAAATCGACGGGGGGACGGCTCAGTGGTCCCGAATATTGGAAAGGGGAGGTCAACATGTCTCGCCAGGAGGAAAGAGAAGGGGAGACAACGCCAGATGCACTCAATCGTCAGGACTAACAAAAGAGGCAACCATGTCGCGGAAAGGGGAAAAGAAACATCAATCCAGACGGAATGGAAAGCTGCTCCTATAGGGCTGGAAGGGGATTGAACTCCGAAAAAAGCGGTTCGCGGGCCGCGGATGGCAAAAAAAGACCGCGACCCCGACGTCACCGTGGAGGAAAAAACGCAACAGCGCCACCGGACCAGAACCACCGTGGTCAAAGACACGCTCACAAAAAGCAAAGGAAAGAAATGGGCCGGGGGGAAGCAAAAAAAAATCAAGTGACGAGGAAGACGACCCCACCTGAGAACAAAGATAGCCCACCTGGGAAAAGCGAAAAAAGAGAGGAAACCAAACTAGGAGTAGTAAAAGGAGATATGTTTCGGGGAGTGGGAAAGCGCAGGATGGACGGTGGGGGGTGCCTAGGAAAACCGGTTAAACCCAATGGTTTGGGAGTCGGCGGTATTAATGGCAGGGACGTGGGTTGCGAGTTTTTGCCCGGGGGGATTTAAGTGCGGATGGGGGAGGAGAAGAAAAAAGGGATCTGTAATTGGTGGGCCACCAGCGGACGGAAGATCAGGGATAAAAAAAAGAAACTGGTCACGATCCCATGAGTAAAGACGCCAGGAGAAAAGATTTTCAACCCGTACAGAAAGGAAGGGGTCGGTGCCTGACACTTGCCGTACGCTTGTGCCGAATAGGGCACCTGACCTATTTTAGCAGACTTTGCTTCACCATTACCAACAACCTTAGGGAACTTTAGTAGACCGGGGAGGGTGAACAAGTTCCGCGTACTGGCCTGTGAACAAAACCTTGAGCTACTTGACCGCCTCCGGAGAAACAGGTTGGGAAAGAACGGAGAGGCATGGATGCTCCAGTAGTTCGATGCGAGGGGGAAGAAACCGGCCTCCTACCAGCGGTGGAGGGCTGGTGAAGTGACAATCCTGTACAAAAGCACCCCTTGGCAGGAGGGAGTGCGATCACTTAGATTCCAAAACGATGTGTATCGGTTCCTGCCCAATATCAAGAGGTCGAGGGGGGGCAAGGGGACGCGGGTGGCGGCTCAGAGCAAAACGGGCCTATCTGAGTGTGGGTCCTTGCAAGATCTTTTGAAGGGAGAAAATGCTAGTATCGCGTACTAACAGGGGGGATATGAGAAGGGAGGGGAGGATCTATTGATGGACGGACCATCAGGGGGGGAGAGAAAGGTATTCTCGTTGCGTGGCGGGGGCCACAGGGCACCACGAAAACAGGGGAAAGTGCGTGGTTGGGGGTTAGCGGTGGCCGGAGGGTGAGCGGAGTGGCGTTCGTGTGGGAAGGAGGGATAAGGGTGCCGCAAAAAGGCAAAAAAGTCGTCATGCGGCGGGTCAAGAGGCGTCGATGTTCTGTCCGGCCAAGGGGGGTGGGGGAAAGGGGCCATCGAGGAGGGAATCAGTTGACATGAAGAAAAGCCGGGGAGAAAGTTCGGGAGCGACGCTAGTTACCACTGGGGGGTGCGACTTCGCTAATAAAAGGGTTGTAAATCTCTGAGCTTCGTCAAATCCCATCCTTGAAATTAGACTGGTAAGAGTCAAATTTGCTGGTCCGAGGAAGAGAAAAAGTCCGGCGACCTCAACTTCAGCGTCTTTCAGGCAAAACAAAAGACCTTCGGCGTGTGGTTACGCCACGAGGGGACTATTTGGGTCGGAGACGCCCTGCAGGTAACAGGAGGCCTCAGAAACTTTCATAGGTATACGCCGCAACCAAAACACGTTTGTCAAAGGGGAAAGTGGGTGTCAAGGCGTAAGTCCAGGACATAGCAGAGGAGGACGCGTCGATGAGCGTCGTTCTGACGAGGAAGCAAAGGGGCGCATAGGCGAAAGGGTGATATCAACTTAACCTTCACGGAGGGAGCCAGGTGGAACGGGTAAAGCGAGAGAAAACTGTAGGATCCGTTCCTTCAAAAAAAAAGGAAGCTGCACCCCAAGTGAGAACAATCAGAACTGGCTGGAAGGGAGGTTAAGTGCGGAACCTCTCACAAAAAAAAAAGAAAAGAATCAGCATACAGAACAACAGCCAAAGCGCGGGAAGCGTGATGGGAGCCTGGGTGCTCCCAGCCGATGACAGCACGCAAGCAGGAAAGTCATTCACGGGGGGTCTCTTCCTCGGAGGAAACGTGAGGGAAAGGCTGACGAAAACAAGATTGGGCCAAGGGGTTTAACGGCAAGTTCCTATCATGGCAAGAAAAGAACGCGGGGCAGCCATCCAAAAGTGGGGTGGGGAAGAAACATACGCTGTACGACGAGCATGGGGAAACCAAATGGGGTCCAGTTTCGCCGTAGGAAGAAAACGAAGACCCGACAAAGTCGCGGTTTTGGCAAAAAAGCCCCGGCGGCGTTGTCCGCAAGAAAGGAAAGGCAGGCTGCTACCATAAAGGCGTGGATGAGCTAGAAGGGGGAGCATGGGTTTTCACGAAAAACAGTCCGCCGATACGGGGGGCCCGGTCAGGAGTCTGGGTGTGCGGCACAGGGGGAAAGGGGTAATATCTACCCAGAAAGTCCGTTACCCGGGATAGCTGATTTTCTCCCTGTCCCAGAAAGCGCATCTTTTTGAAAGGCCGCAAGGCAATTGCGTGCCAAAAATACAAAGGGGAGATGGTGGGGAGCCTGGCAAAATGGCAAGCGGAGAAATAACCCGAACGGATAGTTAGATGCTAAAAGGAAGAAAGGGAAGGGAATGAAAAGACCTGTGACTCTCTACAAGAAGCTTCCTCCAGGGCACAACACACAACATGCCGGGTCGTGGGCAAAAACCTTCGTAAATCGGAAGGTCCGGTTGACCTTATATTTGGAGTTGTCCAAGCAAAGGAAAGAAAAGAGCAGAAAAGGGAGGAAAATTCCGAGACGGACCGTTTATGCGGATGAAAAAAAAGAAAGAACTAAAAAAATCAACAACACAGGTCTGATTACAAGAAAAGATTCTTGCCTGCGGACAGAAAAAAAAAAAAGGAGAGGAATGGTCGACGTTCGTCTTTACTGCAGAAAAGACAAAAGCAAAGAAAACCGGAAATAAGATCTCAAGGTCCGCGGATAACTACCTTCTACCAGTTGTGTGGGTAACTGGAGCGCCGAGGCGCGCGGAAGTCATTCGGTCCGAGGAGGGACCTGTGAAAACCCACAGGTCGTAACGGTAGGGCGCGAATATGCACCTTTTAGGGGGTTCAATGGACCCATTACCGTCTCAACACCACTAAAGAACCGGAAGTTTCTTGTCGACGCAAAGGGGACGGAGTGCTACCTCACAAGAAGCCGCTAGGGGGGCAAAGGTTCGAAACACTAACGCCGCTACCCCGGGAAAGACAGGTAGGGTCTATCTCAGCTGGGGGTGAAAAAAACACCGCAGAAAACGCCAGCTGTACATGGTTGGAACCCGAGAACATCTTTTCTTGACTTGGAGGAAACTGCTCCCGCCAACTGCGCAGATCCGAGAGTCAAGAATGTGGGGGAGAAATCCTACGGGAGTCCGTGGCGGTAAAACGCCTCCTTGGGGGGCTCCAAACATCGATTTGGTGGTTCCGGGTGAGAAAAGAACTTAGAAACTGAAACATTGTTTGTAAGTACACCAACGTCTACCTTCTGGTTGAAGAACCAAAGAAAAGTGGAGGTGGCGACATACGGGGATGGGGTTGATAGACTGGCTCGCTACGCCATCGCAGTTTTGTTTCTCGAATAGGGAAGGCAAATGTAGCCCCGCACTACAGGACTCAGGGCTCATAAAATGAAGGGGGACAATAAGGGAGTGCTTGAATCTGGCTTTGTAGAAAAACCGAAGGCCGCAAGAAGGCAGCTTCTTTTTGGGGGGAAAGAGGAGGAGGGCTGGGTAGTGGGCGATGGACAAACTACCAGTGCGGGGGCCACATCATATTGGAGGGAATGGGGTATAATAGTAGTACGTGGGGGGCATCATTTAAGGGGTGAAGGAACCGGCTTCCGAAGGGGATTCATGAAGAAAACCTTGTAACTGAGGAAAGGCGGCTTGAACTTTCATTTAGGAGACACGGGACTCATGGCTCAAAAAACAAGGACCGGACGCTTCAAGACGCGATCTGACTCTGTAGGACAAGGGGGGAGTAATAAGTCATTGGACGGGGCGTGACACCCCTTTGACGAAAAGATAAAAACCGTTTGTGGGGGGAGGCGCCAGAAATCGGCGTGTCTCTGGCAGGGTACAGGCCAAAAAAGCCGGGTCGACTGGCAAACGGCGAGAGTCCTTCACCGAAAAAGGGAAGAAGTGTACAGGCGGGACTACAAAGCGTCGCAAAGGGACAAGACGCACGGTTGGCGTCCCGAAAAAAAAAAATCTTGACTATCCCTCTAAAAGAAAGGTGGCCTGGCTAGAGAAAAACAAGCTACAAAGTTGGCGAGAGATCGAACTCGACCCAACTTTTCCGCGGTGGGGGGATAGACGCGCCTCTCAATTGGCGGCAAGGATTCTTCAATCGTCAAGAAACCCAGAGTCTCGTGGAAGGAAGGCCATAACATAGGAAAAGAACAAAAGAAAGGGAGAAGCGTGTTCGCGCTGCCCCTATCCCAAGCAATATGCAAAAAGGAAAACACCGACTCAAACCCCGCGCAACAGAGAAGACACCCCAAAGCACATTAGAGAGTTGTTAGGCCTTCGCGAAAAAAGAGAAATAACCTAAAAAGAACGGAGGGTGCATTCAAGAAAGAGAATCATAAGAGGGGCGCGGTACATCGTTATGCATCAGAGAAGAACTCACGCCCGGGGGAACTAAAGGAGCTTCAAGCCTTGAAGAGGGAGTTCGGTGTGAGCATCAAACGGAGGATGCTAACACCGTCAAAAAAATAAATCTATGATGCTGAGGGTTGGGCTACAACACGAACCAAGATCGTATGCTCTTGCCTCGAAGGGTGAGGCCAAAGTTGACGCTTGAGCAAGCCCGCTGGGGTTACAGGAGAAGTCACCCTCCACGTCAATTTAATATTGTCGAAAGGGGGGCTGGGTTGACCACGACATCGCGAAGGCGAACTGCAGAGATCCGAGTACTGACAACGGAGGGAAAGAAGGTCACGTACATCATGAAGTTTGACGGGCCAAGAGCGCATATTGGGGGTTAAAAGATTTCTTTCACCAAAAAAAAGGGGCCTGGAGCGCATGGTGCAGTCCAAGAAAAATCTGAGGGGGAAATATATGCAACACAGAAAAAAATCCGTCACGTGTGAACGGACCGAAACGAACCCAGGCCGTTTAACAGGGGGGGAACAATCTGAGCAAGTCGAGGTGTGTGATTAGAGGGACAAAGCCTCATAACAGAGGCATCGCGGCGGGGAAGGCCACCAGAAACTGGAACCCGTCCGCAAACCTTAGGGGGAAAAAAAAATCCTCAATCCAAAGAAAAACATAAACACTCAAAAGCCTTCCCTGCAAGTACAACGCACGAAAACCAAAACAAGAACGATGTAAAAGCTCGCCAACGCGAGCAGGCAGACCGAAAAAAAGGTCCGAAGATCTCGCCACAACAAGAACTTATTAGTATGAAGAGGAAGAATGTTTGCGGATGGGTCTCTGTGTAGGGAAAAGGAGTTTGGGGGGCCTCATGGGTAAAGAGAATGCCTTTCTGGTGTGGGGGGTGCAAGAGGGGATCCCTGGCCGGGCGGCGTTTTCTGACGGGGGGGGGGAAAGGGTCTGTGCGGTGTCGGGATTGTGCGTCGCCGAAAAGTGCGCAGGGGAGCTCTGGTGGGAAAGAAGGGCTGCCGCTAGTTCTCATTGAGGCGGGCGGGGGAATAACGGAAACTCCTCAGGAAGAAGGGGGAAACGTACACGAACAGGGGTGAAGGTTCCGGCCGTAAAAGAAGCGGGTGTTGCCTCCGCGTTGTGACGCCTGAAAGGAAAATAGGGCGGTAAGTTCACCATTTCAGGAGAAAGGCAAAGTGTCGGCCAGTTGACGCGAAGAGGTTGAAACCGGACCGGGAGGCAACCTGCGATGAGGATAGGCCGCCGCCGTGATCCAAGGGTTTTCAAAACAACAAATATATTCAGTAGAGGATGGCGTGTGGCAACGAGAGACACCTTGCCGAGGAGAACGATAGCGGGGTGGGGTACGGATCCTGGAACAAAAAAAGGCGTGGCTCCAGGAAACGCACGTCAAAGGGCGAAAAGAGGAAGGCCAGAGACGAGATATTTGCTCGGGTCAAGGGGGGGCAGACCATAAAGAATCCGATCAGATGATCACGGAGGGGGGGGGGAGCATTCTGCGGGGAGCGCAGAAAAAAAGACGTTCCTATATAGGCGAAGGAAATGGCAAGATCTTTTAAGTCAGGCGAGAAGGGAGAAGACATAAAAAATGGAAGCTTAGGGAGACATCAGGATGATTCTCTGGATTGGATGGAACTCGACTTGTTCGGCGGGGAGGTGGGTCGAGGAAGGGGCGGATCGCAGCCGCACAAACGGGAAAGGAAGGGGCAGGGGGCGTTGAGTCGGGGCGGGGGACGTTGAAGAGGTGGAAAGTCTGTTTTTGGGCCTGTGGAGGCGGGGGAGGGGGAAACGCGCCGCATAAGGGGGGAAAATGAGGGGACATCGCTTTCTATTCGGGTCAATGGGGATGTGCCTGCACGCAAAAAACATAGGGGGCATCGTTGAAGATGCCTGGCTCAGGGGAGGAGGCCAAATTTCGAATGCAGACGCAGAGGGAAACAATGTTGTGAAACGTACTGAGACGGCAGAGCTCCATACCACCGGTGTGCACGAGACGGGGAGGGGAAGGAAAGGCTCAAGCGCCATCCGGAGAAATTAGAGGGGGTGCGGTAAAAGCTGTGGACTTTGTCTTGTAAACAAAAACTTGACGTGAAAGGGATAAGGACCGTCACTTCAAGGGTGGTAAGGAACAGATAAACCCTTACATGCCTTGGGATTTGGAAAGAAATCGCCGGAGTTTTGGTGAAGAGGAGACTGGACAGGAAGTAACTCGCTGGCCCTAGAAAGGAGGAAGAGGCTGAATCGACTCGACCACCCGTTGGGGAACTGGGGTCGGAAAAGTTTTTTGCAAATAGCCTTAGAAGACCTTACGGTCCGAGGGAGAAGAGAGGGATCGCGTAGTTAGGGCCGCGGGCCTCTGGTGTGCTACATGAGATGGAGGGTGATCTCATGACCTAAAAGACGGCGGAGCGCAGGACCTGTTCAGACGGCAAAGGGGGAGGATCTGTGCAAGACAAGACCTGATGCAAAAAAAAGCAGAATAAGGGAGCGAATAAAAGAATCTGCTGGTGAAGACCTGGTGGGATGCGAACAAGAGCACCACTAAAAGCAGCGAGGAAAACGCTAAGTAAAAAGGGAAAGGAGACGCGGTGCGTGGAGGGGGCGGTGAGGAAAAAGACCGACGGATTACAGCACAGTCTGCCCGTCATTCGGGGTACAGGCTCCTCAGTCTCTGGGGGTCGGTGGGACCAGGTGCCGGACGGGGCTCACACAACGGCGGAAAGATTGGGAAAAGTTTCGGCAAGTGGCCTATCAGGAAAAGAAGGGAAGAAAGGTCGCCAGCCCTTTCGGGGGGTGCACCACCGGTAGACATGCGTCCTGGTGGGGAAGACACAATTGTGAGGGGAGGAAGGAAGGCAAGACCCAGTCACCACAACAGGGCTGGTTTGTAAGACACCAGGACGAAGGGGGGGAAAGGGTCAACCGGCGCAAAGGCTTCGGCTGACACCGACCGAGGGGGGACAGGGCCGGTGGCTGTGACATTGTGTTAAAGAACCAGGACCGCCCCTATGTCTCTGGTGGGCGGAGGGTGGGGAACCCTTGGGGGGCGGTGGGGGGGCAGCAATAAAGGGGCAGGTCGAAAAGAACCGGTTCGTCGTTCCGGTGAGGAGAGAAGGGAGGCACCGTTTCCAATCTCGGAAGGGGGGGGGGATGGGTAGCCGCACGTCAAGGCGGGGGGAACGAACCCAACCGGTAGCAGGGGGGGGGGAGCCTGTCACATGGCAAATGTAAAACAGAGAAAGCCACTGTGTCCTCTGAGCTTAGAAGAGAAGAGAAAGGGGAACATTTCGAAGGTCAAGATGGGGACAATGTCAGAGATACAACTAGGGAAGGAGGAACATCAAGGGGCACCCAAAAAGGAGCCTCAGGGGCTCCAAAGTCAACGGAGAATCTGCCTTTTGCCGTTATATCGGTGGACGTGGAAAAAAAACCGTGGGGGTCAGGCAGTACCGCACGCGCACGTCTACCATTGTAAGAGGGGGGGGGGGGGTAGAAAGGGGCCGTGCAAAGAAGGACAACCAG
>Ga0179591_1375097_pt1 | contig 10682 bp, 15 predicted proteins | sample CZOMad2_1_08_16f_FD_182891 | JGI IMG/M metagenome (GOLD analysis project Ga0179591, IMG submission 182891) | Vadose zone soil fungal communities from Angelo Coast Range Reserve, California, USA - CZOMad2_1_08_16fungal (PacBio error correction) | ecosystem: Environmental > Terrestrial > Soil >...
GATTGGAGGAAAGGGCAATTCAGGGGGCATTCGGGGAGGCGTTGAACTGAGAACTCTGGTAATGAAGTTGAGACCGAAAGAGGGGCCGTCCGGCGACAAGGATCCGATGCTCAGAAAGGAAACGCTGAGAGCCAATCAGCAAATATTCGAGTGCCGCAGTCTTGAGGAGGGGGGGTCTGATCAGGGAGCTCTCGCCGGAAGAAGAAGAAAGAAAAGGGGAAAGAAAAAAGAGAATTGTTAAAAAGGGCAGGTGTGCCAATATTGGAAAAGTCCACTGGAAAATAGGAAGCAAGTTCAAGCCTTAAGAGGGGGGAGACAAACAACTTCACTCAAGGAAAAAAAGGGAAGGAAAGAAAGCAGAAAACGTTACTGGGACAACTAAAATCCGAAACCAGAAAAAGGATACACGGAGAAAGGTGTTCCTGCTGACCAAGCGAGGTATAAAACTGGAAAAGAGGGGAAAAAAGCTACAGGGAGTGTTGCCTCCCGAAAAGCAACGATCCAACGATTGAAGGAAAGAACGGGGCGCGGCTTTCAGAGTCGCCTACACAAAAAAAGTTGAGAAAAACTAACAGAAAGCAACGGGGAAACCTTCTGTCACCTGAGAGAGAAAAAGGGGCGACGATGCGAAAGAAGAGCCGCGCTTCGCAGGAGGGACGGGGACGCGTTGCGGATGAGGAAGGAGACTGGCATGCGAAGGGGGGGATCACGGATACCCAGAAAGAAAATCGGTAGCCAGGAGGAGGAGGGGGTTAAACCGGTGGATGATTTGGCAAAGGAGAAGGGACCCGTCCTAGAGAAGACAAACTGATCACATCTGAGGGGTCCCAATAAGAGGCGGATTGCTTTACGAGGGGGAAGAAAACCACGTGAGCAAGGAAGGCCCAACGGAGATCAAGAGGGAACCTGGGGGGAACACTAACACTGAAAGAAGTCGAACTCGCGAGGGGGAAAACCCTAAAATTGTTGTCTCCAAGAGAACCTAAGAGTCGAAAGCTGGTGTGCAAAGGAAAGGATCCGGCCGCTTGTGACACGGGACTACCGCAATGCGAAAAACTAAGTGAAGAGAAAACACCCAAAGGTACGACAAGCAAGCCGCGACTTGAATCACTGTAGGAAAAGAAATGGAGAACTGTGACCGTTCAAAGAAGTAGCAGCGTGGAAGCGTCGGAAAGAGGGGACTCGAAAGGAAAAAAGTTGGAAAGACCTTCAGCTATGCAGAAAGAAAAGTATTTTTGGAAAAACGTTTTTGCACAGAAAAAGAAACGGACATCGCAATCTCAAGAAGGGAGAAGATCGGAGGGAGGGCGTGTGAAAGGAAAAGTAACCTGAGCTCTTCTTAAAAAAAAAAAAAAAAAAAAAAAAAAAAAAAAAAAAAAAAAAAAAAAAAAAAAAAAAAAAAAAAAAAAAAAAAAGGAAAAAAAAAAAAAAAAAAAAAAGAAAAAAAAAAAAGAAAAAAAAAAAGAAAAAAAAAAAAGAAAAAAGAGAAAAAAAAAAAAAAAAAAAGAGAGAAAAAAAAAAAAAAAAAAAAATGATCTTCTTTCTTCGAGAGATGAGCTTCTTTTTTGGGGTGCATCTTTGGAGAAAGCTTGTCGATATTGGAGTATTATTTAACGTCGCAAAGGGTTGTAACGAGGTTGCGCGGTCTATTAAAATGCCCGCGGGATGTCGTAGGGAGAGCGGTGCCCGGGCAGCGCGGAAAAAACTTGGGGGCATAACAGTACCACCAAGAGAAACTGAGGAAGATGGGGATCCGGAAGGAGTAAACATAAAAATAAAGAGAGACGCTGGAAAGTAGCAAAAAACACGTCAGAGAACCTTCTAAGAGGGGACCATTCCAAATCGGCGTTAAAAAGCCCAAGAAGCGGAGGAAAGAGAAACAGACAGGTGGTCTTGTAACGACCTGTGAAGAACAATAATCCGTGTTGAAAAAGAATAATTGAGTTAATGAAAAAGTCGGCGGGGCACAAGTCCGCCTCAAACCTATCATGATTAAAGGGAGGAGGACCTTCCGGAGAGGTAAAGTTGGAAGAGAGAGAGAAGGTGGGAGGTCCATGATGGGAAAAAAGAGTCTCAACATATCAGCTCTTCAAGGAGAGGGGAAGACATTCGAAAGGGGGAAAGGTTGATGAAGTAAACTTCAGGGGGGGGGAAGGAAAAAGACAAACATTGAGATCTCAAAGGAGGGGAGAAGGTGCGCTTTAAAGATTACTACAGGCAACTCCATAAAGAGTACATCTAGAGTTGATCTATACTAACAAGGACAGAAATGCTACTCCTAGAATGGAGTACTGTGAGGAAGAAAAACATACCATGAACTAAAAAAGGGGAAAGTGGCGAAGAAGCTGTCGCCCTTAATAGATAGAGAGAAGCTGCATGACTCGGAAGAAGGAGAGACGTTGCTAAAGAGGAGTGGGCACCCGCCCGAAAAAGGGAGAAAAGGGGAAAGATGCATAAGAAAAACTCTGCTGGATCAGAAAACAAACCCCACCCGATTAAGAGGAAAAAGCTTCCCGGAGACAAGAGGTCTTATGCAGATCGGTAAGCACTGAAGGGAAGTGATGCGGGCTCCACAAGGAAAAAAAAGCCGCGAAATCTCAAGAACAGCCGAAGATCCGCAGGAAAAAGGGAAATCGCCTCTTGAGAAGAAGGAGAGGGGGCTGGTCGGACGGCTGTGACAAAAGGTACCGCTCAGACAAATAGAAGGAAAAGAGGGGGGAAAAGATCCACGGCATCGAAGAAGGATCGTAACACCGTCTAAATCTTAGGAAGGAACAGAAAGCCTTTTTGCTCGATTGAAAGAATGGGAGATGGAAGGGCTGAGAAGGAAAATGAAAAACTTCTAATGGGCTTGGGAAAAAAAGGGGGGAACAGGAAGAGGAGAGGTTATAACTGAATCAATGTGGCATCATGGCAAAATCTGAAAGGATGAAAAAGGTCAAACAGACTATCGGGCGGCATTTCAGATGGAGGGAAAGATCTTACGTTTTGTTAAGGAAGGAGACGTCCGTTGGGGAAAGGGAAACGTCACAGGGAACACTAAGGAGGGGACCTAAGAAAGAGCACCAGAAAATTTCTACGTTTCACATTAGAAGAGGGAATTTAGCTTGGGCCGGGTAAACGCCGAGTGTTCTGTAAGGGAGGAGAGAGTAGGCCGGGCAAGGAAAAGGCGAGGTTTTTACGCTTCTATGGGGAAAAGGGGGACTAACCTTATACTGGATCCCAACAAGAAACTGTCTTCTGGGGGGAGGGTGAAAAGGAAGAGTGGCAGGAGGGAGGATACCTCCAGTGAAAAGGGATGTGGAGGTACAGACAGCGCACGAGTCCTGGAGACGGGTCAACCTGCGTTCAAAAAAGCGGTCTGCAAAGTCCGAAATAAAAATCCGTCGCAAAAAGCGACAAGCTGCGCCGCAAAGAAGAAAAAAATAGATCTCATGCAGCAGAGAAAAAGAGAGATGGACGAAGAGCCTTGAGAGAAAGGCTCAAGTCTGGAAGAAGAGGGGGGCGAAAGGCGCTATGGAGATGGGGAGTGAAGGTCGGGGGAAGGGTCAAAACGTTTGGGTGAAGAAAAAAAACTCACACGCAACCGGACGATCTGAGAGGCAGGTTCTGACATATTTTTGAGGAGAGGGGCCGATCAAACAAGAAAAAAAGGACACTCTGAGTAGAAGAGAACAACAAGCAAAACTTCACGATCTAATCTTCAACACGAAAAATGATCAGGCTTGATGAAACTATGTTCTTACAAAGGGGAGGCATTAACGCGCAGGGCGTTGGAACCGCTTCAGATGAAAAAGAATCAGACCGCAGTCCTCAGCGTAGGAAAGTATTAGAAGGGTAGCTGCGCACACAAAAAAGGGGACTGTTTCTGAATAGGGGGGGGAGAACGAAAAACTTTTCGGGGAAAACTTGGGATTCGGCGCTCGTGGAAGATCTTAAAGGGGGAGGAGGACAACCTTTGTCAAGTAAGGGGCTGGTCCATAAAGGAGGGGGGGGTCGCAAAGGTCATCGATAGAACGTCATGAACTTCCAATAGACACAGCAGGGAAAACTGCCTACTTGGCCTCCCTAGGAGGCTTTGGGGGGGAAGAGAAACTCCCGACTGGGAAAGCTGAATTTCCTCAAATTAAATAGAAAAGACGTAAAGGAGCTGCGCAGCGCGGCTTTCCAAAGGACCTCGTCGCCAAAGGAGGAGGGGGAAACGAGGGGAAGAATCAATGTTTCGTGGGGTGAAAGGGGTACGGTTGGGTAGAGACCATCCGGAAGAGAAAGCTCGTTGCAAAGAGGGGGAAGAGCACAAGGCTGAAGAGGAAACGCCTTTCAAAATCGCTGGCAAGAAGTGAAGAAAAAATCGAGTCTTCGCCAAGCTTTTCCAAAAGCGTCTTGGTCGCAGCAAAAAAGGGAAACTGATCTTCTTTTTGGGAGAAGCTGGGGGGGAAAGTTTACTATAAAAAACAAAACAGCTTCTAACTGTTCTGGAGGGAGGTCTTGCTTGGAAGGGACGACTGTTCACGGCCTTGACTTGGGAGAGGAGGGAGGAAAGCTAAGAGGGCGAAAAGAAAAAGGGGGCGAGCACCTTCTTGATGCTTGGCCAGGAAAATCGCGAGGTGGGGTTAATCCGGCGAAAAAATCTCAAAAATCGAAAAGGGGAGGAAAAAAAAGCGCGAAATGGAACATGGGGGCAAGGTAGAGCTTGAGCATACGGAAAGGACGCTGAAACGGCCGGTCCGGAAAAGGAAAATCGAAAAAGCATGTCAAGAAGAAAACAATACCTAACAAATCGAAGCAAATTGAATTGGAACAGTCCTAACCCAAGGATCTCTCAAAAAAGGAGTTGAAGAATTGAGTGGGGGGGACGATGCAATTCAAGGAGAGGAGAGTGTGTTCGTGAGCGGGAACTGCGCGAAAATCGGTGAGAGGGAAGGAGTCAGGGGGCCGGCCGGAAACTTCGGACGACTCAAGCTCGAAGGGAGGATATCTCAACCGGGTCAAGACGGCGTCTGGAAAAGGAGAAGGCCGCATCAGGGGGAGGGGCTTAGAAAGAGAGGAAGAATCACAAACAAGAAAAAAACCTGGACCTCTATAAAAAAAGGGCAATTCGAGAGGGAAAGCAAGATGGCCTGCGGAAGTTGGCCATCAGGGAAGGACCTGTGAAAGTCACGCAAGACAAGGAGGCCGCAAAGAAGGCGAAGATATGTGTTGGAAGGAAAGTCACTACCGGCAGGAAAAATCCGCAGGATAAGAGCCGTAGAAAGGCGACTGACCAATACGCGTAGGGGAGGAAAATCTCTAAGACGGAGGACTGCGTTGAGAAAAGATGGCATCGAGACCGACAGCTGACCGATCCGATGGCCGCTCAAAGCGAGCGGGCGGCTCCACAGGTCGCCTACACGTACAAAGGGGAAAAAAAAAGAGATTGGACTCGGCACAAAAAGGGAAACGCGATTTCGCAGCTTCAAAGAAGAAAAGAGGGCTTTGGACGTCGGGTGCGGAAGAGGGGGAGGCTACTTTAAAGGTGAGGAATAAATAGGAAACAGCCGGGGGACGAGAGAAAAAAAAAGCAAAAAACTCGGCAGCCTGGAAAGGAATGGTCTATTGGGGGGTCCGAGGAAGTGGAATCGTGCTGCAAGGCAGGGGAAACCTTGCGCTCCCAGGAAGGAGGGATGATGATGGCCCGAGAAGGAGGGACACAAAGGCCCGTAAATCGTAAAACTTCAAACTAGCGCAACTTGGACCACAAAAAGGAGTCGATGCCTCGCAGAAAAGAAGAATCAGAACCCTCAAGGGGTGCGAACTCGGAAGAAAATATCAACATGGAAGATGGGGGGTGTCTACCACATTTCTAGGAAGGGGGGGGGGGGGTTTTGCCCACTTGAGAGAAGGGAATGGCTGCGAACCGTACTGAAGAGAACAGAAGACGCGCGTAATGAACATAGGGGAAGGAGTAGTTTTGCAAGAGAGACGTAGAGAAGAGGGACAGTCTCTGAGCAGCGGACCGAGCTGTCGCCCTGGTGGGAAGAATCGATAAATCAAATAGGAAGAAAGTCTTATCGATGTCTATCGTCAAAGACTGTTATTTTTTGGAAAGGGGGGGGCACAGAGAAAAGCTCAATCGATAAGAGGGGAATCTCGTTGCCACATATAAGATGAAAAAGGGGGCCGCTTTAAAGAAAGGGGAAAAGTCGTCCACTTCTCGAGAGAGGTCGAGCTGCATTAGAAGGGGGGGGGGGAAGATGAAAAACGTCATTTTGACAAAATAGTGTGGATTTCTGCCATACTGAAGGAGCCACGCGGGGGGTGAACGCAGGTTTGAGAGAGTTCGGCCAAAAGACAGAGGTTCCAAAGGTGCGGTACGGAAGTGACACAGTTGCATTCGAACGGGACAGAAGAACCGAGGCCTCGGGGGTCCGTATTAAGGTTCTGAAAAAAGCACACAGTCGGAAGAGTCGGAAAAAACATAACCGGAAAAGAGTAAAAAACCCCTCTTCTGGAACCTGCCCCGATAGGGAAAGCGGCGGCGGAACACGCGACCGGGGGGAGGAAGTTGAAAAAGGTTGACCGCATGACGGGTGAAATTTGACCTCGGTGGCACGAAACGAAGGGAACAGAAAAAAAACTTCCTGCTAGAAAGGAAGAAACCGAAAAGTTTCCGAGGACCAAAGCATCATAGTCCGGGTGAAGGACATTCTGTTACAAGCTGCTGCCGTCTCAAAGAAGGAGAAAAGGATTGGCAGGAGGGGGTGTGAGGTGAAAAAGAAACAATCCCTTAATATACAGCAATTCTTTCATCGAGAAGGAGTGCTGCAAAAGGAAGAAAGGGTTACAGGAACGCCAGAGAAGTAGCGATTACCAGACTATACTAACAAGGTTAACCCAGAAAAACAATAGGTGTCTGAGGGTAACGTTGAAGTCACAAAAAAAAAAAAGGAACTCAGGCGGCTCAAAAGAAGAGGAGGAAGCGAAAAAAAAAGAAAAAGGGGAAAAAAATAGAAATAAAAAAGGGAGAAGATATCGGAGGGACGCTATCCGCGGCTAGAGAAATGAAGGGAAAGGTCTCCTAACCTTAACTTTGTCCAAGTATTAAAAAAGGGTCGTGCTCCGTTATATGCTCTCGTAGAAAAGAGAAAAACAACAACTGAGTAGGATGAAAGAAAAAAACTGAGCGAAGATGTAATCACTGGGAAGGATGGTGTTCTCCGTAGACTTAAACGAAAAAAAGAATCCTGCAGATCTTCAAAACAAAAGAAAAGAGCTCTTCCTGCTACAAAGGGAAGCAAATCTCCTCGAAAGAGAGGAGGCAAGGACGTACCGGGGGGAAGGAAATAGGATATAACTGTTAGTGTCCCCTGGAGGGAGGAGAAAAATAGGTCTCTTATAGGGAGGGGGGACCCACCGGCGAAGCGTAAAGCATTCCAGGAAGAAAGGGAAAAAAAAAGAATGGTGGAGGGTTCGAGAGGCCGTTGACCTGATCATATGACCAATACTTGAGGAGCGCTGCCAGAATGGTTCCGAAAGAAGGAGGATACGAAGGTAAAAGCCTGGAGAAAAAAAAGACACGTCTATGATCATCTGGGGGGGAAGAGAAACAGAGCGGCGGTCGGAGGGTAACGCATCAGGGAGAAAAGGTAAGGGCGTAGACGAAAAAGTCAGACCAATGCATAAGGGAAAAGGAGAATCGCGTGCGGTCAACGAGGGGAATAAACAATTTCGTCAAAAAAGGGGTAGAGTGTGAAGCCTGAGGGAAGAGGCTGAAGGTTTAACGACGCGGCAGGGGGCCAGATCGCTGAGACGGTCGGGTGGGCCTTGCCGGAGGAAGGAGAGAATTGGAAGTTTCTATGTACGAAACAAGGAGAGGAACCCAAATATTCTCGAGACTTTGTGAACCGGGAGAGGCAAATGTCATTTCAAAGGAGAAACAGACTATGGGGGGCCCCCCACTAAGGAGGGAAATTTCCGAACGAAGCGCTCAAACATGCAGTTGGAGGGTTCAAAAGCGTGGAACGGGGTTGGAGATTGCCGAAATAATAAACCTAGAAGGAAAAAAATGCTCCGAAAAGAGAACCGCAACTATGCACCCAAAGAAGAGATCATGCAGCCGACTAAAAGGGGAGAGAAAAAGGGGGAGGGGAGATAACAGGAGAACGTCACGAAGCTGACCGGATACGACGGGTCTCGAGGGAAAAGTAGGCCTTGGTGCGGACAGTCTGTGCAAAAACGTGGGCCCCCAAAACTACAAAAAACCTGGGAAGAGAAACGTGGACTGAGGAAGGGGGGCTGAAATCCTTATTCGAACCCGTCGCCAAAGGGAAAAGAAGACGGTCACACGATGCGAGAAAGATCTCACTAAAGGACCCCGGAAAAGGGTGGGGAGTACCTGGGGGGAGTGTATGGGGAAATTGAACGACCATTTACGTTTCGGAAAAAACAAACCACCGGGAATTGAACGTTCGGAAAAAAAGAGGAAAAAAGAGGGATGCTCGAACTGGGCGCAGTCGAAAAGCTGCTTTCGGGTGGGGACAGGATCAATGTAGTGGTCCCAGCGGGATGCGAGCGCGGAGGGGAAGGGGGAACTGATGAGAAGAAGACGCCCTTGGTGGCCGGGAAGGAAAAAATTCGTTGTCCCTCAAAAAAAGAAACAAAAAAAAGAAGGAAGTGGTGCGCAAGAACGCCTGGCCGGGCAAAGAAGAGGTCCTCGGCAAAAAGAAAGGGAAAAGCGGGCCGGGTGCGCTTGGGTGGCGAAAACAGAGGAGAATTTCCTCACCTTGGAAAGAGAAAGACCGCAACGGAACAAGGGGATCGCTGTCGCAAGAAGTGCATCGCCTGAGCATCAGGAACGAGGATATATCGTTCCTACGTTGTTGGAAAGAACAATCATATGTTGATGGGGAACCGCACTTTGTACGGAGAAATAAGGGGAAAAAAGCAAGCCATCGAGGCATAAGGGAATCTTTCAGAGATATAGGAAGGGCTATGAATGCCTTTTCAATCGCGGCAGGGAAAAGAGGAGGATCGTCCCGAAGAAACTTGGTGAAAAAAGCAAAAATTTCCTCTTCAAAAAGGGAGAGGAACAGTCCTGGAGGTGAGGAGGGGGGAAATTTACTCATGTAAAAAAAAGATATTGGGAGGATGATGAGGGGGGGGGAGGACTTGGCAAGGGTTCCGCGACTTTTAATTCTATGAATGAGGGGGCCGTCGATGGCACAGAGAGAAAAACCCATAGGGAAAAAAAGAAGTTGGAAAAAGTTCTTGGAGAGGGTACCGGGTCCTTTGGGAGCGATGGTGGGGGAAGCGCGGCCGTCAGAGAAAATCACCGAGGGGAAATAAGAGCTAAAAGAGGGTTGGACAAAGGGTAATGGGCCATTTATATCTTTAGCATCGGGGGAGAAGGCAGAATACTCCGGAAGGGAGGCTGCAGGATACAAAACGATTTCGGAGGGCAAACGCATAAAGAGACTAGGACATCTACTGAAGGAAAGAAGACCCAATCATAGAGTATAGCGAAAAGAACGGAGGATGAGAAAGAAGTTTCAGGAGGAGAAGGCATTAAGACTATGTGTTCGGGGAGTGATTTACTAACGACATCAGTCGATGGAGGGGATCCTGCAGGGAAAAAAATCCTTCGCACGAAGTATCTAAACATGGAAAAGAAAAACCTTGGGGGAAATCGAGCCGGAAACTTGCGGGAGGGAGAACATCACTGAGGGTGGAATTAGCGACGGCTCGGCCGTTATCGAAAAAAGGGAAGGGGCCTTCCTCAATTACAAGTGCAAAGCATAGTCGAGGGGCGCCAAGATTTTCCTTCTAAGAGCAATCGTGGGAAAATCGACGTGCAGAAGAGGGAGGGAGAAGAGAGAGGAGGGACATTCACAAAAACGACTCCGAATCAGAGAGATAGCGTTACATAAGTCAAATAAAGCCGAAAAAAGGACGCAAAAGAAGAAACAAAGGGGCTGATCAAAGAGGGAGCGATCTAAGCTATAAGTAAGAAGGAAAGATTGAAAAAGAAGGGGGCCTCGCCCGACAAATATCGCTGGGAAAGAAAGGTGCAAGAGAAACTACGTAAAAATTGGGGACCTACCAAGTACAAAAGGAGGAGGAACACGAAAATATGTTAACGCACTATGTGAAAAAACGAGGCCCGGGGAGAAAAAAAATTTGCGCAGCGAAGAGACGCCGGACCGATAACTTTGACGTCTTGAGAAGCTACTTGAAAGGGAAATCAGCAATTCCGGGGAGGAAAACCCGGAGCCAAAGAATCTGAGGCAGGCCGCGTTTTTAAGAACTGATTTTGTCTATTTTAATGAAGGGGGAATAATCGCTGCACGGAAGAGGAAGAGCACCAAAAAAATGATGGGGGGAAGGACAATAAGGAGGATTTACTTGCCACAGTCTGGCCCAAAGAGTCAAGTGAGAGGCCCACGGCCAACTAGAAAGAACGCTGGAAAAGAGGAAGGGCAAGCTTCTCGGAAGAAAAACAAGGGTGCAACCGCTAAAACGGAGAAGGTTCCTCAAAATGGATATGCGGTATGGGTGCGACGCACTGAGAGAAATCGGGGTGGGAGAAGAAGTAGTGCCAACACAAAAGGAACCCTCGCTTAATGAAAAGTCGGCATAAAACCGCGACTGGGGGGATCGGGAGTAAGAGTCGGGCCGTTGCAAGGGGAAAGTTGATCTCATTGCCG
>Ga0179591_1243705_pt1 | contig 10681 bp, 12 predicted proteins | sample CZOMad2_1_08_16f_FD_182891 | JGI IMG/M metagenome (GOLD analysis project Ga0179591, IMG submission 182891) | Vadose zone soil fungal communities from Angelo Coast Range Reserve, California, USA - CZOMad2_1_08_16fungal (PacBio error correction) | ecosystem: Environmental > Terrestrial > Soil >...
CTCCTCCGCCGATTGCAAAAGAAAAGGAATTTCCAACATGGGGGTAAGGTGACGTAAAAGAAATATGAGAACAAACCATAGATGAGAACCCGAGTCCAATGTCGCTTTACGAGATTAAGCGTGGGGCAGATAGTGATAGGTATGAGAGAGGGAGACGAGGTGAGAGAGAAAAAAACGGGGCAATCTCGGGAAAGGAAGAAAAAAACCTCGATCGCAACAAAAACGCAACTCTCCCAGCGGCGTCGGGAGATGGCTGGAAGAGGGGGGGAGAAAGAAACGCGGCCGATCTGCAGAATCTATACAGGAGGAGGGGCGAGGGTGCGCGTAAGAAGACCGGGGACTATTCGTCGTGGATACGCGTTCGATAATATGAAAAAAAAATCGTCAGGGGGGAAAAGGAGGAACCATTAATGATAAAACAAAAGAAGGCCAAGTCCGTCAAATAAGAAGGGTCAAAGGGGAAAAGGGTCCGAACGTGCGGATCTCTTCTCGCCGAGAGACGCTTCGGTGCAAAGGGGGGGGGGGGAAAAAAAAAAGGGTAGATAACCATCATGTGGAAAAAGGGGAAGAAAGGGGGACTCTGGGGTGAGAAATAATAAATCAGTCATAAGCAAAGAGGAAACTTGTCGAGCGCGACAAAAAAATGATCACACGGGGGGATTAAAAGGGAGAGAATAGATAACGGTCGCCCGTAAAGAGCAAGTTTGTGATTAAACCGGACGGGAAAGGGGAGACTCCAAGGAAAGGAAAGGGTTAACTTCAGGGGGCAGCACGGGAACGAGGGTCCGGGCTCTGCGCTGTGCCAGGAAAGCCAAGGGGAGTGTAGAAGAAGGACTTTACGAGTTGGGAGGAAATTGTCTAATAAAGTTTGAACGAACCGCTTTTGAAGGCATGAAAGGAGACTATGATCAGCAGCGTCCAGAAGGAAGGAAGGTGTGAGGGTCTGCCGTTCCGGGGGGAGGAAAAGGGGGGACTGCGTTTCGAAAAGATACTGGACTGCGTGACGACGCGAAGAAGAAGGAAACTAGATGACCGGGAGACGCAAGGAAGGGGGGAAAGAAGAGGGTCCCTGAAAGAAGGCCGCTGATGCCTCCGACCAAGGAACTTTTCTTACTGGGATGCATACGTTACAATCAAGGCTACCGACCGCGAAAGGACGAAACCGTGAAGGAAAACAAAAGAAGGGGAGATAGCTGCTCGAGCAGACTTTCACCCACGGAGGGGAAAAAACGTGGGGCTTAAGATGAGAGGGGGAAATCAGCAGCGAGATGCCGGGGAAGAAAAAAAACTCGTTATCAGCAGAAAAAATAAAAAAGATGTCAGGACGAACATCAGGGACTATTAAGAAACACGAAGGCGGCTTGGTTCGGAAGGAATCGCCCTCGTGGGGGAAAGGAGGGAATAGCAAGGAGGGCAATCCAGAACGAAAAGAGATAGCGAGGGTAATGAACTAGAGTAACCCGTCATTTAATTCAACTGAAGCTCCTTCTGCGAAGGATAGAAGTAAAAAAGGGATTCATTATGATCTGTAACTTGAAGTGGAAAAAGAGACTCTAAAGAGAGAGAGACTCGGAGAGAGCCGCGGGAAAAGATTGAGAGACCAGAATAGAGAAAGAATGAGGTGAAGAATTCCTCGACTTGGAAGGAGGAGAAAGCCACGCAAAGGGCAAAAACACATCCTTAATGAGGGGGGAAAAAGAAAGCAGGGGTTAGACATGTCCTCGCCGGATTCATTAAACTCCCGAGGGTGAGACCATAAAAAAAGAAGATAGCTCGGCGCGGCTCTCTGACACAGGACGGGGAGAAAGGTTAGCGGCCCAGGAGGTAAAGAATATGAATGTTTCGGTCGCAGGTTCTACCTTTTGCTCAACGAAAAAGGGGGGTGAAAGACCACACCGTGGAAAAGAACAGGAAAGCGGGAAGAAGTCAGACGGCAAAAGGGAAGAAGGAGGAGGGGAAGAGATGACGTACACCTATCCTTCACTTCATGCTTATAGAACTTACTAGGAAAATTATGGAATCGGGCGTGGGAAACGAACCATCCTCGAATCGGAGCAGTAGAGATGAACTTAGTTGAAAAGGGCGTGAGGAGGGGTGCTTACTTTCAAATAGGAGGGAGGTCCGTGCAGGGTGGTGTTGTCCAGAAATGAGGAATGTTCTCATTTACATCGTATATACTCCTCGAAAAGAAAATGAGGAATCATAGGGAGGGAGGGACGCAGACTCGAACGAGAACGGATAATCTACCGGAGGAGAGACATTCCCTCGCCCAGGAAGGAAGACCCGCTTGCGGTGAAAGAAGCCTGGGCGGATATTGGAATATTCAACTCTAGAAAAGACCTCTTAAATCGACTTTGACAAACGAACGCAACAACAACAACGTCTTCTTAGGGACGAGGTCATGAAATAGAAGGGAAAGAGAGGGGGGAAGGACTGCTAGTTGAACAAAAAGAAGAAAAGACAAAAAGGAATAATCTTTTCGAGAGGAAGGGACGGGCAAGCTCTAACAAGGGGGCAGAATGACACGCTCTAGGAAATGCACTACGTTCAGAGGAAGTTTCTAGGGCGGCCAGGTCCGGGAGTCGGGGAACCTGGGGGAGATCTTCGCAGAAAACACGAAGAGGGGGACTACTGATGCAGGGGGTCTCCAGGGAACTCTCTATAAAGGGAAAATCCGGCGACCACGAAGGAAAGGGGAAGGTCGAGCTGGGGAGGGGAAGAAAAAATTCCTTATCGAGGGAAAAGAGTCAAGATCGAGAACAAGACAAGACGTAGAGAGAGAGGGGGGGAGTCTAAGCGGAAGAAGAGGGATCACGGGGCAATCTCCAGAGGGGATAAAAAGGGGATCTAGAGTCGAAGGGATGCATGGTACGGGGAAGGGTGGGATATCCCAAGGTTTAGAAAGCCGAAATAAAAAAAAAGGGGTCAAGAAGAAGGAAAGACAAATTTAGAAAAGGGGGAGAGGGGAAAAACCAGCCTTAGAGCTAGGGCGATAAGTTCTTTCCACCTCGGGGGCGGGTCCCGGATCCCTACTCCTGGGAGCCGGGAAAGTCCGTGTGTTTCTCTCCCCGAAAAGGCGGGCTGACAGGGAAGTCTACCGAGAGGAATCGGCAGAGCTGACTGACAAGGGCTGACTCAGGCCGTCTCCTCCTATAGTAAACTCAAGGATAGTTCACTAAGGCACTCTCGATTTCAGAAAGGCGAATACCGTACGTCCACGCTTCGATCATAGAATAAGAAAAGTGGGTCATCACGAAAGATTCACACGGAATCATCTAAGAAGAAGGTGAACCTTGACGAGCGAATAAAAGAAGGAGAAAGGGGAAAGAAAGTTGTTGGCTCAAGAAAAAAAAAGGGGGGGGGGAGAAAGGCTCCCGTTTCAAACCACTATTCAAAGTCATCAAAGGAGAAAACCCGACTCGTGCTGATAGAGAACTGACGAAAAAAAATCCATAGGGAGGGGGGGAAAGCAAAAGGGAGGGGGGCATAGGAAACAACGTATCTTCTATCTTCCGTCAGAAGCGTTAGGGGTATCTCCCCCACGGGGATCAAAGAGGTGGGGAAAAAGGAGAAAAAGTTAAAATCTCTGAGTAACCTCTGTACGATCGCTTCAGAGGGATGTCGTGTTTCGGGGAAGGGGCAACCGAACGGCAGCAAACCTCCATACAAAAAAGGGGGAGGGGGGGGGTCGAAGAAGGGATCTACTTACAGGAAAACAAAAACAGGGGATATGGAGAAAAGGTCATCTTCTCGGCGCTCGAAGAGAGGACAACAAAGGAAATCTCGTTGGAACAAGGGAAGGGAAAAAAAACGAAACCCTCAAATCAATAGCGAAGAAAGCTACACCTCCTTCTGAGGAGCGATCATCAGTGACAAAGAGGAAATCACAGGGTTCAGTTAAAAAAGAAAAGGGAGGGGGGAAATCCAGGGAAAAAAAAGACGAGGAGAAGAGAAATCATACTCAGCCCGAGATTCTTGTCAGGAAAAAAATCCCAGAGGGATGAAAAACGCCTGACGCCGGGCTGTTACACTCGGAATCAGTCTCCGTTAAGGAAGGAAGGGGGTCATCAACCACTCGGCTTAGCTGCCAGTCTCCTAAAGCTCAAGCGCGGAGGCGGGTGGAAGAAGCTTATCTTCGCGGTTTCGAAAATCGGGGGGGGGGGGGGGAAAAAAAAAGGATTGAGGGGGGAGGATGATGCGCTCCAGACGAGGGCTTTTAAACGGAGGGGTGATCGTGAACATGGGAAAAAAGGGAAACCAAGCCGATGAGGCCAGGCCGGAAAAGATAATTCCCTCACGTCTAAAAGGGGGGAAAGTGAAGAAAGAGGTAAAGGCAGCCTTGACTGACTTCTTCAGAAGGTTATCATGCATCAGCTTAAAGATAGGGAAAAAGTTTACTTTGAAGCAGAGAAAAAAAAACCAAAAACCAAAAAAAAAAAACCCAAAAAAAAAACCACCCAAGAACGGCGGAGACATCAAAAATATAGTTACTTAGTCGTACGCTTCAACGCTAACAAAGCAACCGGGAAAAGGAGGGCTCTAGTGGAGGTGCCGGAAAATAGGAAGCGGTCTCGAATGGCGAGTAATGATACATTCACGTAAGACCTCTTCTAGGGTCAGGGGCCTTTCGCTGCCTGGAATTCGAGGGGCATCGCAAGAACTAAAAAATAAGGAAAGAAGCTCGCAGAGAGAGAGAGTCAAGAGAGAACCGGGAAGAGAGATATCAAAATATCTCGCCGGTGAATCGAAAAAAAGGCTTATCTGTCGGATCTGAGAAGGACGGGAAGAAGCGGACGCACTCCCAACGGTGTGGCCAGGAAAAAGAAGAGAAAAATAGTGCTTAGTAGATCTAGACGATGGCAGAAAAGGGTAGGAAAAAGAGAGCTCACAGATAATAGAAGAAAGTACAACCTATCACCACGAGGCTCGGACGGATATAGCAGGCATAAACGGTTTTTGGGGGGGGGGGGCGGCGAGCCGAAAGGGGAAAAAGGGGCCCGTCCGCTACCTGCCTGAAAAGAAGGAGGAAAGGGCATCCCTCGATGGGAAAAAGTGCAGACTGCACGGAAAGGAAGAAGGTGGAGAAGCTGAATTTTAAGGGCCTTGACGTTAAGGGAGGGGATGGGAGACGAAAGCAATCGACCACCTTCCTTCAGGTCTATAGAGGAGAATCCGAAGCCGGATCGGGAACACGAGAAGACATAACAAAAGTCCAGACGGGGTTAACGTTAGAGATAAAAAAACAACAACTGAAAAGAAAGGAGAGAGGACAAAGGGGTCTGGACAACGGTTAAAAGATCACGGGAACTCTTCTAAGAATCGCGCCTTGGAATTGAAAAGAGAGAAGACAACCTCGAGATCGACCCGACCGGGAAAGTCAAGAGGGAAACGACGGAAAACCATTCGCGAAAAAAAATCGAAGGGGAACAGGGAGGAGCAAATTAATACTTCCCAGTTATGCCTTGTACGAAAAGGGTGGGCAGGGGGCGGGAACCCTGGAAAGTAATTTCGTCTCTCACGGAGCAAAAGAAGGTCTAAAAAGATCAGTCGAATACGAAGGGTATCCCGGGGGTAAGAGGGAGAGGAGGAGCTAAGGTCTCGGGAACCGGGAAGGCCTTCCTCGATCCTCAAGAAGGAAGGATGGGAATAAATCAACTGGCAACGCCGGGGGAAGGGAAAAAGTCTGGCAAAATAAAGGTCGAGGAACGAAAAAAAAAGGAAGGAAAATGAAAGTTGGATCGATAGGGTAGCTTCTCGGGCTCTCTTGGGGAAAGAGATTCGGAAAGAAACGTCACCTCGCGGTTGTCACGGCAGAAAAACATAACATCGCATGAGAAAGAAAAGGGAAAGAGAAGCGGGCGGGATTATCTCGACCTCTCAAAAAGGAACCGAATGCTCAAAGCAGTAAGAGATCGCCGCCCTTGCGATTCGAGGGAAAAAACGATAAGCCCGGAGTCATTTTCCTTAAGAGGGGAGAAGAGCAAGAGCCCCACGTCAACTTTTTACTAGATCGCCTACGGGGGTCAGAGAGCCCACTAGGGATTCAAAAAAGGAAGGAAGAGCGATAACATTGAAACTTTCTATAGGGGGGAGCTGGACGGACTGCGATCCCTTGGCCATCCGTTGGACCGTCCAAGGACAGAGAAAAGCAGGTTCCCCGCAGAAATCAAGACTTAGGAGGGAGTCAGAGGAGAAATCATCTGCGAGAAGAGGGAGGAGCAGCGACACCGGGGGCAAGTGCAGGAGACGCGCGCGAACTGACCTCCTGCGATAAGCCAAAGGTGGGGAAAAAGGGGGGAAACTCAAGAGAGGGACGCTAAGCGGATCATGGCCAAAAGCGTTTAAGCAAGATTAAGAGGTACTGCTCCTAGAGGGAGACGGATGCCTTGGTCTGTAAACAGAATTGCAGCATTGACGACAGGTCCTTGTATAGGGAAGGACCTCTTTGGAGGAGAGGTGAGAATCAAACTAAGAGGCAGGAGGGTGTAGAGGGTCAGAGCAAGAGTAAGGGGTATGGCTGCGGGTTCGGCGGAGTCTGATCTTCATGGAATGAAAAATCTCCCGGCCCTGAAAGGGAAGGGGGGATGACAGAGCGAGACGCAGAGAAGGTAAATCGAGCACCTTCCTTGATTAAAGCGCCCAACATCCGCCTTTGTCAACTGTTGGGGAAGGGCTTGCCCTCCTGCAAGAACACAAAAGAAGGGGGAGAAAACAAAGAAAGACCTCAAGACGGAAGAAGAGCTCGGGGGAGGTGTCCCGCAAGAACGACTTGGCGACCCAAAGGGGTTGAGAAGGTACAAAAATCATCATCTGATGGAAGAAGTATCCACGCTTCGTTAAGAAAGGAGACCAGCCACAGGGAAGAGGGGAGTTCCTGCCAGGAAATAGGGGGAAATGGGAGGGGGATAAGCACACGTGGACCGTGTACGACTTGAGCTAGAAATCGGAAATAACCTGGAAAAGGAAGAGTCGGAAACAGGGGAAAAGAAATCAAAAGTAGACGTTTACTTGAAGTGATCTTCGGAACCTTCTGCAACACGCAGTCAGGAAGAGTCGAGCGTCTGGAGACCAGGAGAGAAATTATCGACGCCGTGACGTACGGCAGAGCCAGAGGCGGAGGAAAAGAAACGCGCGCGAGACAATAGGAGGGAAAAGAATTGAGGATGCCGAGCATAAAAAGAGCAAGTGCCGGGGAAGTGGTAGATCTTTGAAGTGAAGAACAGGTCTTCCGGCATGAACGACCCAAGCCGAGGTGCGAGAAACAAGCAGAAAAATTGAACATTAGCCTGACAAGTGGGAGAGACCAGACAGGGGCCATTCGAAAAGAGAAGAACTGAAAGAAAACGCTACACTAGGAGAACCTGGTTGAGGAAGGAAGGGGCCGCAGGGAATGTTTCTTCGGCCTTTCATAAAAATTGGGGAAAACGTAAAAAAAAACATCAACTTCGAAAACAAACATCCTCGACCTGACTGCGGGCGTGCGGCGACCGACCGTGATAGGGGAAAGCATTCTTCGGAAAGAAAAAGGGAATTCACGTCCTTGAGGAGATAAAAAAATTCCCTTCGCCTTCATCGAGCGGCAAGAAATCTCACCAGCACTCGAAAGAAGCGTGACGAGGGTCGAGGGTGGGGGGAGGAGAAAGGTTGGAGGGAAAACGTTCCTACCTAGAGGCGTGGAAAAAAGCGGAGTTGTGGGAGAAAAACGCTTAGAGGGGACGCATGGACAGCTAACATCTGGCGAAAAAGAAAAATTAGACGAACAGACCCTGCACTCTACTTCTAAAGCAATTGAAGAAAATTAGGGAGCGCCCCTGAATGCAAAAAAAAGAAGGGCGCCGAAAAATCGTACTGGGGGAGCAAGGGAAGGGGGGCGGGCTTCACAAGGTTGGACGAAACTCGACCGGCAGTAACGGAAACGAGTCCTCTAAGGAAGTTATCTCGCTCACCCAAAAAAAACAAAAAAAGAAGGAGAATGAAATAAAGAATAGAATCATATGAAAGGGCTCCCGGCTATTGTCCGGAAAATGTCCAACCTAAGCCCGAAAAACTGCTCAAAAGAAAAGGAGTTTTCGGCCGCTGCCTTGGCAAGGGCAAGAGGGAAAAAGGGAGGCGGGGTAAGGGGGAAGTCTAGAGAGGGACAAGGAAGGGGGGACTCTCCGTTTCGATGAATATTTCGGAACATGCGCAAAAAAAGGGGGGGGAGCAAAAAAGCCGGCAAAAACATAACAGAAAAATCGTATGCCTGTACCCGTTACTAGAAAAAAAAAAAAAGTCACAGAAGACGATCGCTGTCTGATAGGGTGAGAAACCTACTCGAAGAGGGAGTCGTCCGCTCGCTACGAAAGGACTTTAAAAATAAAGAGGGGTCGGATACGTTAAAAAAATAAGCTTTCTTAAGGGGCAAAGATACAAGCTACGGGGCGGTCTAGCTTCCTTGGGGAATGACGCTTTTGCTGAAAAAGGGAAACATAAGAAGATGAGGACCAGGAAGAAGAGCAAGGTTCAGAAAGAGGTCAACACGAAGCATAGGGCTCAACGCAACGTCTTGCGGTTCGGGTCCCGTCTCTCAGAGAAGAACTGTTCACTGTCCTGGTTGGAAAAAAAGAGAGCGTGGTTCACCGACCGGCGCTAGTCGCTCTGCCATAGAGACTTCTACGAACTTGAGGGAAAATGAGCGGGGATCCTCAATCAGGGGCCCACCTTACTGGTCTCCGGCTCTGGAACGAGAGCGAATTGCAGGAAGGAGCGCTAATGTCTAAGACGTACGCGTCGGAATAATGAGAACCCGTGGGTCCATCCTCTACGAAAGGAACTGCATAAGGAGGGGTGCCGGAAAAAGCAATCAGTAACCGCTGACTTACTCCTTGCTTCGAGCGCAGCGAAGGCTACGCTAACTGGTGTCTCACAACGGCTCCACGTACTAAACCCAGGAAAGCCACTGAAAACGTAAAGCTGACGCCGGCACGAAAAGAAAAACGGGGAGGGGGGGGGAGACGGATCACGGAAGAGAAAACGGACTCTTCCTGTAGGTAGATCGATAATAGAAAGGACTCACCACGTGAAGAGAAGAGGGGTGAAGAGGGGCCCTCGAGACGAGGAAGGCTTACCCGCTCGGTACTATCTTCGAGTCGTTCAAAGGGAGTGACGGGGAGAATGAGGGCCAGCGCCGCATCCATCCCGGTACAAAGATGGAGGGGGGAGTCGGAAAGCGGAAAAGGGGAGGCGAGACGAGAATACGCTAGTTAATGGCCGGGTAATAAATATCTTCGCGAGGGGGGAAGGGAGACGCTTCAAACGATAGCTCGGGTGCGCGCACGAAAACTAAGACCTTATCAAAAAAATAACGGAACTAAAGGCTACACAGGAAAGGGCGTCTAGCCAGAGGGGAGAAGTAAGGCCACGTACTCAAAAGGCGGGTCAGGTTCAACCGGGGACAGGCAGGACAAACATGCTAGATTACGGGAAGCATCCCGGCATAATCAAGACCAAACTCAAGAAGCAAAGCGAACCGGGGGAAAACCTGGAAGTCGGAGAAAAATCGCTTTTACTCAAAGTAGAGAAGTCTTCCGGCAGTTAAAAAAGGAAGAAAAAGGGTTCGAGTCCATTCAGAAAGAGGACGCAAGGAGAGGTCTTCCTCGGTCGTACGGCATTTTTCTCAGACGACACGATGCCTCCATAGGAGTTTCAAGGATACTCTTCCGAGGGGCGGGTCGGGGGGAGGGGGGAACAAGGAAGGTCAAAGAATTTGGGCAGAAAGAAGCCAAGCGGATCATCGGACGGGGCCGTAGCTGAAAGGGACAGGTAAGAAAGAGGCATCCGGGAAACGGAAGATCAAAGGGGTTTGGAGATCATGCAGAGGGAGGGGAGAGAGTACCCGAACTAGGACGGGGCGATATATAAAACCGCAGCACAGACTCATCTTAAGGTGGGGGGCTCCTACTCGTGGAAAATAAAACGCCCATTAAAGAGAGGAAAGGTGGACTCCAAAAGGCGCCCGAGGAGATGCGATGTCATTCTGGCTACCATCTCCTACTAAGAGGGGAAAGCTTACCTCTCAGAAGGAGAAACAGATGGCGCCGACGCAACCAGGGAGCGCTAGACCGAGACGAAGATCTATAGAAACGGAGAACCTGAGGATAAGAGAGAATAGAGAGGAAAAAGGGGAAAAGATAGTAAGGCGGATCGGTCGCGAGCGAGAAGGGGATTGGGGAGCATATCTCGGAGTCAAAAACCAAAGAAAGTCTGCGGATCATCGAGAGGAAGGGAGGGGAGAAGTCAGACGATTAAGGAGAAGTTTGTGGTCGGCGAGAAGATCCTCTAAAGGAGCAGTATCCAACTGGATCACCACTGCCGAGCTCGAAAACGAGCGAAAAAAAATCCCTCCCGGGGCGGCTGAGGCCGAAAGGCAAAAGGGAAGATTGGGACCAGGCCAGACATGCTGTCGCCAACGCGGGGGAGGAACAAAATCCCGGCACGGGCTTGACAGGAGAAACGTCGACGAGGATGGTTCTCACGAAAAAAAAGAAGGGGAAAGGACTTGGTTCTAACTCGGCGGATGCGCAGAGAGATTCAAAAAGGAAAGGAAGAGAGCTATGCGGTTAAGGGGGAGAGTCCCGGAGAGATAGGAGAATCTGACACTGCTTGGGGGGTCTTTGTGGGGGGTAAAGAAAAAGGGAACCTA
>Ga0179591_1248419_pt1 | contig 10681 bp, 18 predicted proteins | sample CZOMad2_1_08_16f_FD_182891 | JGI IMG/M metagenome (GOLD analysis project Ga0179591, IMG submission 182891) | Vadose zone soil fungal communities from Angelo Coast Range Reserve, California, USA - CZOMad2_1_08_16fungal (PacBio error correction) | ecosystem: Environmental > Terrestrial > Soil >...
AAAGGATCAGCCACAAACAACACAAAACCCAAAAAAAAAACGGTCAAACAAACCGTACTGCATGATTGCAGGAAAAGGGGAAAAACTGCATTGAAAAGGAAAAAAAAATCAGAGAAAAAAGTCGGCACCTCTGAAATGGAAACTCCACTCTTACGTCGGACCGGCTAGGATTCCACCAAAAAAAAAAAAGAGGAGAAAACATTCGGTTAGGAAATGAAGGGTGAATGGGGAGGCCATCAAATGGGGGGGACATCCTCGCTGACTACGTAAGGAGAGCAACGTATAATGGGCAGGCACTGCAACCTGTGAGGGGGGAAAAAAGGGAGATGCAGATGAAAGTGAAAAGAAAAAGGGGGGGGTTGTGGGGAGAAGAGAACCCAATGGTGATGAGTATAAAAAAATTAATAGTACATACTCCACTGGTGGGGAAAGGGAAGTTGACAACGGGGGGAAAAGGGGGGGGGGGGGTCATGTTGTGTCGATCACGTTAACTGGGACAAAATGGTGGTGTTAGTGAAAGTCCACCATAAATGTTGAAACTGGAAAGGGGTTGGAACATGGCACCAAACGCGAGGGAAGAGGGGGGGGGGAGGGGCACAAAAATTGTTGAGGTTCCAAAAACCGGATCTTTTGGAAGGACTGATTTCAACTGGAGGGGTTACGACGCCAAAAAGATGCGCCGGTTTTCAAAAAACCGAGAAAAAAAGAAATGTATCACATGGCCAAATTCGGGACGGCAAGCCACATCCGTTAAACGAAACGATCAATAGGGCACACCTTTTTCAGAACGGAAAAGAGATTACTCAATTCATGTGGGGGGGAAAAAAAGGGGGGCGGTCAAAACCATGAATAGGCGCGAGAACTTAGAGGTTTGGAAAGGGGTCACGGCAGAAGTGGAGGCGAAAACCTTTGAATTAAGTGGGGGGGAAAGAGTGTGTTTCTTAACTCATCTTGCCACAGGAAAAGGTGAAGGGAAAAGTAAACATATCTGCGGACAGGTCAAACGTGACGTCATTTTTGGGCCCGGCCTTTGAAGAATGTCAGGAGGGAAATGTCATGGGGGGAAAAGGGTCATCATTTGGGAAAAGGGAAAAAGAGGGGAAGGTTCCCACAAAATTCTATAGCAAAATCAAACCGACTCATAACAGACGATCAGAACTGGCTCCCTTAACTAGCGGGGGGGAAGTCGATGTGTTCCCATGTCAATCATAACAGCTGAGAAGGGAAAGAACGGGAAGGACCTGGGGTCCTGGTGGTAAGGTGAACATAACTGGCAAAAAAACGAAAACAACACAACTCTAGTTTAAAAAAGGGGTAAAAGGGGGAGGGTCACATTACCACGACTCGTCCAACATCGGGGGAACCAGGGACCCAAAAAGGGGGGGGGAAAATAAAGAGACTCTATCGTCAACTATTCTAAACAACACAACGAGGGAGGGAGAGAGGAACGTCAGCATATAACAGGAAGGTCAATCCCTTTGGAAAGATACCCAGATGTTGGACTGAGGTGGGCGGGGAAAGGAAAAAGGGGCTCAGTGGCTCAACCTAAGAATTGTTTGAGCGTGTACCCCACCTTGGGCAGGTCAGAGACAATGGGGGGAGTGGCCCAAAATAAGCAAGGACCAAGAAGAAAAGGCCACAGGCTGCCAAATCAAGGAAGGGGGGTAGGGGGGAAACATAACACACCGAGATCATTCAGAATCAAAGGTCAGTACCAAAGCTTTGAGGCGTGGGAGAAACAGATGCATAAAACAATGTTGTGTAAGGAAGATGTACCATCGAACTGAAGAAAAGATTAAACCTCACGTGGAAGGGAAGTGAAGTTTTCAAAAAGAAAAAGAAAAAACCACGAACGAAAACTAAAGAAGAGGAAGAGACTCCAGTAGCAAAATTGGGGAGAGAAAGACAAAATACTCAACATCGAAAACGCATCAGAGTCAAGCATTGGGGCAGAGAAAAAAAGAAGCAAAAGTTAAACGAGCCAAGTTAGGTAAAAGTGCCATCCACATGCATAATCAGAACCTCGACGCACTACTAACCAAAAAGGGGGCCCAAAAGATTTAATCTCAACAAAAGGGGGTAGGTGAACAGTGTTAAAAGACGGGCACAAAATGTCGAAGAGGTACGTCGGCAGGGAAAAGCCCGAACTAGTTCCCTAAAAACCAGAACAGGAAAACGTAGCGAAACTCACCGGGGGACAAAGGAAAAGAGGGGGGCAAACAAGAAAGGCCACACGCGGTGGGAAAAAGAAATGTATCAGACAAAGGTCGACCTCAAAAGTAACGGAGCCTTTTTGGTGGGGGGGGACGGCCCAACCTTCGCAAACAAGAGAAAGGGGGGAAAAAAAGTCAAAAAACCAACATGAAAAGAAGAAGGCGCGGCCCACACAAAACAACACCAAAAACCTAGGTCAAATTTCCGGAAAAAAAAACCCTTCCTAAAACAACCAGGGGGGAAAGTAAAAATATCTATGTATTGTGTGAGGTGACACCAAACTTCAAAAATATGGGTCTAGACAAAAAATCACCAAGGGTGAAAAAACAGCCTTCATAAAGGGGAGAAGAAAGAGCTAGCCACAATACATGCCAGAATCAACTGTAAAAATAAAGAAAATAAGGAAGGATCTTGTAACTTAACAAGAAACAAAGTATGGGGAGTCACAGGAGAATTGCAGGGCAACAAACCGGAATTGGTCAAGGAAAAAAAAAAATTCAACTGTTGGGAAGAAATAATGGGGGGTGGAAATTGAAGACTCTGCCAAAAAGTTAATCCAGGAAGTCTAAGGAGGTTCTACTTGGCACAGAACAATGGAAAACAAACCGAATGAACAATCACTTACTGAGTGGAGGGGACAACCACCAAGGGGGCCAGGCCCTTCCAGCACACAGACCGGACCTTGGGGGAAAAACGGGAGGGGTTGAGTTTGGTGTTGTTGGGGGGGGGGAAGGGAAAGAAAAAAGTTGTTGATGCTTACAGGAAGTGACCCATCATCATGAATACCAGAGGGTTAAAGGGGGGGGGAAAAAAAAAACGTTCCCGCAGCGGAAGAAACAGGAAAAGGGAAAGGCTTAAAAGGCCGACACAATGAAGGACCAAAAACGCATGTAGAAAGCCACTGTTAAACGATTTTTTGGGGGTTAGGAATGAGGAGCACACTGAAGAAAAAAAAAGCGAAAATGAGAGGCTTACCTCCCGGGGGGGGAAAGCGGTAAAAAAGCGGGGACTCCGCAGTGCAAAAAACCCATCGGGGAACCGGCATAGCAGAATGACCGGTGACAGTCAAAAGGAAAGAGGAAGGGACCTTGCTAAATCAAGTTGCTGAAAAAAGCCTTGGGTCACTCAAGGCAAAGATGGTGGTATAAGAGGGAATGGAATGAGAATCGGAAACCTGCGGAGTATGGCTGGAGGAACAGAGAGGACCATGGGACATAGCCGAGCAAGCTAGAGGGGCAAAGTGGCCGGGTATTTGATTAAACGGTGAATGGTTTGAGGGTAATGTCACCTCCACTCTTTTACGCCAAGAAGAAGGGGAAACAGAAATCGGCAACAGAGGGGAGTCACAACACCGTCTCCGATCCTTGGTGGGGGTGGAGTACCTCACGTCCCAAAATCTTTTGTTGAAACCAATTCCAACTGGCATTCAAAACCCGTCTTCAGAACGGAAGAAAGGAACCAACCGTCAAAACAACACCAAAAAACACCTATGAACGTCAACTCTCAAACCAACAACAGGAGGAAGAAATATTGGGGGGGGGGGGGGGGGGGGGGGAAAGGGGAGACGGGAAATACCAGGGGGTGTTAAAACATTCAAAACAAAGGCAACTTTTGTTGTACGCAGGAAAAACAAAAACAAAAAGATAGATATAAAACGGGATAGGAAGAAATATCGACTATTAAAGGGGAAAAAAAGGACAGCGGCAGACCGGGGGATAGAAAAAAAAAAACTCGAAACACAAATACTCTTAGCATTTTCCTAGCGGCAAAACGGTTTCACAGTCTCCGAAACAGGAATCAATTACCAATAAAATAGCATATCCATCAAGCAAGAGGAAGAAAAATCAGATGATTGAAGGAAAAGAAACAAAAGGCGGTAAGTTAGTCATCCTCAGAACTCAACGTGCCGTGTTCAGTCTGCAATATGCAGGTCAAAAGGGAAAAAGGGGGGGGGGGGGAAAGGGGCGGAGACTACGAAAAAAAAAAAAAACTGGACAGAGAGATGCTTTTCTATCCAAAACGGAAAATATGCCTCAGCTAAGAAAAAAAAAAAAGTGTGGCACGGACCGGAGGGGGGTTTGTGGGAAATGGGGGAGTGTGTTTCTCAACTTAAAGCAAAGGAAAAAGGGTTGGGTCATGGGGACGCGCCTTGATACCCCAGGTGAAAAGAAGGCCTCCATGCTGAGAGGTGCCCAGTGAGCTTTAAACCACACTCTTCACAAAAAACAAAACCCCAAAAATCACGAAACACGCAAACGTTGTTGCAGGGGGCAAAGGAAGAAAAAAAGAACAAGTTGTGTGACCAAAAACCAAACAATTAAGGGGCATTCAAAACCTCCTGGATTGATTCAAGCTCCAACAAAACGCAAGCAACGATGGTAACTTGGGAACGGAGGGAAAAAAGGAACACAGGTATTTGGCTTCACAAAGAGGGTGGAAGAAATTCGTGGACAATGCAAAGAAAAGCAACCTTGGAGAAAGCACCTGAACGACTTAAACGTAGCGAATAAACGTGACGTTATATGGTAGGATGGAGGACAGGGGGGCGTCCGAAAAATGTAGGGTCCTGAGTAGAGGAAAAAAAGAGTGGGTGGCAGCGCATGGGTGTGTTTTAAGAAAAAAAAGGATCCTGTGAAGAGTCCAAACTTCATAGAGAGAGGGGGAGGGAAAGCTGTGTGTGAAGGGGGGGGCCCATCAGTGCGGGTGCTGGGGAAATCCGTCATTTCGCCGGCAAAACCATGGTTTGGGGGAAAAAAGTGGGAGTTGTCATCAACATCATTTTGGTAAGATTTGTAAATGGGGCACACCAAAAGGCTCGTAAAAAAGGCGAAAGTGGTACCGCAAAAGCTTTTGGTTCAAAAACAAGACGGGCACACGCGGAGCCCTTTCCTTGAGGGAAGCAATTTACGGTTGAAAACGTAAAGTTTCACTAACGCGCCGGGACCAGGGAGAAAAAGGAAGGAAACCACCGGACAACTCTTGACGAAGCTGGCAAAATCTCCGTAAAAAAAAAGGAGGAAACCGGAAAAAGGGAGTATCATCTTTGGGCACCCTTTGTGAACGAAAAAAAACGTCAAGGCAGATAATGGGACGGGACTTTGAACAAACAACAAACAAGTGCAATAGAAAACCGTCTGGCAGGAGGAAGAAGGGGTGTACCCTAATGCATTGAAAAGGAGGAACAACCACGAGGTTGTGAATAGTTTCCCCGCACTGAAAAATTCTTCCTTCAAGAAAAGAGCGGTCTTCTCTCATAGTCTTGACAAGGGGGGGGGGAAGAGGGGGATGAAAGATTTCCTAGACTCAGATGGTAGAAAAGGAGAAAAATAGTGAAACATAATTCACCCTCCTGGGATGAGAAAGGGCACCAGACGCATGCAAGGAGGAGAACTGTACATGTAAAAACTTCTTACCTGACCTTAAGGAGGGGGGGGGAAGGAGAGGGAGTAGTTGCTCTTGTCAATCAAAAAAGGATTTTGGCAAGGATCTCCGGCAGGATCAATGCTGAACGGGGATGAGTGGAAAAGTGCCAATGACTTGGCAAAGGGGGGTTAAAACAAAGACCAGGAAAAAGGAGAGGGGGGGAAGTGTAAAGTCATTACATCGAACTCCGGGCAAAACAGCAGGAACTGGGCATGGAGTGACTGGGGGCGCCGGAGTCTCACAGGGAGAAGGATGATCAAAACCAGACACGGGAGGAGACTCTATACACTACTCTTGATAAAAGGAAGGGAGATCAAGGCCCCAGTAAAAGACCCCTTGGAAGGATAACCGAGGGGTTGGGGAAAAGAATTGACGTCGGAAGGAAAAAAACTCAATTGGGGGGGGGATTGGAGGCTTGCGTTAAAAAAAAAAAATTTTGCCCAAAGAAAAGAGGGAAGGGACACTGGGCATTCCCAAGAACAAAGGGAAGGGAGATGCCAAAGATGCCACAAGTATCAAGAGGTTGAAGAAACAAAACAAAAGATACATTCACTAAAAGGAAGGTGGCAGTAAAAAAAAAGGAGGACAGGGACGACCACTCAAACCGGAACTGCGTCTGTGCGAAGCAACGGCTATAGAAAAGAGTGATTTGTTTGCAGAAATCTGTTGTCCTAATCGAAACTGCGCAGAAAAAATTAAAACAGAGGGAGGAAAGGGGAGGGGGTCAAGCAAACGTCAAAATGACCGACCAAAAACAAGAAATCCGAGGAAGATGTTCATTTTAGGTCAAAGAACCCTGTGGCCAGAGGTAACCGGGGAAAAAAGCGCAAAGAGAGCACAAAAATCAGAAGGGGGAATCAAAAGGAGAGGAATAAACACATCGGGAAAAGTTTCGACTACACTATTAGGGGTTGGGGAGAAAATCCCAAACTTCAAAGGGAAAAGGATAAAAGATGAGAATAGTGGTGGAAAAAAAGTATGAGAATCCCTGGCGTTAAGCGCAAATTGGGGGAACAAAGGGAAACGGGGAAAATTCGAAGAGGTAAGCAGGGTCGAGGGAGGCATACATCATATCAGAAAAAAGGTCCAGGAAACAAGAGAAAGGAAAGAACAAACCTTTACATTTCTTCAAGAAAGAAAAAGTGGGGGGGGGGGTCCGCAGGGGACAGACCTGTGGGAAAAACACCAGCTGGAGAAGGTTAAAAACAAGGGAAGAGCACCTTTTTTTGGTGGCATGAACGAAAGCACAAAAACCTCGTATGGGGGGGGAGGCGCCACTTCAAACCAACCAGGCAAGAGAAAAAAAACGGCCCACAAGCCACAAAAAACACAGGAAAGGGGAAAAAAGGTCACAAACAAAACCGGGACTAAAATATCTAGAATGGTAGGTGACGGGAACGAAACAACCCACACAGAATTATTGGGGAAACGACTTCTATCCAAACAATAAAGCACCAAAGTGAGTGTTAAACCGCACAGGGGGAACAGCCGCACTGACAAGTACTCAGAAAAAACCTAAAAAAGGCACGAACCAGGGGGAAAAGCTAATATACAATAGAACGTCAAAAGGTATCACTACGGGTTGAAGGGAAAACAGGAGAGGAGGTAAGCAAAGAGGGGTGAATGCATGTAAAAAAGAAAGAAGTAACTGAACCAAACATTGAAGCAAAGAAAAAGGGGTGTGAAAAAAGTTCCCTGAACTGAGGGTTTGTACCATCGAAAGGGTCTGGAGCGGGGAAGCCAAATCCATTTGAAGAAAAAGAAAGGGGAAAGACAAGAAAGGTTAGGCAAAAAAAAACACCAAAAGGAGGGGGGGAGGTGAACTTTGAGCAAAACAGCAAGAAAAAAAAACACGGGGTCAAGTGGGCTGCGGAGGGGTGATTGGGGTGTGGGGGGGGGGGGGGGGACCGATTTGAATGGGGTAAAGCAAGAAATGAAACTACAGACATTCCCAGGGACCGCAGGAGGGGTGGTGGAAAAAAAGGGGGGGATCCACAAAACAGGCAAAGCCAAGCAGTGTGAACCAAACCGCCGAAAAAAAGGAACTGTGGGCCTTGAAGAAGGGAAAAAACAAGAAAGGAACCAAAAACAAGAAGGTCACAGGGAGCCACTTGTACAGGGAAAAGACGTGGGGGTAGATAGGCATCAGAAAAGGGTAGAAAAAAAAGAAAAAAGATATTGCCTAACCGGGGGGGGAGCGTTTTGTGGGCAAACGAAGAGTCACGGGGGGCAAAAAAAAGTGACAAAACTCTTGACCAAAAAGAAAAAAGAAAGAAAGAACAGGAACCGAACAGATGCAGGAATAAAAGGAAGAAAAAAAGAAGATGGGGGGGCCTTGCAAAACGGCCTTCAAGCAAGCAAAAAAGGGGGGAACTGTTGGATAAACTGCTGGATGAAAAATTTGCTTGAACAAGGGGACTTGGGGAAAGGGAAGGGGGTGAACGGAAAAACGTTTTGAATAGAACGACGCCTATCAGGAAAGTGCATAAGGGGTAGGGTAGTAAAAAAAGAGGGGTTGGAGTAGAAACAAAAGGACGCCCAGACGAAAGGGGAAAAAAAAGGGAAATCGGGCATAGTTGTTTTTAACAGAAAACTATCGCATCGATCAGGGGCGGTGGTGCTTGTTGCGGAAAAAAGGGCCTTTTGTTGGGGGGGGGGAAACAATTGGGGGGAACAAAAAGGAAAAGGGGGGGAACCCAGACTTCAAAAAAAATACCTAAAATCAAGGAAACGAACAGTTACACCAAACAACACCAAAAAACCAAGGAAAAAAAAAAAAAAAAAAAATCACCCAAAAAAAAAAAAAAAAAGAGAAGACGGAAATGAATCAAAAAAAACAAAATTAGGAGGAAAAAAGAAAAGAGAATAGGGTTGTGGGGGTTGGGTTGGTGGAGTTATTGAAAAGAGAGGAAGAATGGGAATGCCAATGTGTTAAAATACAAACAGGAAAAGGGGGGGGGAACCTTCAACAAAAAAAAAGGCCACAACATCTTTCGGTGAAAAGAGGAGAAAAGGGGAACTATGTCCGATTTTTTCCCGGTCCTAGTGGGAGGTAAGAGCGGCTGGATTACAGAACAAACTTTTCCGCGAACATAAAAAAGAAGGGGAAACGGACCCTAGCACTTTCAGCAGGGGGGTGTCAAAAAAAAGGCCCTACTCAGAATAAAGTTACCAATCCCAGAAGGCAATACCATCAGCCATATGGAACAACATCATCTTTTTTTGTGAAAGGGGATTGAAAAGCCGAAGCCAAAATAAAAACTTGATTGTGAGGAAAGAAAAGAAAGATGACGGGAAAAAAAAGTGTCAGGGAATCTCTTATGCGGGGGGCAAGGGGCTGGAGTGACCAAAAAGAAAACAAACCTCAACAAAGAAACTGGGGGAAGAAAATGGGCGCTGTATTTTGAAAAATCATTTCTCGAGAATCATCCTAAAAAGCGAGACGAGGATCAAAAAGACCTAAACCTGGTGAGGAGGGGTGGACTCCTCTTAATCCTGACAGCCTGTTCCGCGGGACGACTGGAGGGTACAAAAAAGTTTTGGGACAAAGGAAAAGAGAGTGAGAGGTCATTGGCGGGAAAAGAGAAAGCTCAAGACCAAAAAAAACCAAAAAATCAACCCCAGAAACGGCACGCCGGTCAAGAAACTATAGTTGGGTCAAGGAAAAGGAACCGGCAATTTGGGTGGAAAAAAAGCACATGATGGGCATCGAACCGCAATTGAAATGTATTGATGTAAAAAAAAGAAAAAGGAACACTTACTCGATTGGAATGGCCATTAAATTCCAAAAGGGGGAGTTGAAGAAACAGTTTGGTAAACGGTTGTGGAAAAAAAAAAAATAAGGGGGAGGGGCCAAAAAGGCATCTCCAATCCTGGATACAGAAAGAGGATGAACTTAAACGTAGCGAAGATACCTCTACGTATATGTAAGGGAAAGGGGGACATGTGCTTGGGGGGAAGTAGGGGGGGGAAGGGAAGGTGAAGGGGGGAAGGGATGAAGGGAAGTGACATCAGGGTGATTTGTTGAAGAAAGAAAAAGGAGACCAATACTGGTAGTGGAGGAAGACAATTCAAAATAAACTGCGTCCGGTGTGGGAGGGGGGGAAAAAATAAAAACTGGCAGGGGGTCAGTTTCAGGGGAAGGAACGGAGGCCTCGGCATGGTGGGGGAGTGGCCGTGGTCCAGTCAAAGTAGATTTTGGTTTGCGGAAAAATGGGGGGAGGGGGGAAACCAAAAATTGCTTCGGAAGCTAAGGGGGAAAAGAAGGAGGGGGGGTCCCCTGTAATTTTTCGGGGAAAAACAATAAACTAAGGGGGGCAGGGAATATCTGTAAGGGGGAAAAGGTGGGGAAGGGGGTACCAACCACCCGAGCCTAAAAGGGAAAGGGTTGGGGGACAGGGGAAACACCTAGAATGCCAAACAGCCGGAACGGGGGGTCTTCGACTAGGGGGCAAAAACGTCGGACAAACTTTGGGTAACGAAACGGAAAAAAAAGGGAAAAAGAGGGTGGACCAAAGTGTAAAACCGTAAGAAGGGAGGGAGCATCATGTGGACGGGGAATGCAACCAGAAAAAAAGGGAAAATAGAAGGAATCGAACTTCCGGCGAGGTGTTATAGGGGACCTCAAGGAAGAAAAGGACTGGAAATTGCAGCATCGAGTGGTTGAGGGGGAACAAAAGCACTCAACTGCCACGGCTTTTTCCTTGCAGGGAAAAAATCAGAGGTGAAAGGGAACTTAAAAAACGTCCACTATGTCTCAGCTTTGAGAGGACTTGAAAGGTTAACAAAACTAAAAGGCTGGAAGGTCAAGAGTAGGGGGGAAACAGATTCTTCACCCAAAATGGTAAACGATTATCCAGGGAAAAAACGCAGTCAAGGGACTGCCACGCTTCAAATGAACCTTGAAACAGGGGAAAAGAGGGAGGAGAAGGGGGTCTAATGGAAAAAAATCGGGGGAAATGCAAGCATCGCCCGTGCATGGCTGCTTGTCCTTGCACAAGGGAAAGGGAAACGGTAAGGAAACAATCAGGTGGCAAAAGGGGTG
>Ga0179591_1259096_pt1 | contig 10681 bp, 10 predicted proteins | sample CZOMad2_1_08_16f_FD_182891 | JGI IMG/M metagenome (GOLD analysis project Ga0179591, IMG submission 182891) | Vadose zone soil fungal communities from Angelo Coast Range Reserve, California, USA - CZOMad2_1_08_16fungal (PacBio error correction) | ecosystem: Environmental > Terrestrial > Soil >...
TCCGGCGTCCGAGATTCGAAATTCCCGATGGAGGGACGAAGAGCATTATCGCGGGCAGAATAAACTTTCTTTAATCTGAAGGGACCGGATCCGCCGGGTAGTCTCCCGATCGAGGGGGTTGATTCGCGACGACGCCTCCTTACTCGGAAAAACTCATAGCGGTTGGGTAATCATCACCGTTCGCTGCGAATTTCAAACAGACGTGCGACCACTTGTTAAAAAGAAGGTTAACCAGGACGATCCAGAGAAAGGGCTGAATCATGGCCAATTTTGTTAGGAGCGTATCAGTTTGGGAAGGCGTCGAACCGTCAGAAAATGTTGTGCAGCCGGGCGTTCCACCGTGGGGGGAAGGTCAGTGGTCGAGGCTGCAAGACGCAGTTTATTCCGGGAAACCCGGCAGGGGTAGGGGAGGCAAACCTTCAAACGTCGTCAAGCGGAGGACCCGGGGTGCCAGGCCAGCAACCCAGGTGAGGCAACGGCAAGATTCAAGTACGAGGGTGATGCGGTCGGGTGGCTTTATGCACACGCCTAGACGCGTCTCAGGGGGCGAACGGTGCATCGCATCGAAAAAGTGGGCGTGTATTAGAGAAATCCGTGTTGAGCGATGCTCGACTTCACCGCTCCTTTGATGGGAAAGAGAGGGAGATGAAAAGGGTCCCTCCGCGTCGCATCATTGGGTCGGAGGGTATTCTGGCAAGTCATCGCGGATAAGAAGGGGAGAAAGGGTTGGCAAGCTGTAGCAGACTGAAAGATCCTCGCGCAGCCGTGTTGGCCTTGCGCGTGAGAGGGGGAGCAAACAACAGGCGGGACGGGAGAAGCTGGGACGCATTCGCTTCGATAACGGATGTTATTTCCTGGGGATTAAGGAATAATCGGTGGGAGATGGACTTAAACCGCTATGTCAGGTAACGACAGCGCGCAATTGAGGTAGAGGAACTGGGGGAAGGCTTCGGATGAACTAAGGCCGGAAGCGGGGCAGGGGGGAGAAACCACGCCATGTCAAGTGATTGCAGCCCAGAGGGGTTTTCTGTAGGGGTCTCTGCATAGAAGTATTGGAGAGCCGCCTCCGCAGCCTACCACGCCAAGATTCCGCCAGTGGCTAAGTCGAGAAAATAAAGCTGCGGAGAGGACAAGGCTTTCACGGAGACCTCGCCGTTATCGTGGAGTCTAACGAGCGAACAAATTCTGAAACGACAAAAGGGGGTCATCCACCGCTGGCAAAGCGCACTAAGTCAGATGAGAGAGAGAGGGCTAGGGAATTGTATTTTTTTCGGAAGCGCTGCGCTTTGGGGTGATACAAAATCTGATTTCCGTAGATAAAAAGACGAACGCCCCGGGAAGACTTGCCGACGAAGACGTGCTTGTATTGGAGGGGCTGAGAAAGTGGTGGAAACCACGTGGGCACCTTGGGGTGTGATCTTGTAACCAGTCAACTTTCGTACCGGAGGGGGGTCAGCTATTCAGACTGCGCGATAAGACCGGAGAGCTCCACGGGGGATGTTTCGCGGTCGTCTGCGCGGTAAACGGGGGCCCAGGTTAACACAGGCCCATCGCACGATCAACTACCTGCAGAGGGGGGGGAGAAGGAGGCTCGCCTCCGGAGCCCTGCGTCCACAAGATGAATGCTTCCTGGGGATCCTCGGGACCCCCTAGAGGGAAGCGGTAGCGAAAGAGAACGAGAGAAAAGCAGGGGTTCTCGATTATTGAAGAAGCCATATTAGAAGGGGGGGGGGTCCGGCCCCTTCCGCTAGACGCTCTCTCCGTATAGGGGAATGAACTAGGTACTGGAAAAATACCGAGCAAAAAGGCGGGGGGAGCACCCCGCTACAGGATCCGCGATCGGCTCAGCGGATTCTGACGAGACGTCGCGGAAGGAACCCAATAGGGGAATGTGGAAGAAGGAGAAGGGAAATTACCGAGAATGTAGTCAAGGAGGAGCTGAATTACAAGAAAGCCCACTCTAAGGGGGGGAAAAACTTCCGTAATAGGTAGGAACAAGATGTGAACCACGCAAAGCCATGGCGGCGTAAAGAGAGGGGGGGAAGCGTAAAAGTGCTAAATCACCCGAAATTGGAACAAGAGATTCCGGGACGACTGAGTGACGAAGAGGAGGGGCCGCGTATCCGAAAAACGAAGGTGGCGGAAGCCTCGACCGGAGACAAAAAAATTTTTAAGCTGGCTGGTTTTAAGGAAGAGAAGAAAACTTATCCGCGGGGGAAAGCGTCGGCAACGAGGTGGGAAAGGACAAGGAAAGAGTGTATCAAGGGGGCGCCGTCTGGTCGAGAACGCTACGAGAGTAGACAGAAAGGCGTCATCTATAAGAAAGAGAAATTCGATCTGCGGGGAAATCGAGGGGCCGAGAGTGATACCCGCCACATTCGGTTTTTGAAACACGTGAAAATTTGACGCCTAGAACGTCACCGCCAACACCTGAGCTTCTCTGAGAAGAAGTCAGCCTCGCTCCGGCAGTCGAATCTGACTGAGGGGGAAGCAATGACCGCGAAGTTACGCAAAGAAAAAAGCCGGGAAGACAGCGTACCGCGGCGTGGACGCTGATGGAGGGAAGAGACATGGAGGATGGTGCGAGGCCGCTAACCAAAAAAGTTACCCATAGCATACGTGAAATTCGGCGCGGTAAGCGGATGATTCCGATCTTTTCAAAAGATGTAAGGAGGGTCATTAGGGAGTGTGCGATCATGTCCAAAACGCCTGAGAAAGAAGGGGGGTTCGGGCCAGGGCGCGGTAAAGAAAAGGAAGTCGGGATAAACTGAGATCTCTAGAACGGATGGAGGAGGAAAGGAGGAAGGGACGGATTCGCCTCTAAGGCTTTAGCGCCAGAGACCCACCGTCTGGGGGGGGGGGAATTAAAGGGATAGAGGCGACTCACTAAGCAAGACGCGCATGGCAAGTACTGTCGAACGACCGGGGGGGGGGATCTCGTATTTGCGATTGGACAAGTTTGGGGGCCGAAAGACCGGGTGGCGCCAATACTACCGTACCATCCACCTTTTTTGCCAAGAAGCAGGTCAACCACGGTCCCGGCTGGCGGTACAGGTCTGAGGACGGAAATTCGGAACGGCTCATAGAGAGTGGAATAATTCAGGTAGCAGATAGGATAATAAGGAGGCAGAGAAGCGTGTGCGGACTTCGTATGACGGGGGATCAAGGGGGAAAACCATGAAGGGGGAAATTAAGTATAAAAAAATGCCGCAGCCGTAAACAATGGGGGGGGTGAGGGGAGGAGACGGGAAAGCAGATGAGGAAGCTATGGCGAGAACTTGCCATGACAATTTAGATCATAGGGAGGATTAAAAAGTACCCTTTGAAGTGAAGAGGCGCCACCGCGCTGGCCGACTTGATTTGGCTAGCTTCTTCGGCCTCTTCGGTGAAAGTCCAGCTGTCTCAGTTTTGATTGTGAGGGGAATGTCTTGCGCCCGCTGGCTACTTAGACATCGCTGGGGAAAGGGAATTCGTAGGGGGTGTCTGCGCCGAGGATCAAAAAAAAAACGATATCGATTGGAAGTTGTCGGCCCAAAATGAGTATTGGGGAGAACTTGCGGCCGGGTGGAAAATCTGGGGGTACAGTTACGAGAATGGGCTCGACTATCTCTTTGATTTATCAACATGAAGAGAGTCCAGAAGGTTACATTATGCGGCTTCGCTTGGCCGTAGCTTCGGAACTAAGGAAGAGACGGGTTCACGCCGCGCTAACGCTTAAAACACAGGAGATCGGCACGTGGCCTGCATCAGGCTTTCTTTCCCAAGGACAGGAATTAGGCTGAACGAAAGGAAATCGTGGGGGGCCTAGGATGAAGCAACTCACGATGTATCGCGCAAAAGAGGGGTTGTTCACTATTTATCTCAATGGGAAGGCAAGAAGGGGAAGATGCGCTGATGCTTGAGGCACTGTGCCCGCAGAAAGCGGGGATCCATTAAGAATCCCGCTCCCGCGCCGGGCTCCCGATCGTCTAATGAAAGCCACCGTGGGTGTGTCGTGCTGTGGTTTCTGAGCGTGTACGGCCGTGGGAATGGTCCCAAGGGCGAACGCATCCGACTCTGAGGAGAGGGCTCGATTCGAAAAGGAATATACATCCTCGTAAGGTTTAGGAATTAAGGCCGATTCGCCACGTGGGGGGCAACAAAACGAAAAAATTAATCCAGCAGGCTGACGGATAATCCGAAATTTCTCAGTCAGAGAGGCAAGGGCTTTTTAGAATAGGTTGAACGACGACATCGGATATAATGGTCGCAAAGGCAGAATGGATCAGGGAATGAACTCTAAAGAAAAAAAAAACCAACCAACAGCCAAAGGGGGGACCCGGGAGTATTCGCTTGGAGGTGGGTACAAGAGGGGTGTGGCGAAAAACTTGTGCGCGGTGCAGGCGGGGTGGAGAGGGAGGGGGGGGAGCTGGCCAACACATGAACCCTAGTTTGCCCGTGCGGGCAGGGACCAGAAGTCACGAGAAAAGTTTATTTTCCGAGAAAGGGGCGCCACGAGTCAGCCTGATGCGAGGCATCAGTAGGCGCTACTTATTGAAGAGGATGAGAAGCAACAGACCAAGGGAATAAGGGGCACAGTCATGACGTGCCATTCAAGACGTTTGTCAGGTAAGAAGAGATTCCGGGCTTTATACACAACCACCGACGACGCGAGATAGGGCTTAGCTCTACGAGCAACTGTGTCTTCATTGGGAGTTACCCGGACCCAGCGGACGATCCGTGGCGGTTTGGCCTTTCACCTGTCACGCGGTTCAAATCGTTCAAGATGCAAAATCAAAATCCAGAACCTCCAAGTGGAACATCCAAGAGGGATAAACGACGCGCTCGAGGGAGGTGTATGTCGCAGCTCACTCGCACTGCCATCAAACGTCAATCAGGCAAGGACGTAAAAGGCACGTGACCAAAGGATGGACCACCTTAACCAGGGGGGTATGATCGATTTGTGGCAGACGCTCGAGCAGAAGAGACGAGAGGCTGGAATTTCCTGCCTGCTAAAGCTAACGGGAAGACGAGCATCGAGGGGAATGAAGGCGCCGAAGTCAGGACGAAACCGGTTTCAGCTAACTCGTTGCTAGTAATCTCTTGGGGGGGGAAAGACCGAGAAAAACGAAAGCCATGCGGTATCGCAAGAGGGGAAGCACCGGCGGGGTGGTGCGGCGGCGGCAGCCTTTGAGTTCGAAGGGGGCGGAGGAAAAAAAAGCTGTAGGTGTTGATAGGCATCCGGGTTTTGCGAATGGGTGTCGAACGCGAAGAGAGGAAAAGAGGGAGACACGAACGGGAAATAGGTTCATCGCCAAGAGGTAAAGGGAGACAGTTTTAGAGGGGAAAGGGGGAGGAACAAAGACGCTCCGTATAAAACACCATTCGCCCCCCTTGGTACACCTGGGGGAAGCCGTCGAGTGCCTGGTTGGAACGGCGCTCGAAAGGGAAAATTAGACTCAGACGCGTGAGAGAGTCTAGAACCCTCCGGTAATAAACCTCGCGATGAAGTGGACTGAAATGCGCGGGTCTTATAAATAGCGTCTCTCTGGTTAATCTGAGGGAGGGGAAGGAAAATCACGGCCTGCGATGAATAAATGCATAGGGGTTAAAAGGTAGTCACTCTGAATCCGTAGACAAATCTCGGACGATGGAAGTCGGAGAGAAGAACCGTTTCAACGACGTAGTTACTCTCACTAAAGTTTTTATAGAGCGACGAAACGTTCATAGGAAGAATACGTCCGTCTCACCTGACGGCTGGACGTCCAGTGCTCTGAGCACAGGAAGAAAGTCGCGTCATTAGCAGACAAGACGACTGAGTACCCGGTTTATGAAAACTTTTTTGAGAGGAGGGGAGACGGACGGTTTTTAAAGACGGAGGAGCAAAAAATAGCGGCCTTGTTGTCAGGAGAGAAAAGGAGGGGGTCACGACTAGATGCGGTGCCGCAAAATCGGGGGTAAAGGTAGAGGGACGAAGCTTCTCGTGCGCATCGCTTGGCGGGGGGGCGGTTTAGCGCGCTGCATGCTCAAAAAAAGAGTGTGCAAGAGAGTGCGCGACGCCGAAGACCGCAGGGGGGAAAAAAACAGCAAACATGAATTTCACTAGTGTCGGCTCGGGAGAAGATGGGTGACCGCAGGGAGAGTTCAGCCTACGGTCGAAAAGATGAGTAGAATCCAAAGAGGAGTATGAGGGAAATCCCGCTGCCGGGAGAAAAGGGGCAGTGGCTGCTTGAGAAGGCTTCACTAGACCAGCAAAACACACCGTTAGGGGCCATCGCTAAAATACAGGAATCGGGTCGCGGGGTGGGGGGGGGATGCTATTATAATGAGCCCGGAGGGCGCTGGGTTCGTTGAGGCAAGCGCAAACGGTGACGCAAAAGGTATGTCTGTAAAGGACGGATTGTCAATCGGCCCGAAAGGCCGAGTCGGAAACAGGGTGCGACTCCGAGGAAGCGTGCGTGTCGGAGAATACGGTTCCACCTCTGATTTATTCGGCAACGGATCAGCAGGCAGAGGGATTTCCCAAGCAGAGGAACAGGGAGGACGCTCCGCGGAGTGGAAAAAGAACTCGAGGAAAAAACGAGGAGGCGGAGAGGGAATACCAAGATGGCGTGAGAGATGGGGGGAACTCTGAGGGGGGGGGGAGGAGAGGGCGACACGCGGCCTGAGATGCACAGGTCCGAGGAACGACGTTTACCAAGGAAGGGGGCGACGAGACATGAATGATGATCCGGAGGGAGAATGTAGCCGACAGCGGCTGTGAATCACGTGCAAGGAAGGAGCACTTTTTTTGTTCCATAGACGGGAGGGAAATAGAAAAAGTTCTCAGTTGTAGTCTCATCGTGTTCGAGGGAAACGGTGTTCGCCAAGTGCAGGGGGGGGAAACAACAGCCGGGGGTTCATGCAAACCTGCATAGAGAGGTCACGCGCGAAAGACCGAGGACCCCAAAAAACACCTCCAGGGGGCTGGCAACGCGGAGTAGGCTACAGGCGGCGTGTGGAGTTGCGTACGGCGGGGGCCTCCGCCGATTAGAAAGACGAGAGGGTCGTAGAGGTTTTAGTGAGATATCTACGCACAGCCTTCGCCTGGAACAATGGGCTAAGGTCGGCCGGCCATTGATTGCTCTCTAGGAAATGCCCTTCGGGGGCAGAAGAGTCAGGTTAGGAATGGCTAGAGGAGAAATTCAAACGAGCAGGATAATCGGGCGGACTTTTTAAGCAAGAAAAGGGAGGGGAAGGAAACGGCAGTGCTGAAGCGATCGCTTTGGACTTAGAGGGACATCGAGAAAAAAAATGGAGTCTCTATCTTCGCTAGACGTATGGTCGGGAGAAGTTGAGGATTGACGTATCAGAAGTTAGAAAAAGAAGGGATGGGGACACGGATAAAACCGCCGGAAATTTTTGAGGAAAGCTCACAAAGGGTAAGTAGCGAAAGAAGGGCTGCGTATGGAGGGGACGACGCCTCACTGAGGAAAAACTGCCGGCAATTGTTGCCATATTTGGGTCCGGTTGGGGCGGGCAGTCCGGCTCATGGCAGCAGCGCCCAAAACGCGCGGATCGCAACGTGAAGATCGCGGCTAAAAAGGTTCTTGGCTCATCGAGGGTGTGGACACGGGAGACAAGGTTAAGAGTTGGTAGGGAAAAAAAAGTCGGCCTCAAAACGGCTGCACGGGGTTGGTAGCACTAAGATTCACGCCGAGGTGCAGATACGGGGTAAAAATAGTATTCGAAGGGGTATTTTCTGGCGATCGCTGTAGAGGGGGGGAGGAACAGGCGAAAGTGTCTCTTAAAAAGGCAAGAAGTTTGTACACCCTTTGCCCTGCGGCAAGAGCAACGGTCGGTTGTCTTAAATCTGATGGGGAGGGAGAATTTTTTCCACTTCACACCTTTCGAAGGCTGGATTGGGCAGAAAGGGGTTATAGAATGGTCGGCGAGCAGACGAGAACGAAAGGAACCGCGAGTCGAGTCGATTGCTGCACGAATAGGTGACGTTTCGGAGGAGTGCCTACAACACTATGACAAGATCCAAACATGGAAAAAAAAGCGGGGGCGACGGGTGAGATCAAGCGACTCCGCAAGGGGGAGGAGGCCAGCTGTTTGATATCTTCTAAAGAGCGAGGGGAAGACCAAAGAAAGACTAGCAGGGGACGTTAGAGGGGGGGGGGGGTAGCAGTAAAAAATCCCGCGTTTCGTCGAGACCTGCAGGTATCAGGAAATTAATCTTTATTGTGATAAAAAAAAAAGCGTCCTTCGAGACAGAAGAGAACAGTGAAGGAGGGGGGAAGAGCGTCAGGGAACGTGCTCGGCTAGGTCGTGATAGTCCATTCGAGGGGCGAAACAGTTCTCTGGTCGAGGGCGAAAGGGCATTCGTGGGGAAGCAGTAAAGGTTAAAATGGGAAATTATTCCCTAGGAACCGCTGATCGTAGGACTGCCACCAGTCCGAGACTGGATGCGCGATGTTCCAAGCGGAGCCCGGTGGGGTTAGGAACCTCAGTAGGGTAATAAAAAATAACATAGCTATCTGATCGGAGAGAGCTGCAAGGGAGGAAACCGGTGTGTCTTGCCGAAAAAAGTCGAACATCAGAAAGGCCTTGGAACTGCAAACGCAGATGGACTTTGTCCGCGAAGGCAGAGGCCGAAGATTTCCCAGCAGTAGAATAGCGCGGGCTGAGGGACTGAAGTCCCGGGATCAAGAGGGGCGCGAAGTCGTATGGAGGGAAGGGCTTCAGCTGAATCCCATAGCGATGAGCATCTTCGAGATAGGATGATATAGAAAAAAACTCCTGGCCGCGGAAATTGGAATGCGGCAGAACACTGTCAGGGTGAACGGGGGGTTGACGCCTAACGCAGCCCACTCCACCACCGAAATGAGCCGAAGAAAGTGACCCGCAGATAGCTAACTTCCCTAGGTCGTGAAGACTACTACGAAGTTTAAGAAAAAGAGAAGCACCGGTGCCAAAGGAAGGAGTAGTAATGGTAGTGAGGGGAAAGGAGGTAGGTTAGGGAAGGCCAGTTTCCCATGAGACATACGTTCATTACGTTCCAATAGGAGCGGGGCGGTGAGAATTAAGTACCACAATGTAGGTTGTTTTAAAGTCCTATCGAGACAGGAGCAGGTTCGTAACCCCTGGGATCCACATGTTCTGACGCAGCTTCGTAAAATACGTGGGAAGGAAAAGCATCTCTCGCACAAGGATGGAGGAATAAGAAAAGTTGTATAAGACTACTTCCAGGATTGGATAAACTGCTCAGAAAAAAGTATGGATCAGGTCGGTGTTTTGAAGTCACTGATTAGGGAAAATTGTCGAACGCCTAAGCACCGATGCATGGAAAAGAAGGACACCCGCACGATTATTTAAGGGGGGGGGGGAAACGAGGTTCAAAGTATGGGTCCGGTCTGGGATATGAGGCCCATAGAAGAGGCATTGCTTGGTCGCCACCGCAGGAAGACCGCACAGGTCCCGGCGGGTTGCGGTGGGGGGGTGGAGCTTTGGGGAAAGTGAACGGAGGGAGTCCCACTAGCGTCGAGTGCTAGGAAAGCCTCGGAGGAGAAGGAAGGGTGGGACGGGAGGAGAGAAGGTGGTGGGTTGGTGTCTGCGTGGTAGAGGGGAAGGGAAAATTAAACCTTAACGTTGGCCCGCAGACGGGATCCTTAAGACTAACTGGGGTAGCGACAAGGAGGAAGAGCTCTCGAATACGCCATTTGGAGCAGGGAGTGCGAAAATGAGGAGCATGGCCGGGCGTCATTTGGATTGTAAATCATCCAGAAGGAGGCGAATAGTAATGCAGGCGCTCGGGCTAGCAAAAGTACAAGAGGGACGCCCGGGGTTCTCCGGTCAGCCAAGATCTCTCCTTGGGGGAAGAAGTATCCTCGGGTAGGACGGTCGTGCGCAGCTCGCGCTCGGATACGGGCATAGGACGAAGTGCATGGGGGTATGTTCGGCCAAGACTGGCGGGATTGTAACGGTCCCTGGAAGGAGTAATAAAGAATACTCGGGAAGGGGAAGTCGAAGTCACGTGGCTTGACTTGGCCTCGCCGTCATCCTGGACGTAGCGCGTCAAGGTAGGGCCGCTGTCGGCAATAATAAGGATAAGTCGACTGTGTAGGAGATCGCAACGGCTGCACGAGACCGCTAGCGAAGGCAGGAAAGAGGCGTGCTAAACAGATAGTGCAAGTAAGATCAATCAGGAGGGGTCATCGCCTCTTGTTGAGGCCGCCTTCACCGGACCGGTACGGGGCGCAAACCCGATTTCTAGAGATCAATCGAGACTACACTGGACGCCCTTCCGGGCAAAGAAGGATTAAGAGGTCTCTAGACGCCAGAGGGGAAAAGAAGGGAGGGAAAACAAGAAAATACTTGCGGAAAGGAAGGGGTGATAACGGCGTCGGCGACCTCCACCAAGGAGAGGGAGTGCTACGTGGAGTTATGGGGGTCCGGGAAAAAGGCAAAGAAGTTTACCAAGCTCTGGTAAGCCTATGACGCAGAGAAGGACGTTCGTCTCATTCGGCATAGAGCTAGGAGAAAAGTGGAGGCAATCAAGAAGGAACCCGCCACTTGAAGAACGTGGATTACTCGTCCGCCTATTCCGACCGGCCAATTTCGCGGAGGCCGAGGGGCAGAGTTTTATAAACTTGTCAGAAAGGGCTGGGTCAGCAACGACAGCCGCAAGCCTAAAAAGGGACTCAGGGAAAAGAGTTGT
>Ga0179591_1263055_pt1 | contig 10681 bp, 11 predicted proteins | sample CZOMad2_1_08_16f_FD_182891 | JGI IMG/M metagenome (GOLD analysis project Ga0179591, IMG submission 182891) | Vadose zone soil fungal communities from Angelo Coast Range Reserve, California, USA - CZOMad2_1_08_16fungal (PacBio error correction) | ecosystem: Environmental > Terrestrial > Soil >...
TCGATTTGGAATCGATAAGTGGCACTACAAAGCGAGGATCTATGCGCCCAGCCGGGGCTGTGTTTCCAACTCAAAGAAACCCTCCAACAGGGGGGGGGACTGGCCAGGCGCGCAATCTAAACAAAGGAAAACATTCAAGCCCCCGCACCCTTCGGGGCGGCCGCTTACGGGCCGAGGAAAAAAACTATAGCCCATGGCGTCGGGCTGGAAAGCAATTGTGACCACGGAAGACCGTACAAAAACCCCGAGCGGAAATCAACTAAGAGTCAGAGTCCGTCCCAAGTGCCTGATGGTTTCGGCACAGCGGCGCAAGGAGGTTTCCGACGGGAGGGGGATTGTGCCCTGCTTATACCAGGGAAGGAAGACAAAACCATCTAATGGAACAACAAGGTAGTCTGACAGAAAACATGATTAGGGGGGGTAAAAAGAGAGAGAGGGGGGGGGGGGGAACGGGGGGGGAGGGATGAACTTTGGATGCGAGGGATCACTTGCAAAACCTCGGAAAAAAAGTCAAAGAAAACAAGAAACAAGTCAAGGGGGGGGGAAAAGCTTAGAATGTTGGGAGAGACAACAATAGCTTCGGGGGGATGAAAGAGGGGAACATGCACGGGACAAAAAAAGGCAAAGGCGCTTGGCAGAGGGGTGAAGCGCCCGAAGGGTGAGAGGGGAAGGTTGAGGTGGGGGCGAAAAAAAGGCGAAGGGCACAGGAAAGTGGAGCTGGGGGGGGGGGGGGGGGGAGGGTAAAAAGAAAGGCTGGCACAAGAGAGACGGTAGGAAGATCTCTTCAATGCGCAAGCAGAACCTGAAAACGGACAAGAGAAAAAGGTGCAAGGAAGTCAGCGGGGTTCAGGGAGAGCCGGGTAGGCTGGGAAAAAAAGATCAGGCGGCCTAAAGAGGTCCCGGGTCATTAAAACAAGATGTGCGCCGTAAAAAAGAAAACCGTGGGGGGTTGGGGAGCAAATTTAATGAAAGAAGGGGGGGCCCAGAGTGAGGAAGGAGGCCTGGAAGGTTGGAGGCACCGTGCAGAAAGGGAAAAAAAACAAGGCCTTGCAAAGTGAAAACGGACTGGGGTCCTGCTGATCACAACGCTGACGAATGGACGATGTAAAAAGGGGGTTCGAAACGCCTGTGCAGGGGTTGCAAAAGGCCACAAAAAAATAACTAGAAGGAGCCCACCGGTTACCGACTCGAAGTCGGGTGTTACGGGCGGGGAAGGGATAAAGTTGACAAGGTTGACAGAGTAAAAGCAAAAAAACCGAACGGGGTGTGTAGGGACAACTAAAAAGGGGCCAGTACAATTCCAATGGGGACAAACGCTTTGGGGGGGGTCAAAAATCACTTTGGCGGGGTAGGACCCCTCCGCTCACAGTAGGGGCCTGTCTGAAAGACGAGTCGCTCACAGGGGGGGACAAAAAACTTTGTCGTCGTCAAGGGAAAGCCTTGATTGCCAAAATAAAGGTAAAACAAAAGAGAAGACAAGGGCGAGGAGCACGCCGGGGGGGAGTAACGCGTGCATGCCAAAAAAATAACACTGGGCTTTTCAAAAAAGAAAGTGTCACCTCAAAAAAAACACCTGCCGAGAAACGCCCCTGGCTTGAACTAACAACAAACCAGCAAACGGGATGGGGTTTGGGGTAAAAAAAAGGAACCAAGAGCCGCCGCGCCTTGGGCGCAGACGGGCTTGGAATGCCACGGCACAAAAAGGGAGGCTACAGGTGGCACCAAAGCCGTGGCCCGGACTCCAAAGGGAGGGCTTGTGATTTAAACAAACAAGAACTGCACTGAGAAGGGGAAAAAAAAAGTACCAACTTTTCTACCGGCAAGGGAGTGAAAGGAAAGAAGGGCCACGCGACAAAAAAGATGGGGGTTGAGGACGAAGCCAAACACGTTGTTCGACGAGGGAATTCCACAACCTAAATGTAGAGGGACCCGCCAGAACTCGGTGGGAAAAAACTAATGACAACCAAAAAAGAGGCGGTGAACAAATAGTCAAAGGGGGGGTCGCATCGAGGACAGCGGGGGAACAATGTACCAGGCTAAGGCTTCAAGAAATCTGCACGGGGTTCAAATCGCTTGGCTAACTGAAAGGAGGGGGGGAAGGGGGGCCCACCAACCCGGGCAACCTCGAGGGGGTGTTTGGCCCACGCAGGGGGGGGATAGACCCACCATTGGCCCTGCTTGAATGGGAGGGGGGAAAAACGAACAGAAAAAAAAACAACCAGCCCCCTTCTCCCGAATGCCCAGGATGTTGCACAATCATCAAATCCCCGCCAAAAAGGGAAAGACCAAAGGACCAAAAAAAAACCCAATCTTAGGGGAGAAGTCTCCCAAGGCGCAGTATAAAATTTTTTTGGACGCGGGGGGCAAGGTGATGGGGAGGTCAAAGGGGATTGACCCTTTCGCAACGGAAAGGTTATGATGAAAAACTAAAACAGGGGGACACACGGCCCGGTTCTGTGACGGGCACGGGCAAGATCATCGAGGGGGGGGACCGATCTGATTTATCCCAACGGTTACCTGAGAGAAATAAGTGGGGCAGAAGGGTTCCTGTGCGGCAGAGGGGGCGCAAACTGTTTTGAAAAAGCGTGGGTCAAGACCATTCCGAGTACCAGGGGAGGGGGGAAAACCGGCCTGGAAAACGCCACCGAGCAAAAACGAAAAGGGGGCGTGAAAAGGGCAATGCAAGGGAAAAGGGGCCGGGAACAAGGCGAGGCCCAAGGACCGCAAGAAAAACACCAACGCACATCTACAGCGGGACATCAGGAGGAATTACCTTCACACGGGCAAAGAGCGGCCCTTTGCGAAAAAAGGTGGTGGGACACAAAACCCGGTAGTTGAACGCGAAAAAAATGTATAACAAACAGCGTCTAAGCGAGCGAAAGGAAAAGAAACATCTTCCCGGCTTCTAAACCAATCCCATGCCCCGGCAGGGACAGTAAAGGCGGTCAGCGGACAGCCAGGCCGAGAACAACCCCGGGGGAAAACGCAAAAGAAACGCGGCAGGTCAAACTATGCTCGATAGGGCACGGTGGAAAAGACCGTTCAAAAAACGAGTGCACATGAGGCCAAGTGAGGTCATAACGAGCGGAAACCGGTTCCGGACTGGGAAATGGTTGAAAAGAACGATGCCGCTCGGAGTCAAGGGAAAAGGAATCAACACGGGCCGAACGACACTGCAAAGAAAAAACCCTAAGGAGAAGAACGGAAAGAAAAACGGAAGGCGACACGCAATAGCAAAAAGCAAAGAAGGGGGAAAAAAACCGAGCACTTTTTTGAATTTCCGTTGGAAAAGAAATTCTCACCAAACTCAGCCGTTCCTGAAGAAAATGGGAACCACCCAAAACAGAGACGGCCATCAAAAGGCCGAGAGGGCAAAAAAAAAAAAATCAGGTGGAATAGGCATGGCGAACTTCATCAGCAAAAATCAAAAAGGGAAGAAAACGGTTCGGAGCCCAAACCGGTTGGGAGAGAAAAGTTCCTCAACATTGAGAAAAACCAGCAGCAGGGGAGGGGGGGGAACAATGTACAGGAAAAAATTGGACCGCCAAATTCATTAAGAAGAGGGGTCACAAGGGGGGAAGAAATTTCCGAGGGGTTCCCAGCCCGTTCAGCTCACTCAGGAAAAGGGAGGAAGAGGCAAATTAACTGAAAACGTGGGGGGGCAAGAATGCGCCCCCTCAAGGAAACGGCAAGCAAAAGAGGAGGTGCAGAGACATACGAATTGCGTTGGCGAACGATCTTGAAAAAAAGAAAAAAATGAAATCCACAACACAGTAGGGGGAGAGAAAGGGAGTTTAGAGGAAGCGGGAGCAAGAGCACTTGCGGTAACGAGAAAAAAAGAGAGGTGCGGCGACTCGTTGGTGCTGCGGGGCCGGTCAGAAGGGGAAAAAAAGGGGGAACGGTTCATGGGAAGGACGATCCGCGGGGGAGAGTTGGGGGGGGGGGGGCAGAAGGGACACTGGACCAAAATTGAGCCCGCACACGAAAAATGAAGTTAGCTTCTTCTGGTTTTTGGCTTGGGGACGCCACGGGTTCGAACGGGCACGACCTGAATGTGGTGAATTGGAAGGGAAAAAAGAAGTCGATGAGGGCCGGCAAACGTTTGGGGAGAAATCAGGAGGAAAGTGGCTGCCAACCGACGAGGAAAGGTAGTCCACTCCCCAACGGAGGGGGGGAGAATCCCCCTCAAAGATAATAGAGGCGGAAGGACGAAAATATGGTGAGAGTGGGGGCACATGCTTCCTGGAAACTAAAGGGAAATAAAAAAGCGAAGTGATGTACGACAACAGAGCATTCACAACTTTCAAAGTGTGACTGGAAAAAAGGGGAAGACAGACGACCCAGTTGGTCTGACAATAGAGAAGGCTTTCGTTATCGAAATAAAGGGGTCTGTTGCGGCGGGGAGCGGAAGACGTTTGGGCGTGGCACCACAAGTGAGGGGAAAGGCGGCATCTGGGGACGGTAAATGTACCCTCGGCGTAAACGTTCCGAGACAATTGTAGGACAGGGGAAAGAGTTTGTCGAAAAGGGGAGAAAACCGGAATGCAGTGACGACGCGGGAGGGGGGGCATGTCAGGTTGTTCCGAGGCCCGCAAAACACCACTTTGGGGGGGGAAGGTCCGCTTGGGGGAGGGTTGGGGGACCCAGGTTGGTCGAGGAAGGGAACTTGGAAAAAGGGACGTAAGCGCCGGTTTAGCGCTGGGGAGACCGGGGGGGGTCAACAGGTGACAGGGGGGGGAAACCACTGGGGCGCACGGCTGAAAGAGGGAGGTGGTCGGTCGACAATCTCTTGCCGCTGGTGGAGAAATTGGAGGGGGGTACTTGAGCCGTGGAGCAGGGTGCAGGAAGGGTGGGAGGGGGGGGACCACGACCCAGGGGCGGAGGCCCGGGAAGAAAAGGCAAAAAGATCAGCGTTTAAAATCACTGTGGGAGAGAACAAAGCAGGGCCAGGGAAAAAGACCCTGGTGACTGTTCGACAAACCCTGGGGAAACAGGGCAAAACAGGTGTTCGAAAAAGGCCCCAGCAGAAAGGGGGGTGAAACTTCAAAACATAAGAAAAAGAAAAAGGGGGGGATGTTCGATCGGGCAGGGAAAAAGAGAAAGTGAAATGGCACGAGCCGGCACCCGAAAAAATCAAAACGAAGGCGAACCCCGTGATATACAAAAAAAGACAGGAAGGGGGGGGGGGGGGGGGCTCGACACTTGACAGCAAAAAGGAGGTAGGGCACCAAGACCACAGCGGATACGAAGGCGCAAAGCGAGCGGCCTGGGGGGGGGTGTGGGGGGGGGGAGGGGCCGGCGGACCAGGGAATGGAAAGGCAATTCGGCGACTGAAGGCAAAAGGGGTCTTGGAGTGGCACGTTTAACGCCTGCCAATCCAAAAAAACCAAAGGGGGGGGGAAACGGGGGCTGGGGACAGAAAAAGAGGTTTCCCCATACATCTGTTGGGCCGGGGGGGGGGTTGGGGGAAATCACCGGTAAAAAAAATACTAGCAAGGGGAAGAGGACCACGGAGAAACCGAGCGGTAATTGGGGGGTACTGTTGATCGTATGACAGGTACACGTGCGTTCTTGGTGCAACGACCCAGCTGAAAAAAAAAAAAGGAGGAGGGGAACGAAGAACCCGTCGCGGTTACTATCCAAAAAATTGGAACCGAGGGAGTGGAATTTGAAATCGTACGGGAAAACAAACGTGGTTTGGCTCAAAAGGAAATCAGGGTTGAGGGGGGACCCAAAGAAACCTTGGAAACCAAAAAACCCTTTGCGGTTAACAAGGGGGGGGGGGAAAACACGTCAAGCGGATCGGGGGCCGCCAAAAAAGAATGGGGTGAAAAAAGCCTCCCAAAAAGGAAAAAAAAAAAACGTATTTGGGGAAAAAGGAACACCGGGAACGAAAGACCAGGGTGTAACGTGGGAATACACGCCGACAATCCAAACAGCGCATTGAAACCCTTGCAAAAAAACGATGCCCTTCAGCGACAAGGGGGGGATCAAAAAAGCCCGGTCGTTTTCTTCTCGGCAGGGGTTGAGTGAAGTAGGGGAACCCGGAAAAAGATAAAAAAAAGGGGGGGGAAAGCCCCGCCCGTCTGCAAAGCAACGGAAGGAGGGGGGGAACCTCTGACCTGGGAATATCTAGTTGTAAAGTGTCAACCTGGGGGAGCAAAGATAAGGACATGCCCGTGCAGAACAGGGGGAAGCGTCGCCAAAAAGGCGGCGAATGCAATGGACACAGAAGCCGTCGTTGGTAGGGGGGGAAGATAGCAACGCCGCCCACAGATTGACCAACACAAACCGCCAATCGGGGGGAGTGAAAAAGTTGTCCTTAAAAAAGGGGGAAAAAGCCGCGCGGGGGGGTGCGTTCAAGAGGACAGTCGTCCGACGGCGGGACGGGGGAAAAAAAAGGCAAAACCGTGACAAATTGGTTTAGAGGCAAGTGCAGCAATAACAACCGAAAATTAAGACGCGGGGGACATCAACCTCCCCGGTTGGGGTGCTAAAAAAAGTCGTCGGAACACAAAAAAGACCGGTGCCATCAGGGAAAACAAAAATTACGCCAAACGAGGAAAAGCGTCATTATCAAGACGTGGTGGATACCAACAGGACGCTACCACAGCATGGCCAGCAAGGGTAAAGGCAATCCCGCCCATACGTTGGAAACAACCAGAAGAAAGTTCAGGAATCACTGAGGGAAACAATGCAAATGTCAAATGGCTAACAACATAACTTAAAGGGGTTTAGCGGGCACATCCGGCGTGCCGCAAAGAAAAGATTCCAGGAAGACAAGCCTGGCAAATTCAAAAAAACCGCCGCAAGCCCTGTCTTTCAAAGAAATGAGGACACGACATGGAAAAAAAGTTAAACTGCGGTCGCGCATGGGGGGAGAACCGGACGATAAAAGAATCCCGCGCACAGTTGGTAACAAGATATCGGGGGGGGCGGCAACAATCCGGGGGAAAAGGGGGGGGAAAAAGACAAACTGACATCCGCCTCCAGGAGAGTTGGGAGGTGCCAGGAGCGGCAACACACCAGGCAAAAAAAACCCGAACTGAACTTCAAAAAGAAAAAAGCAAGGATCATAAAAAAACATTGAACCTCTTAAAGGGCGCGGCAACCAATAAACCGTGCGGGGGGCCCGGGGCGGGGACAGCCAAAAACTGGGACCAGGAAGAGCCTCCACCAAATCCGAAAATAACATATCAAGAATTCCCCCGTGCCGGATGGTCTGAAAAAAACTCGGAGTTTTGCCGACCGTTATTTTGCCTTGCCTGGAGCAAGCATCCCAAAATGGGGGGGGGGACGGGCCAACACATCCAGAGGAACAATTTCCCCACTAAAAAAAAAAAAACAAACAACCACCACTTGAAGGGAGGGGGATAGAAGGTTCCATTGGGGGGACGGAAAGGGGGGGGGTTTTGGGCGTCCCAAGAAAATTGATCAGGCAGGGACAACTAATACCCGCTACTAAAAAAAAAATTAGCACCACTGAAATCGCACGTTAAGAGGATTCTATTTATCCCAGCTCGGGGGGTTGCTAGTCTGGGGGGACCATTGCAGGCAAACCCCCTTGACCTCAACAGGAAAAAACCGCGGCAAAACGTGAATGCGACGGGCCCTAAAATTGCTGAGAGTGGGAAGGGGCAGTGGAGTGCACGCGAGAAAAGAGTGGACGCTTGGTTGGACTTTGTGTAAAAAGGGGCCCGTTTACCCGGGGGACATGGGCCGCGAGAGGTGCGCAAGTTGGGGCAAAACGAATGCGGCGGACACGACTTGCTCAGCGAAAAAAAAAAGACAAAGAAAGGGGGGGCGGGGCCTGTTCAGCAACACGGGGGGGGTTCTGGGAAGAAGAAGGGGGGGGGCCAAGCGAGGGGGGGTGCAGGGCGGCTTCGCAACGCGGCCCAAAGCAAAAAAAGCCCGGATGGTGGCGAACGTAAACCGGTTGGGGGGGGGCGCCAGGAAGTCACAGTCAGTGGGATGGAAATGACAGCTGAATTCAACTGGGTTGGGAGGCACAATGAGGGGGTCCATGGTTCAAGGGACTGCGGCTGGGCGAGTCAAGGTCTGCCTGATCAAGGACCTGACGACAGGGGAAACGACTTCAAAAAAAGTTGTCGCCCCGCACAGGGTGACGTTTTGGGGGAAACACACCGGGCCGTCCGAGGCCGCTGGCCGAAAAAAAAAAGGAATGGGGATTAAACCGAACGGCCAGGGGTGCGGGGGGAACGGGCTCAACACAGGTGTAAGGTGACCGAAAGATTAGACCTAAATAGAGGGAAAAAAGGACGCTGCTTGTGACCAGGAAGGGAACCAACGGGGGTTTAGCGATTGGACGGGGTGGGTGGAAGATCTGGGGAATGGAGGGCGCAGCCGCTCAAGTAAAACGACGGCTTATCTGGGGAAAAAAAAAAAAAAAGGGAGAGGAACGGGGGACAAGACTGGTGGCGACATGGGCGCGACACGCAAATTGTCAGTCTCCAACCAGTGAGTAAAAAATAAAAGGGTTTTGTGTTTGAAACAACGCGGAGGCAAGGAGGACTGGAACGGGGGGGGGGACGGGGGCAGACCGTCGGGGGAGAAAAAAAAACCCAAATGGGTCTTCGGGCAACTACGCCTCAAAAAAAAAAAAAAAATGGGAAGACAGAACGCTTGCGTGTTCCGGGGACTGGCACGAAAACAACCAAAAATCGGCGGAAGGTATTCGGGAAAAAAAAGGAAAAAACTACGCGCGGGGGGCGCATGTCAAGACGAAGAAAAAATTCCACCGGAGGGGTCGGCGAAGAATTTTGAAACGAACCGGCAACCAGATTGGCTTGGGGGGAGGGACTTTCAAAAAAACCAATTCTGGGCTTGCCCAATCCAGGAAGGAAACAAAAGGGGAAAGACCGCAAGGTCGGAGGGTGAATCCTGTCCGAACGAAAAAAGGCTTAAACAAAGCCACACGTTCGACGAGGGAGAAACAAATAAAACGGTGATCGAACGCAGACGGGGGGGGGTCCTCGTGGAAAACGAAAAAGAAAAAAAAAAAGAGGGCTGAGTTGGAAAAGAATAAACAGAGCATCTATTACGGAAGCAATGGCTGATATCCTACTTGTAGATGGCCCGGGAAAGGGCGGGGATAGTTGAGGCGCCAACAAAAAAAGGGGAACCTCGAGAAATGGTTGCAAACCACCCCTGGAAGGCACCAAATGTACTGGGGAGGGGGGAAATGGGCGTACCGGGCAAGACAAGACAGGCCTAGAAAAAAAAAAAGTGCCCAGGAAGGGATGGGGTTTAGAAGTCCCTGAACACCTAAAGGAGCTACACACCCCAAGGCAGCTATCGAAAAAAAGTAAACTCCCTTATCCGCAGGTGTCGGGGGGGTGGCGCCGGAAGTTCAAATTTAGGGGGAAACACCGGTCGAGCAAAAACCTTTCAGGGATGGGGTGTTTCTACACGGGCCGACGGGGCGGCGTTGTCGGGGCACGTCGCCGCAAAACAAAAAACGATCATCCGTTGCCGCAGAAAATATCCACGTATAAAAGGTCTTCGTCAAAATCCACCCGTGTTGTCATTTCCAAGACTGAGGGCAAGGGCGCGCCCACTGTTTGAAAAGAGTTGGCGGGAGAAAGGTGGTCGATAGGACCCAGGTGGGCACCTGAAAAAAGACAAACCCCACCGAGCCGTCAAGCCGAGCCGTTGAAAGGCGGAAAATAACCCGTGGGCGTGAACACGGCGAGGCCCCGGAAAGGGCAAAAAGCGCTCAAGTACCCCCCCCATCTCCACAAAACGGCAGAGGAAATCGCACGACACCGTTTGGAGATCAGAGGGAGAAAGACAGGGGGGGAGGGACGTATGTTACCCAACCAGTGGAAGCCCCAGCGCGCAAAAGAGGCGCTACGTAACCCGTCAAGACGGGGGAAAAAAAAAAACCCACAAAAAACTGCCCACCGGAGCAAACAGTTTCGTCAAAGTCCGGCAAAAACGGCAAAACGGAAAAAGGAACGCGTCGGGGAAAAAACGTCTGCTCTATCAGCAGAATCGAAAAAAGTGACCGAGGGAGAAACCAGCGTCATCGAGAAGGTCCCTGGAAACGGGGGAAGAGGTAAGCACGTTCCCTGACGTAATCCACGTTGAAAACTGCACCCACCGTAACGCGCAAATGCCGAAAAATAAAAAAGGGAAATACGTACAGCAAGGGAGACACTGGGGCGGTCTAAGGAACATAACGGGCCAGCACCTCTCCAGTTTTGGTTGAATGTAGTTTTGAAACGCCCAGCCCATATACGAAAAAAACAAGAATGGGGGAACCTCACAAGAAACAAGGGAAAAGCCCCTGACACCACCGCGAAATCTGAACTGGAAGAAGGGGCAATCTTGAAAGAGGTGGGAATCGAACCAAAAACGGTCAGCGGCCAGCCAACTTAAAAAAAAAAAACGTTCGAAATTTGCCCAGGTTGCGGGGATCCTTTTTAGAAAAAATCAGTAAAAACCAGCGGTCGGTCGGACAGGGGTTTCTTAAAAAGGGGCACGAGGAAAAAGCCACGGTTAGACCATGTCCGCTGGGCCGAAAAAAAGGTGCAGCTCACCCTCTCCACGGAAAAAAAACTTACCTGCAACACAAGAAGGGAAATGGCCCGGCCAGCCAAACGCAGGCAACTCCCCCAGAGGTTGAGGAGATTTCTGCAAAACGAAGATCTCCAAGCCG
>Ga0179591_1544018_pt1 | contig 10681 bp, 6 predicted proteins | sample CZOMad2_1_08_16f_FD_182891 | JGI IMG/M metagenome (GOLD analysis project Ga0179591, IMG submission 182891) | Vadose zone soil fungal communities from Angelo Coast Range Reserve, California, USA - CZOMad2_1_08_16fungal (PacBio error correction) | ecosystem: Environmental > Terrestrial > Soil >...
AGGTCGCCCGCAGTCGACTCGATGTATAGGTCTGCCACGCTCCGATTCCCTCCGCCATTCTCCCCACTTCCCTCCTTCCCCCTCTCTCCTTACCTGCAGCCCCGTTTCTCCCGCTCTCCGACACACCTCTTCGGACTCTCTCCTCCCCCTTACTCTGCACCGACTGCCTTCCTGTGCCGCGACTTGACTCCCATCACCACGTCGTATCTCTCCTCTCGTCTAGCTGCTCACACTATTCCTTAATTGCAAATTACTATACGTTTATTCATTCTATGGCCAGCTGGACAAAGGATGCTCACGCCTCCACCTTGGTGAAAGATCATTAAGCGCAACAGTCGTTAATGGACACGACTAAACCTTAAACCGCATATTAACTGCAAATTCAATACTCAATAATAAATATCCGTAATATTACCAGATTACTCATCTTTTCCTTTGTCCGCTAGATTCATTCCGCTGATCCATGAAAGGGTTTCGCCAGTAATCCAATGTTGGTTTTTTTTTCTAGCTTGTGGCGATCGACCCTAAGACCCTAATCTGCGAAATCTGCGTCATCTGCGGTGAGTGCTTCTATTCGTGTCCATTCGCGGTTCGTTTAATTATGGTCTCCCGAGTTTTGAACGTGGAGAAGCTTTTTCGGCGGGGGATTAGGTTTTCGTTGGGGATCAGTTCGGGGACCGGGGGAGTTTTTTCGGAATTTTGAGGGTACGGATTGTTGGAACTGAGGGAGACCAGGCGCGGGCTCTAGCAAGTGGAGATTATTTGCAGCCGATCCGGTCTTAATTGAGTTGGGTGAGTGATGCAAGTTTTTAGTTGGGCGGTGGAGCCTGGAGGAACGGTGCTCGCTCTATTCCTTGGTGCGGAGCTGGAACGGACTTTGTGAAGTCTTGGATCTGGATGGCCGCACCAAGTGGCAGGGTGGGTGTGGCTGTTTTCCGTCCGGATGGAGTTTACGAATACATTTTTGGCAAATCTTATTTGTGACTCTGCCCTTTGCCGGGGCGCAATGATATCTTAGTGCGAATATTTCAAGTTGTTATCCAGATTGAGGTTGGGCAAACGTTTTTATTCCAACGATCGAACTGTGGGATTAACAGATCGGCGCAGTTGATCAGCATCCGCGGCATGAAATTCTCCTCAATTTTCGCTTCTGCGGATCCACGCGGTTCTATTTAACGTATTGAATGCATGCTAACCGCTATTTCGCCGGATACGTTGTTGTTTGGGATCCGGGTTTTTTCATGTATCGTGAACCGAAGTAAAGGAGTCACCGGATCTGGCCTTGGGAAGTATTGGCGGGCAATCTTTAAACGATGTCCGTATCGTCGCACTATATATCGCTTGATCAGTGCCGCAAGGACTGGCGAAGTATTTGCGAGAGTAGGGGTTAAAAAAATCTGCCTCGATTAAACCGCATGTTCCGGCTGTGCCTGACAATAGCACCACTCACTGGTACGCTCCGCTGACAGCACGCTAAGACTTCTCAGGCAGCCTTCACGCCGAGATCGCCGTGGGGTGCGAAGTGAATAGTGAAAGGTGTAAAAGTTGCAGGTTAACGGGCGATGCGGCGTGTTTAGTGCGAAAATCTCGGCGCATTCCTGATGGACGAATTCGCCAAGCGTAGCCGCGCCCGGGATTTCGCCGTACCCTTCGCCGATACACCGATACTTGTCGGCCTCGTCCCCGGCCGCGGGAAGTTAGCGCTCTCGATGTGTCCGTCCGAGTTTCGGCCTGCTATGTTTTAACGTATCGCAAGAGCGAGCCAATCCCTATGACCTACTCTTTATGAATTCGGCGTCACCATTGCACTGGAAGTACAGAATCAGGCCCATCATCAGAGCCAGATCTCGTATACAAGAGACCAAGGGATGCCCATAGTCCGCGGGTGCTTGACTGAGAAGGAATTCTCATCCTGCCAAATCCACGAGTACTGGCTGATGACATAGAAGGCCTACCAGGTAGTCGTGCGTGACTTGGTGGCACTCTAAGCAGATATGGCGCCACGTGAGCGCAAGACTGTAAATGGAAATAGTTTCCGACCCGGTTCCCTATTCGCGAATTATTCCACAAGTATAGTCGGTCCTGCGAACGTCCCATGCGGTTCTAGTCATTCATAGATAAACACACCAATCGAGGCACCTCGCCAAAATGGAGCAGTGCATGGTGCTATAGAAAGGTTAGACCAAATGCGTGCTCATGAAGACAAGCATAGATAATCGAAAAATTCGGGGAGGTATAGTGAGTGCCGGTGAAGATTACACGAAATCCGCTCTAGGTGCGGCCCGTGTGGGTCTATGAAACTAACATGCGACATGACCCGGTTTTACGCGTGGGCAATCGAATTCGAGCGTTTGGGAACTGTACCACAAGGACCTTAACGGTTCCAAGGAAGAAAGGACGGTTGGCTGTGGGCGTCCCGTCCGTTCTCCCGTAGCGGCCAGATGATGCCGTGGGGTACAGTGTCGAACCGGAACAACTCAGGGAGAATCAGAGCGAAAATTGGCCAACTTTTTTCATCCCGATGCTCCTTAGCCGAAGCTTAACATCAAATTGACCGGCGCAGCGGTCCCTGTTCCATTTCTCCACGGCGTCTGTTCAGCAGATCTTTTTCCAGCACGGACAAGCTCCTGACGAGCGTACCTGCTCGTCTTACAGTTATGCGCTACCTGCTCATGCAACTGATACGGCTACCTACCCCCCAGAGACTGGGGAGAATTAAGCGGACAGATATGCCCCCACATTAGCGGTGACGACGACTGGATCTGAAGGGCGTGATTGCAGTAATCCTGGTACACGTGGAGGAAGTCTAGAGCCTTCGTTGGGCCCGCATCATATTTCGAGGTCCGGGGACGGTAGATCCACCCAATATGAGGGTGCGGAGCAAGTATTCTAATCCTACGACAAAGCAGCGAGGGATGGTAAGACAGCACAAGTTCACAATTCATGGTATGCTCGAGCCTTGTTATCACCCCCGCTCCTTCAGGAAAAGCGGCCGGGCCTCTGGACCTTCCTGCGCCAACGTACGGGAAGATGCCCCGGGATCTCGAACTGCTGGGGTCAAGTCACGCCTTCAGCTACAGTCGTTCTGAACAATCGTTAATGGCCCAACCTTAATTGACCTACACTTTTTCGACAGTATCCCTAGTGTATAAAACGGTACGTAAGGCTTAAGTGAAGGTATTTGAAGCGTGCTATATATGCTCCAACGGCACCGGGCTTTTACATCCGTTAGATAATGCAAAGTAAAATAATAAGTCTGGGACTAAATTCGAGCGCTTTGGTCTATTCTGTAGACTACTTCGAATGTCCTTTAACCACGTGAACAGACTGCGAAAACACAAGACGGCAGTCTTTTGGTAATTTTTGTGTGCAATTCCTCATTTTGCCTGGAAACTGTGAGTTTTCCTGAATATTGTCCCGGTGCAGCTTGTTTTCCTTATGCGTGCCGTTGCTGTAAGTCCGGAAGAGAGTACCCTTCGTCGTACTACCGGTCACAACTGTCGACACCCGCATGCCGGGAAGCTGCCTAACCCGTCGACTAGTCTGCTAATCCGTATACTTTCTCCCTATTGGGGCACCGCGTCGAGTCCGTGCATTAATAGGATATACAGGGTGTCTCCACCGAACTGACGCCTGAAATTATCCCGTGAAGCTCCTTCTGACCGTCCAATGTAGACCCAGAAAAAAATAACTGATAACGGCAGCTCGTTTTGGGAAGCCGCATGTCTTTAGGCATCACCGCACCACGTCCCAATATCCGATCCAATCTACTGTTCGATTTTCTTGGCATTTGCACTGATGAGACCTAAAACCGGCGTTTTGGGTCCCGAGTATACCTCACCCAGGAGAGCTCATCAACATACTAAATGTTAGCTAATGGCTACCATGAAACGCTAGGCCTCTTGGCAGTCGTGCATCATAGGGTTCGGAGAATCTATTTTCTCAAGTAAAATTGCGATAGCGCAACTAGAAGCAGTCCTCGGAGTCCACTTGTAAAGAAAACGGACTGATGTGGCGCGAACGGCCTGGATCCATTGGGTTTTATTCACCAGTATCTGGTGCCCTCCCCCGCGTGTGTCTTTCGGAGCGATGGTCCCATATCTTCTTAATCACTCACCACGAGAGCATTCAGGTCATCCCTGGGCGGCCTTCTATGTCCATCAGCCCGTATCGTGGCTTTGCGCAAGTCCGCACGACATATATCCTGTCTCTCAGAAGGCATTCCACTGGAAAACGTAGGCAATAGCCCAACCCGTCGAGTAACGTAAACTTCAAAATGTTACCTCTAGCACAGCTACCCCAATTTTGAGGCTTGCTGTCCTTCTCGGTTCGTGTCAATCCTCTACGCTCACCTGTGTAGTATTGCCTGCTCTTCTATTTTTCCATGATTATGCTTCGCCTGGGCAGATTCTTTACTTTCCCGTGGCCCAATGGTACGCGCCTTCAAGAGTCGGGATAGGCTATCATCCATACCACTGGGACAATATTCCGGGATAGCCCGACACAGTGCCTTTCTTCTTTGTTCGTTCCCTCCTGCACTCGACCCCTTCGCTCCCATTTGCGCCATCTACCTGGAGTCTAGCGTCACGCCCTCCTCGTTCACTGTTCTCCCCCGAGCGGCGCTAAGCCACTCCTTGTTCTAGCTCTTCGGCGTTTTGCTGAATCATCCTATCAACTCTCGTCCGCGTCTCTGAACACCTCCCGACTCGCTCAAGCTTGCGCTTCGCCCCGCCCACTCGCTAGCAGTGAACAGAATGATTCACTTTTTGACTCTTTCACTTACCAGGAGAGATTGCCAATGACTACCTATCGCCGCACTTCACCGCGCCGACTGTAAAGATCCAGCACCTGCCTCATAGGACTATATTAGCTTATTTCTCTATCTGAGTACAGCCGCGAGCTGGGTTTCATCCTCCCCGGTGTGAGATCCAAAGCTAATATCTGACTATTGGGCCGCGGGTATCTAGATCCCAGTTGGTTGCGATAAGATACGTGCCTAATCCTCATTGTCAGCTCTTTCCTCTTACTATTCCTACACTTCTTTCTATTGATGACCAGCACATTCTCCACCCCTCTGGTTTTCGCGAAGATATACCTCATTGCTGCAAGGCAGTGTGCGCAATCCAACTGTCTTTCTCGTCACTCCCTGACGCTATTTGCGCCGCCGTCGTCTCAGCCCACTCTGATGCCCTTTGTTTCTCCCCCTCCCTTCCCTCCGACCTTCCCGTCCTCCAATTCTCAAAATCCTATTCTGTTTTCCACGAGCTCGATTCTTTTATGTTCCGCCTCACTGGTATGCTGTCGAAAATCGGACCGCTCGTGCTTATACGCCTTGTCACTTTAATTTGTCCAGTGGCTGCAGGAATCGGCCGAGATTTTCCCCTAGCCCACCGCCTGGTCAAGTGGACAATACTTGCAACGATCCGGGCCGTGGGAAACACACCTAACGCTTAGTACTACGTGATGTCCGATTTGCCGTGATGAACCTTGTGAGTGTAGGTATATCAAATTACGTAGCCCCTTCTCACTTTATCCAAACACCACAACTATTCACTTTATCACCTGGAATAGTTTGGAGCCGACATGTCTCGCCTACCTCTCCACATCCCTACCTTCTCACCCTTCTCCCATCCCTCTCCCCTCTCACCCCGTTTCCTCTCCCCCCTTCCACCCTAACATTCTCTGTACAACCCCTCCGCCCGCGCCAGCGGACCCGTAAGACCCGTTCGCTGCTCCTTATTATCCTCTATCCCCCGCCCCTTTTCCTCCCGCAGTCCGTCTCTCTCTTCTCTCCGCATTTCCCTTTTCACTTTCCATCCCTCCCTGTCACGGACTTGCCCGGGATCCTGCTGACCCCCACCTATATCCAATCCTTGTTCACCGACCAGGCTCCTTTCGTGACTAAGACTTAACATGAATACTCCGTCTACAAGGTTCCTCCCATTTCCTCGCCCCTCGGCTATCCCCTATCGGGCACCTAGTCTATTTAAACCGAGATCCTAAGGCCCTATGCATCCTTCTTCGTACCCAAAACGAAAAAAAAACAAAAGTGTTCCCCCGCTCCTCTCTGCCTCGTCTGACGTGGTTGCCGCATGCTTTCCCCTTACCAGACACTCCGCAACCGTCATACTCGCCTCGCGCCTAACTGCACCTTCTCGCGCATTCTCCTTACCAATCTTCCTTACTTCCGCTCGGGCTTGCAACTTTCCCAAGACACCCTAACTTAAGCCTCGCCCACCCTACTTTACTATCCGCGTCCCCAGTCTCACATCTAGTCGCCTCGCCACCCTCAGGTCGGCCCGTCTACTCCACTCCCACGCGCAAACCCATGGTCTAATAGCGTGTCTCCATCTGCTTTTCCCCATTTCTTTTTCTCTTCTGTTCCTCCTTTCCCCTCAGGACGAATATCGTCGCCCCTGGCTTTTCCTCAAGTTCCAGTCTTTTATTTTTATCCCCCGCGCCCTTACTCTAATGCGATCTAAAGGGGCTCCCAGTCCATATTGGTGCTACCAGTGCCTTTTCGCTTCCCTTACTCACCGTATCCTCATGTGGCTCTCTGTCGCCTAGCACCTGGCCGGGAGGGATGTCCTTGCCTGTCGTGTTGGCGATATTTTCCCTGGCACGCCCTCTGACGGTGCCGGGTCCCTGGCGTGCGCTTTGCCGATATGCGCGAATGTTCCTGGTCGGTCTCAGGCCGGCGTAACATGAAAAACCCCTATCCCAACACAACTTGATCCGTCTGAATTCGTGCTGTTATGCCACCTCCATTCCATAGTCCGTAAAATCCAACTTCGGATATTGCCGTCCAGGGCATAAGCCGAAAAATTGCGGGAATCTCAATGCCCGCGGATGCTGCTCACCAACTGCGCGTCCTATCCTGTGTCATATAGAATCGCCCCTGTTCGATCGTTGAAAAAATGCCAAACCTCAATCCTGGATAACAACTGTAGAAATGAAATGTCGCACTAAGATCTTCATGTGATACCCAAAGCTGCACCGCTGACGTCCTCTTACACCCAGTCCTCTTTTGCCCCCTGCTTCTCTCGTACACCTCCATCACGACGGAAAAACAGACCCACCACACTGCGCTTGGTGCTTGCGCCTCCCCGAGATCCAATATCACAAAGTCCTGTTCGCCTCCCACTCCGCCGCCCTTCATCGATCGAGCCACACCGTTCTGTCTCCAGCGCCCCGCCCCCACAAAGCCTTTGGCAACACTCGACGCCCCGCCATTCATGCCCGGGTGCGTCCTGGGCTCACTAATCCTCCACTTTCTGCTCATGGCCCGTCTCGCTGTCTCCGTACATTATCCAGCCCATCGCCGGGTTCTCGCCCTCAAATTCCTACAAAACTCCCGCCCTGCTTCCACCTAAAGGCTTTATCCCCACCTCAACCTTAAAATAAAAATCTCCCCCCCTCCGAAAACACTTCTATTTAAAACTCGGGAGACCATCAATTAAAAACGAACGCAAATGTGACCACGAATAAAGCCCTACCCTCCAGTTCACGCATTTACTCATATGTATTGTCAGTGTCGAGTCGTGGCCAAAGAGCTGAAACCATTGATACTGGCTAACTCCTTTCCAATGGCTCACGCTGCATGAACACGTAAGTTACCGCAAAAGGACGCTCTTCTTCACTCGTGTTTGTCCGCTCTTGTTCTATCTCTGTTTATTAGTCTTGTCGTGTGTCCATCGTTCTTTCCCTCATTTGCTATTTCATTTTGCTGTCATGTCGTATTTGTCCCCGGTGTAGCTACTGTTTGACTAATGATCTTTCACAACCCGGTGGCGGGGCGTGAGATCCTTTGTCCCGCTGGGCCAATAAACTGACTAACGTCTCAGTATAACTTTCCACCCACTCGTCCCTATTGTTACCAGTCTTCTCCTCCCCTTTGGGTTAGTGGCGAGTGATCTCCTATCTCTCTCCCCCAGCACACAACGATCGGGTCTTCTGGTCCCAGCGCTCTGCTCTTTTGATTCGCCCGGCCTCACACGGTTACTCGGGAGTTGGTTTCACTCCGTGGTTCAACGGAACGTACTCTATGCCTTGCCGTGCATAATGACCGCATCCTCGCGAATGCCTGTATTTGTGAGGTGACATTCGATGCATGTGGGTGGTGTCGCATCTTTCCACACATGTTGTCTGGCGCAGTCCTGCCCCGGGCAGGGGGAGTTCCACGCGTCCTTGTCTGCCCACTGTCCGTCGCTGCTCGGCCTTTTCCGCCTCCACTCAAGCGAGACACGGTCAAAGATAGTGCCGCCGCTTCCGGATCTTCCTCGCTCGGTCGATGCTTAGTCCTCCTTCACTCCATCACCGGCTTCAAGCTCCAGTCGTTAGCAACACCCCTTCCGTCCTGCTTTGTGTCCGAGGTGTTGTTGATGGTGGCAGCTCAAGGGATCTCTTTGTACTCGGGTGGGTGTCGCGGGGGGGAGTCAGGTGATGTGTGGGGGCCACAGGTTCGCGGCTTTCTTGTGAGTGTCTGCCCCTTCTTGCAGCTTTGTTTCGTTCTGCAGGGCTGATGGGTATTCTTCTCTCATGCCGGCTTTGAACTCCAGGAATAGAGTCTGGCGGACTTCTTGCGTGAGTCACCGTGCAGTTGCGGGTGATGTCCCTATGCCATGTGGCGTTAGTTTATCGGATGGCTTCTATTCCGTGATCCATTCGCGGTATCGGTTTTTAATAATGTTGTCTCCCATGTGATTAACAGTGCTACGCTGTTGGATTCGGCGGGGTAGTTCAGGGTTTTCTTTGGGTAGTCCCGTTGCTGTTGTCCCGGGGTTATGTGTTTATTAGATTCTGCATTTGGTGTATTGTTTCATGGCGAGGATTGTTGTAACTGAGGATACAGATGCGCTGGGGCTCCTAGACAGTTGGATATTCTTTTTCGCAGCCGATCCGGGATGAATTGAGTTTGTTGCAGTGTCAAGTTTGTTTGGGCGTGGAGCTGGATCGAACGGTTGGCTCGCTCGACCGGGTCGGAAGCTGGGAACTCGGACTTTGTGTATGTGGAGCGGTATGCGCCGCACCAAGGTGCAGTTGGTGTTGTGTGTCTGTTTTCCGGTCCGTGAGAGTTTACGAGAGACCGTGCAAAAGCTTATTTTGTTGACGCAGTGCGCCGGTGCCGTGGGCCTCAACTATTGATCTTGGCTGTGGCGAAGTATTCTCCAGATTGTGGGGTATCCAGATTGAGGTGGTCAATTTTTTCACGACGACCTGGGGTTCACCCGGATAGGCGCATTGGTTGACTGCACCCTCCGCGGCATGCAAGCTTCCCGTGCCTGTTTACGTCTTCTGCGGATCACTCGGTTGGTCTTTTTACGGATTGAATGGCAGTGCTAACCGCGATTTATCGCCGGAATCTTTGTTGTTTGGATCCGGTTTTTTTCACTGTTATCGGTCGCCGAGGTAAAGGAGTCGTCCGATCTGTCGGTATATTGCGTGGCAATCTTAAACTGATTCCGGATGCGGTCTCAACGATATAAGCGTCTGGATCATTCTGCAAGGACTTGCGAAGTCTTTGGCTTAGAGTAGGGGGTTTAAAAAAATCTGCCTCGATTAACCGCTGTTCCGGCTGTGCCCTGACCTCAGATCGCACGCACTCCACTTTGTCCGCTCGTCCTCTTGAATCCACTCTAATACTTCTCCTTCAACGCTTCCACGCACTCTATCTGCGCGAGGTTGTTGTTTCGCCGAGGTGCTCCTTCCCGTGTTTCCCCGTTCTCTTTCCCGGTCGCTTACTTCCGGTTGTTCCTTATCTTTCTCCCCCTGCTCTCGCCTTCCTTCGTGTTGGCCCCTTCCTCGCCCTCTTGATCGCGCCGTGATTTTTCGGCCGTACCATTCGCCGATACACCGATACGTGTCGTCCTCGTTGTGTTCCCGCGGGCGACGGGGAAGTTAGTCGCTCCAGGGTCCGGCCGGGGTATGGTGCGGCGATTTTACACGTAGCTCAAGAGGACCAATCCCTATGAGACTCTTGAAGGCGCGTACCATTGGCAGCGGAAGTAAAGAATCCCAACCCACATCGCAGCCATCGCTTAGACACAGACCGAAGGGATGCCCTAAGTCGCGGGTGCTTGACCTGAGAAGGAATTCTCCCTGCCAAAGCACGATCGGGCTGAGACATAGAAGGGCCGACCAGACTGCTGACGTGTGTATTAAGAAGATATGGAGCACGTAGTAAAAGAGGGGCACCCGTCCTAACCCACGTATCGCCCAAGACCGCGTTCTGCGGCTTAAACCATCGAGACCTGCCAAAATGATGAGTTCAGGGCCAAGCGTCATGCATCAGATATCGGAGTGATGGCGGATATTTGAGGGTGTTGAAAATGCGACATGACGGTTAGGGGTCGAATTCGCTTGGGACTTCCACGGACCTACTGTCCAAGGTAAGAAGTACGGTTGTGGCTGGGGTCGCCGTTCCCGTACAGATTCAGGAACCTCAACAGAAAAAGGCCCAACTGTTAGCCCTATTCCTACAAAAAGATGCGTTTTTCGGCGGTCATGTTTTCCAGAACGCACCTAATGCTTAACCTGCGGCCATGACCGCTGACCCATGGAATTAAGGCTAGCCTACGACACTCTATCTGAGGCGTTCTTGACAGTAATCCGGGTTACGTGGAGGAAGTCCAGAGCCCGGCCGCTTTTCCGATGGATGCGGGAGATAACCATCGAGCAAGTA